>Ga0315905_10001951_pt1 | contig 21872 bp, 16 predicted proteins | sample LakEriMetagenome_5_FD_203522 | JGI IMG/M metagenome (GOLD analysis project Ga0315905, IMG submission 203522) | Freshwater fungal communities from buoy surface, Lake Erie, Ohio, United States - Buoy 4 MA121 | ecosystem: Environmental > Aquatic > Freshwater > Lake | place: USA: Lake Erie, Ohio...
CAAGCTGCTGAAATTTTTTTCCGGGGTGCTTGCTCAGCAGAATTTGATCGTAAAGGTATTTTTGACCGAATTCGGTAAACCTGGCTTTTTTTAATAGCTTCTTCAATACTTTAAGCTGTTGCCTGCGAACATCACTTACCGGTATATTCAATGCCTTCGCAATGGAAACAGGTAATTTGATATCGAATAAAGCCATTTTGTAATTTGTTGCTATATCGCAAATATAATTTATTGAACGGCTTTTACCTCAATAAAAAGGGTTCATTATACACAGATTACTTATTTAACATATGCGCTACCTCCGTCATTTTGCTAAAAATGAAGTAGGTTTGCGGTCTGAAAAAACAGCTTGTTTTCAATTATTTTTCAATCAATAAAGTTTATACAATGAAGAAACTATTACTCTCTCTGATGTTGTTGGTTTCCATCAACTCCGTTAAAGCCGATGAAGGCATGTGGTTGCCAATGTTGTTGGGTAAACAGGTTTACGACAACATGGTTAAAAAGGGATTGAAGCTTACCAAAGAACAACTTTACTCTATCAACAAATCATCACTGAAAGATGCCATCATTATCTTCGGAAGAGGATGTACCGGTGAAATCGTTAGCAATCAGGGATTGATTTTTACCAATCACCATTGTGGTTATGATGCCATCACCACTGCAAGCAGTGTTCAAAACAATTACCTGCGTGATGGTTTTTATGCCTTCAACAAAGACCAGGAAATCAAAACAGATCTTACTGTTCAATTTTTGGTGAGGATTGAAGACGTTACCGCACAGGTTCAAGCGAAAGTAAAAGGTATTGAAGACTGGACAGAGCGATCAAAAAAGTTGCAGGATGTCTATAAAAGCATCATCGAAAAAGTGGCCGATAAGGAAAACGGAATATCCGGCAGGATTTACAGCATGTTTAAAGATAATCAGTACATCATGTACGTTTATCAAACCTACAAAGACATTCGTTTGGTAGGTACACCTCCAGAAAGCGTAGGAAAATTTGGCGGCGATACTGACAACTGGGAGTGGCCCAGACATACCGGTGATTTTTCTGTGTTCAGGGTTTACGCATCTCAAGATGGCAAACCTGCAGATTACAATAAGGACAACAAGCCATTAAAGCCCAAGCATTTTTTACCGGTAAGTATCAAGGGAATTAAAGACGGCGACTATGCCATGATTTATGGCTACCCAGGAAGCACCAACCGTTATGAAACTAGCTACGGCATCAAGTTAAAAAACGAGATTGAAAATCCTTCATTGGTAGCTTTGAGAGACATGCGCTTAAAATACATGCATGAGCAAATGGTAAAGGATCCTGCAGTAAAGTTAAAACTAGCCTCTGATTATGCCGGTATTGCGAATTACTGGAAGTTTTTTGAGGGAGAGACAAAGCAGCTGATCAAGTTCAACACCTACGATCAAAAGCAGCAGTATGAAAATGATTTTCAAAAATGGTCTGTTGAATGGGCTACCAAAACGGGCAACAGAGAATTCATGCCTGTAATGGGAGACTACCAAACCAATTATGCAGACTGGACACCCTATGCAAAACACCGCGTGTATTTGCGTGAAGGTATTTTAGGATCTCCATTGTCTGTTTTCGCTTCGTCACTGATTTCTTTGGAAACAGCACTTGCAAAAGGAGATGCCTCATCTGCGGATGTTAAAAAAGCAATTGATGCTGCAGATGCTGCACGAAACAACTTCCTTAAAAATGAAGATATAGCCAGCGACAACAATATTCTTGCTGGGGTGGCAAAAGCATTCTATACAGATATTGAAGAAGCCCAACATCCGCTTGGATATTATGAAAAGATTGCCCTTTATGGTGATTTATTTGATGAAGCTACCTATAAGAAGTGGGCTTTGGATGTTTTTGTAAACACCATGTTGCTAAACGATGATAAATGGAAGGCATTCACTGCTGCACCAACATTAAGTACATTGTCTAACGATCCTGCTTATGCTTTCGCGTCTGCTTTCGTGAAAAATTACAATGAAAAATACGCTTCTTTATACACTACTTTCAATAATAAAAATAATGAACTGGGTCATTTTTATTTGAAGGGAATTATGCAGAGAGATTCTGTTGCTGCGGCAAAAATGTATCCTGATGCCAACTTCAGCATGAGGGTGAGCTATGGTAATGTAAAAAGCTACAAACCAAGAGATGGTATTTTCTGCGATTACATCACTACTGCAAAGGGCATCATGGAAAAATACAAACCCGGCGATTATGAGTTTGATTTACCTAACAAGCAAGTAGAACTTTTCAAGAAGAAAGATTTCGGTCAATACATCGACAAAACAAGAAAAGATCTTGTTATCGCATTTATCACCACAAACGATATTACCGGAGGAAACAGCGGTAGTCCGGTGATTGATGGTAATGGTAATTTGATTGGACTTGCTTTTGACGGAAACTACGAAGCATTGAGTCATAAAATTGCATTCGATAAGGATTTGAACCGTACAATTTGTGTTGATGTTCGTTATGTGTTATGGTGCATTGATAAACTTGGTGGCGCCAAAAATCTTATTGATGAAATCAATCCTATCAAATAAAAATATTTCAAAGCATTTTATTCTCAAACCGCTCCTGCAATGGGGCGGTTTGTGTTTTAATTAGTGAGGTATTAAAAGCTTCAAACCCTATTTTTTATTACTTTTGTCTCCTAAATAAAACAATATGCACAAAGGACCTGTATCACAATATATTCAGCATCATTACAGACATTTTAATGCTGCCGCATTGATGGATGCTGCCAAAGGATATGAATTGCACTTAACCGAAGGTGGTAAAATGATGGTTACGCTTGCCGGAGCCATGAGTACTGCAGAATTGGGATTAAGTTTTGCCGAAATGATTCGTCAGGATAAAGTGGCAATAATCAGTTGTACAGGAGCTAACCTTGAAGAAGACATCATGAATCTGGTAGCGCACTCACATTACAAGCGCGTACCCAATTACAGAGACCTTAGTCCGCAAGATGAATGGGATTTGTTGGAGAATCATTACAACAGAGTTACTGATACTTGCATACCAGAGGAAGAAGCTTTCAGAAGACTGCAAAAACACATCCATCAAATTTGGAAAGATGCAGATGATAAAGGCGAAAGGTATTTTCCACATGAGTTTATGTACAAAATGTTGTTGAGTGGAGTATTGGAGCAATACTATGAAATAGACCCTAAGAACAGTTGGATGCTTGCGGCTGCAGAAAAGAATATTCCAATAGTTGTGCCAGGTTGGGAAGACAGTACAATGGGAAATATTTTCGCTTCCTATGTCATAAAAAATGAAATGAAAGCAAGCACCATGAAGAGTGGAATTGAATATATGGTATGGCTTGCTGATTGGTACAAACAAAACTCATCGGGTAAGGGAGTTGGTTTCTTTCAAATTGGCGGTGGTATTGCAGGCGATTTCCCAATATGTGTGGTGCCTATGATGTATCAGGATTTGGAGTGGCATGATGTGCCTTTCTGGAGTTATTTCTGTCAAATCAGTGATTCTACTACTTCTTATGGTTCTTATTCAGGAGCTGTGCCCAACGAGAAAATTACCTGGGGTAAGTTGGATGTGAATACGCCTAAATTTATAGTGGAGAGTGATGCTACGATTGTTGCCCCGCTTATTTTTGCCTGGGTCTTAGGATGGTAATTAGATGACAACTTTTCAGTAATAATATTACAGCGGTAAGAACAACTCTTATCGCTGTTTTAGTTTGGAATAGTGTTAACTTTAATGCTCTTGTTACCAACATCCAATATCTTTCTAAACATGCGACAGCTTTTTTCAAAAAACAGAATCAATATTGTTTTTTTCTTTTTTTTACTGTCGGTGATTATTAATCTGGTCTTCATTTTACTCAACATCAATAATTCTGAAAAACAATCAAAAGCCAATGAACAGAGTATCAATAAGCTAAATGTGCTGCAGGATATTCTTTTTCATGTTAAAAACGTAGAATCCACTCAAAGAGGATACTTGCTGACCAAACAAGATTTGTTTTTAAAAAACTATTACGACAACATAAAGGAATTGAATCAGATAATGATGCAAGTGCATAAGAATTTTGATTCGACAGCCTTAAAAGCAATTGCTTATGATTCAATAGAATTGATGATAAGAAAACGAGTGGCATTTGCAGACAGTACTGTTGAATTATACAAAAACATAAGTAAAGACAGTGCAGTTAAAGTGGTGATTGGCGGAAGAGGGCTTTACATGATGGATTATATACAAACAAAAATAGAGAATGCCTCAAATCATTACATAGCTGAAGTCCTAGTGTTTAATGAAAACTACAAAACACAAATCAAATACAGGCTTTACTATTTCAACCTGATTGTGCTATTTTTTATCATTGTCATTGGATTCAATTTTTACCTCATCAAACGTGATGTTAACATTAAACAGGAAAAAGAGAAGATATCCAAACAGTTTATGGACAATTTGGAATATCAGGCGAATCAAAAAACCGAAGAATTGAATCTTGCAAATGAAGAGCTCAAGTATTTCAATGAACGCTTCTTGTTGATTGCCGAGGCTTCTAATGAAGCCCTTTGGGATTGGGATTTGAAAACCAATATTATTTGGGGTAATGATTATTATTTAAAATCACTTGGAAAATCCAAGAACGACGAAAATAATTTCATTGATTTTACATCCCGTATACATCCTGATGATATGCAAACAATGACAGCTAATTTTGAAAAAACAATAAATTCAAAAACAAGACATACCTATTCTGAATTCAGGTTTAAAAATACAGAAGGGGATTGGTCTTATCTTATCAATCGTTCGATTGTACTTTATGACGAGGAAAACACCCCCTACCGATCACTCGGTTCTTTTGAAGATCTTACCCTTAGCCATGAAGTACAGAATGAAATTCAAAAGCAAAAAGACATTTCCGACACACTTATAGAAAGCTTGCCCGGTATTTTCTACATGTTTGACAGCCAATACAAATTTATTCGTTGGAATAAAAACTTACTGAATATAAGCGGTTACACAAGTGACGATATGAGCCAATTGAACCCGCTTTCTTTTATATCTCAAGAACAACTGGAATTAGTCGGATCTGTAATTATTAATGTTTTTAAAAATGGAAGCGATTCTGTAGAAGCAGATTTGCTAACGAAAGACAACATAAAAATACCCTATTTTATGACAGGTGTCCGTGTAAAGATTAATGGGGAGGACTGTCTTATGGGAGTGGGAATCGACATTTCTGAACGGAACAATTATCAGGAACAATTGAAAGCACTTGCTTTGCATCTGCAAGATATAAGAGAAGAAGAAAGAACTAAAATTTCCAGAGAGATACACGATGAATTGGGTCAACAACTTACCGGCTTGAAAATGGATTTGTTTCTCTTAAAAAGAAAAGCTGTTAATGCGGGGGATGATTTTTTACAGAAGGTGGATGAGGTTATTAAAATAGCCAATCAGTCTATGATTTCCATTCGCCGTATTTCCGCACAACTAAGACCGAGTATACTTGATGATTTGGGATTGATTTCGGCAATGGAATGGCAAAGTGAAGAATTTGAAAAACGCTACGGAATCACCTCTGTTTTCATAACTAATCAATCAAACCTTGATGAACTTTCTTCAGATATCAAAACGGGGATATTTCGAATCTATCAGGAAAGCTTAACCAATATACTGAAGCATGCAAAAGCAACTAAAGTGGAAAGTTCTCTGCATGTGGATCAGGGTATCATCACGCTTGCCGTTACAGACAATGGCATTGGTTTTGATGCAGAAGAAATCAAGAATAAAAATACCTTTGGTATGCTCGGTATCAAAGAAAGAACAAGTCTTTTAAAAGGGAACTGTTTGTTTTCGGGCAAGCCGGGTTTTGGTACTACAGTTTTGGTTAAAATTCCTTTTTCGATTTAAATTCCAATCTTATGATAAGAATATTAATAGCCGACGATCATTCAATAGTAAGAAGAGGTATCAGGCAAATATTATTGGATGGATTTCCTGATGCGGAAATTGATGAGGTTTCAGATGCCGAATCCATTATCAGTCAGCTTAACCATAACCGTTATGATGTAATCATCAGCGATCTTTCCATGCCGGGCAGAACAGGATTGGAAGTATTGCCTCAAATCAAAGCCATCGCCCCTCAAACACCAGTGCTGATTATCAGCATTCATCCTGAAGACCATTATGCCATAAGGGTATTAAAATCGGGAGCTTCTGGTTACCTGAGCAAAGATCTTGCACCAGATGAATTGGTTAGTGCTGTTCAAAAAGTGATTCAGGGAAAGCGATACATCACTTCCTCTGTTGCAGAAAAGTTGGCTTCCAGTTTGGATGAAAAAAATTCGCAGGCTCCGCATCATAATCTTTCCGACAGGGAATTCAGCGTATTTAATATGCTTTCTTCGGGAAAATCAATTACGGAAATAGCCGATTCATTGTACCTCAGTGCAACAACAGTTAGCACTTACCGATCAAGAATTTTGGCAAAAATGAACCTGAAGAACAATGCGGAGCTAACCGTTTATGCCCTGGAGCATAAATTGCTTGAAGGAAAGTAGATTATATTCTACATGAGAATTGCTCCTTTGCTACAATGGAGATTTTTACAATGAAGTAAATTTGACATATAAGCAGTACAAAAATTCCGCTTTAAAATATCAGTTTTATAACCATGAAGAACCCAAGTCGGATGATTGTCATTCGACTTTTTTTATTGGTACAGGTTTTCCACAACAAGCTTATGTCTTTCCATAATTACTTTTCGCTTCATGCTCAGTTTGGGTGTGAGCTCTCCGTTTTCAATGCACCATTCTTCAGCAATCAATTCAAATTTCTTGATTTGTTCAAAAGGATTAAACAACTGGTTGTATTGATGTATGATGGTTTCGTAATGCGCAATTACTGATGGATGGCCGATGATGTCCTGATTGGAAAGACAATCGATGTTGTTTTGTTCTATCCAATTTTTCAATATTTGATAAGAAGGAACTATCAATGCCGCTACAAATTTTTGTTCAGCACCTATCACCATGATTTGCTCTACAAAAGCCGATTCTTTTATTTTATTTTCTATGACCTGTGGTGCAACATATTTTCCACCGCTGGTTTTGAAGAGTTCTTTTTTTCTGTCGGTTATCTTTAAATACATTCCATCTTCCATTACCCCAATATCGCCGGTATGAAGCCAGCCATCAATGATAACCTCATTGGTAAGATCAGGACGCTTGTAATAGCCCATCATTACACTCGGTCCTTTTACACATATTTCTCCATCAGCTTCCAGCCTTACTTCTTGTCCTTCAATCACCAACCCAACGGTACCGAATTTTCTGCCGCCCTTTTTTCTGCAGTTAACACTAATTACCGGACTGTTTTCTGTTGGTCCGTAACCTTCAAATATGGGTACGCCCGCGGCCGTGAAAATACGAAGCAACTTTACCTGACAAGCAGCACCTCCAGTTATCAAATATTTGACATTTCCTCCCAATGCGGCTCTCCATTTATTGAAAATGATTTTGTTGGCCAGCCAAAGCTGAATATAATAACCAATACCTTGATTGGTTGAAATATCATATTGCTCGCCAATTTTAACCGCCCAATTAAACAGTTTTCTTTTTAATCCGCTCAGCTCAGTACCTTTGGCCATTATTTTTTCGTAGACCTTCTCTAGTAGCCGAGGAACGGTTGTAAACAATACAGGTTTCACTTCTTTCAAATCGTTACCGATGGTTTCCATGCTTTCGGCATAATAAATCGATATTCCGGAATTCATGTAAATATAGGAAGCCACCCTTTCAAAGATATGGTTTAAGGGCAGGAAGCTAAGCGCTCTTGCATCAGGCATTGCGGGAAAAGGAAATGATTTAACCGCATTCAACACATTGCTAACAATATTATGGTGACTCAGCATCACGCCTTTAGGCGTTCCCGTTGTACCGGAGGTATAAATGATGGTTGCACAATCCGAGGCCCTGATTTTACTGCTGATTTCTTTTATACCGTCAGTATCAGCATTCAATATGTTTTTCCAGTGAGGTGCTTCAGGCGTTTCGTCAAAACTAAAAATATCTTTTAAGGACGCAACTTCTTTTTGGATGTTTTTCATTTTGTACAACAGCTCATCACCGCTCACAAAAACATACTGTACTGCAGCATCGTTAAATATAAAAGCTATTTCCTTTTCATGTGTGGTAGGATAAACAGGACATAATATTACCCCAATTTGCTGACAAGCCAAATCAAGTATGAGCCACACGGGCCGATTTTTGGAAATTACCGCAATCTTGTCTTGTTGCTCAACAGATGCATTTTTGTTTCCAAGTCCTAATTGCAACAATCCTGCACTGAGCTGATTAACAAGAAGTATAATCTCATCTGTTCCGTAAGTTTTCCATTTGCCATTTTCCTTCGCAGCAAACATATCGGCTTTGGAAAATCGTTGCTGGTATTGGTAAAGAAAATCGAACAATCGTGTTGGCTGATTCATATTGGATAGTTTAGGTAAAAGCAAAAACTATGTATAAATGAGTGCAATACTCAATGATAGTATTGTTTGGCCGGCAAACTGAACTTTCCCGATTGCAGACCTTTAATAAAGGTATTGTAAATGTTATTGTTCATTTGAACCCAGTTTTGAAACTGATTTAAATTCTCGGTGGAGCCAAAGAGCCATTGGTTGTATGCTTCAAACATACCTAATCTTAGCAGGTCACGATGAAATTCAAATAGTCTGAATGGAAATTTCTTGTAAGGACCGTTAAACCAATCCAAAACGAATCTAGTTCTTATCATCATCAGCGATGAAGTAGTGATCCCGTTTTTGGTGATGGCAGCTTGTTTAAAAAGCTTATCTGTACAAGCCTGCGCAAATCCTTTGGTGTATTTCTGAAAGGCCTCATTTTTTCCCTGCAAAAAATACTTTTTATAGGCACCCAGGACTACTTCTTTTATTTCAGAAGTTTTTGGACTGAAGCATTCGAGTGTGATAAACAACTCACCATATACTATAGTCCATAACCAATCGCCTTTAAGGTTATAATAACGCGTTGCGTTGTAATAATTTTTAGAATAGTTGGGATCTTCTTCAATACCTCTTTCCCAATAGCTGATAGCATCGTTGTTATGTTGTTCCCAAAGTACATTACCCATTTCGTTGTAGAGCGCACCGTTTTCGGGGAATTGCTGAATCCCTTTTCTAAATAGCTTTTCAAGCTCAGCCCCTTGACCGGATTCTCTGTATATGTTTCCAACAATCTGATAGCATTGGTCATCGGCTAGATTGTTGTCTATCAGCGGCTTTAAAAGCTCAAGTGCTTTGCTATTATTGTCTTGAAAATAATAACAGAAGGCAAGTTGTTTTTTCAACAAAGAGTTGCCTGGTTTTTCTTCTAATCCTTTGTTTAAAACAATGATGGCATTATCGTAATCTTTGGTTCTGATGAAATCGAGTGCACGGTTGTAATAATCCGTAGAGTCCTGTGCCAGGCATTTTGTTACCGGCAGAAGCACAGTAGCCATAAATAAAATCAGAAAATAGCGATGCATCGGATACCTGTGTTTGAAATAGCGTAATAAAGATATCAATAAATCAAATGCGTCAGTAAACCATCCCTGAGCTTAGGTTCAAACCAGGTGCTTTTCGGAGGCATTACATTTCCGCTGTCGGCCACATCGAAAAGTTGTTCGATGCTTACAGGGTATAAGCTCACGGCAAGTTTCATTTCGCCGCTGTCTACTCTTTTTTCCAGTTCACCAAGCCCACGAATTCCTCCTACAAAGTCTATACGTTTATCGGTTCTTTGATCAAGTATTCCTAAAATAGGACCCAATATATTTTCCTGAAGTATGGAAACATCCAACACCCCAATGGGGTCCTCGTTGAAGGTGTTGGGTTTTGATACCATTTTATACCATTGATTATTCATGTACAAACCGAAGTGATGAATAGCTTCAGGACGATAGGCTTCATTGGTTTTTGTAATACTGAACTGCTCTTCCAATTTTGATAGAAAATCATTTTCATTACAATCGCCAAGATTTTTAACAACCCTGTTGTAGTCCATGATGTGCAGTTGATTTGATGGAAAAAGGGTAGTGAGAAAGAAGTTTGCTTTTTCGGTGGCATTTGTGCCCAATGCGGCTCTTACTTTTGCTGCAGAAGCCGCTCTGTGATGTCCGTCTGCAATATAAGTACAAGGTACTTTTGTTTTGAATAAGTTGGTTATCGAATGAATAACAGCATCATCACTTACAATCCAAATGCTGTGTTGAATATTATCATCGGCAATAAAATCGTACTGTGGATTTTTTTCAGCAGTCCACTTGTTGATGATAGTATCTATTTCATCCACGTTTTTATAAGCAATGAACACATTGCCTGTTTGCGCTCCTGTTGTTTTGATGTGATTGATTCTGTCGAGTTCTTTCTCCGGCCTGGTAAATTCGTGTTTTTTGATAAGGCCGTTTTCGTAGTCATCTACCGAGCTACCGCAAACTAAACCTGTTTGGCTTTTGCCATTCATGATAAGCCTGTAAATATAATAGCAAGGCTTGTTCTCGCGGAACAGCATATTTCTGCTGATGAAAGCTGTTAAATTCTCTTTTGCTTTTTCATAAACTTCCTGCGCATGAATATCAACTGATTCTGGTAAATCTATTTCTGATTTGGTGATGTGTAAAAAAGAGGCCGGGTTACCCTGTGTTTCAATTTTGGCTTCATTGCTGTTTAATACATCATAAGGTCTTGAAGCTACTTGTTTAGCAAATTGAGCATTAGGACGAAGCGCTTCAAAGGGAGAAATCGTTATCATTATACTATTTTATGTTGGAAACAAAGATATACTATAAGCGCAAATTCTATTTTAAATAATACAGCGCTCTTGTTAGTTATGCATTTCAGTGAATGAACGCATTATTTCAACTAAATGTTGCACGCTGCTTAACGGCAGCGCATTGTACAAAGAAGCCCTGAATCCGCCAGATAATCGATGTCCTTTGATGCCTATTATACCATTGCTGGTTGCAAAGTCAAGAAAAGCTTTTTCAAGAGATTCTTCTTTCATAACAAAACAAACATTCATTTTGCTTCTGTCTGCTTTTTCAATAAGATTGACAAATAACGGATTGCTATCAATCTCTTTGTATAGTAATGCAGCTTTTTCATTGTTCATTTTCTCAATAGCAGCAACACCGCCTTGGGCTTTTAGCCACCTGAGCGTCAACAAACAAACATAAACAGCAAAAACAGGCGGGGTATTGAGCATGCTTCCCTCGGCAATATGATTGCGATAATCCATTATGGTTGGAATAGGTCGTTTGATTTTACCCAATATATTTTCGTTCACAACAACCAGGTTAACGCCTGCAGGCCCCATATTTTTTTGAGCGCCTGCGTATATCAATCCAAACGAGTTGAAATCAATAGCCCTGCTAAAGATATCACTGCTCATGTCGGCCACCATCACATTGCTTGTTTTGGGGATAGTTGGCCATTGTGTTCCATAAATGGTGTTGTTCGTGGTGATGTGAAAATACTTGCAATCGTTGGGTACAGCAAAATCGTTTGGTATGTTTCTGTAGCGGTTTTCTTTGGAACTGCAAACCACATCAACTTTGCCAAATAAACCGGCCTCCTTAATCGCTTTGCTGCTCCACACTCCTGTATCTGCATATGCTGCGCTGTCTTTGGCATCGAGTAGATTCATCGGTACTTGCATGAATTGCGTGGAAGCGCCACCATGTAAAAAAAGTACTTTATGGTCATTGTCCAACTGCATCAGTTCTTTTACCAAATCACGGGCTTCTTCCATGATAGCTGTGAACGCTGGCGTACGATGTCCCATTTCAAGTAGGGAAATTCCGCTGTTACCATATTCTAATATGGCCTTAGAAGCCTGTTCAAATACTTCTTTGGGTAATATGGAAGGTCCTGCGTTGAAATTGTGAATCATAAAATTCTAGTAAATGTTTTAAAATTATTTTGTGTCTAATGGGATATCTCTTTTTAGCATTTCCTCACGGTTAGCCATATCCCAGGAAGTTGTAAAAATCATCTGAGCTCTTTTTTCAAAAAGCGACCAGTTGATTTTATCTATATCATCTGTGGGTTTATGGTAATCTGCCTGAAGCATTCCATCGTAAAAGAACAAAACGGGCACTCCTTTTTTTGCGAAATTGTAATGGTCGCTTCTGTAATAAATACGATTGGGATCATTGGGGTCGTCGAATTTATAATCCAACACAAGTTTTGTGGAATTGTTGTTGGCTGCTTCGTTGATTATGGGCAACTCCGAACTAATCTTGTTGTGTCCAACCACGTAAACATAATTTAGGGTGTCGCCGGTTTTTCTTTCCGTATCAATCCTTCCAATCATATCAATATTAAGGTCTACCGAGGTTTTTTCCAGCGGAAAAACAGGATTGTCTGAATAAAATTCGCTTCCCCATAAACCCTTCTCTTCACCACTAACGGTCATAAATACAAGTGTTCTTCTTGGCCCTTTCCCTTCTTTTTTGGCTTTTGCAAAGGCTTCTGCCATTTGAATTACAGATACAGTTCCGCTTCCGTCATCGTCAGCCCCATTATATACCACGCCATTTTTCATTCCCAAATGATCGTAGTGTGCAGTCAGAAAAACATATTCCTCTTTTTTGTCGCTGCCTTCAATGATACCTATCACGTTTGATGCATTGATGGTGGTTGTCTTTTTTTCAAACTTTAAGTAAACGGAAAACTTTTTTTCCATCATGATGTCATTAAACAACAAGCCTTTCGAAGCCGATTCAATATAGGTGACAAAGTCGGGCCCAAAAAGCTGTATAACGAATTCGTGAGAAAGTGTTGCACAATTAACTCTTTTGGTGAAATCGGTATTGTCGGGATAATAAATGTTGGTTGATGTGTTCGATTTAATGGTCTGCTGACTGAATGTTACTTGTGCTGTGTTGATGTATAATGCACCCAATGCTCCTTTTTCAAAAGCCACCTCTAGTTTTTTCTTCAAACCGGGATAAGTCCATTGAGAAGTTTTTTTGCTTTCGCTGATGATGTAGTTATCGCCTTTTTTAGGTTCGCCGCTGCAGAATACTACAATTTTGTCTTTAACTTCCTTGTTAGCGTAATCGTTATACAAATCATCGTCAATACCATAGCCAACGAAGATGATTTCCTTTCCATTAAAGGTGCTATTGCTGTTTAGGTTAAGGGGAGTGATGAAATCTTTTCCAAAAGTTGCTTTAATGTTATTAATCATTAATTCGCTTGTTGAGCTAAGAGAGTCCTGATTCAAAGGATAGAATTGTTGATATCCGCTCATGCTCGTAGGGTGATCAAGTCCGATATTTTTGAATTGCTGTTCAATATAAGCAGCAGCTTTTCTTTGACCTTCCTTGCCTGTTTCTCTGCCCTCCATATCATCTGCAGCAATTATGGTAAGATGTTTTTTAAGTCCCTCGGCACTAACCCATTTTATGAATGGTAAAGCGGAGCTGGTTTTTTGGGCATGAACACTAACGTATAATAGTGCAGTAATGCCAATCAGTAATATTTTTTTCATTTGGATAATTTTGATGTTAATCAGATGCAGTTTATTTTATTTACTCTATTGAGATGTCGTCCACCTTCAAATGCTGTGGACATAAATTCATGAAGCATTTTCTCAGCAAGCAATTCTGAAACATATCTTGCAGGAATACAAATGATATTGGCATCATTGTGTTTTCTTGCAAGCGCTGCAATTTCTTCATTCCAGCAAATCGCAGCCCTGATGTACTGATGCTTGTTGGCGGTGATGGCAACACCATTGGCGCTTCCGCATATTAATATACCAAAAGCGGCTTCCTTTTTCTCAACTGCATTCGCAACTGGATGCGCAAAATCAGGGTAATCGACACTATCAATACTATGTGTGCCAAAGTCTGTTACTTTCAACGATTGTTTTTCAAGAAAGTTTTTAAGCAGCTCTTTATATTCGTAACCTGCGTGATCGGCACCAATCGCTATCGGTAATGCTGAGGAGAAGATATGCATCTTTTAAGTTTTTATTGTTTCACGTTTATTGGTTCAATTCTTTTTGAAAGCAAGGGCATTTACTATTTTTATCAATTCCACAATTTTTCTTCTTTCGCCTTTTTACTGTCAATCTTTGCTGCAATCAAAACACTTATTTCATAAAGCAGTAATAAAGGAATAGCTACAATTACCTGACTTGTCCAATCTGGCGAAGGCGTTATGATTGCTGCCAAAATAAGAATGATTACAAAAGCATACTTGCGGTATTTCCTTAAAAATGCAGCAGAAATCAAACCTATTTTAGTCAGTACATAGGCCAATGCCGGCAACTCAAACGATAGACCACAACCGAGAATGATATTGTTCAGTGTATCAATATAGTCGTCAAGGGTTGGAAGATAACTGTAAGTGTTTCGTGTGCCAAGTGTAAAGTTGGCTAGAAAATTAAAAGTGAATGGCGCAAGAATAAAATAGCCAAATGCCGCTCCGGTGAAAAAACATAGAGAAACCCAAAATATACTTCCTCTTGCGTATTTCAATTCTTTAGAAGAAAGTGCGGGCTTTATAAACTTCCACAATTCCCAGGCCAGGTATGGGAATGCAATGATGATTCCACCCACCATTGAAATGGAAAGCGCCGACATAAACGGACCGCTGACTGTATTGCCCTGGAGTTTGATGTTGATTGGAGGCATGCACAATGCATCGCCAATACCTATGTAGCGACCAAAGTTGCAAAGCATCTTGTAGGTAACAAAATCGGATTCGGCCGGAGCAAAAATAACATAGTCAAAAATCCAGTCGATGTATACGAAGATTAGTATTGCTAAAATGAGCCACACTATTGCAGCACGCATAATGTGCCAGCGAAGTGCTTCGAGGTGTTCGATGAAGCTCATTTCGGCCTTATTGCCGTCGGCTTTTCTGAATAATGATATGCGTTTTTTGTCTGACAAATCGGCTTACTGAATTTGGTCTGTATTATGATTGTTCTGTTGTTAGCTTCTCCGCATTTTCGGCAAACTGTAAAGCATCAATGAACTCTTGAATTTCACCATTCATGACAGAATCGAGGTTGTAAACGGTCATGCCTATGCGATGATCGGTTACCCTTCCTTGCGGATAGTTGTACGTTCTGATTTTTGCGCTTCTGTCACCTGTGCTCACCAAACTTTTTCTTTGTTTGGAGATGGCTTCTTCTGCTTTGCGCACCTCTTCATCATATAGTTTTGTTCGCAACATATCCATTGCCTTTTCTCTATTCGCCAACTGGCTTCTCTCTGTTTGACATACCACTGTAATGCCTGTAGGTTTATGCGTAAGGAAAACTTTTGTTTCTACTTTGTTTACGTTTTGACCACCGGCACCACCACTTCGGGCCGTTTCCATTTTTACATCGCTTTCTTTCAACTCAAAATCAACTTCATCTGCTTCCGGCATTACTGCTACGGTTGCAGCACTGGTATGTACCCTGCCACTTGCTTCCGTGTCCGGAACCCTTTGCACTCTGTGTACACCACTTTCGAATTTCATAATGCCGTAAACATCATCTCCCGAAACTTCCACCTGAACTTCCTTATATCCACCTACGGTTCCTTCGCTTTCGCTGAGAACAGCAGTCTTCCAGCCTTTCTTCTCACAATATTTAAGGTACATTCTAAGCAGGTTGCCAGCAAACAGGGATGCTTCATCTCCACCAGTACCGGCTCTTATTTCAAGAATGGCATTTTTTTCGTCGTAAGGATCTTTGGGAATGAGCAGGTTGCGGATTTGTTTTTCAAGGACTTCTTTCTTCTCTTCAAGTAACGGCAATTCATTTTTTGCCATATCACGCATTTCATCATCATCCGAATAGAGTACCTCTTTATTGAATTCAATGTCGTCGAGCAACTTCACATAGGCATTTCTGACATCCACAATTTTACCCAAACTGCGATATTCTTTGCTCAGGGAGCTGAATTTCTTATTGTCGCTTACAATTTCAGGATTGGTAAGTGCGACACCAAGATTATCGAATTTCGCTTTTATGGCATCAAGTTTATCTAACATACTGTAATTTTATCATCAGCAGAAAAAATCCTTCTGCCTTTTGCCTGTTTTATTGGTTTGTAAAAGCCGGATAGGCGTGCAAATTTACAGCATATCAACCATTCATCTTGTATAGAAAATTCACAGCCAAACAACTATTCGACGGATACAGGCTTTTGCCCGAAAATACTGCGCTGATTACCGACAAAGACGGAGTTATCAAGGACCTGATTTACCTACAGGATGCCGGAGATGATGTTATGCACCTTTCAGGTATGCTTTGTCCGGGTTTTGTAAATGCACATTGCCACTTGGAGCTTTCTCATTTGCAAGGCGCCATACCTAAGCAAAACGGACTTACCGATTTCATTCTTCATGTGATCAAAGACCGTGCGGCTGCTGAGGAACAAATGGTGGAGGCCATGGAAAAAGCCGATCGAAAAATGATGGAATCCGGTATTGTGGCTGTTGGTGATATTTGCAATACAGCCGATTCGCTTGCAGTAAAAAAGAAATCACGTTTGTACTACCATAATTTCATTGAAACTATGGGATTACCGGAGCAATCAGCTTCCGCTCGTTTTGATGCTGCTGTTGAATTGTATCAGAGATTTCGGAAATTTTCTACAAACGTATCTATTGTTCCGCATGCACCTTATTCTGTTTCCAATTTGTTGTTTAAAAAGATATTCGCATTTTCGGAAAACCAAATCCTTTCCCTGCATAGCCAGGAATCAGAAGAGGAAAATGAATTCATCAAATACAAAAAAGGACCCCTGTTGGAACTATATAATAATCTCGGTATAGACATTTCTTTTTTTCAACCTACCGGAAAGCGGAGTATCAATTATTTTTTACCTCATCTTCCAACAGACAAGCAACTTATTTTAGTTCACAATGTAATTACCAATCAAAGCGATATTGACGCGTTGAATCAATATTATGGCGATAAAGCAGATTCGGTTTTTTATTGTCTTTGTCCCAACGCCAATAATTATATTTCAGCATTATTGCCCAATGTGGAACTGTTGACAACAAATCGTTTAAATCTAGTTTTGGGAACCGATAGTCTCGCTTCCAATCACAAGCTGAATATTTTCTCGGAGATACAATTGCTTCAAAAAAACTTTCCCAAGATACCACTAACGGAAATGCTTAGATGGGCAACCATCAACGGAGCAAAAGCATTGAAAATAGATTCTCGTTTCGGTAGTTTTGAAGTTGGCAAACAGCCTGGGGTATTGGCTATTGAGGAGAACGCAGTTAAAGTACTGGTATAGCTTAATCCAAGTTGTACTTTCCTTTTTCAAAAAGGTTCACACTTGTTTGCTCAGCCAGCAAAAAATATTTCTGGAAGGAATTCGACAGCAATTTATTGACAACTGCTTTTGGTGTAAGGTGATTGTTGTAGTAATTCAATACATTTTTTTGCATGTCAGCAATAGCTGCTTCACTCAAATTATATGCGCTTTGCAAGGAATCAGTTAAGTCATTCGCTGAATGAAAGAAAATAGCATTAACCTTATCTGTAAGTGGTGGATGCATCATTTCGGCATATTCCTTTTGTATCAATGGGATACAGCCGGCAGACATAGCCTCCGCAATATTGTGGCAATAGGGCATTACTACACCTGGGCAAGCCATGAAAAATGTGAATTGGTTTAAATAAATCCTCAGTGTATTGATAGGAATTCTGCATTTTTCAGCATTGACAATGATGCATTGACGTTTCACTTCCTGAACCAGCATTCTATCGAGTTCATCAATGCTTTCTATTGCAGTTAATGCACTTCGTTGATGTAAAATCTGATAAATTGTTGTTCTTGAAAGGACCTTAAAGTGCTTTTCATTGCTGTTACCGTAGAGCGCACTATTGAAATTTCCAGCCATAAAAACGGAGTGGTTACTTTTCGAATTACCGATTGGTTTGCTCCAGGTATTTCTGTTGTAGAAAATTGGATGCATGGCAATCGGAATGAAAAATTCATTAGAAGAATTACTTTTTTTCTCCAATAGAAAATTAAAATAAGCCGGACTCAAATTGGAATCGTTAAACTCCTTCAAGGTGTTTTTTTTCTTGCTGCAAAACGAAATTGTTTTTTCATCGATCAAGTACTTGAGATAGATTTCTCCTTCTATGATCTTTTTATAATTGGAGAATTTGCGCTCTATCGAAACCTGATAACCTTCGATTTGAAAAAACTTAACAAGCAGGTAAAAGTAACGACTGTATTGGTTGATTTGACTAATGTTGAAATGTATGAATGGCTTGTCTGCCTTATGCGTTTGGCTTTTGTTGATTAAGAAGCCAATGAATTGAATCAGCGTTTTTCGCTTTTGTTTCAGGAATTTCAGGAAGATTGATATCATTCGTATGTGTTGTCTGCGTTCATAAGATGGTTTGTAAGATATCCAAAGAACGTATTTTTTTAAAATCATTCCACTGCAAAGCAAAAAAATCGAGGTAAAGGTTCAGGAGTTCTTTTCTGCTGTTTCTGTTGAATTGAAACTGGTCGAGTTCATCTGTGTGCATTACTTTTAGCAGCTCTTGTGTATGCAGCAATTGTTTGCCTTCGAGAAGACTGTTGTGTTGCGGTCTGTCATTTCGGAAGCAACCTTCAGCAAGATCGTAAATAACAGCATCCTCTTGGGGTATATTGTTTGCTGCAATTCCAAAGCCAAGTTGCTGCGCAAGCTGTAAAGAGAAGAAAAGTGGAAAGTTCGCAGCAGCGGCTTTTGAAGAGCTGTCAAGCTTCATTAATATGTCTTCACAAAATTCATATAATGGAGCATTGTTTTCGGGTCTTTGAATGGCATTGAACATCAGCTCTATAATGAAAGTGGCAACAGTGTTTTTGAAAACATCGCTCAGCAGTTCCTTATAAATGAAATGCCATTGGTGCTCTTTGATTCTTTGTAATTGCTTCAGTTCGTTGTGGTAAACCTCCATGCTAAGTATAGAGCAGGGCTGAAGCATGATGCTTTTGTTGTTTTTGTATCCTTGTTTTCTGACACCATTGACCATGTAACGCTGCACTCCAAATTTTTCGGTGAGCATGGTTACTACCAAACTTGTTTCACCATACTTGATGGTTCTTAATACAATAGCTTTAGTTTTGTGTATCATTTATAGCTTCCGTACTGCAATTTACTCATTGCTGTAAAGCAGTAAAGGAAATTTCTTTTCGGACAGTTGTAAACCATGTCTTTAAATGTAACATTATGTGGAAACGTCTGGCAAAATGGGTGATTGGCAACCGGTTGATGTTGTTGATTTTACTGGCGCTGGTAACTATTGTGATGGGTTATTTTGCTTCAAAGGTGAAACTGAGTTATGAGTTTTCGAGGGCAATACCTACAGATAATCCCAAATACAAAGAATACGTTCAATTCAAACAGCTTTTTGGTGAAGATGGCAATGTGCTGGTGATAGGCATTCAGCATCCGGGATTTTTCAGTGTGTACCATTTCAATGCGTTCTCAACACTTAGCCGTTCCTTAAAAAAAGTACATTGTGTTCAGGATGTGGTTAGTGTTGTCGATGCTGTGATGCTTGTGAAAGACAGCACAGGAGAGCGGTTGATTCCCCAAAAGCTTTTCGATTCTTCCTACAGTATGCAGCCGGTATTGGACAGCGCAGCCGGTAACTTCAGAAACATGTTGTTTTACCGCTCGATGCTTTACAATTCATCCGATGATGCCTATGTGATTGGAGTGAAGATCAACAAGGATTCGCTTAATTCACCCGCCAGGGTTCAAATCGTGGATAGCATTAGTAAAAGCGTAAGTACCTATGAAAAAGCAACGGGTGTTCAGGCGCATGTAAGCGGTTTGCCTTTAATACGAACCATTGTAGCCGAACGCATTCAAAAGGAAATGAAAGTTTTTTTATGGGGATCTCTGCTGCTAAGCGTGTTGATTTTATTTCTTTTCTTTAGATCAGTAAGTACTACAGCAATTTCGCTCGCTGTGGTATGTATAGGGGTGGTTTGGACAGTTGCCTTGATTCAGCTTTGCGGATATAAAATCACCTTGCTTACAGCGCTAATACCTTCACTAGTGGTGGTTATTGGCATACCTAATTGCATTTATTTCATCAATAAATATCATACGAGTTACTTGGAAAGTAGTCTTACTGATGAGGTTGCCAAAAAGCATGGAGCGCTGGTTGATATGGTGAGCAAGATGGGAGTGGTGACGCTTTTTTGCAATATAACTGCAGCCATTGGTTTTGCCGTTTTCGCACTTACTAAAAGCGCCATTCTTAAGGAGTTTGGTGTGGTTGCGGGCATGAGCATCATGTTGATTTTTGTAATTTCATTTGTTTTATTGCCATCAGTATTAAGCTACTTGCCGTCTCCTAAATCTCGTCAGTTGAAATACCTCAACAACAGGTGGGTAGGGCAATTACTGACCAATATTGAATCCTGGGTATTCAACCATCGTAAGACCGTTCTTATCTTAACCGGTATTGTGTTGCTTTTTTCGGCAGTGGGAATCAGCAAATTGAAATCTGTAGCCTACATCGTTGATGATTTACCAAAAACAGACAAGGTTTACACCGACCTTAAATTCTTTGAAAAACACTTCAAAGGTATCATGCCCCTCGAAATAGCGATTGATACCAAAAAAAGAAGGGGGTTGAAAAAACGTGGTTTTGAGCTGTTCAACAAAGTGGATTCATTGGCTAAATATATCGCTTCATTTCCTGAAATGAACAGGCCACTAACAGTAGCTGAAGGATTGAAGTTTGCTACACAAGCCATCAATGACAACGATACAGCCAGTTACAGAATGCCTTCTCTGGAGGAGGCCATCATCATAAAAGACTATCTTTCCGGAACATCTGCGCAAGATGATAAAAAGAAAAATACTGCCGCTTCATTGCTCAATTCATTTGTAGATACATCTTCCAGGTACACCAGAATCAGCGTAAGTATGGCCGATGTAGGTACGGAGAAGTTGCCCAAACTGCTCGACAGTATTGAATATCGGGCTCATCAATATTTTGACACTTCCTACAGTGTATCACTAACTGGCACAAGTATTACCTTCCTTGAGGGTAGTAAATTCATCATTAACGGATTGAAAGAAAGTATTTTCTGGGCTTTTTTGTTGATTGCCCTTTGCATGCTTTACTTGTTCAGGTCTTTTCGTGTATTGGTTTGCTCCCTCATACCTAACATCTTACCATTGGTGGTAACAGCCGGAGTAATGGGTTGGGCTGGTGTTCCTTTGAAACCTTCAACTGTATTGGTTTTCAGCGTGGCGTTGGGCATTGCAATTGATATCACTATTCGTTTTTTAGTCAACTACAGACAAGTGTTACCAATTGTAAACGGTGATGTGGAAACTGCTGTAAAACAAACCGTTTATCAAACGGGTTTAAGCATCATTTACACTTCTTTGGTGCTCACTGCAGGTTTTGTGATTTTTTGTGGAAGCGGGTTTGGCGGAACATTTGCTTTGGGCTGGCTCACATCTGTAACATTGATGGTGGCAACGATAACCAACTTGGTATTATTGCCTGTGTTGCTGTTGATTTTGAAAAAATCTTAGAAAAAAAGGCTCAATTGTTAATAGTTAGTTCTATATAAATTATAAATATAAATAATAAGTATGCCTTTTTTATAAAAAATTGTTGATTATTTAACTTTTGATTCTATATTTACAAATAAAAATTAAAAACACGTATGAGAAAAGTAATCTTAGCACTGTTGGTTTCCATCTCATTTTCGCTTTGTGTGAATGCGCAAAAGACAATAGAGGGAAAGGTTACAGATGCAAATGGTAAGCCCATTTCCAATGCTTCCGTAGTGATTAAGG
>Ga0315905_10001952_pt1 | contig 21870 bp, 14 predicted proteins | sample LakEriMetagenome_5_FD_203522 | JGI IMG/M metagenome (GOLD analysis project Ga0315905, IMG submission 203522) | Freshwater fungal communities from buoy surface, Lake Erie, Ohio, United States - Buoy 4 MA121 | ecosystem: Environmental > Aquatic > Freshwater > Lake | place: USA: Lake Erie, Ohio...
GCGCGGCCGCCCCCCCTCGCCCCCGCTGCTTCCACCCCCCCCCTCCTCCTCCTCCTTCTCCTCGGCCCCCTGCGGCCCCAGCGCCGCCGCCGCCGTCAGCGCCGACAGGGTCAGCGCCACGGCCTCGGCGCTCGCCTCGGGGACGGCGACGCACGAGGACGCCTTGGCGATCGTGTACTCGGCAAAGGCCGCGCCGCCGTTGACGGCGACGGCCTGCCCCACGGGGAGCGAGTCCGGCACGCCCTCTCCTCCGCGCGCGACGACGACGCCGCTGCCCTCGGCCCCCAGGGGGTAGGGCTCCGTCGCGCCCTGGTGGCGCGAGAACGCGTGCTCCCCGCGCGCGCGAAAGGTCTCGCAGCCGCCGTTGACGCCCGCCCAAGCCAAGCGCACGAGCACTTCTCCCGGGCCGGGGCGCGGCATCGGCGCCTGCGCTTGGACGCGCGCGGCGGCGGCAAACGAGGCGGCGGGCGCGTCGGCGACGAGGCGGGCGAAGGTGGGGGGGAGGGGGTCGGTAGAGGAGGGGGTCATGGTGGGCGTCGTCGCGGGATTCGTTGCCGTGGCTGGTGTCGGCGAGGCGGGCGGGCGCGCGACTTGCTGGTGACGACGGATTCGTGGTTGCGGTGCGGTCGACGATACTAGCAAGGACGCGCGCCGTCCGGGGCAGATGCGATCGAGGCAGCCGAGAGGCATCGTTTTTGTTGCTGGTTGTGGAGTAGTACCGCCGGAGATTGAAGACGGGCGCGACGCCCGGCTTGAGGCGAGCACGCAAGAAGGCGTTTCGCGCGGACAGCGCGGGGGACGCCGACGCGACGCGCCAACCGCTTCAAAGCCCAGGCGCTCTCTCTCTCGCATATTCGTCCCCGTCTCAATTCAGGGGGGGCTACTCTGCCAACATGGCTCTCAACCCGGATCACCTGCGGCGCGCCGCGGCGCGGCTGCTCGCGCTGCGGCACGGTGGTGCAGTCGCCATCACTTGCTCTCGACACCCCGACCACCACCCGTCCTCTCCTCTCGCCCTCGCTCCACCTTCGTCATCGGTGCCACCCCGCATGCCCTCCATCCGGAACTTGCACGCAGCCGCCGAAGCATGCGCCGCGACGCGCAGGAGAACAAGCGGCGGCCCGATCGCCAACAGCGCCGCCGCCGCCGCCGTCCGCCGCCTGTCGTCGACCGCGCCCCCCCGCAGCAGCAGCGGCCGCCGCAGCCCCCATGCCGCCCCTTCCCCCGACTCCGCGCGCGCCGCGCTCGAGTACTGCGCGCGCCTCGTGCGCCAGCACGACCCGGACAGCTTCGCTTGGGCCGTGCTCTTGCCCAAGGAGGAGCGCGCGCGCGTCCTCGCCCTCCGCGCGCTCAACGTCGAGGCGCTGCTCGTCCCCACGTCGGCGGGGCGGCGCAGCTCGGGCGACGGCGCGGCCGCCATGCTGCGCATCCGGTACCAGTGGTGGCGCGACGCGGTGCGCGCGGCCATGGATGCGCCGGCGGTTGCGGAGGCGGAGGCGGCGGCGGCGGCGGAGGAGGAGGAGGACGCTGAAGACTTGGAGGCGGACGATGACGACGAGGAGGAGGAGGAGCAGGAGCAGGAGGAGCAGGAGCGGGGAGCGGCGGCAACAACACCGCCGTCAGCAGCAACTCGCAGCCGCCCGCGCCCGCTGCCCCCCGCCCACCCGGTCGTCACGGCCCTCTGGGCCGCGCGCGCGAGCGCGGGCCCCCGCCTGCAGCGCTACCCGCTCCGGCGCCTGATCGACGCGCGCGAGCGTGAGGCGCTCTCGGCCGCCGCGGGCGAGCCGCCGCCGCTGCGCCTGTCCGACCTCGAGGCGCACGCCGAGGCCACGCACGCGCAGCTGCTGTACGCGCAGCTGGCGGCGATCGGGGGCGACAACAGCAGCAGCAGCAGCAACGCCGCGGCGGCGGCCGACCACGCCGCTTCGCACGTGGGCAAGGCCGTGGGGCTGGCGATGGCGCTGCGGGGCCTGCCGTACGCCGCCGCGCAGCGCCGCTGCGTCCTGCCGCTCGAGGTGTGCGCGTCGGCGGGGCTGTCGCAGGAGGACGTGTTCCGCCGCGCCGCCGCCCTCGAGGCCGGGCGCGCGCCCTCGGAGCGGGACTGGCCGCCGCGCGCCGACGCGGCGCTGCGCGACGCGGTGCTCGAGGTGGCGTCGCGGGCAGTGGGGCACCTCCGCGAGGCGCGCGCGCTGCTGGGCGGCAATGGCGGCGAGGGCGGCGATGGCGGCGCGGCGCGTCTGCGCAAGGGGCAGGCGCACGCGCTGCTGCCGGCCGTGGCGGCCGACCTGTACCTGTCGGCGCTGGAGCGCACGGCCCAATTTGACGTCTTCCACCCGGCGCTGCGGCCGCCGCCGCCGCCGACGACGACGACGACGGCCGGCCAGCCGCCGCCGCCGCCGCCGCTCGGCGCGGGCCTTGGCGTCTCGCCGCTGCGCTACCTGCTGTCGCTGCGGTGGCACGCGTGGCGCGGTACGTTTTAAGACGCGATTGTAACACCCCCACCCCCTTGCATTTCGTGCTTCAATCATCGAACACGCGCCTCTGCCGCGCCGCCGCGCTCTTTTTCTTGTTCGCCCCGGCGCCCGACCCGCCTCCGTTGAGCGCGCGGACGAGGTCGGCCGCCAGCCCCTTGGCCCCCGACGCGCCGCCCTCCTCGACCGCGAAGAAGAGCGGCTGGGCCGGGATGGCCCAGATGGCCGAGGTGGCGTACGGGTGGCCGTCGGGCAGGCCGGGATCGACGACGGAGGGGTCTGCGCCCGCTGCTGCTCCTCCCGCTCCTCCGTCTGCCCCCGCAGCCCGCAGCGGCACCCGCCCCGGCACCGCCGCCGCCACTGCTGCTGCTGCCGCCGCCGCCGCCGCTTCTGCCTGCGCGCCGTCCTCGCTCCCGCCGCCAAAAAAGTCCTCCGCCGCCACCTCCTCCCCTGGCCCGCCGCCCCCGCCGGACGTCGCGATCACGTCAAACGGCACCTCACCGTCGCCGCGCTCGAACGCGCCGAGCTCCCTCGCCGCGGCCGCGGCGGCGCTACCACCGGCGGCGCCGGCGACGACGCCGCGCGCCTTGGCCGCCGCAGCGCGCGCGTCGAGCGCGCGCAGCGTCGAAAAGTCGACGATCACGACGGCCGACGGCGCCTGCCGCTGCGGCTGCTGCTGCTGCTGCGGCTGCTGCTGCTGCTGCTGCTGGCGCCCGTCGTCCTTCGCCTCCTCCTCCTCCTCCTCCTCCTCGGCCTCGCCGCCCGACCCGCTCGCGGCCGCCGCCGCCGACTGCCCCGTCGCCTGCTCGACCACCACGCAAGCCCACCCCTTGGCGTCGCACCACTGCCGCCACGCGTTGAGCAGCGGCCGCCCGCTCCCCTTGCCGCCCCCGCGCTTGGCGCCGCGCCGCCCGCCGCTGCCCCGGATCGTCAGGAAGCCGTTCTTCTTGGCCGCGACAAAGGGGGCCCGCTCGTCCAGCGCGAGGCGGTGCGGCACGTGGAAGCTGCCCGTGCCGCGCCGCTTGGCCGCGCCGCCCGTCGTCAGGCGCTCGACGTCGTCGGCGAGCGGGCGCCACGGCTTGGCGCGGGGCGGGCGGCCCGCGAGGGGGCGGGGGGGGGCCCGCGTCGTTTTGGGGCCGAGGGGGGCGAGCAGGGAGGTTGCCGCGGCTGCTGCTCCTGCTGCTGCTGCTGCTGTTGCGTGGTGGTGGCGCGGGAGCAGGGCGCGGGCGATTGGGCGGAGGCGCGCGGAGGTCGCGGCTGGTGTGTGGCGACGGCCTGCACCCCCATCAGTCGTACCGCATCGCAGTCCGCCTGCCACGCGCGCGCCAAACGGACCGGCGGCGATCGCGGGGGGACGCTTCAGTGCTGGATGCATGCTTCGGTGGATTGAAGCGAGTTGCTTTGTGGCTGTGAAACGGAGCCGCGGGCCGGGGGCGATTTGTGTCAGCGCCGCCGCCGCCCGAACGAGGACGCCGCCCCGCGGCCGGCCACCGAGACGAGACGCGAGAGAGAAACAAGGCGCGGCTTAACACAAGCAACTCAAGGCGACGTCGGCGGGTCGCGGTACTTTTTGTACACCGCCCCGATCGCCGCGATCACGTCGTCCCCGAGCGGGGGCGCGTCGTACGCGTCCAGGTTCTCCTTGAGCTGCGCCATCGACGTCGCGCCGATGATGTTGCTCGCGACAAACCAGCGGCTGCGCACCCATCCGAGGGCCAGGGCCGCGGGGGTGATCCCGGCCTCGCGCGCGACGCGCGCGTACTCGGCGACGGCCTCGCGCGCGAGCGAGTCGTTGTAGCGCTTCATGTACCCCTCGAAGAGGTTGAAGCGCGCGCCGCGCAGCTCCTCGGCCGTCGAGGTGGCGTACTTGTTCGACAGGCTGCCGCCCGCGAGGGGCGAGTATGCGAGGAGCGACACGTCGGCGCGGCGGCACATCTCCGCGAGGTCCGTCTCGAACCCGCCGCGCTGGAGGAGCGAGTAGACGTTCTGGATCGTTTGGATCCGCGGCAGGCCGTGCTCGTCGGCCAGGCGCGCGTAAGAGGCGACGCCGTACGACGTCTCGTTGGACACGCCGATGTAGCGGACCTTGCCGGCCTTGACGACCTCCTCAAACCCGCGCAGCGTCTCCTCGAAGGAGACGCCGCCGTCGTCGGGCCGCTCGAGCGCGATGTCGTACGAGGGGGCGCCGAAGAGGCCCCCGACGTACCGCTGCGGCCAGTGCGCCTGCAGCAGGTCGATCGTGTCGACGCCCAGGCGCGCGAGCGACGCGTCGACGGACGAGACGATCTGGCGGCGGTCGAGCATCGTCGTCTCCGGGGGGTCGCGCACCCAGGCCGTGCGGTCGCCGTAGCCCGCCACCTTGGTGAAGATGAGGAGGTCGTCGCGCTTCCCGCGCTTCTTGAGCCACGAGCCGATGTATTTGTCGGTGAGGAACTTGGTCTCGGCGGCGGGCGGGACGGGGTAGATCTCGGCCGTGTCGAGCGCGTTGAGCCCGCGCTCGTCGATCGCGTACGACAGCTGCTCGTGCGCCTCGGCCTCGGTGTTCTGCTTGCCCCAGGTCATGGTGCCGAGGGTGATGGCGCTGGCGAGCAGGTCGGAGCGGCCGAGGCGCACGCGGTCGGCGCAGGAGCGCGCCTGGCCCGGGCGCGTGGCGGGGGCGGCGCCGCCGCCGCCGCCGCCAAAGACTGGCTGCGGCGGCGCAGAGGCCGGGGCGGCCGAGGCGGCGGGGGGGGCGGGGCCGGCGCGCTTGGAGGCGACGATCGGGCGGCGCGGCGCGGCGGCAGCGGCGGTGGTGGCGGGGGCGGATGCGGCGCCGGCCGCGGCCCTGGCCGCAGAGGCGGAGGCGTGCAGCATCGTTGCGGGGACGGATCGGGACGGGCAAGTCTCGGCAGGAGCGAGTGTGTGTGGTGAAAAACGACGAGGGGTTGGCGAGGAGCCTCTCTCGGCCTTGGGGGTGCTCTCGCGCGCGCTCGACGGGTCTGGACGGGTTGGGTGACAATAGGTAGTAATGTGATGAGCGGGTTGGGGTGTCGAGAGCGATCGTGCACGCGAGCGGCCCCATAAAAACCACCGGCCGCGCGAGACGGAAAAAAACGGCGCGAGGGCGCGCCGGCGGTTGCGCGGCCGCCAAGCCCCCCCCGCCATCTCACTGCCCCTCCTCCTCCAGCAACATCGTCTCCTCCTCCCCCTCCCCGCCGCCCCCAAACCCTTCCTCCCCGCCCTCCACGCTCGCCACCGCCCGCCACACGCCGCTCTCCAGGTTGGGCATCCAGAACCACACCTGCGGAGGGGGGACGCCGTCGTCGTCGTCGTCGTCGTCGTCGTCGTCGTCGTCGCCGTGCCTCCCGCCCCCGCCCCGCCGCCCCCGCTGCTGCTCCGCCTCCTCGGCCTCGACGCTCGCGGCCAGCGCCGTGCCGGTCGCGTTGAACTGCAGCCGCCACGCCGCCAGGGGCGCGCCGTGCCACGCGTGCCGAAGCGTCTGCACGGGCCGCAGGCGCGCGGGCCACAGCCGACCTCCGCGTCCAGCGGCCCCGTCGCCGCCGCTGCCGCCGCCGCCGTCGGCCGGAGGAACGAGCGGCAGCCTGTACAGTGCCACGTCGCCCGCCCCGCCGCCGAGCGCCACCGCCACGAGCTCGTCGGCCCTCCCCAAGGAGGGGGCCCACGCGCACGCGCGCGCGGTGGACGGGTACTCCTGCTGCTGAGAGGCGGCGGCGGCGTCGTCGTCGTCGTTTCCCGCTGCTGCTGCTACGTGCGAGGAAGAGGGAGGGTCGAGCGCGATGGCCCGCCGCCACGCCATGGCCGCCGCGTCGTAGGCCCAAACGCACGCGGCGCGGCCCGGCCCGGAGCCCGCGAGCAGCAGCGGCGGCAGGCCCACAGCACTCCCACCGCCGCCGCCGCGCCACGCGACGCAGCCGCACGGGCTCGGCGCCGCGGCGCTCGGCAGCAGCGCGGCCGCGGCCGCCGCGGCCGTCGGCTGCGCGGCGGCAAAGCGCGAGTGCAGCGTCCAGCTGAGGGCGCGGCCGCCGGCGCTCGCCGAGGACGCACCTCCCGCGGCGGAGGGGGACCCCTCGTACACGTACACGTGCCCGTCGGCGCTCGAGGCCGCGAGCAGCAGGCCGAGCTGCCACGGCGCAAAGGCGGCGTCCGTCACCGCCCCCCGGCCGCACGGCAGCGCGCCGCTGTCCGACCACGAGCCGCCGTGGCCGTGGCCGCCGCCGACGCCCGCCGCCAAAAAGTGCAGCGTCCCGGCGCCCGTGCCGACCGCCAGCACGGCGCCGTGCTCCGCAGGGGACCACGCGAGGACGCGGGGGCCGCCCGGCACGCGCGCCGCGTGCAGCGGCTCGAGCTCGCCGCCCGCGGGCGAGACGGCCCAGGCGCGCACCTGCCCCGTCGCGTGGCAGCACGCGGCGGCGCGGTCGCCGCTCGGCGCGTGCGCGACGGCCGTGGCGGCGGCGCCGCCGTCGAGCGCGAGCTGCACGGCCGGATGGGGCTGCTGCTGTTGCTGCATGGTTGTGCTGCCGTTGCTGCGCGCGCGCGCGCGCGGCCCAAGACCGCGATGTTTCTGTGTCGGGGCGCGCGCGAGACGGTTTTTCTCGCGCTGTTTCGAACGTCGCCGTCCCGAGTGATCAAGCAGATCGAACGCGAGCCGCTGCTGCGAACAAAGGCGAGGCTGACTGCAGGGAGCTGGCTCAGGAGAGAAGCTCGACGGATGCGTTCTCCGGTTGCAGTGACGGCGCCCCACTTCACTTGAACTGCGCAGGGCAGGCGGGGGGAGACACAGCCGCTGGCGCCTTGCTGCGGTCGCCGACTACCGCGTCCGCTGCCCAAAAGAGCACCAGGGGGCATCTTCGTCCCTCCGCAACCACCGAAAAGCCCGCGCGGGGCTGATTCGCCCGCCGAGCGCTCGAATCGCGCGACCACGACGCGCACGGACCCATTCGTTCGCCCGCGCGCGCCATATTCCTCGCCGCCGGCGCCGACGATTCCTTTTCTCCTCGTCCTGTCGAGCCCCCCGGCGCCGCCCCCCCCCCCCCCTGCCCCCAAAAGAAAATTCCATCCTGTTTTTTGTTTCGCGAATGCCTCTGGGGCCGGAGGCCGCTGCTGACGACCCTGCACGCAACCCGGCACAGGCGGAAGCGCCCTACACGGCGGACGACATGCTGCACGCGCGGAAGGCGGCGGTGGGGGCCGCAGCGGCGGCGCGGGCGGCGGCGGCGGCCGCCTCGCCAACGACGGCCCCGCCGCTTGTTGTGCCCCCCCCACCACCACCCCCAGCCCAATTCGTCACGCTCGCGTCCCCCGCCTCCCTCCTCCTCCGCGGCCCCCCTCCCACCCCGCCGCTCGCCCACGCCTCCTTCGGCAGCGCCTGCCCCGACGCCCCCCTGGTCTTTTTCAACCACGGGTGGCCCGGGTCTCGCTTGGGCGCCGCGATGCTCCACCGCGCGGCGCTGCGCCTGGGCGTCCGCGTCGTCGGCGTCGACAGGCCCGGGTTCGGCGGCACGCCCTTTTGCGCGTCGCACGGCTTCGAGTCTTGGGCCGCGCGCCTGGCGGCCCTGGCCGACCAGCTCGGGGCGCGGCGTTACGCCGTGCTGGGCGTGAGCGGCGGCGGGCCTTTCGCGCTCGCCGCCGCGTTGCACGCGCCCGACCCGGACCGGGTGTCGGGCCTCGGGCTGCTCTGCCCCGTCGCGCCGCCCGCCGCCGCCATGCGGGGGGGCGGGGCCCCCGCCAAGCGGCCCAAGGGCTGCCTCGGCGCCAGCTGCCTGAGCGGCGTGGACGTCGACGCGCGCTCCAGCGACCCGGAGGAGCAGGAGGCCGAGGCGGCGCGCGCGGCCGCCGCCGACGCCGCCGCCGCCCCGACGACGACAACGGCGTCGTGGGCCCTGCGCGCGGCCGAGCGGCACCCGCGCACCGCGCGCGTGGCGCTGCTGGTCGCGCGCGCGCTGCTCGCGTCGTCGACCTCGGTCACCGTGGTGGGACCGGGAGGGGCGGTGCCGCACGAGGAGCAGGAGCTGCCCGAAGATCGCTCGGCAGGAAAGACGAAGGACAACAGAAACAAAAGGGCGCCGTCCTCGTCGGCGTGGTCGTCCTCGACGTCGCCCCCGCCGTCCTCGTCGTCCGCGTGTTCGGCGGCGGCAGCGGCGGCGCTCCCCTGGCCCGCGCGCCTGCTGCAGCGCGCGGCCATGGGCGGGCGCGAGGCCGACGCGGGCGGCGAGGCCGCGCCCGCCGCGGCCGCCGACATCTGGCGCGCCGTGGCCGAGGGCCTGCGCGGCGGCGGGCGCGGCATGCTGCACGAGATCCGGCTGGTGTCGCGCGCGGGGTCGGCGGCGTCGTCGGCGGCGTCGCTGCCTCGCTCGTCGCCACCGGGCTCGCCGGTGCTGGGCCTGTCGTCGTCGCCCGAGGGCGGCGGAGGGGGCGCGAGCGACCTGTTCCTTGGGGGCGGCGGCGGTGGCGCTGGTGGCGGCTACAGCAGCGCAGGCGGCGGGCGGGCCGCGCCGTCCGCGGCAGGAGCAGCAGCGCACGCGGCGGCCGACTGCCGAGGCGGCAGCCCGCCACCCTCGGCCGCCTCCGCCGCGACCCTCCCCCCAAACCGCCCGTCGCAGCCGCACCACCACCACCACCACTACTGCCACCAGCAGCAGCACCCCTCCCCGCCGCCGCCGCCCTTCGTGGCCTTCTGCTGGCACGGCACCGACGACAAGGTCGCGCCCGCCGCCGCCGCCGAGCGCTACTACGGCCGCCTCGCGGGCTGCGAGTTTCGCGCCTTTGAGGGCGAGACGCACACGTCGCTCGTGCTCGGGCGGCTCGGCGACGCGCTCGGCGAGCTCGTGCGGCGCGGCAGCAGGTTGGTAGAGTGAAGCGCGAAGCGTGTACTTTTTACGAGCGCGTGAGACAGCAGCAAATGCCTCTTTTTCTACTCTCTCTCTCTCTGTCTTTTCTATGCGGGCGCGGGCCGGCCGCGAGCGGGGCCGCCGTCGCCGCCGCCGCTGCCGCCGTCGCCCGGCGCATCATCGCTGGCCGCCGCCGCCCCGCCGCTGCCCATCCGCCGCCGCAGCCGCTCCGACCACCCCTCGCCTGCAGACCCGTCCTTGTCGCGCGCCTCGTCGCGCGCCGCCTGCTCCGCCGCGCGCGCGGCCGCCGCCGCGGGGCCGTCGACGCCCTGCCGCGAGCGCTCGAGCAGCCCTGCCGCGCGCTCGACCTCGGCGCCCCAGTCCCAGCGCAGGAGCATGATCGTGAGCGCGAGCGTCTGCAGGGAGGCGCCCAGGCAGATCCCGCCCCACAGGCCCTGGGCGCCCATGCCGAGCTTGAACGCGAGCAAGCCCGAGAGCGGGACGCCGACGGCCCAGTAGGCGGCCGCGTTCACCCCGGCCCCCAGAGCCTGGCGCCCCGCGCCGCGCAGCGTGCCGCTCAGCGTGGCGTTGATGCCGTCCACGGAGACGAGCACGACGAGGACCGGCAGCAGGGCGTGCGCGGCCTCGATGACGACGGGGTCCGGGCAGAAGAGCGCGAAGATCCCGCGGCCCGCGACGGCCAGCAAGGCGCCGACGGCGGCCTGCAGGCAAAAGGCCGCGGCCAGGCCGACGCGGAACGTGCGCCCCGCGCGCTCGGCGTCGGCCGCGCCCAGGGCGTTGCTCACGCACGTGTTGACCGCCGCCGCGAGCCCCAGCGCGGGCATGTAGAGCATGCCGTTGACGCTCATGAGGATGCCGCTGGCGGCCACGGCGACCTCGGGCCCGGGCAGCCAACCGCTCGCGATCACGCACAGCTCGTACGCGAGCCACTCGACGAGGATCAGCGCGGCGGCCGGCAGGCCGAACGAGAGGTACTCGCCCCACCCGCGCAGGGCGCCCTTGAGGTCCCATCCGGGCCACGTCTGGCGCTCCGGGTGGTCGCGCGCGAGGCGGCGCGCGCGCAGGACGCACGCCGCGATGAGGCCGAGCAGGGTGGTCGACTCGCACGCGGCAAACGCCGCGGCGGCGCCGTCGAGGCCCCACCCGAGCCGAAAGACAAAGAGCCAGAACCAGAGCGGGGAGGTCAGGAGGGCGGCGCCCGAGGCGAGCGCGGCGGGCGCCCCGGCGCGCTGCGTGACGAGGTAGCGGCGGAGGCACTCGATCCCGACCGACAGGAACAGGGCGGGGATGCACAGGCCGAGGTAGCGCCCGGCCACGGCCGCCAGGGCGGGCTCCTGGCCCATCGCGTGCTCGAGGATCGGCGCGGCGTTGAGCCAGAGCGCGGCGATCGGCACGCACAGCGCCGCGCACACGAGGATCGCGCGCTGCAGGAACAGGCCGACGAGCGGGTAGTTGCGCGCCCCGTACGCCTGGCCGCACAGGGTCTCCATCCCGGCGCTCACCCCCATCGTGACCGCCGCGCCCGTGCAGTTGTAGATGGCGTTGGCGAGCATGGCCGCGGAAAAGGTGAAGGCGCCGAGGCGGCCGATGGACGCCGAGCAGATGACGCTGAGCGTGAACCCGGCGACGTTCTGGAGGGCCAGGGGGATGGCGAGCTCGGAGAGGCGCTGGAGGACCGAGGCGTCGTCGCGCGGCGGGGGGAGGCGGCGGAGGCGGGCCTCGGGGCTGTCGTCGCTGTCGCTCTCGGGGGAGGGCGCGGGGCGAGCGGGGCCGGGGCCGTTGGCGGCGGCGGCGGCGGCGTCGTCGTTGCCCGGGGCGGCGGCGGGCGAGGCGCCGGCGGAGGCTGCTGCGACGTCGGGCCGGCTGCTAGGGCGGACTGCTCGTCCTGCGGCTGCTGGTCGGGCTGCATGCGCCGCTGGTGCGTGGCGTCGGCGGCCGCCAGCGGCGTAGCTGCTGCTGCTGCTGCTGCTGTGGCGCGCGATCACTACTCGCCGGGCGCCGCCGCCGGTGCTGACGAGCGCGCGCCGAGCCGGCGCCGGCGCCGCCGCCGGCGCCGCCGCGCCCGGCGGCGGGTGGAGCGCTTGCATGCGCCCGGTGCGCGCGCGCGTTCGGGGGCGCGTAGGGCCGATCGGGGCCTTGCTTTCTCAGGTCAGCTGGGCGCGTGGCGCGCGAGGACGGCCGAGCGCGGACAGACGTCCCGAGCGACGGGGTGGGCAAAAGTGGAGGCCGCCGCGCGCTCGTCGGTGTTTCGGCTTGCGGTGCGCGTCGTCCGGATGCGCGACACAAGAGGATGGTCAATGTGGTTCGAGCAGTAGTGCGCGCGTTTGTGGTTTTCGGACTGAGTGCGCGAGTTACATTTGCAGGAGCGCGGGCGGGCGGGCGAGACATTTGTTGCTTCCGGTGACCCGATCTCGCCGCCGCCTCACGCCGCCGCGCCGCCGCTTGCGCCGCCGCCACCACCGCCACCACCGCCACCACCACCACCGCCGCTTCCGCCCCAACCATCCTCCTCGCCCACCCCGCGTCGCATCAAGTGCCTCCGGTCCTGACCAATCAGAGACACCCACCAGCCGTCGGTAGCCACGACCTCAAACCCCAGAGACTCGTAAAGGGCGACCGCGGGCGGGTCCACCAGGCGCGCGTGCAGGAAGAGCGCGTCGGCGCCGACGCCCGCCGCGACGGCCGCGGCCGCGCGCACGAGGGCGCTCGCGACGCCGCGGCGGCGCCAGGCCTCGGCGACGGCGGTGTTCATGAGGTAGCACGCGCCGTCCGGGGGGTTGAGCGTCAGGTAGCGCGAGCGCGTGGACGCGTCGAACGAGAGCTCGGCCGTGCCGATGAGCGCTGCAGGGGCGGCCGGGGGGGGCGGGGGCTCGGCGGCGGCCGCGGTGTTGTTGCTGTTGGCAGCGGCGTCGTCGTCGTCGTCGTCGTCGCCGCCGCCGCCGCTCCGAGCGTCGCCTCCGCCGCCGCCACCTTTGCCGCCGCCGATCCCAGGCAGCCGCACCGCGAAGATGGCGTCGAGCGCGTCGTCCTCGATCCTCTGGCGCTCCAGGTCCGCCGACGTGTCCGACGCCGCCGCCTCCCCCAAAGCCCCGCCCGCCGCCGCCGCTGCCGCCGCCAAAGTCCCGCCTGCGGCCGCCCCCGCCGCTGGCACCGTCGCCCCCAGCACCAGGGCGCGCGCCTCGGGCCGCAGGTGCTCGTCCAGGTACTTGGCGATGCGCCGCCGCACAAAACGCGCGTAGGGCCTCAGCGAGGGCCGCGCGGCCAGGTTGAGCGTGCCGCCGTCCTCCTGGGCCGCCGGCATCGTCGACAGGATGAACGTGTCGGCCAGCAGGTCGGCCGCCGCGGGCAGCAGCGCGAGCGGCAGCGGCGCGACGCGGCCGGTGACGACGACGACTTGATTGCTGTTGTCGGGTTGCGGCGGCGTCGGCGGCGGCGGCGGCGGCGGCAGGGACCCCGACGCCGCATGCTCGTCGCCGCTGTCGCCGCTGTCGCCGCTCGCCTCTGCATGTGCGCTCCCGGTCGGCGTCGTCGTCGGCAGGCGCAGCTCAAACTCCATGGAGAAGCTGCGCATCCACGCGTCGCGCCGCTGCTGCTGCTCTTTGGACAGGGGCGGCGCGGCCGCCGCACCGCCGCCATTGCCGCTGCCGCTCGCCGCCGCTCGCCGCCGCGCCCGCTGCTGCTGGTGACGCAGGCGCAGCGGCGCGATCGGTGGGCGCTGCAGCGCGCGCGCATGCTGCACCCCAGCGCAGGGGCGCTGCTGCTGAAGACACGCGGGCCCCACCATGGGGCCTTGCGCGCGCGGGCGAAAAGCAAGAGGCGGTTGCGCACGGCAGGTCTGATCGTTGCGCCGTCGGTGTGTGATGTCGAGGACAGGTTGCAGTCGTATGTGCGTGTGCGTAGCTAAGACAAGAGACCCAAGGTGTGCGCGATCGCGAAATGAGGAGGGGTGCGGGGCGGCCGCCGCCAGGGGAAAGACGAAGAAATAAGGTCGCGAGCGCCGGCAGCGGCACGAGGCGGGGGTGCGCGCGCGCCCCCGCACAGAAAAAAAAGGAAAAAAAAACGAGCACAAAAGCTCGTCACGCCTTGGCCGCCGCCGTCCGCTCCTCCAGCAGCCGCGCCAGGTCCGCCAGCGAGAACCGCGCGTCGTCCCCGGCCTCGCCGATGCAGTCGTGCACCGCGTCCGCCGCCGAAAAGTCCTCCCCGGACGTGTAGCTCGACTTGGTCACGACGCACACGCACCCCGCGGCCTTGGCCGCCCTGAGGCCGATGCCGCTGTCCTCGACGACGACGCACCGCCCCGGGTCGACGCCCAGCTCCTGCGCGGCGAGGAGGTAGATGGCCGGGTCCGGCTTCTTGCGCGGCACCACGTCGCCCGCGAAGACGCGCATCACGCGCGCGACGTCCTCCCCGAGCAGCACGCGGACGATCGTCGAGACGGCGCGCTCGTTGGACGTCGAGCACACGGCGACGGGGACGCCCGCGTCGACGGCCTCGCGCACGAGGCGCGCGACGCCCGGCCTCAGGGGCATCTCCTTGCGCTCCACGAGCTCCATGAACAGGTCGGTCTTGAGGCGGTGGAGGTCGGCGACGAGGGCCTTTTGCGAGGCGGCGTCGGGCGCGCGCGCCGCGAAGGGCTCGCGGCCGCGTTTCGCCGCCTCCTCGGCAAAGTAGGCCGTCATGCGCTCCTTGCCGCCGCCGATTTCCAGGAGCTGTTGTTGGCGTTTCATGATGGGGGTGGATTGAGTGGGTGGGTGGTTTGTGTCAAGGTTGGTTTCTTTTGGGGCGCGAGGGCGGGGGGCGACGTCGTCGTCTTGCGCTGCGCGCGCAAGCGCGCGCGCCCCCTCCGCCCGCGGCGCGCAGTCGTCGCCTCCCTCCTCTCCGCCCGCCTCTATACGCTGCTCACCTTCCCGTACAGGTCGACGCCCCATTCATGGTCGCCGAGACCCATCTCCTTGAAGGCGCGGTTGAAGGAGACGCGGTGGCCATCACGCTCCGTGTCCACGAGCACGCCGTCGCAGTCAAACAGCAGCGCGGCCGGCAGCGGCGCCGAGGCAGAGGCGCGCACGTCGGCGGCGGCGCGCGGGCGACGAGCGGATGGGAGCACGCCGCGGCGCGCCGGGGCGGCGGCCGGGCGCGCGCCGCACGCGCCCTGGCGCGAGAGGGCGGTGGCGCTCATGTCGACGGTCGATTGATGGAGGCAGGTCTTGGGATCGCGGCGTTTGGGATTGGTTCTCGACGGGGGAGAGAGGGGCACCCGAACAGCAGAGATTTCGTCGCTCTCTCGCGCGCCTGGGGGCCGATCAAAGAGCGGCGCGACTTGCCGCGCGCGGCAACGGAGAGGTGGATGCTGAGGTGACAGGTCGGAGTAGTACACGCGTGCTCGAAGCGATTCACAGCTTACATCATCAAAGTCTCAAGCGTGCGCCCGCGGCGCCTCGACGCTCAATGCGCCCGCTCCTCCCGGCTGCTGCTGCTGCTGCGAACCGCCGCCCGCCGCCGCCGCCGCCGCCGACGGCAGCGCCGACGCCGGCGCGCGCTCCGCCAGGAACGGCAGCGCCTCGGCCTCGGCCATCGCCGCAACGTTGGCCTCGAGCACGCCGCCGGGGACGCGCCCGACGGCCGCCGCGAGCGCCCCGCCCCTCTCGTTCAGGAACACGAACGTCGGGACGCCGCGGACGTCGAACTCCTCCACCTCCTGCTGCCACAGCGGGTTGTCGACGTCGAGCATCACAAAGTTGACGCGGGAGGCGAAGCGCCTCTCGAGCGAGGCGACGGTCGGCACGGAGGCGCGGCACTCCTCGCACCAGGGCGCGTAGAACTCGACGAGCGTCGGGCGCCCGTTGCGCAGGGCCGCGTCGAGGTCTAGGGAGGCCTCCTCGAGCGCGGCGAGCGAGGCGCCCGCGCCGCCCGAGAGGGCGCGCGCGGCGAGGAAGATGGCGACGCCGGCGGCGGCGGCGCCGCCGGCCAGAGCGGCGCCGCCGCCGCTGCTGTTGCTGCTCGGCGGGGGGGCGCCGGCGGGCTGCGGGGCCGGTGGCCGCGGCTCGTCGTCCGTGGCTGCGCGCACGGGAGCGGCGGCGGCGGCGGCGGCGCGGCGACGAGGAGGAGCGCGCAGCGGCGGCGGGCGGCGGCGCGAGACGGCGGGGACGCACGACGACGAGGACGACGACGACGGCGCTGCTTTGGCGGCGGCGCGCGCCATGGCCGCGCTCCTCTGTGTGATGTGTGTGTTGTGTTGGTGGAAGTTTGGAGGGTGGGCGCGGCGTGTCAGAGCTGCGCGGATGCGAACAGAGGGCGAAGGCGCCACGACACCCCATCGCTCTCAGCGACCGACACGCATCGCTCACCTGCGTCGCGACAAACATGACTGGCGTTGTTGTTGAAGTAGGCGTGGGTGGGGTCGCGGCGAGTGGTTTTTTGTCCCAGCAACTGGAGTCGGAGCGGCGGCGCCGATCAACAGGCCCGGGCGGCGATAGGCGGTCGGCGCGCGCGCGCTCGCGCGCTCGGGCGGAAGAGCCTTCTTCTTGCCCGCCTTTGGGAGCCCGCAAACACTCCAACTCTTGACCCTCACTCATTGGCGCTCGAGCAGTACTCGCACACGGACACGCCGCTGCGCCTGACGTGGGATAAAGAAGTCGGCGCGCGCGCTCAAAGGCTTGCACCCGAGCAACCGCCTCGTTCTCGTCGACCCGCCCATCCGCGGGCTCCCGCGCACCTTACTCACGTCCAAAGATGGCCGGCGCCGTCAAGTCCATCTTCCGGCGGCCGTGGCACCTGATCTGCGTGCTCTGGTTCGTCGTGCACATCCCGACCACGATCCTCGTCGACGGCCAGTCGGGTGCGTTTGTCTTGACGCCGCGCGGGACCGCCGCCGCCTCCGCCGCAAGGCCCGTCGCGCGCGCGCGCTCACCCCAACCCCCGCCCCCCCCCCCCAAACAACAAACACCCATAAAACAACAACAACAGTCATCCCCGCCAAGCACTACCCAAAGGTCCTGCGCGACGTCCTCCAGTGGCACATCCGCACCAACGGCGACTTTCTCGTGCGCGACAACCCCCTGTGGTTCGCCTCGCTCGTCTGGTGCGAGCTCCTCCTGCAGCTGCCGTTCTTCTTCGTCGCCGCCTATGCCTTTGCCGCGGGCAAGAGCTGGATCCGCGCGCCCGCCATCATGTACGGCGCGCACGCGGCCACGACCCTCGTGCCCATCCTGGCCGAGCTCGCGCTCAGCGAGCAGGGGCGCGCCAACCCGAAGCGCGCGGAGCTGCTCGCGATCTACGGGGCGTACCTGGCGATGCCGCTGGCCATCGCCGTGTCGATGGCTGCGGCGCGCATCCCGTTCCCGTCCGAGCGCAAGAAAAAGGTGGCGTGAGGTATTTTTTTTCCTTTTGTTTTGAGGAGGCGCGGGGCGGGGAGAAGAGGGCGGGTCCGGAGAGCAAGGTGGTTTACAAGCGACGGGCGCGAGGCGTCGTAGTTGTCGAAAGATGTCGATCATTGCGGATGCGCGCTCTCTTTTCTTGCTCCGTCTCTCGTCGTCAGGCGCGCGGCCCCTCGGCGCGCGCTTTTGCCGCTTCCCCGCCGCCTCTCAAGCCCCCCCCGGCCTCGAGCCCGCCAAACCGCACCTGACCGAGGTACAGGTCCTCGGTCGGGGTCATCGCGAGGCACTGGAGCTGGCGGCACAGGTAGCCCGCGAGCAGGTCGGCGCTCGCGGCGTAAGCGCCGTCGCCGCCGTACACGTTGCGGACCAAGGCGCGCGCGAGCGCCGCGCGCGCGCCGTGGCCCTCGGCCGACGACGACGGCGGCGCGGGGGACGCCGCGGCCGCGCCCGCCGCCGCCGCCGGCCGCACGCCCCCCCCACCAACCCCCGAAGGCTCCGCCGCCCCGGGGCCCACCCCGTCCCCGCCGACGATCGCGCGGTCGTACGCGAGCGCCATGCCGTAGAACACCTGCTCCAGGCGCCGCAGCCACTTGCCGCTGTAGGCCGGCACGACGCCCGGCACCGCGCGCACGCGCCGCGCGACGTCGGGCTGGTACAGGTGCGAGTACAGGTGCTGCTGGAAGTCGGCGGCCTCGGCGGCGCCCTCGAGCTTGAGGCGGTTGATCACGAGCCACACGCCCAGGGACTGGAGGTACCACGTCGTCATGAAGGCGCGCGGGTCGAGGCCAAAGGCGCGCGCGAGCGCCGGGTCGCGGTCGCCGCCCAGCTCCGAAATCGCGTCCCAGAGGACGACCGCGCCGTTGCGCAGGGTCTGGCGGCGGCTGTAGCTGCCCGTGAGGCGCAGGATGGCGCGGCCGAAGGCGTTGCCCTCGAGGGTGTCCGGGTAGCGGTAGACGCCGCGGTCGAAGGTGAGCGGGCGGGGCGGGGACGAAAAGGCGCCGGCGCGCGAGAGCGCGGTCGCGGCGGCGTCGGCGGCCGCGACGGGGAGCAGAGGGCTCGCGCCGGGCGGCAGGGGCGGGGAGGTTTCGGAGGGGGTGGTTTCGTCGCCGTCGTGGGCGGCGGTGGCGGTGCTCATTGTGCTCATGGCCGCGCTGAAGGACGAGGGCGGCACGAGCGGCGGGCGGGCGGATGAGATGGACCAGGCGGCCGGAGCAGCGACGGCGGCGGCACCAGGCATCATCGACGACGACAAAGACGCGCCGCCGCGGACGCCGACGCCGACCAAACCCCGCGGCCGCTGCTGCTGCTGTTGGGCTGCTCGCCGCGCGACCACGCGCAGGCGCGCCATCAGCAGGGCGGCGCCGGACGGGGTGGTCGCCATGGTTTGATTGACTGCGCTCGGGGCGGGGGGCTGGGGTGCCGCCCCGCGCGCGCGCGAGAGAGAGAGGGGGGACGGACGAAGGAGAGCCACTCGATTTTTTTGGGGGGCGGGGGGCTGGGCCGCTTGTGGTTGCGCGCGCGCCTCGGGTGGCGGGCGGGTGGGCACTCGTAGAGTGATGCGGGGCGCGCTTCAAGATAGCGGTGGTGATTGGTGCAACGGAGAGCGGAGAGGAGAGCGTTTGCAAACGACGCCTCGATTTTTGCTCGGCGAGCGAGCGAGCGAGCGAGCGCGCAGAGGGCGCGCGCGGCCGCCGCCGCGGTGTGGTTTTGCCGCGCGCGCCTTTTCATCCCCCTCCTCCCCCGCCCCCCGCATCCCCCCCCGCCCCCGCCCCTCCGCCCCCCCCGGCCCCCGCCAATCCGACCGCCGCCCGCTCGTACGCCGCCACCGCCTCGGGCCGCTCGAGCCGCGCCGCCCCGAGCAGCGCCGCCTTGAGCGCGCGCACGGCCTCGACCCGCCCCTTGGCGAGCTGGTTGTCCCGCCGCGCGTCCTCGAACGTCTGCCGCACGTACAGGTCCGGGTGCCCCCCGGCGTCCACCCAGCCCAGCAGGTCCACGGGCACGCGCACGCTGGCCAGGGCGCCCGAGGAGGCGCGCAGCGCCTGCACGCCGGACATCAGGTCGGCGAGGCGCCGCGCGACGAGCGGCCCGTGCTGCGCCGGCGCCGCGTAGTTCCCGAGCGTCTGCTCGAGCTCGAAGATCTGCGCGAGGAGCGCCTCGATCTGGCGCTCGACGGTGGCGGTGGTCGTGGCTGCCGACGCCATGGTTTTTTGTTCTGGCGGCTGTGGCGCGCTGCGCGTTTTGCGCGCTTTGCGAGGACTCGACCGCCTGCTCCCCTCCTTGCTGTGTCGTCGGCTTGGGCGCGCGGCAAGCGTGGAGGCTCGCGCGCGCAGCGAGCTCGTGAGGAGGGTGTGGAGAGGTGAGATGTATGGCGGTCGGCGCGCTCGCGCTGTAGCAGTAGTAGTAGTAGTGGAGATGTGGGGCGCGGAGACACCGGAACCACGCCGAGTCGCGCAGCGGCAAAGAGCGCGACCGCCAGCCGTCAGTCGGACACAGGCCTGGCGCGCGGCCCTTCCGGCGGCGGCTCGCCGGCGCTCGACCAAAACGCACGTCCGTCGCTCGCTCGTCCTCCTTTTAACCAAAAAAGCGGGTGCGATTCCGCGTGCCCCACACCTCGACGCGCCCCGCGCAAAAGCCACGTCGCGCTCCCCGAGCAACGCACGACCCCAACCCCCCTCCTTCTCCCCGACGACGACGGAAGAAAAAGTCGACAAGAAAAAGAGGGACTAGAATCGTCTCGACGCGCAAAAACGCCTGCCAAAACGCCCGCCGTCAATCCGCGCGACACGCGCACTGCGCACGTCAGGGCCCTGGTCGCGTGCTACGCGCCTGCCGGGCCCTGAGGCCCCCAGGGCAGCGCGCGTTGGCGGTCGCCGTTTGTTGCCCCTTTTCCGTTCCTCCTCCTCCTCGTCGGCCTCCTCGCTGAGCAAAACCCCATGAACTCGCCGCCGACCTCTGCGGGCGCCGCCCGCGCCTCCAGCGCTCGGGCTGCGGCCGCCGCCTCGCCCCGCACCCTCTCTGCGCAGCGCCCGGCGAGCGCCACGGGCCACCACCACCGGCCGCTCACGACGCCTGCTGCCGCCGCCGCGGCGTCGCCGCCGCCGCTCTCGCCGCGCGGGGCCGGGGCTGCGCCGTCGCCCGTGCCGGGCGCCTCCTCGCACGGCGTGGTCGCGGCCGCGGCCGCGGCCGCCACCGCCGTCACCGCCGTCACCGCCCCTGCCGCGGCGCATGACGTCGACGCCGCAGCCCCCGCCTCGGCTCGCGGCGCCGCCGACGGCCACGCCGTCGTCCCCCTGGTCCTCCCCCCGCCCCCGCCCCCGCCCCCGCACCCGCACGCGCCGCCGCCGCAGATCCGCGCGGCCCACGAGGTGAGCGCCGGCTCCTCCGCCGGCGGCGGCGGCGGCGGCGGCGGCGGCAGCGCCGACGGGCCCCCAGCGGCGCACCACCCGGGCTACGCCCCGCTCGCCACGACCGACCCGACCCTCACCACGCACGCCGTCGTGCCGCCCAGCGACGTCCTGCGCGACGGCGACTTTCACGCGGCCTATCTGCTGGGCGAGCAGCTCGGCTCCGGGTCGTACGGCACCGTGCACCGCTGCGAGCGCCGCTCGGACGGCGAGCTGTTTGCCGTGAAGGTGCTGGCCCTGGCGGGCGGGCGCGGGGAGCACCGCCTGCCCGAGATCGAGGACGAGGTGCGGCTGTGGCGGCGCGTGCAGGAGGCGCAAGACAGTGCGGCGGCGGCGGCGGCGGCGGCGGCGGCGGGCGGCGGCGGCGCGCTGTCCCCGTCGCCGTCTCCAGCGGTCACCGTCCGCCTCGTCTCGGCGCACCGCGACCTGACCGCGGCCTACCTCGTGCAGGAGCTGTGCGGCGCGGGCGACCTCCAGGGCGTGCTGGACCGGCAGGCGGCCGACGCGGTCGAGGCGGCCGGGCTCGAGGCGCGCGCGGCCGCGGGGGACGCGGGCGCGGCGGCGGCGCTGGCCGCGTCCGGGCCGCCGCGCCCGGGCGGCTTCCCCGGCGCGCTTCCCGAGCCGCTCGCGGCCGCGGCCATGGCTTCGGTGCTGCGGTTCATCGCGGCGTGCCACGACGCCGGGGTCGTCTTTGGCGACGTCAAGCCGTCCAACTTTTTGCTGTCGGTGGGGGAGGAGGAGGAGGCGGAGGGGGAGGATGGTGCCGCGCCGCCGCCGCCGTCGTCGTCGACGCCCGCGCAACGGCTGGAGCGCAAGCGCCGCGCGCTGCTGCGCCTGCGCGGCGCCGACTATGGCACGGCGCTCGCGCTGCCGAGCGCGGACGGCACCTGCGACATCCACCACCGGGGCGGCTGCGCGTGCGCCGACCTTTCGGCCTTTTCGCCGAGCCCCGCGCGCAACAACCGCGTCGACAACGTCCACAGCGCCAGCAGCGGCCGCAGCAGCCAGGCCGTCGTCGACGCCGCCTTTGCGCACCACACCGCCCCCGCCCCCTCGCCGCCGCGCCCGCCCTCGCCGCTCGGCGGCGACGGCGCCGCCGGCTATTATGCGAGCGAGTGCGTCCCGCCCCGCGGCCTTTCGGGCACCCCCGTGTTCATGGCCCCCGAGCTGATCCGCGAGCGCCGGGCCGGGCCCGCGGCCGACTGCTGGGCGGCCGGGGCCATGGCCTACCTGCTGCTCAGCGGGCGCCTGCCGTTCTGGCCCGACGTGGACGTCGCCGACTTGGCGCGCCTGCCGCCCGCGCGCGTGCTCGCCGAGGTCGCGGCGGCGCCGCTGGCGCTCGAGCACCCGCGCGCGACGGCGCACCTCTCGCCCGAGGCGCGCGGCTTCCTGGCGCGCCTGATGGAGCGCGACCCGGCGCGGCGCGCGACGGCGCGGGCGGCTCTGGCCCACCCCTTCCTTGCGGGCGCGGTGGCCGAGGCGGCCGCGCTGGATGCCGGGGCGCCGCCGCCGCCGCCGCCGCCGCCGCCGCCGACGACGGGCGGAGTGGTCTCGTCGCGCTGAGAGCGGCCGAGTCGCTCGTCGCGAAAAAGACAAGCCGCTTCAAGGACTTGTCTTTTTTTTTCCCGACCCTTTTTTTCCTTCTGTTGCGGGCTGCCCGTGACGCCTATTACCTCTATACCCCTTGCTTTTTCGCTCCGCCATTGCAGCCCCCCCCCCCCTTTTTTTTTTCTTCTTCTTCTTTGGCCGCGGGCGCCTCTGCCTCGCCCCCCTG
>Ga0315905_10001953_pt1 | contig 21868 bp, 21 predicted proteins | sample LakEriMetagenome_5_FD_203522 | JGI IMG/M metagenome (GOLD analysis project Ga0315905, IMG submission 203522) | Freshwater fungal communities from buoy surface, Lake Erie, Ohio, United States - Buoy 4 MA121 | ecosystem: Environmental > Aquatic > Freshwater > Lake | place: USA: Lake Erie, Ohio...
TGGAACTACCTACACCTTTTTTGTGTGCCATGGTTTGATTCGTTTATGATTCTTTTGGAAAAAAATCTTATAGCGTGATTGATTCGATCATTACTTTGGTGAAGTCTTGTCTGTGACCATTCTTCTTTTTGTAGCCCTTGCGGCGCTTCTTTTTAAAGATAATCACTTTATCACCTTTTACATGATCCAGAATTTTTCCGGATACCTTAGCTCCTGCGAGTAGCGGAGCGCCTACAGACACAGTGCCATTGGCTTCAGCCAACAAGACCTGGTCAAATTCCACGGAAGCGCCAGTTGTTCCAGCCAGTTTAGGGGCGTAGACGAACTGATCTTTTGTTACTTTGAACTGCTTTCCTGCGATGTTAACAATTGCGTACATGTTCTTGATTTATCGAAATCGGAGTGCAAATATAGGAATTGAAATGAAACTAAAAAAACATTTGTCAAAAATGATAAAAAGATAAGCGCACTTTTTTGGTGGAAGTTTGGGCGCTCTTTTTTCCTGCTGAATTAGTCCCACTTTTGAGGAAACTTAATTTTTTGAGTAAAAGAGGTCATTTTTTTAACAAGCTGATTTTTAATAGGTTAACTTGTAAAATTAACACAAAATTAATTTGACTTATATTCAAAACATAAGTCAGGCCCATGCCGAATTTTTTTTTTTTCGAATTTGAAAAATATTCAAATGGGCAAAATTGAGAAATAAAATTGATTCTTTACTTTATTATTAATTATTTAAGGTATTGTATAATAGTATTTTATATGCTTTTTGACTATCAGTCAATTTGCTTGTTTTGTAGCTTTAGAGCTACTTTTTTATTCCCTTTTTCATCCTCATATTTGTTGACTAGCTGTTCTGAGAAGGCAGCTTTTTCCTTCAAAGGAACATTTTAAGGTCTATTATTAGACAAAAAAACCCAATCCAACGATTACAACTACTAGAGAGCAATGCAGCACGAGCCGATTTTACAAGAAAACAGTAACCGATTTGTCTTATTTCCTATACAGCATGCCGACATCTGGCAATACTATAAAAAAGCAGAAGCCAGCTTCTGGACTGCTGAGGAAATTGACTTGAGTCAAGACCTAACGGACTGGAAAAATCTAAATGATGGAGAAAGACATTTCATTTCTCATATCCTTGCCTTTTTTGCTGCTTCTGATGGAATTGTAAACGAAAACCTAGCCGAGCATTTCGTGGCCGAAGTACAATATACAGAAGCCAAGTTTTTCTACGGTTTTCAAATCGCAATGGAAAACATCCATTCTGAAACCTACTCCTTATTGATCGATACCTACATCAAAGACAATGGGGAGCGCGATCGCCTACTCAATGCCATTGAGCACATCGACTGCGTGAAGAAAAAAGCAGATTGGGCTTTGAGATGGATAGACAATGGCAGCTTCCAAGAGCGCCTGATTGCCTTTGCCGCAGTAGAAGGAATTTTCTTCTCAGGATCCTTTTGCTCGATCTTCTGGTTGAAGAAAAGAGGATTGATGCCAGGATTAACCTTCTCGAATGAATTGATTTCAAGAGACGAAGGATTGCACTGCGATTTTGCTTGTCACTTGTACACCAAGCACGTGAATAACCAGCTTCCAAAAGAGACCGTTCGCGAGATTATTATGGATGCGGTAGCCATCGAAAAAGAATTTGTGACCGACGCTTTACCTGTTCGATTGATTGGAATGAATGCTGATTTGATGTGTCAATACATCGAATTCGTAGCAGACAGACTCCTAATGGAACTAGGCTGTGAGAAGGAATGGAATAGCACCAATCCATTCGATTTCATGGAAATGATCTCCCTACAGGGTAAAACTAATTTCTTCGAAAAACGAGTGGGTGACTACCAGAAAGCTGGTGTAATGAAGTCCACCGAAACGGCAGATACAGGAGCCCGATTCTCGATTGGAGAAGATTTCTAAAGACTAAAGAGTACCCAATAATACCTATTCCAAACCACCCCCTTTAAAAAATCGCCTGAGTATGTTAGTAGTAAAAAGAGACGGGAGAAGAGAATCCGTACGATTCGACAAGATCACTGCAAGGATAGAAAACCTTTGCTATGAACTAGATCCAAAATTCATCCAGCCTATAGAGGTTGCCAAGAAGGTAATCGATGGTCTATACGATGGAGTGACCACTTCTGAACTCGATAGCCTTGCTGCTGAGGTCTGTGCTTCCCTTACGGTAAGGCACCCAGACTATGCAATCTTGGCGGCACGAATTGCCATCTCTAACCTACACAAAACCACCAGCCAGTCTTTTTCAAATACCATGAAAAGATTGTATACCTATGTCAATCCTAAAACTGGCGGCAATGCCCAGTTACTCGACACCGAGGTATATGGTATCATTAAGAAGCACGCAGCGAAACTCGATGAGGCGATCGATTACAAGCGTGACTTTAGCTACGACTATTTTGGGTACAAAACTTTGGAAAAAAGCTACCTCATGCGCCTGGACGGCAAGGTAGTGGAGCGTCCACAACACATGCTGATGCGGGTGGCAGTAGGCATTCACCGTGAGGATTTGGATGCAGCTATTGAAACTTACGATTTGCTTTCCGAAAAGTGGTTTACACACGCTACCCCAACCCTATTTAACGCAGGAACCCCAAAGCCTCAGCTTTCCTCCTGCTTCCTTCTTACCATGAAGGATGACAGCATCGATGGCATCTACGATACCTTGAAGTCTTGCGCGAAAATCTCTCAATCTGCGGGTGGAATTGGTCTTTCTATCCACAATGTGAGAGCAAAAGGCAGCTACATCAAAGGCACAAATGGCGTATCCAATGGCATTGTTCCGATGCTCCGAAACTTCGACATGACTGCCCGTTACGTAGATCAAGGTGGAGGAAAGCGAAAAGGAAGTTTTGCCATCTACTTGGAGCCTTGGCACGCAGATATCAAGGATTTCCTTGAACTACGCAGAAACCATGGTAAGGAAGAAATGCGCGCCAGAGACCTTTTCTATGCCTTGTGGATTCCAGATCTATTCATGCAGCGCGTGGAGAATAACGAAGACTGGTCTCTTTTTTGCCCTAACGAAGCACCAGGCCTTGCAGATTGCCATGGAGAAGAATTTGTAAGATTGTACGAAAAGTACGAAAAAGAGGGTAGAGCAAGAGAAACCATCAAAGCACAGGAACTTTGGTTTGAAGTATTGGAATCCCAAATCGAAACCGGAACCCCTTACATGCTCTACAAGGATGCTGCTAACGGCAAATCCAATCAGCAGAACTTGGGAACAATCAAGTCTTCCAACCTCTGCACCGAGATCATCGAATACACCGCGCCAGATGAGGTAGCAGTATGTAACCTAGCTTCTATTGCCCTACCAAAATTTGTGATTGCCGGTGAAGATGGCATACTACGATTTGATCACCAAAAACTATACGAGATCACCAAAGTAGCTACCCGTAACCTGAATAAGGTCATCGACATCAACTACTACCCAGTAGAGGAGGCTAGAAAATCCAACTTCAGACACCGTCCGATCGGGTTGGGCATTCAAGGATTAGCCGATGCCTTTATTCTACTTCGAATGCCTTTCGATTCCGTAGAAGCAAGAGGGTTGAATGAAGATATCTTCGAAACTATTTACTATGCAGCAGTGGAAACTTCCATGGAGCTTGCAAAAACCCAAGGCACCTACGAGACCTATGATGGTTGCCCTGCCTCCAAAGGAATCCTTCAATTTGACATGTGGGGTGTAACTCCTAAATCTGGTCGCTACGATTGGGATTCCTTGAAGGAAAAAGTGAAAAAGTTCGGCTTAAGAAACTCCCTATTGGTAGCTCCTATGCCAACTGCTTCGACGTCTCAAATCTTAGGGAACAACGAATGCTTTGAGCCTTACACCTCAAACATCTACACGAGAAGAACACTTTCAGGTGAATTTATTGTGGTCAACAAGCACTTGATGAAAGACTTGATTGATTTGGGCTTGTGGAACGATACCATGCGTAACAGACTTATCTCGACCAACGGATCGGTGCTATCAGTTCCCGGAATTCCACAAAACATCAAGGATCTATACAAGACCGTTTGGGAGATCTCTCAGAAAATCATCATTGATATGTCTGCAGATCGTGGTGCCTACATTTGCCAGTCTCAAAGCATGAACATCTTCATGCAGGATCCAAACTTTGGTAAGCTGACCTCCATGCACTTCTATGCTTGGAAGAAAGGACTGAAGACAGGCATGTACTACCTACGCTCTCAAGCAGCTACGTCAGCGATCAAGTTTACCCTGGACAAGTCTCAGCTGGAGCAGCCAAAAATGGAGAAGGCAAACGAAATTGAAGACCTAAAAACACAAAAGCAAGATGCTATCGCTTGTTCCCTGGATGATCCAGAGGGCTGCGAGATGTGCGGAAGCTAAATCGATATTCTAGAGTTCATTAATGAATAAAGGCGTTTGATTCTATCAGACGCTTTTTTTTTCTAAATTCAATTCCATGACTACAGAGATACTCCTCCAAAGACTCCAAAACTTGACCCTCCAATCCGAGGCAAAGTTTGGCATACTAACTCCACAGCACATGGTGGAACATTTGATTATTACAGTCAAGCTGTCTGCTGGAAGAATCCCTATTCCAGAATTCGTGCCCAATGAAAAACAGCTCGCTAGAAAGCAGGCGCTGCTTTTTACGGATATGCCTTTTCCACAAGGAATTAAGGCTCCAGGTCTACCCGACACCTTACTTGATCTTCGCTATCCTGACTTGGAAACTGCAAAATCAGCCTTGATCGCTGGTTGGGATGCTTACCAGCTCTTATTTAAAGAAAATCCTACGTTGCTGACCCCACACCCTGGCTTTGGGCTTCTGAATTTCGAAGAATGGGAACGATTTCATGCCAAACACATGGACCACCACTTGGGTCAATTTGGCTGTTAAAAAATATCAGGCTCCTTCTTTGGCCTGTTCGATCGTAGATACTCCTCCAGACACCATAAACTTCATTACATCTGAATTTTTCACCCCTTTGAGTGGGGTCACCTTGTCACGCTTCACCAAGAATACATTCCCGGATACATTGTAGCTATGTGGGAAATAAACCGCTACAAAGTCAGGTGTACCTACAGGACTCATGTCCTCTTGAGTAAGAAATCCCAATCGCTTCATATTTTCTGAAACTTCCACTAGAACCGGAGCATTAAACTTCTTTTTTTCTCCCACAAAAGCCCCCATCAAATCCTTGATCGAAGTATACAAAAGATTCACGAATGGAATCTTAAATACTGTTCGCTCAAACCAATCAAAAAGCGGCTTAGTAAAGAACAAACTCGCCAAATACCCTACAAACGTAATTAGGGCGAGAACCATTAAGATTCCAATCCCCGGAATGGGCACGGGAATCAAATTGTCAAGAAAAAGAAAAAGTTGATAGATGATGTAGACCGTTACCGCTAAAGGAGTGAGAAACAACAATCCTCTAAAGAAATAGGCGAGCAATTTTCGGTAGGTAAAAGCCATAATTAGGGTGTTAGAATAAGTTCAACCAAGCGAAGCATCAACAGCAGATTCAATCAAGAAGTTTAATTTTAATTGAACGGTAGTAAATCACGCTTTCAGGATCATGGGCTTGAAGGGCAATGGTGCCTCTGTCGAAGCGTTTAGGATCGCCAGGAGTCCAGGTTCTTTGGGTATCGGCTGACTCGTCATACTCCATAATTACGGTACCATTCAGAGCAACGGAAATCTGATCTCCTTTGACCACCACATGATAGGTATACCATTCACCGTCCTGAACATATACCTCGCGCACATCTTGCACTGCATAGAGGCTACCTGACTTTCTCCAATCCGAGTGACTTTGGTTTACCTGAACTTCATAGCCTTTTTCTGGCCAACCCGTTTCCTGGTAAGTCGTGTGAATGAAGATCCCCGAATTGGCCTTGGGCATGGTTTTCACTTCTACAAGCAGCTCAAAATTTTTGAAGTCACCATTTCCAACTTTCCCCACATAAAAAGCATGTGCCCTAGGTCCTGATACCTTCAACAGTTTGTCTTCGATCGAAAACGAACCTGGATTTTCAGAAATTTTCCAGCCGTCAAGGTTGGTTCCAGAAAATAACTCAATCCAAGAATCATTTTGGCCAACGGCAGCAGCATGGATAGAAAAGAGGAGCAATAAAGTGAAAATGCTTTTCATAGAATAAGGAGACAAGGTGAACACATCAAGGTAAACAATATTTTTATGCATAAAAAAAGCCCTGAAGAAACTTCAGGGCCTTCTGTGTAAATCTTTATCTGATTACAGGTCAATTCCCATAAAGGACATGAACGCAATACCCATCAATCCGGTAAGCAACATCGTAATTCCAAGACCTTTCAATCCATTCGGAACTTGAGAATACTTCAATCGCTCGCGGATTGCTGCTAGCAATACAATCGCCAACATAAAGCCAAAGCCAGATCCAAAACCATAGACTGCAGACTCAGCCAAGGTATAATCACGCTGTGCCATAAACAAACAGCCACCTAGGATCGCACAGTTTACTGCAATCAAGGGAAGGAAAATACCCAACTGCCCATAAAGTGCAGGGGAAAATTTCTCCACAACCATCTCCACCAACTGCACAATGCCCGCGATGATCGCGATAAACATGATGAAGCGGAGGAAAGATAAATCTATAGTTGCCATGCTCGCGGAAATCCAGGTTAAGGCTCCTTCTTTCAAGACAAACTCATTCAAAATCCAGTTGAAGGGAACCGTAACTCCCAATACAAACACTACTGCAGCACCGAGGCCCACAGCTGTACTTACTTTTTTGGAAACGGCAAGAAAAGAGCACATTCCCAAAAAGTATGCGAAAATCATGTTATCAATGAAAATCGATCGAATACCTAAGCTAAATAATTCCATGGTTGCTTGTCTTAATTAATGTTCTACATAGCCAGTTTTGGTACGTTGTACCCAAACAATCAATCCCAAAATAATAAATGCTCCTACTGGCGTCACCATCAATCCATTGGTGGCCAACTTGAAATCTGGACCAAACAAACTGGAAACATAGCTGAAAACAGGAACACCAAAAACGGCTCCAGAACCCCATAGCTCTCTGAAGAATGCTACAGTAAGGATAATCCAAGAATATCCAAGCGCTGAACCCAAACCATCAAGCATGGAATCGTAAGGCTTGTTGCCCATGGCAAAAGCCTCCAAACGGCCCATTACGATACAGTTGGTGATGATCAATCCAATAAATACAGAAAGTTCCTTGTACATGTCGTATGCAAAAGCCTTCAAGATCTCACTTACAATAGTAACAAGCGTTGCTACCACCGCCAATTGAACGATAATACGAACGCGTGCAGGAATGGTATTTCGCATCAAGGAGATTGCAAAATTGGAAAGGGCAACAACAAAGATTACCGAGATTGCCATGACCAAGGTAGGCTGCATCTGTGTGGTAACAGCCAATGAAGAACAAATACCAAGTACTTGTACCGTTACTGGGTTGTCATCTATAAGCGGGTCTGTGATTAATTTTTTTCTCCTTTTCGAGAGTAAAGACTCTGAAGGCTTAACTACCACTTCCTTTTCTAATGTTTCAGTACTCATAAGTCAGTTGTTTTAATGAGTTAATGTTAAAGTGCAGCTACTGCCGCCTTGGGAGTTGACTTTGCTTTGATGTAGCTTTCATAGTAACCCATGTAAGCTTTCAACATGTTGTTGACTCCATTACCTGTAATCGTAGCACCAGACATGCCATCTACCTTGTGTGCATCATCTCCGTACTCTTTACCCTCTCCTTTTTGCATCATCACGGTGATTAAGGCACCCGATTCGTCAAAAATTTTCTTTCCCACATAACGCTCCATCACTTTTGCTTCTGTGATTCGTGCACCTAGACCTGGGGTCTCAGCTGCGTGAGCTAAGGTAATTCCACCGATAGTGTTCATGTCTGTTTCAAGCGCTAGGTAGCCCCAAATTGCATCCCATAGACCTGCGCCATACATCGGGAAGATGTACGATTCAACTGCCTCTGGATTGCCTTCAGCATGGAAAATAAATACAGGATACGAACGCTCTTCTGCTGGCTTCTTGTAATCCTTTGCGATTTCAACCTTCTCAGCAGTAACCCCTTCTTTCGTGATTTCAGCACCTGAAAGATCTACTACAGTGGAAGAGATACGCGTTTCATAAAACTTATTTACTTGTTCTGGAGTCATTGCTGCGATTTCTTCTGCTGAAATCACGGCTCCCAAAATTTGCTTTTTCTTATCCAAAGCGATGGCTTCTTGTTGCCAAGGGCCCAATACCTGAGCCGACCCTGAAAGTAACAATCCCAGGATGATGGTCAATACTGCCGAATAGACGATGATGTAAGTATTAGACTGTTGCACGTTGTAACCTCCTTGTTTTATTTGCCTTCACTACATAATGATCAATCAATGGCGCTACCACATTCATAAAGAGTACCGCCAACATGATGCCTTCTGGATAAGCCGGGTTGGTGACACGAATGATGACCGTCAGCACCCCAATCAAGATCCCGTATATCCATTTCCCTAACTCTGTCTGCGCAGCAGATACAGGGTCAGTAGCCATAAATACCACACCAAAAGCCAAACCACCCATTACCAAATGGTAGTGTGCCGGCATGGCCATGAATTCGTTTACTTGCAGTGCATTCATCACAAGACCCATCGCATATGCACCACCAAATCCACCGACGATGATTTTCCAGCTTGCTACGCCTGTGGCCACTAGGATCACAGCGCCAATCAAAGCCATCAAGGTAGAAGTTTCACCGATGGAACCAGGGATCCAACCCATAAACATGCTCATGAAGCTGTAGTCAGCTCCCAAAGCTGCATTGTGTGAAGACAAAGCCTCCACTACAGGAGTACCATCTACGCTAGAGTTGTAGGCTACTGCCAAGGCTGTTGCTCCAGAAAATCCGTCAACTGCAGGCTTATCACCAAGGTAAGTCCATACCAAGTCTCCAGAGATTTGTGCTGGATAGGCAAAGTAAAGGAACGCACGTGCAGTCATGGCGACATTGAGAATATTCATCCCTGTACCACCAAAAACTTCCTTACCAATGACTACTGCAAAGATGGTAGCCAAAGCTACTTGCCAAAGTGGAATAAATGGAGGCATCACCAAGGCAATCAACATCCCTGTTACGAGGTAGCCCTCCGAAATGGGGTGGTTACGAATCACACAGAAGGTGAATTCTGTCAACAAGCCCACCGCATAGGAAACAATCAAAATTGGAAGCACCGATAATGCACCAAATATTGCTTTGTCTAGGAAAGTTCCTTCAGCACCTGTAGCGATGAAATGCTGATGTCCAATATTTAAAATACCAAAAAGTAAAGCTGGGATCATGGCAATCACTACTGTGATCATCACGCGCTTCAAATCTGTAGCATCTTTGATCTGCGCTCCTTTGGACTTGGTAACCAAGTCAGGGGCAAAAGCAATTGTCCGATGCCCTTCATATAGGGTATGGAATTTTTCCCACTTGCCGCCCTTTTCAAAGTTTGGCTTCATTCCATCGAAGAGATTTTGTAATAACTTCATAGCTTAATTATACATTAATAATTCAATCCCATGGCGAACGAGCTCTTGCAACTCGTTTTTGGACGGATCCACAAACTCGCAAAGCGCCACATCTTCCTCAATCACTTCATACAAACCTAATTCCTCCATTTCATCAAAGTCCTCGGTCACGATCGCCTTGAAAAGGTAGGTAGGCAAAATATCCATTGGCATTATTTTTTCAAATACTCCAGATACTACAAATGGACGCTCCTCCCCGTGGGTGTTGGTATCCACTTTAAACTCTCCTCTATTGAGGAAGGAAAACATACCGATTGCCTTGTGAAAGCTAAGTTTGGAAGAGCTTGGCTTCAACCAACCCAAAAACTCCTCGTATTTGCCTTCAGGGATAACCGTTACCTGGTTGTGGTAGAAACCTAAATACCCTTGCGCATCTACTTTTTCACCTGTCAATACATTTCCAGCGATAATTCTAAGGCTATCTGCCTGAGCGATGCCACCTACAAATGTGCTGACATTTGCTCCAGTAAAGGTCTTTACGTATCCTTTTTGAGTCATCTCAGATCCTGTCAAGGCAATTACCTTGGAAGCATCATAGATGCCTTCCAAAACAAACTTACCAAATTGAACTACCCCATAAGGTGCGATTGTCCAAGCGATATCTCCTTTGTTGATTGGATCTAAGTGATGGATTTGCGTCCCCACATTTCCCGCAGGGTGTGGTCCAGAAAACTGGTTGATTTGTGCATTTTTTACACCTGAAAAAATTGCTGGAACAGCCTTGGAACCATCCACATTGAGGTGGACTTTGCCAGAAGTCAATTTAGCAAGGGCATCAATACCCGCCTGGAAATAACGCTCCTCTCCTTGGAGTAGGAAGGGTACTTCAGGAGCCAAGGGATGCGTGTCAAACCCAGAAACAAAAATTGCTTTAGGGGTGTCTGCAGGATTGGCAACAATACCAAAAGGACGCTGGATCAAATTTGGCCAAACACCAGAAGCTGCAAGCTTATCCGCTAGAGCAGCTCGATCTTGGTTGAGGTCCAATGCCCCAGATTTTTCATGAGTAACCGTAGCATCAGCAAGAATCTTGATTTCTAAGAGCTTTCTCTTGTCCCCTCTTCTAATCTCCACTACCTCTCCAGAAACTGGGGAAGCATAGATGACCTTGTCCATGGCTTTGTCCAAAAGAATTGGAGTGCCTGCTTTTACAGTATCTCCCTCATTTACGAGCACTTTAGGACGCTGAATCCCCGGAAAATCCGTGGGTTTAATGGCAAAGGTGGTCGCTGCCGCTACTTGGATAAACTCTAAGGGAGCCTTACCAACTAGATTCAGGTCAAATCCTTTTTTAAGCTTCACTATTTTTGACATATCTGTATGGAACTATGAGCCTTTAAAAACGCCACAAATCTAAGTAAAAACCTTTTGAGATGGAGCTTCAGTTACATTATTTGTTGGAACTTTTATTGGTATTTTTTTTTGTTGAAGCGCTTGGCTCAGTCTTGAAGCAAATGCTCTTCAATACCGTCCACATAGGATTTCACTTGCTCCATCAACCACATCGGCGTGGAGGTTGCTCCACAGATCCCTACACGCTCAGCTTGTTGAAACCAATCTTGATCGATTTCTTCCTCACTCTCAATGAAATAGCTTCTTGGATTCTCAGAAAGACACACTTGGTACAAGGCTTTTCCATTGGAACTCTTCTTGCCTGACACAAATAGGATGACGTCGTTTTCTTGCGCAAATCGTTGCAGCTGTGGCTCACGATTGGATACCTGCCTGCAAATGGAATCATTGGAATTAAAATCAACCTCCGTCAGTTCCCCTTTGGTAGACTTGATTTTTTCTTCAATCTTGGCTGACAAGGCATAGAAGCCTTTGGTGCTCTTCGTAGTCTGGCTAAACAAAGTGATGGGGCGATTGTAATCGATCTTTTCCAAATCAGCATCTTCCATCACCACAATCGCTTTTTCTAAGGTCTGACCCGTAAGTCCAATGACCTCGGCATGGCCTTTCTTTCCATAGATGACAATCTGACCCTTTTCACGCTCCATCTTATCAAAGGCATTCTTGACCCGATGCTGGAGTTTGAGTACAACTGGGCAGGACGCATCGATCAATTCAATGTTATTCTCGATTGCCAACCGGTAGGTTTCTGGTGGCTCTCCATGCGCACGGATCAGCACCTTACAATTGCTCAACTCCTGAAGTCTTTCGCGATCAATCACCACCAAACCCTTCGCACTGAGCCGCTTGACCTCCATGTCGTTGTGTACAATGTCGCCAAGACAATACAGAGGCTCCTGGTTTTCCATCTCATCCTCTGCCATCTTAATGGCAAACTCCACCCCAAAACAATAGCCCGAATTTTTATCTATGGTTACTTGCATTGATTAGTTAATTAAGCGTTACTTTTTTTACCAAGTCGATGATTTGTTCCACTTGTTCGGAAAAAGTCAAGGAGCTGGTGTCAATTTCAATGGCATCTGAGACTTTCAGCAAGGGGCTCTCCGTCCTGTTGGAGTCTACCTCATCTCTAGTTTCTAAGTTCAATTTGATCTCTTCTAAGGAGGCATGCTCCCCTTTCGCAAGCAATTCTAGTTGGCGACGCTTGGCTCGTGTCTCTACGTCTGCGGTCATGAAAAGTTTTAGTTCTGCCTCTGGGAAGACCACAGAACCAATGTCTCTTCCATCCATGACCACCCCTTTCTTTTGACCAAGCTTTTGTTGTTGAGCTACCAGCGCTGCACGAATCTCCTTGACCGTGGCCACCTCACTCACGCGCTCGGATATTCGCATGGTCCGAATCTCGTCCTCCACATTCACCCCATTGAGGTAGGTTTCCTGTTGCAGCGTCGTAGGATTGTGCTGAAATGATATTTGAAGACTTTTCAAGCCTTTTTCTACATCGGCAGCACGAAGTGGAGATAAGTTTTCATTTAAAAAATGTAAGGCTGTGGCACGGTACATGGCGCCAGAATCGATGTAGGTAAAGCCAAGTTTCTTGGCTACCTCCTTCGCAGTCGAACTTTTTCCACAACCCGAATACCCGTCTATGGCGATGACAATCTTGTTCATCAAAAAACCTCTCTTTTTTTACTGCCTAAAATCTGGGCAAATATAGTAGTTTTAGCAGTACCTATCTTCAAAAAATCAAAGATGATTGCTGTAAAATCAAGTAACTATCTTTGCCCAATTGAATTCGAATTCCATGATCCTAGAAGCGCAGCTGATTGACCTCCACCTCCGAAAGATTTACCCAGTTGCCTTAGAGGTAGCAGCGCAAAAAATTAAAAAAATCACTCCAATAGATCCCAAGCCAGGATTGCCCTACCTCCTCCCGGGATTTATTGATGCGCATGTTCATGTGGAATCCTCCATGCTCGTTCCTTCGGAATTTGCCCGCCTTGCGGTCGTGCACGGGACCGTTGCCACCATCTCCGATCCGCATGAGATTGCCAATGTCTGTGGCATGCAGGGCGTTGAGTACATGATTGAAAATGGGAACCAGGTTCCCTTTCACTTTTTCTTTGGCGCCCCTTCCTGTGTTCCGGCCACACCTTTTGAAACTGCCGGTGGAGAAATCAATGTAGCCGATATTGAATCCCTGATGAGCCGCCCGGAAATTCGCTACCTCGCGGAGATGATGAACTGGCCCGGGACGGTAAACCGAGATCCTGAAGTGATGGAAAAAATTCGGATATCCCAACACTATGGCAAACCCATCGATGGTCATGCTCCTGGTTTAATTGGCGAATTGGCAGAAAAATATGTTTCTGCAGGCCCAAGTACAGACCACGAATGCTTTACCTACGCGGAAGCGCTAGGGAAAATAAAACTCGGCATGAAAATCTCGATTCGGGAGGGCTCGGCCGCCAAAAACTTCGATGCCCTAATTGACCTCATCGATGACTATCCCGAGATGCTCCTATTTTGTTCGGACGACAAACACCCGGACAACCTTGCCCTAAGTCACATCAACGAGCTCGTTTGCCGCGCAGTAGCCAAAGGAAAAAATGTGTTTGATGTGCTGCGTGCGGCCTGCATCAATCCCATTCTCCACTACGATCTTCCGGTAGGGCAGCTCCGCGAAGGAGATTGTGCTGATTTTATTGTAGTCCAAGGCCTAGAAAAATTTGAAGTGCTCTCCACCTACATCCGTGGGGAAAAGGTCGCAGAAAATGGAAAAACACGTATTTCCCGCATAAAAAATGAGGTCCTCAATCACTTCAATACTTCCACCAAAAAACCAACTGACTTTGAAATTCCTGCTCAGGGCACACAGGTCCGCGTCATTGAAGCCTTAGATGGGCAGCTGATCACTCCTGAGATCCAAGGTGAAATCTTGATTCAAGAGGGGTTTGCCTTTTCGAATCCCGCAAAGGACATTCTCAAAATCACCGTAGTGAATCGCTACCAAGATGCTCCCCCAGCACTTTCGTTTATTAAAAATTTTAGATTGAAGACGGGGGCTATCGCTTCCTCGGTAGGCCATGATTCCCACAACATAATTGCCGTAGGAGTAGACGATGATTCCATTTGCAGGGCGGTGAATTTGTTGATCGAGGCCAAGGGTGGGGTGTCAGCAGTTTGGGGAGATCAAGAAGAAGTGCTACCGCTGCCTGTGGGTGGCATTATGTCCCCAGAAGATGGATACGAAGTAGCGGCAGCCTACACCCGGATCGACCGAATGGCCAAAGCAATGGGTTCTACCCTCAATTCACCCTTCATGACCCTTAGCTTCATGGCCTTGCTGGTAATTCCAGACCTCAAACTGAGCGACAAAGGGCTTTTTGATGGGAAAAAATTTGAGTTTACAGATGTTTTTAAAGGAAGGTGACTCCAATATTCTAAATCACAAACTGGAATTATGTGGAATAAGATTCCACATATTTCCATATTTCTGAACTTTAATACGGATACCTAGCCCTATTTATTTAAAACTCCGAGGTAAAGTGGAATTCGATTTCTGGGTAGTTGTCCTGTACCATCTGTAGCCAGGATTTGGACTCCGCCATAAAAACCAACTTATCGTCCTTGTCTCGCGCGATGTAGCGGTTTTTGGAGCGGACAAACTCATCCAATTGCTTCTTGTCTGCACAGCTAATCCAACAGGCTTTGTAGAGGTTCATCGGATGAAACTCCACCGTGGCATTGTATTCGTTTTTCAAACGAAACTGGATCACTTCAAATTGCAGTTGTCCCACTGTTCCCACCACTTTTCTGGCACCCATCTCAAAGGTAAATAGCTGGGCCACGCCTTCTTCCATCAATTGCTTCAACCCTTTCTCCAGCTGCTTGGTCTTCATCGCATCCTTGTTGACTACTTCCCGGAAGATTTCGGGAGAGAAACTAGGAATTCCTGTGAATACTAAGTTTTCCCCTTCCGTAAGCGTATCTCCAATTTTCAGGTTACCAGTATCGTACAAGCCCACAATGTCACCTGGAAAAGCTTCGTCAATGATTTCTTTGTCCTGTGCCATAAACTGGGTCACGTTGGAAAAACGAAGTGGCTTCGGCCCGCGTACGTGATTGTACGGCTTATTGCGCTCAAATTTCCCCGAACAGATGCGCAAAAAGGCAATTCTGTTGCGGTGGTTGGGGTCCATATTGGCGTGGATTTTAAACACAAATCCGGAAAACTTGGATTCATCTGGAGCAACTTTCCGTAGATCTGTTTCTCGACTTTGTGGGATCGGAGCAATCTGGATAAACGTATCCAACATTTCATTCACCCCGAAATTATTCACGGCAGAACCAAAAAATACAGGGGCAATTTTCCCCTCTAAGTAGTCATTCACGTCAAAGTCAGGGTACACGCCTTCGATCAAATCCACATCTTCGCGGAGCTGATTGGCATTGCCCGGTCCAATCAAGGCGTCCAACTGGGGATCGTCTAGATTTTCAAACACCTGCCGATCGTCACTCAACTTACGCTGCGAAGGCGTAAATAGGTTGAGCTTCTTCTCGTATAAATTATAAACCCCTTTAAATCCTTTTCCCATGCCGATAGGCCAGGAAAGCGGGCGAACTTTAATGCCAAGCTTGGACTCCACCTCATCCAAAAGATCGTAGGGATCACGGCCTTCACGGTCCAACTTATTGATAAAGCAAATCACAGGGGTACTCCGCATGCGGCAAACCTCCATGAGTTTTTCGGTCTGGATCTCCACCCCTTTCACACAGTCAATCACCATGATCACCGAATCGACTGCCGTCAAGGTTCGGTAGGTATCTTCTGCAAAATCCTGGTGACCCGGTGTATCTAAAAGATTGATTTTAATGTCTTTGTATTCAAAGCCCATCACCGAAGTCGCCACGGAAATTCCACGCTGCTTTTCAATTTCCATCCAGTCAGACTTGGTAGCCGTGTCAATCTTGTTTGATTTTACTGCTCCAGCCGTCTGTATCGCCCCTCCAAAAAGAAGCAATTTTTCGGTTAAGGTAGTCTTACCAGCATCCGGGTGAGCAATGATGGCAAAGGTCCTACGTTTATTGATTTCGGTTGTTAAACTCATGACTGCTAAAATTCAGGCAGCAAAGGTAGCTAAAAATGAATCAACCCCATTTTTTAAGTTGTACATCAGGTATCTCTATTTAGAGGCAGCTTCACCCTTCAAGTTGGGATCCTATCCTATTCCATCCCACATTCCTTTGCTTTGGAAGGGAGTCCCTTCCAACAGGGGTACGGGTAGTAAAATCCGAAAAGTAGTGCCTTTCCCCAACTCAGACTGCTTGACAAAAATCTTCCCTCCATGGTAGCCCTCTACAATACGCTTGGACAAAGTGAGTCCTAGCCCCCAACCTCTTTTTCTGGAGGAAAATCCTGGGGTAAACACTTTCTTGAACTTCATTTTCTCAATTCCGACCCCTGTATCACTGATATCTATCCCCACAAACTTGTCGCTTTCTTGGAAGAGTACGATGCGAAGCACCCCCTTTCCCTTCATGGCATCCACCGCATTTTTGCAGACATTTTCAATCACCCAATCAAATAAGGGCTTATTGAGGAGAGCCACCAATTCCTTGGAATCGGATTGAATTTCCCACTCCACCTTGGTGGAAATCCGAGGCCTGAGATAGGAAACTCCTTCTTCAATGATTTGATAAACATTCTCTGGCTGGATTACAGGACTGCTGCCAATGCTACTAAATCGCTCCGTGACTACCCGAAGCTTGGCCACATCCTTATCCATTTCCTGAATGATTTCCTGGTTTTCATCCCAAACGGGCGAGTTTTTGAGGTAATCCATCCAAGCCATCAAGGAGGCAATCGGCGTGCCGAGCTGGTGTGCGGTTTCCTTGGTCAAGCCTGCCCATACTCGATTTTGCTCCGAAAGTTTACTTTGATTGAAGACCACATATACTAGCAGTCCAAAAAGTAAAATCACTGCCAGTTGGATGTAAGGGTAATATTTCAAGTTGGTCAGCAACTCAGAATTCCGGTAATAAATCCGGATATCTGCTTCTTGCAGCACAATCGGAGGATAATCCTCCTGCATCTCCAGTAACTCCTTTTTTAATAGCTGCATGGAATCTGCCTGATTCCGACTGTTCTTGAAGGCTATATTTCGGAAGTCAATCGGGTTGCCTTGCCCATCCGCCATGATGATGGGAAAGGAATAATTCTGCTGAATAATTTCTTGATTGATAAAAGTTAGGTTCTCAGACGTCGTGGCTGCATAATCCAAAGCCGCAGACAAGACGCGAATTTGCCTATCCTCACGCTCTCGCAGTTCCTCCACGAGTCGGTGGGTGTACCCAATCGATCCCAGTCCAAGCAATAGCGAAATGAAAAAAATCAGCCATTTCACCAACTTTTTATTTTGATAGAAGTCAATCGAGGCCAAATCCTGAAAGCGGTTTTTCATTCACAATGGGTATGGAATACAGTATAAACTAGAGAATCGAAACTAAAGTATCTCTAGCTCAGGAAAAATAAGGTTTTCTTGCAAAACCAACTACGCAGTGTCCGAAAAATTCAACCTGAAGCACAGTCTAAAAAACCTTAGGAACTACTCCTAAGCCATCTCCACATGGTCTTGTAGGATGGTTTGGTTCCGTGCATTAAAATCCCGATTCGGTAAATTTTTGCCGCCAGCCAGGTAGTCCCTAAAAATCCGAGCACAAGCAAGCCCATCGATAAGGCCAACTCCCAAAACGGAACCCCATAGCTGATCCGACCCATCATCGCTATTGGCGAGGTGAGCGGAATAATGGAAAGCCAAAAAGAAGTGCTGCTACTAGGGTCTTGGAGCACAAAAACAAACAAGCCCATGTACCCAACCAGTAAGGGAATCGTAATGGGAAACATAAACTGCTGGGCATCCGAAGGTGCATCCACGGCTGCACCTACTGCTGCAAACAAGGCTCCATACAACAAAAACCCACCCAGAAAATAAAATACAAAGGCCGACACCAAGGAAACAAAGTCAATGCCGTCGATGACCTGAAGTATCGCCCCCAATTCCCCCGTATCAGGGGTTGCTGCCATCAATTCCGGATTTGCCATCTCCATTGCCTGCTGCTGGGGCATTTGCATGCCCAACACCCCCATTACCAGTGTGGAAAGTGTACTGATGAGCAGCACCCAAATTAAAAATTGGGTCAATCCAACTGCACCAATGCCAATGATTTTGCCCATCATGAGTTGAAACGGCCGTAGCGAAGAAACCAAAATCTCCACAATCCGCGTAGATTTCTCCTCAATGACACCCTGCATAATCTGGTTGCCATAAATAAAAATAAAGAGGTAAATCAAGATCCCAGACAAAAATCCAAGTGCATAATTCACCGTAGCATCTGTGATTTTTTCTTCTCCAGCATCCCCAAGCGTGAGTGACTGCACAGTTACTTCTGTCCGAATCTCCTTCAATACCTTCGGATCTATCCCTTTGGAATAGAGGCGCTGGTCCTCAATTTTTCGTTTGAGTGCAGCTTCCAGATACCCAATCAAAGATGTGCTAGGATTCTCCAAGCCATAAAATTGAATGCCTTTTGGATCCGATAGCTCCATCTTGGGCAGGTACAATACTCCATAGCGCTCCCCTTCACTAACCAATGCTTTTGCCTCTTCCAAATTGGTGGCCGAGGAGCTAAAGGCATATTGATCTGAGCTCTCCATAAAAAAAAGCCCGGTCTCATCCACCACTTCAATTATCCGAAGGGATTGGTTTTCCTTTTCCTCCACGGCTATCCATACAAACACCGCCATGATGGCTGGGAAGATCAAGGGAGTGAGTAAGGTGGCTACCAGAAAGGATTTTTTCTTTACCCTGGCCAAATACTCGCGTTGGATCACTAGCAAAACCTTATGCATGACCACTTGCATTTACTTGCTGAATAAAAATTTCTTCCATACTCGGAAATCGCTCTTGAAAGGAAATCACCTCCCCGAAGTTCATCAACTCCCGTAGCAATTGATTGGGAGATTGGCCATTGAGCGGCAACAAAAGATCCACTTTCCCTTCCTCGGAAGCTTGTATTTTCCAGGCAGCTGGCAGCTCTTGGCTGAGTTGACTGAGGCTAGCATGGATCTCCAAAGGTCTAAACCTTGATTTGATCTCTCGGATGCTCCCATCCAAAATCTTTCTGGACTTGTGGATCATGGCCACTTGATCACAGAGCAACTCCACGGACTCCATGCGGTGGGTACTCAGCAATATGGTTGTCCCTGCTTTTTTCAATTCTAAAATTTCATCCTTTAGGAGCGCTGCATTGACGGGATCAAAGCCGGAAAAGGGTTCATCCAAAATCAATACCCGAGGCGCATGAATCACCGTCGAAATGAATTGGATTTTCTGAGCCATGCCCTTTGATAAGTCTTCAATTTTCTTGTTTTTCCAAGAGGCGATTTCAAATTTTTCCAACCAGTGGTTTACCCGTTGCTTGGCTTCTGTTGAGGTCAGTCCTTTGATACGAGCGAAATAAATCAGCTGATCCCAAACCCCCATCTTCTTGTACAGGCCACGCTCCTCAGGCAGGTATCCGATTTTGCGAATCGCCTCACCAGACAAGGGTTGGCCGTCTAGGATCACTTCCCCACTATCCTGTTCAATGATCTGATTGATGATGCGTATGAGTGTAGTCTTTCCAGCTCCATTTGGGCCGAGCAAACCAAAAATTCCCGCTTCCGGAACTTGTAAGTCCAGGTCCGTAAGCGCCCGATGCGCACCATACGTTTTATTGAGCTGGCGGATTTCTAACATGCTTACTCTACAGTGACAGCGCCTACCCCTACATCCAATACAAACTCTAGGAGCCGAGGATCAGAGGCAGCGTAGCCTTTGGTTACAAAAGTATCATCTCCAATGGCCCTTAGGTAATCCGGTAAGGAAGTTCGGCACAGTGGGGTAGTCTTCATTCGAATTAGTACTGGGCTAGATTCAGGAGGCAGCTTCAAGTAGATGGTCCCGCCTCCTACAGCTGCGATCACTTGCGCCTTGGAGGACTGAGGCTGTCCATAATTCAAATATATCTGCCCATAATTGACTTCAATAATCACCTTTTTTGCTTGCGCCAGCTGGGCTTGATGCAAGTCAACCGCTCCCATATTGAGGGTGACCAGCAGGGTATCCATTCCTATAGGATTTGGTGTATTTGAGCTGTAATGAATAAGAACATCCGCACTCGCACTTTTTATTTTCAGTGTGGACACTGCTAGCTGCGCAAGATCAAAATCTGCAGTCCCCATCCCAAGATTAAAATCTAGGTCATAGACATAGCTACTCGTCAGTCCTACATCCCAACTGTGATCAAAGCCAGTAGTGGTAGAGAATAATTTGGAAGTGATGCTTTTCCCAAGGTTGTCCGATTCAATATTCTTATGGACTAGGCTAGCTACAACCCCGTTTTTTGAAGAAGCCGATCGGAAATCAGGAAGGATATTTGCCTGCAAAAGGTGCCCATGAATTCGTAAGGGATCCATCCCAGCACTTCGCTTTACCTGAGTTTCACTTTTATAAGAACTGAAATTCAAACTCACCTTTTCAATTCCAGCCTTTTCAGGCACCCGGTATTCCTTGACAAATTGTGCGCATACCCAACTCACGGTACTGAGCAATAGGCAAAGAAAAAGGCACAATTTCTTAAGCATAGCAATAGGTTACGGGGACCACCAAAAAAGGTTCTTTAAAAATATAAAAAAAGCCAGAGCTTGACTCTGGCTTTTCAATTTTTTAAAAAAACTCTTTCATCCGATCAAAGAAGGATTTCTCCTGCTTCCCGGGGTCGGGCTTGAAGTTTTCTGATTGCCTCAAACCTTCCAAAACAGTTTTTTCCTCTTTTGAAAGTGTAGTAGGCGTCCAAACATTGACCATAATCAGTTGGTCACCTCTACCATATCCATTGATATCTTTGATTCCTTTGCCTTTGAGTCGGAGCATTTTTCCGCTTTGCGTTCCCGGATCAATTTTGATTTTTACTTTTCCATCGAGGGTTGGAACTTCTACTGACTCACCTAGAGCAGCGTCAATGAATGAAATATGGAGATCGTAAATGACATTGTTGCCTTCCCGTTGGAAAAGCCCATCCTCTGCCTCTTCGATCACAATCAACAAATCTCCCGGTATTCCACCAGGCATCTCATTTCCTTTGCTGGACATGCTGAGTTGCATGCCTTCACCCACACCACCTGGGATGGTGATGGAGATCACTTCTTCCTTTAATAAAAGACCACGAGCATCCGCATCATCAGGCTTCTTGTCCACGAGTTGGCCAGATCCTCCACAGACCCCACAGGTACTTGCTGAGACCATTTGGCCCAACATGGTATTGACTACTTTCTTTACCTGCCCAGATCCTTGGCAGGCAGCACAAGATTTGAAGGTCACGCCAGGGGCAACTACCTGTCGCTTCACTTTAATTTTCTTCTCTACGCCATTCGCGATTTCACTGAGCGTAAGCTTCAACTTTACCCGTAGGTTCGTTCCTTTTTTGGTTCGTCTACCGCCGCCGCCGCCACCGCCAAAGAAGGAACCAAAGCCCCCACCTCCGAAGATGTCGCCAAACTGGGAGAAAATATCCTCCATGTTCATGCTTCCACCACCATAACCACCGCTACCTCCCATGCCTTGGTGGCCAAATTGGTCGTAACGCTGCTTCTTTTCCGGATTGCTCAATACCTCATAGGCTTCCGCCGCTTCCTTAAACTTATCTTCTGCTTCAGGATTGTCAGGGTTTTTGTCAGGGTGGTACTGGATCGCAAGCTTGCGATAGGCTTTCTTGATGTCATCTGCACTTGCAGACTTGGTCACACCAAGTACCTCGTAATAGTCTCTTTTTGCCATAATTATGTTATGCTCCGGTCACTACTTTAGCGAATCGAACAACCTTT
>Ga0315905_10001954_pt1 | contig 21867 bp, 4 predicted proteins | sample LakEriMetagenome_5_FD_203522 | JGI IMG/M metagenome (GOLD analysis project Ga0315905, IMG submission 203522) | Freshwater fungal communities from buoy surface, Lake Erie, Ohio, United States - Buoy 4 MA121 | ecosystem: Environmental > Aquatic > Freshwater > Lake | place: USA: Lake Erie, Ohio...
AGCCGGGACATCACCGTGGCGCTGAACGCGGATCAGGACGGAGGCGGAGCCAAGAACGGATCCGAGGTGATGAAGGGGACGTACACGGAGGTGATCCGTGGGCTGCACCGCATTCCGATCCAAGTGAAGGGACAGGTAGAAATGGTGCGTGTCAGCACCCTCGGCGTCATCAACCCCACCACCTGGTAACGACGCCAAACCAATCAACTACAGCATCTTGAACAAGTCTTCAAACATGACTCCCATCGTGAAATCCTCGAGGCTGGCAGTTAGCCTGTGGCGCTGGTTGCTGCCACTGTTTCTTCTGGTTGGTGTCGGCAGCGCCGTGGCTCATCCGACGGTGGGCCACGTGCGGGTGAAAATCTACGTGTCCGACACCGAAGGGTGGTGCTGCGGAAGAAACTTTTGGGGCAACTGCAACTGCAATCGCCGAGAAGCCTACAACCTGAGGGTCAACGGGTTTGGTCAGGAGTGGCAGGTGGCCGGGACCTTCTACGGTGGCAATTGGTATGAGGCGGTGTTCTACAACGTCAACCAAGACTGGCCCACCTTCCGGGCCAACTTGGCCAATGTCCGTTTCTACAACACCGACCGCAACTGGGTGATTGCCCACACGGCCGTGACTGTCTGGGAGCCGAATTGGACGGTGATCCGGGATCATGCCACCGATGTCGGCGACTACTGGGTGGGGACGTGGAACAACTTCTGGTTCAACTCGGTGCTGTGGAACTACACCTACAACACCCCTCACAACAGCTCCATGAGCAACGGGGGCGCGTCGGTCAGCATGAACTGGAACGTCGGCAATACCTGGGTCAATCAGATCAACATGGTGGATCCGGACGGATGCTATCCGGGATTCAGCACCTCCAGCAGCAACCCGGGTCTGGGTACCGTCAACGTGTATCAGGCCGGTTGTTCCGGGAAGAACTCTTTCTACCACGTCTACTTTCAACCGGCGGCCAACGCCTTCGGCAGCACTTACGTGACCGTCACGATCAATGACGGAGCGATCGCCAGGGCCCATGGCTTTTGGGTGAACGTCAATCGGGTCGGTGCGGCCCCGACGATTCCTGCCATTCGGCAGAATGACCTGGTGCGCGCCGAGCACACGGTGACCCTGGTCAACGCCATTCAAGTCAATGACGAGTTCACCCCTCTCCAGAACCTCACGGTTCAGGCGATCTCGACCACTTCGGACGCCATTCCCTTGTCCAGGGTGGCCATCACCCCCGGCAGCGGAGGCAATGCTTTCCGCAACGTGACCATCACCACGCCCAACAACGTGCCGTCGGCTTCCGGCACAGTGACCTTGGGAATCCGAGTGACCGACTCCGATGGCCAGACGGCCAGTGGCAATCTGGCGGTCCGCTATCAGGAAAATGTCCGCTACGGATCCCGCTTCAATGACGAGACGGGCGATTCGCTCGGTCTGTCTCTCGAGCGAGATGTGGACTACATCGATGTGGGCAACAATACCCTCTTCGGTGATTCGGATTTCACCATCGAGAGCTGGGTGTATCCGCGCAGCTTCGAGAGTTGGAGCCGTATCTTGGATTTTGGAAACGGGGCCGGCGTGGACAATGTCTACTTGGCACTGACAGAGGGTACGAGTGGCAGGCCTCAATTGGGGATCATTCGAGCGGGTGTGGGCAATGCATTGACCGCAAACGAGGCGCTTCCGTTGAACCGATGGACTCACGTGGCGGCGGTGCATCGCAGTGGGACTGCGTTCTTGTACTTTGATGGTCGTCTGGTCGGCTCGGTGGCCATGCACCGTCCGGGAGCGGTCAGTCGTCAGTTCAGCTACATCGGCAAGAGCAATTGGCCGGACGGCCGGTTCAACGGCCTGCTCGATGAGGTCCGCATTTGGAATCGGGCCATGTCCACGGCCGAACTCATTGCACAAGCCTATCCGCCCCTGGCCTCCAACGCGACTGGCCTGGTGGGTTATTGGAGCTTGAATGATCGCAACAACACCCCGGTCAACCTTGTGACCGGCGCGCGGTCGACGCTGGTAGGTGGCGTGTATGTGCCGGGTATCCCCACAGTCAGGACGGTGACCGTCCAGGAGGACGCGACCGTCACGGTCACCTCGACACTCAATGATCTCATCGCCAACCAGACACTTCAGGTGCTTCGTTCGCCGGTCGAAGGCACTCTGACCAGCAGCATTGGTGGCACGGCTTCCAAGCAATTTGTCGGCGTCTCAGGCCCTCGCACCTTCTGGGACTCCTACCATGATGCCCGCGCCCGGAGAGGGCGTTTGGCCACCATCACCAGCGCGGCCGACAACACTGCGGCCAATGCGGCAGTGGCCTCCATCGGTTCAGCGTGGATCGGAGCGACCGATGTCGAGGTCGAAGCCGCCAGCAATGGGGCTGCCTTCAAATGGCTCAACGGCGGCGCCACGACCAGTGGTTTTGCAAGCTGGAACACGGGCGAACCGAACGATGCGGGTGGATCTCAGGATTATGCCTATATCCTGCCGTCCTTGGGCGGCAGATGGGATGACGCCGATGGTGCCACGGGGCTGGGCTATGTCTTGGAGTTGAACAACGGTTCCGTGGCCACCTTCAACTACGCCCCCCTGGCCAACTTCAACCGACAGGACTCCCCGGACATCGACTTGGTGGCCGACTATGCCATCCGGGATTCGGCGGGCAGGGACGTGGTCCGTCAACGGATCCGCTTCAATGTGGAACCGGTCGATGACGCTCCGGTGGTCCGTAATGATGGTTACGTCAACCTCAACGGTAGCGGCTTCCTGTTCGTGCCGGGACAGAACAACGCCTTTGCCTTCGAGGGGCGCACCTCCTTCACACTAGAGGCTTGGGTGCGGCCCACCTCTCGCGCATGGATGGATGTCATCAGTCGTCATACCGGAGGGGTTTACGGCAATTTCATCTTGTCGTTGAACAATCTGGGGCAGGTGAGTGTGTGGCGAGAGCACGCCCCATGGACTTGGGTTGTCGATACTTCCAACAATGGTGCGCTCACGCTCAACGCCTGGTCCCACATCGCGGCGACCTATGACGGATCGAGGATTCGTATCTACGTCAACGGACAACTCCGTAATGAAACCTTGGACGAGACGGCGGTGGGGGCCGGTTTCACCGATGCCCGGGTCGGAGCTCGGGGTGACGGTTCCAATTTCCGCGGCGACTTGGACGAACTGCGTGTTTGGAATATCGCCCGTTCCGAGACCGAGCTGCGCATGGCCTACCGGAGCCCGCTGAGTGGTTTCGAGACCGGTCTGATTGGCTATTATCGTTTCGATGAAGGTTTCGGCGTTTGGGCCTTCGACCTGTCCAGGGAAGTGGACGACACCCGTGAGAACTTGCGTATCTCGGGTACGGTGAATTGGATCACCAACGGCGACACGCCCACCAAGACCGTCGTCGTGCCCGAAGATCATGCCGGTTTCGAGATCTTCGTGGCCGCCTTGGAGTTCGATCGGACCCAGACGATCACGCTGGGCGAGCCCACGCAGCCTTCCAACGGACGAGTGGTCCGCAGAGCCTCGGCTGCTGGCGGGACCGCCTACGTCTACACCCCCAATCCGGATTATTCCGGTGCGGATTCGTTCCGATACACGGCCAGTGCCAATGGTGTCACGGCGTCGGGCACGGTCTTGATCCAGGTGGAGAACATCAACGACCCGCCGGTGATCTCCGACCTGGACAACCTGGTGCTCCAAGAAGAGACGACGCACCGGATTCCCTTCAAGGTCAACGACGTCGACGGCCCATCGGCAGTGGTCGTGAGTGCGGTATCCAGTGACGGCAGCATCCTGCCGTCGTCCAGCGTCACCGTCACCGGCACCGGATCGGACCGCTACCTGGAGATGGCGCCCTATGAGGGTGCCTATGGACTGACCACCGTGACCGTGACGGCAACCGACACCGTCGATACCGTCCAGAAATCGATCACTGTCAACTTCGTCCCGCGTTTGGCCTACGCAGCGATGGATGTGAACGACCCGGGCCAGGCCACCGAATCGTTTGGAACCGCGATCGATGACTACAACCGCATCGCCGGGTATTATCGGGGCACCGGTGTCGGTGCCGTCGACAAGCCCATCTTCCACGAGCAAATGCTCTTCAACGGCTCCGCTGCGGAGGTCGGTACCATGGCCGGACAGATCACGGGCCTGAGGTTGCACCTCAACGGGACCAATCATTTCGCGGTCGGATTCCTCACCACCAACGCCATTTCCACACCGTGGCGGTTTTCACGCATTCTGGTGGATGACCGGACGGCTGCCGCCTCCAAGGCCCATGCCGCCGAACCGGATGCCTCCCGGAAAGACGCGGCCGCCGCCGCGGCGTCCGCCAACGCCTTTGTCGGCATCCGCGAGACCACCAACAGTCTTGGTTTCCCGTCGGATTACCGCTCGGGCTTCGCCACGGCGGTCAATGCGGTCGGAGCACTGGCCGGTTACCTGACCAGGGCCGACGGCACCGAATACCCCCTGTTGCTGGACTTGACCCGGACCAACATCACTGCGGAAAACCTTTTGAGGGACGGAGCCAATGCCCTGATCAGCGGACGAGCCCTGGCGATCAATCGATTCAATCTGGCGACGGGGTATCGGCTGATCTCGGCCAGGAGGCGCGCGTTCACCCACAACGGATCGGTCCTGAGCGATTTACCGCTACCCAGTGGCGCTGTGGAGACGGTGGGTACCGGTATCGATGACACCGGTGTTGTGGTTGGATATATGGTCAGATCCGACAACAGGCGTCAGGCCATCGCCTACCGCGCCGGTGCCTGGAGGAGTCCCTCCGGCACCTTCGCCAGCACCTGGGTGCAGAGCGAGGCGACTGCCATCAACACGTTCGGACAAATCGTCGGCGAGGCCACTTTGGCCGATGGATCCCGGAAAGCGTTCTTGTGGATCGGCGACGCCGCTTACGACCTCACCGCCATTCTGCCCTTGGGCTCCAAGTGGAAGCTCGAACGGGCCAATGCCATCAATTCGGCCGGTCAAATCGTGGGCACTGGTCGAATCAGCGACGGAACCCGGGACCAGGTTCGGGCCTTCCTTGCGACTCCGGCCAGCGTGATCGGAAAGCGCGTGGCCCGTCCGGAGGGAACGGTCGCCCGCTATCCGCTGATCGACATTCTTGAGGCCAATCCCGGCGACAACGCCGCCAACTCGTTCTTCTGGAGCGATGTGGAGCGGGCGCTGTTCGCGATCCGTCCGGTCAAGGCCACGATCCGCTGGCACCGCAACAACAACTTGGCGGCCATCGCGCTGGATGTTGTGCCCAGATTGACGGTCACCACGTGGCCCAAGATCCCGGAGATCCACATCGCTGGATCTCCGGTCGAAGTCGAACCCGCCAAGCCGGGGAGCCTCTATTCGTACTACTCGCTCCATTACACCACCACTCCAGGGGCCACCGTGGACAGCGTCACCAAGGTGTTCAACACCTCGGAGCAGGGCACCGGGCATTCGGTGGTCCGGTACCTGAAGAGCGGGAATCTGACCCAGGATTCCACCACGCAATCCAACCTCTTCCACGTGGTGCGGACGCATCTGTGGAACGACCCAACCTTGCTCACCGATGCCGGGTGGCCCATCGGCACCCCGATCCGGGATGCTTACCATAACGATTATCCGGGTCGGAACGGCTACTTGTTCTTCGCCAAGACCGCTGTGGATTCCGTCGGCGTCGATGCCGCCTACAACCGATCGGCTCGGACGGGGACCCTCATCCCGGTCAACGAACTCCGTCCGGAATCTCCCGTTGGGGATCAGGATTTGGTGGTCGTCTGGTACAAGATGAACAACGACCTCAATGTGGCTTGGCCCAGCAAGCCCGTGCGCTACACCCCCGCTTGGCCCGTGGATGTCAACAGCATCGTCATCGCCAGCACCCGGGGTTCGGATCCGTTCGGAGTCGATCCGATCACGCCGGTGACCTATCCCGACGCGCGTATCTACAATCAGCCGGTCCCCGGATGGGCGGGTTTCAACCCCAATGAGGAGCACGCGATGATTCTTCCCGGAAGCGTGGCCGAGGCCGCGTACGCCCTGCGGAATGATTTGAACGATGTCCGCAAGTACTCCAAGCCCTACGTACTCCTGAAGTACCGCCATCCCGTCGATGGACTCTGGCGGCATCGCGTGTACCAGGTCATCACCGAGCAGCGCCCGTTCCTCTTCGACTACCCGGCGACGGCGGGCACCGAGATCCAGCCTCCGTATCCGCTGAGCATCCTGCCGGTGGCGCCCGCGAACTACATTTCGGCGGGTCATGAATTGGCCCTCGAAGACTACAACGGCAAGATCTACGCCCGACAGGCCGGTGTCGCCGGTGCGGTCAACAACAACCTGGTCCTGCGCCTCTTCTATCCGATGCAGCCGGGCTTCTGGTACGATCTGGATGGCAATGGAGCCAACGATCTCGCAGAGGGGGCCTTTGTTCCGTGGCTGGATCGCAATCCGGGCACCACCGTGGGGACACCCCTCCCGGTCCGCTACACCGTTCGCTGGCCCGACGCCGTGCCCATTCTCGAGGTGGGCGACACCCTGTTCGAGGCCAAGAAGGGGCTGCCGGGCGTGGCCAACTGGGCCTCTGCCCAGATGGTGTATGACACGTTGAACCCGACTTTCACCAACTCGTTCCGGATCGGAGCCGGCTACCTGACCGTGCCGCCGACCAACGTGGTCCGGCTGTATGATCCGATGAGCGAGCGTGTCTTGGTTTTGGCCAAGGCCTTCAAGTTGCCGGATCAGATCCGGATGATCGATGCCCCGGCCGGCCGTCGTGCCTTCCGGGATCTCCCGTACCCCATCCAATTGCGCTTGAGCTATGATCCGATGGGACATCGGCTCGGGTTCAAGGGACACTACGACAACGCCATGGTGGGCGAGCCCCTGCTGCTGCCCAACATCCTGTCCCAGGATGAACGAGACCGGATCAAGCAACTTGACGGTCCGGGCAACAGCGAGTTCGACAGGGTGGTGGATGCGCTCTACGAGCTCACCCGCAACCCCAATCGTCTGGATCTCAACAGGGACAACATTCCCGACAAGTCGTTCTTGGTCGGTTACCAATACCCGATCAGCAAGACCAACTTCGTCAACGGCACCGCTGTGGGTTACGAGTACGACACCACCCGCATCATTGTCGAATCGCTGCCGGCGGGCCTGAAGGCACTCACTGCGGCTGTGGGCGAGAATATTCCAGCCCTGCCCCGCCCGGGTTCGGCCGCGGTCTTCGCCGGTTCGACCTGGCTCCGTTCCGACTGGATGCCCGTCGGTCCCCAGGAATCGTTCACCTGGGAAGCTTGGGTGAAGCGCGGCGAGAATGGTCGCGAAGACGTGGTTCTTTCGCGGGGTCTCGATGCCGATGCCATGTCCTTCCGCTTCACGGCGCAGAACCAAGTGGAGTTCGCGCTGGGTTCGGATGTGGTTCGAACGGCCGGCCGCTACACCGATGACGTCGGCAAGTGGAATCATTGGGCGGGGACCTTCAATGGAGCCACCCGTGAGCTGGAGTTGTTCCGCAATGGTGTGAGCGTCGCGGTCCTGACCGTGACCCGCTCCGCCTGGTCTGCGGCTGGACCGCTGGGCATCGGTGGCAATGCCGGTTCCGGACGCTTCAAGGGATCCATCGACGAGGTTCGCATCTGGCATGGTCAGGTGCGTGATGCCTCGCAGTTGCAGGCCTTCCGCGATCAGACTCTGGTGGCTGGGCAGAAAGGGCTCGTCGGCTACTGGTCGTTCGACCAGTTGGATGGCGACAAATTTGCCGATGTCAGCGGTTTCCGACGGGATCTGGAAGAATTCGGTGCGACCTTGTCCACCTACAACGGGGTGAATCCCGGTACGTTGGCCAAGCTTTACACCATGCCCGATTGGACCGCCCAGAAGCCGGCGACCACTCGGATGGTGAGCAGCATGTCTGCGGTACCCAGCCTGCCCAATCTGGACTATGTGGGGATCCGGTTGCAGGCGCTCTTGGTGCCTCCGCTCTCTGGCAAGTACACCTTCTGGATTGCGGCCGATGATCAGGCAGAACTGTTCGTCTCCACGGACGAGAATCCGGCCAACAAGGTGCGCTTGGCCTCGGTCCCGTCTCCGACCGGCACCAACGATTGGGAGCGATTCCCCTCCCAGAGATCCGTCGAGGTCGATCTGAGGGCCGGCCGCTCTTATTACATCGAGGCCGTGGCCACCGAGGCCACCGGCAGCGATCACCTGGTGGTTCGATGGAGGCTGCCGGATGGGTCTTGGGACGGTGGCAATGCCAACTTGCCCATCCCCCAGCGCCGCCTGTTGCCCTTCGGAGTCGGAGGGACCGCGGTGGCCATCGGGACGGTGACCACCGAAAGCGTCAACGGACAGTCCTGGGGCATCCCTCCGAGGTTCGTGACCCTGATGCAGAACAACGATCCGGGGTTGGCGGGCCTGCCGGTGACCTTGTCGGTGATCGCCATCGGAGCGGGTCCGTTCGGGGGCGACATGAAGGTGTTGCCGCCGGCGAATGTCTTCGACGAACGGTTGACGCTGCGCCTGTCGAGTGATTTCGGCGGTCAGCCGGAACGGTTCGACTTCGAGTGGTGGTACAAGCCGGACACCGCCGACTTCAGGAAGAGCCTCCTGCCGACGCTCAATGCCGACGGCACCGTGGCCAACGCCAACGGGTGGATCCGGTACACCCCCGGTTCCGGCATGGGCAAGAACATGATCACCCTGGGTGAGAATGGTGAATCAGGTCTCTTGGTCATGTCCGACAATTGGTTCATCGCCCGGTATCGCGGTTACAACGTGGGCAACAACCGCAATGTCTGGAGCCCGTGGATCGGCGATCCGTCGAGCCTTTCCACGCCCTTGCCGATGCTGGCCGAAGGCTGGGTCAAGCGAGTGGTCCGCGGTTTGAATCCGTTTGATGAACGGGCTTCGGACCTCAGCACGGCCTCGGCCTCGGCGCGGATCTCCATGCTCGAGCAGGCCGGCCGTCGTTATGAGGGCGATGTGGCCTTCAATCCGGATCCCAACTACTTGAACAAGATCGGCTTGATCGAGGCTTATGAAACGGTTTTGCGACGCGCACGCTCGCTGAGCACCGATGGATCGCCGCCGGTGAACTACGCTCCCGCCAACAATGCGCTGCTCTACATGGGAAGCCGCATCAGCGATCTCTACACGCTGCTGGGCAACGAGGCGATGGCGGACGCGGCGGACCCCACCATCGGGTTCACCACCAGCGAAGGCTACGGCAGCGTGGCCTCATCGATCTTCGCCTTCCAAAACCAGCTCGATTCGCTGCTCGAGGAGGAGTTGAGTCTGTTGCGGGGTCGGGATGCCAGCTCGGCCGGGGTGCAGGGTGCTCCGATCTACAACCGCCTCTTCTGGAACTTCACCCAGGGTGAGGGCGAGGTGGCCTATGCTCAGGTCTACAACCTCAAGGACAAGAATGCCGACGGTAAGATCGATGAGAAGGACGGCATGATCATGTACCCGCAGGGTCATGGCGATGCCTGGGGTCACTACCTGACGGCCACCAAGGCCTATTACAACCTCCTGCGGAATCCCAATTTCACCTGGGTTCCCCGCTCGGAGAACATGGTCCTGGCCGGCGTTCCGGTGAAGGTGGACTACCTGGACGAGCGCAAGTTCGCCCTGGCCGCCGCCGCCAAGGCCAAGGCGGGCGCCGACATCGTCAACCTCACCTACCGATTGAAGTATGTGGAGGAACCCTCGGGCCAATGGCAGGGCTATTCGGACACCGACGCCAGCCGCGCCTGGGGTGTCGATGAGTGGGGTATCCGGGCTGGAATGGGTGCCTACTTCGATTGGGTGATGGCCAACGCCATCCTCCCCTCCGAGGACCCGAATCCGGCGCATACGGGCATCGACAAGATCGACCGTACCACCGTCAAGGAGTTGACCGACCTTTCCGCCGCCTTCGGGTTGGTGGAACGCCAGATGGATCAGGCCGATCAGGGGCTCAACCCGCTGGGCTTGGCCCAGGGAGTCGTGCCCTTCGATATCGATCCCGCCTTCTTGGACGATGGTCAGGGGCAGTTTGAACAAGTCCAGGAGCGCGCCAAGGACGCTCTGGACAATGCGATCTCCTCGTTCAATCACCTGAACAGCATGAATCAGGCGATTCGTGGATCCGGTGATGCGGCCCAGGATCTGGAATACGATCTGGAGATGCAGGACCGGGATTACACCACCCAACTGGTGGAGATCTTCGGGTACCCATACGCGGGCGATATCGGTCCGGGCAAGACCTACCCCTCCGGATATGACGGCCCGGACCTGCTCCATTACATGTACGTCAACACCCGGGAGATCGGGAACAACAACGCTCCGCCGGATCAGGCCTGGACGGGCTTGATGGCCAAGATGGATTCGGAGTTGAGCACCTGGGGCAATGTGCGTCTTCAGGACAAGACCCTGACCAAGACCACGGACGTCTTGGCTGGAAACGACTCCATGCCGATCAACTATCCGTTCTCGGCCACCGGGTTCGCCTTCGAGGCACCCACCTCATGGGGTCAACGACGGGCTCCGGGCAGCGTGCAGGAGGCCGTTTCGGACCTGGTTCAGGCGGAGACCCGCCTCAAGCAGGCGCTCAAGGAATACGACAAGCTCCTGAAGGACATCGATGAACAGCTTCGAGGCCTGGATGGGGAATTGGATCTGACCCAAGAGACCATCAACATCACTCAGGCAGCCAACAAGAGGAGGACGGACCTGATGATCGCGGCCCGCACTCTCAAGGGGGTTCAGGTGGCCTTGAATCGCGGCGCGGACCTCACGGACGACCTGGCCGATTCGATTGCCGAGGCAATCCCCAAGAACTTCATCGCCGGCGGTTTCGTCATCGGCGGTCTGGCTTGCGGTGGCGGTGTGGTGGTCGGCGGTGACATCGCCGCTCCGGCCCGTGGTGCGGTCAAGGGAGGTTTCAGTGCTGTGGCCAACACGGTGTTCGGAATCGGTTCCGATGTGGCCGAGATCGCCATCAACGGTCTGGAAGGCGCCATTGAAACGACCGACATGCAGAGCGGCTTGGATATCTCCAAGGCTCAATTGAAATTCGAGCACCAGCAATCGCTCAAGGAGATCGCCACCATGATGCGTGAGGAGGCTCCGATGCGTCTGGAGATCTACAACCAGAAGGAAGTGGTCCAGCAGGCGGCCGGTCGGGTGCAGAGCATCTTGGCGGGTGGCCAGCGGATCATCGAAGCGCGCACCGCCTGGCGGAAGCAATTCGCAGGTCGGGCCACCGAACTGCGTTACAAGGACATGGCGTTCCGGATCTTCCGCAACGACGCCGTCCGCCAGTACCGCGACCAATTCGAGTTGGCCGCACGCTACGTCTACCTCGCGGCCACTGCCTACGATTACGAGTCCAACATGATCGGCTCGGAGGGCAACTCCGGTCGGGCTTTCTTGACGGACATCATCCGTCACCGTTCGCCCGGCGTGGTCCAAGAGGGCTCGCCGATTGCCGGCATCCCCGGTCTGGCCGATCCGATGGCCCGCATGGGTGCCAACTACAAGGTCATGAAGACCCAGATGGGCTTCAACAATCCGCAGACCGAGACCGGCAAGTTCTCCGTCCGCAACGAGTTGTTCCGTCTCCGGGATGGTGCTGGTGATTCGGCCACCCTGTGGCAGGCCAAACTCAAGGAGTCGTTGGTGGACGATCTTTGGAAGGTGCCTGAATTCCGTCGGTTTTGCCGTCCGATGGCGCCGGAGTCCGCCGGCGCGCAGCCGGGCATCGTGATCCGCTTCCCGACCACCGTGACCTTCGGCTTGAACTTCTTCGGATGGCCGTTGAGCGGCGGCGACAGCGCCTACGATCCCTCGCAGTACGCCACGCGTATCCGATCGGCGGGCGTCTGGTTCGAAGGATATGACGGAGGCGGTATGTCGATGACGCCCCGGGTCTACCTGGTTCCGGTGGGTGCCGACGTGCTTCGTTCGCCCAATGGTTCCAACTTCGAGACCCGCTTGTGGCGTGTGGTGGATCAGAAGATCCCCTTGCCGTTCCCGATCCAGCAGCGCCAGCTGCAGGATCCGAAGTACAGTCCCATGCTGGACTCTCTGGGAGGATCCTTCGTGGAGATCCGCAAGTTCTCCTCGCTGCGTGCTTACCATGACAGCGGTGACTTCGACCCGTCCGAGGCGTCCTCCGACAGCCGCCTCGTGGGCCGCTCCGTCTGGAACACCCAATGGATGCTCGTCATCCCGGGTGGAACCCTCCTGAACGACAAGACCAAGGGTCTCGATTCCTTCATCAATTCCGTCAGCGACATCAAACTGTTCTTCCAGACCTATGCATACTCAGGCAACTAATCGACCGCTGTTGGCGGCCTGCCTTTTGTGGGCAGCGAGCCTGGTCGGGGCGGTGCTTCCTGCGATCGGCGCCGGTATTCCAGAACCCTACAATCTGGTGTACGGCATCATCAAGTTGGGCAGCGCGACGGTCACCGCTGCCGACACCAAGGTCGTGGTCGAAGCGCGGCGCTTCCCCACCTCCACCGCATTCGCCAGCTATCGCATGGGTTCCCGTGCTGCAGCGGGCAACTACTATGCGCTGCAATTGAGCGTGGAGCAGAAAGTGGCCGGACAGAACATCTCCACCGAGGCCAGCGAGTCGGGGACGGTGGTCTACCTCACGGTCTTGAGTGACGGGAAGGTGATGGACCAGGTCTCCTACACCATGGGTGGCCGCGGGACGGCCCGGCAGATCGACTTCGGCAATGTCGACAACGACAGCGACGGTTTGCCGGATGGATGGGAACAAGCCTATCTTTACGGTCTGGACAGTGGACCTGAAGACGATCCGGACCGGGACGGTGAGACCAACCGGAATGAATTCCTGCTGGGACTCAATCCTCTGGTGATGGACGCCCGTCACCCGGCGGACATCAACCCGGCCGACGGTCGGTTGACCATTCAAGAGGTTTCGGCCTACTACACCGCGTGGCGCATCGGCACCAACAAGTGGGAACAGACGCTGGCCAACGGCACCAAGGTGGCCCGCGGGCCGGTGCCCATCCCGGTGGAATATGTGACGCGTGCCACCTTCATCTGGGAGCGCAACGAGAAGTACACACTCAATCCCAAGGCTGCGTCTTCGGCGCCGCTGTGGTGGGTGCCTGAGACCACCACCGGCACCGGATCCGTCGGTGATGAAGTGGCCTCTGTGGACGCCGAGCCGGCCGTCGATGGCTCCTTGGCGGTGCTCGATTTGCCGAAGTCCCGGCGCGGTGTCGCAGCCAGTTCGGCCAAATCGGACAAGAGCCTGATGAGGGTCGTCACCAAGGCACCCAGTGCATTCACCTCCGGCGATCTCGTCACGGTGACCAACGATGTGACGATTCTGGCCGGCCTTCGCACCTATGCCGTGGAACACTATCCGCCGGCGGGTTGGGAGGTCGTCGGAATCAGTACGGGTGGCTATTACGACTCCGTCTACAAGCGGGTCAAATGGGGACCGTTCTTCGACCGTCAGCCCCGTCAATTGACCTACACGATGAAGGCCGTCAAGGCCACCAAGCCGGTGGACTTCGTGGGGTTGGAGGGGGCCAGTGCCTACGACGGCATTCCGGTGGCGATCGAGGGTCAGCAGTCCATCTTCATCCTCCCGGGTGACGAGCGTCGGTTGGTGCTTCAGCAGGGGGCAACACTGGGACGCTGGACATTGCGGGGTCAGCCGGGTCGGATTTACGAGCTGAGCCGATCGACCAATCTCTCCCTGTGGTTGCCGGTGCAGCAAGTGCCGGCCGACAGCACCGGAACGGTGGAATTCACGGATGATCGAGCCTTCACCGAGACCTCCGGTTACTTCATGGCTCGGGAGTTGCCTTGATGCCAGAGACTCGACCGGGGCGCGGTACGCAATGGGCGATCGCCGGGCTTTGGCTCAGCGTGATCGGACTCTTTTGGGGCTGCGGTGGCGAGTCTTCGTCGGTTTCCAACCAGCCGCCCAAGTCGCTGGAGGGATATCAGGCTCAGAATGAGGAGTGGAGCCGGGGGTGGCTCGCTCCGGAACGCTTGGCCCAGCGGTGTGATCGGGTGATCGTGGCCGGTTGGGATCGGAGTCGGAAGAGCGGCGATCCTTGGGCCGTGTTCGAGGCCTTGGAGGTCCAGTCGATCCAACCGCCAGAACTCGGGGCACCCCAGCCAGCGGGAATGGAGGGCGTCCAGGTTCACGCATTGGTTCCGGGCACGAAGCCCCTGTCCACTCGGGCTGAGCGCGAGGCATGGTCCAAATCCTTCCGGGAGGCCGGTTGGGTGTGTGTTCAATCGGAGTGGCGGACCGTCGGATGCACCGTCACCGGGCCCCATGTGTTCACCGAGGTCGCCATGAACCTCCATCTGCTTCGCACCAAGGACCTGATGCGGGCGGAGGCGCGAGGCCAATGGCGGATGCAATGGAGTCTGACCAATGACTCTCCCACCACGGTCCCACAGTGGATCGGTGCCACTTGGAAAACCGGCCAATGGCTGGAGAAGTCCGGAACCCCTCGGTTTGTCGAGCGTTGGTCGGCCAAGCTCCAGCCGTCTTCCCGGGGTGGCGGCATGGTGGATCCGCTCATCGTGGCCGACTGGGATGGCGATGGGCGCGAGGACCTGATTCTGGCCGGCGCCAACCGCTGGTTCCGCTGGGATTCAGCGAGCGGCTGGTCCAACCACCGGATCATCCCCTTCGATGATGTCCATCTTCAGGCGGCCTCCGTTGCCGATTTCGACCGGGATGGGCATCTCGATTTGTTGGCCCCCGGAGGGCGTCAATTCCAACTGTTTCGCGGCAATGGAGCCGGTGGTGTGGAATTGCCCCCCATCCTGACCCCGGCGGCCGCGCTCAAAGATCCGATGGTCTTGGCCACGGTGGATTTGGAGGGTGATGGCGATCTGGATGTCTGGGTGGGGCAGTACGAGGCCGCCTTCGAGTCGGGACACACGCCGACTCCCTTTGATGGGGCCACCAATGGGCCGCCGACCTCGCTGTGGCGCAATCTGGGCAATGGCCGGTTCGAGGAATGTTTGTCCACCAGCGGTCTCGATCAGGCCCGTGATCGGTTCGTCTTTTCCGCCGTCTTTTTGGACACCGACGGAGATCGTCATCCGGAGCTGTTGCAGGTGTCTGATTTCAGCGGTGTGGACTTCTTCCGAGGCACCGGTCCCGGGACGTTCCGTCTGGACACCTCCAAAGCCCTGGGAGAGGCCCGCGGTTTCGGGATGGGGCATGTCGTCGGTGATTTCGATCGGGACGGACGTCCGGACTTCCTGATGATCGGGATGAACTCCGCTCCGGCAACCCGCATGGAAGCGGCCGGAGTCCATCATCCCGGGTTCCCACGGGTGCGGGAGGGGCGACGGGAAATGACTCACGGCAACCGCGTTTGGCTCAATCGGGGCGGCGGTCGCTGGGAAGTGGCCCCCTGGGAACGACAGGTGGCTGAGACCGGTTGGGCCTGGGGAGCGGCCTGGCTGGATTCCAACAACGACGGGTTGGGTGAATTCTACGTGGTGAACGGCTTCATCAGCAACGAGTCGGCCTGGGATTATCAGGCGGAGCACTGGTCGACCGAAGTCTATCAAGGCGGGGCCGAGGCCGACGCGGCGCGTGCAGAGTATTGGCAGCGGCGCTCTCAGATCAAAACGGAGAGCGGCGCCTCCGAGGGGGGGCATCACCGCAATCAGTGGCTCGTGCCGGTGGGTCCGGACTGGCAGGAATTGGGGTGGTTGGGAGGCATTGCTTTGCCCGAGGACTGCCGCAACGTGGTGGCCTGGGACTACGATGGCGATGGGCGTCAGGATCTTCTGGTGGTGACCCAGGAAGAGTATCCCACGCCGCAGATGGTGCTGCGGGTTTTCCACAATGAGCATCCCGTCGCCGACTGGTTGGCCGTTCGGGTTCCCCCCAAGGCCGGGGTGTCGCCCTGGGGTGGTGAAGTGACGTTGAATTTTTCCGATGGTTCTGTGCGGCGTGAATGGCTGGTGGACCAGCAGGGATTCAGGACCCAACCACCTCCCGTGGCCCACTTTGGCCTTGGAAGCGCGAAACCGAAATCGGTTCGGGTTCGCTGGCCCGACGGGTTGGAACGGGAGGAATCGATTTCTTCCGTCAACCGGATCCTCACCGTCTCAAGACCCTGAAAGCACGAAGGATTCCAATGACTGTTCCATGGCGGATTCAATGGCGTGGGTTTTTGGTCGGGGCCGGGTCGGTGATTCTGATGGGCTCGATGCTCCTGGGGTGTCGCAAAGCCGACGAGTCGGCACCGACACCAGAATGGGTTGTCCAGGTGGGAACCCAGAAGGTGGCCACGGCGACCTTTGAGGCAGACTGGAGTCAGCGTCAGTCTCAACAAGAGCGTCCCGTTCCGGCCGGCGATGTGATTGCCGCCGTTGTCAGCGATTGGCAGGCCTATCAGGCCGCCGGACAAATGGGATTGTTGGAGGATCCGGAGCTCCAGAGGGCCATTCGACGAGTCATTGCGGGCAAGGTTCGGGAGAGTTTGTCCAAGAGTTTGTCCAAGCCGTCGGCCGACGCCCCGATTGGGCCGATGGAGATCGAGACGGTGTACCGCTCACAGTCGCAGCGTTGGCAACGGCCACCGGCTTGGAATATCGCGTGGCTGGTGGCCTCCGTGTCCCCCAAGGCCGAGCCGGCCCGACGGGCTGCCGTGCGCGAGCGTCTGGAAGGCTATCGTCGCGAGATCCAGGCCGGTGCCGATCCCAAGGCCACCTTCGCCATCCTGTGTTCCAACCATTCCGACGACACCGCCACACGCTACCTCCGCGGGGAATTGGGATGGTTGCAGAGAGACCAACTGGCCGCGCGAATGGGGGAGAGCATCGCCGAAGAAGCCATCCTGTTGAGTTCGACCAACCGGGTGTCTGCGGTCCTGGAATCGCCGACCCGGATGGTGCTGTTGCTGCACCTGGGCCATCGCCCGGTGCAAATGCGGCCCCTGGATGAGGTGGCTCCGCAGATCCGCTCAGAAATGGTCAAGCAGAGGGAAGGAGAGCTCCAGCGAGCGCTGGCCCAAGAGTTGAATCGTCGGGTTCCGGTGCAGACCAACCTGGCGGTTCTGGCCCGGTTGAAGGCTCCGGCCGTGCCCATGACGACCCCGCCGGCACCTTCGCCCATGCCGCGACCCTGACGATGTGTTCTATGCGACTCCTGCGTTCATGGCCAGTGACCACCCGTCTTGGCCGGAGTTTCTGGGAACTCCGGTCGGTGATGATGGGGGTGTTGTTCTTGGCGGGAGCACTCCGATCCGAAGCCGTGGGGATCGTGACCCGTCGGTTTCCTGCCGATGCCTTCGAAGGTCAGATCATCGAGGTGGTGCTTCAAACCGAGCCCTTGGTGTCGGCCTCGGCCTTCGGCGTCCGGGAGATTTTGCCGGAGGGGGTCGAGTACATCAGCTCCGATCCGGCAGCGAACTACTCCAGCGCGCAGCGGCAGCTTCGTTGGGGTTTGTTCTTTGACGGTCGATCACGTCCTTTGACCTATCGGATCCGTCTGCCGACCGCTCGGACCGTGCTGGGCTGGCAGGGCTGGTTGGATGAAGACGGAGTTTCGGTTCCGTCGGCCGGTCCTTCTCAGTTGGTGGTGACTCGGCCCGATCCGGGCAGCGTGACTCGGGTTCTTCCGGTTCCGGTCGAGGCGGGCGGGACGGCAAGTGTCCGCCTCGAGGTCCGGCCTCGTAGTGGTCTTCAGTTTCAGGTCATCGAGGAAACCCTCCCTGAGGGGTGGAGTCTCATCGATCTCACCCAGGGAGGCCTTGTGCTGTCCGACCGCCAATTGCGCTGGGGACCCTGGACCGATGATCAGGCCCGGGACATCACCTACCGGCTTCGGGCCCCGTCGGTGCCCGTTCCGGGAACCTGGAGCGGGCAGTCCACGTTGGGCGATGACATCGTTCCCACTCGGGGAGCTTCCCAATTGCAGGTGCTGGCCAAGTCCCAGGGTTCTGTCGTCCGCTCCTTCGGATCGTCACGCTACGCGGCCGGAAAAATCCTCAATGTCCGACTCAATGTGATCCCCCCGGAATCGGTGGGCCTCTACGTGGTGGAGGAAACGATTCCCCCCGGTTGGACCCTTTCGAAGGTGGACTCCGAGGGGCGCTTGAGCGGTGGCCAATTGGTTTGGGGTGTTTTGGCGGGCAGCACCCCGCGGGAGTTCAATTACTCGGTGACCGTTCCCGAGGGGGCTTCCGGTGCGGCCTCCTTTTCCGGGGTGGCACGGTTTGATTCCAATCCGGTGATCACCTCGGGCGCGGCGGAGATTCTGCCCTTGGAACTGGCCCAACCCAAGGCGACCCGCACATTGCCCGCCGAGTACTCACCGGGTTTGGCCTTTGCGGTGCAGTTGGCCAGCGAGCCCTTGGTCGGATCCACCCTGTACTTGGTGGAGGAGGAGATCCCGATCGGCTGCACCGTCGATTCCGTGGCCGGTGGCGGTGCCGTCTCGGGAACGCGCATTGTCTGGGGACCCTATCTGGACGATAGCCCTCGCAGCTTTTCCTATCGGCTTCTCCCGTCGAGCCAGACCACTGGCAACCTGGTTTTCTCGGGCAAGATTCGATCCAGCCTGGGGGACGGGAACATTTCCGGTGGCGTTTCGCTGCCACCGAAGCCCCCCAAGTCAGGGCGGATCGAGCAACGTCTGCCGGCCTACTTTCTGCCCGGAGTCCCGTTCACCGTGACCTTGCGACTGGTGCCGGAATCCGGGGTGGCCATTCACCTGCTCACCCAATCCATTCCGGAAGGGTGGTCCGTGGGGGCCATCACCGGGGCGGGTCGTTGGGACGAGCTCCAGCGACGCATCGTCTGGGGGTTGTTCACCGACGACAAGGAGCGGACGGTGACCGCAGAAATTCGGCCGCCGGCCACGGCTCGGGGCTCTTACACACTGGCTTGTCAGGCGGTCTTCGATGGTCAGGCCCGATCGCCCGCCACCAGCAGCGCCATAGTGGCCAATCTACCCCCGGAATTGTCCCTCGTGCCGGCACAGACGGTGGCCGAAGACGAAACGCTGATCTTGCGCGTTCGGGCCTGGGATCCGGAGTTGCCGGTCGACCGACTGCTGTTGTCGGTCACGGTCGAGCCCGCGGATTTGTTCCCGGTGGCCAATCGCTCCACCGTGCGTCAGGGCAACGATGTGATCTTGACCTTGCGCCCGGCAGCCGAGGCTTCCGGGGCTGCGGTGGTGCGTTTGGCGCTTTCCGACGATGTCCAGACCACTCGGGGCCAGTTCGACGTGACGGTGCTTCCGGTCAACGATACCCCTGCTATTTCGGCCATCACTAGAGTGTCGGGTGCTGTGGAAGATTCACAGATCATCCGTGTCGAGGGGGTTCGGGTATCCGATCCCGATTTGGGTCAAGCCCCCTTGGAAGTGGAATTGGAGGCCGCTTCCGGGGCCCAGTGGTTGGACCGCCCCATCCCGGTCGGGGTTCAACGCCTGGCGTCACCGAGCCCCAACCTTCAGCGGCTTCGTGGGACACTGGAACTCGTGAATGAGGCCCTTGGGCTGATCGCATTCCGTCCGGCGGCCGATTTTTTCGGCACCCAGATCATCCAAGTTCGAGCCAATGATTTGGGATCTTCAGGCCCGGGTGGTCCGCGGACCGGTGTCCGGGATTTGGCGATCGAAGTGGCGGGCATCAATGATCCGCCGGGTTTCCGGTCCTTGGCGGGCGTGGTGGTGACGGTCGATGAAGACGCGCCGGCCAGCGCGACGTCGTTTCCGGGATTTCTGCAAGACATCCGGGTGGGGCCCACCAATGAGAACGCCCGCCAATTGGTCCTGCTGGAGGTCGTCTCCGACAATCCGTCGCTTTTCAGGGTTCCGCCCCGCATCGATCCGGCCAATGGACGGCTTCAGTTCACGGTGGCCCCGAATGCCTCGGGAGACACCTGGGTCCAAGTGCAGGCCATCGACAACGGGGGTGTGGCCAGTGGTGGCATGGATCGAAGCCCGATCGACCGGTTTCTTCTGCGGGTCGAAGCGGTGAATGACGCGCCGGTGTGGACTCTTCCGACCGCGTCCTCCGGAACCATCGAAGACTCTTTGATCGTCTCTTCCAAAGGGATGCGCCTGAGCGATGTCGATGTCGGAGATCAGCCCATGGATGTGACTCTGGAGTTGGAGTCCGAAGCCGTGTGGGTGGATCGCCCCCTGCCCAAGGGATTGCAACGGGTGGGTGGATCGGAGGGTGTTTTGCGTTGGTGGGGCTCTTTGGATCTCCTCAATCAAGCTCTGGATGAATTGACCTTCCGGCCTGCGACCAATTTCTTCGGGACACAGAATATCCGTCTGACGGTCAATGATCTGGGTTCGGTGGGCAAAGGGGGGGGGCAAGTCAGCACGGCGGTCTTCTCGGTACAAATCACTCCGGTCAATGACGCTCCGTCATTCACCGCGCTGCCGGAGGGCACGGTGGTTTTGGTCGATGAGGATGCGGCGACCAACAGGACCACCCTTCCGAATTTTCTCACCGGTATCCAAGTAGGCCCCACCAATGAGGTGCCTCGTCAGACGTTGAGTCTTGAGGTCAGCGTCGAGAATCCGGGTCTCTTCAGCCAACTCCCGCGGATCTCCGGGGCTGGCGAATTGCGTTTTGTTCCCAATCCTCAGGCCTGGGGTGAATCACAGGTCACCGTCCATGCGTTGGACAATGGGGGCTCGGCCAATGGAGGTTGGAACCGCAGCGCCACCAACTCGTTCCGCATCGTCGTCCAAGCGGTGAATGATCCGCCCGTGGTGACCGTGTCTTCCACCAACTTGACCCTGTTGGGCGCGGCCTCCGACTCCGGAGTCCGTTCGGTGGCGGGGTTTGTCCGTTCGGTCTCCGTCGGGCCAGCCGATGAGGTGGCCGCGGGTCAGCGGGTCACGCTCGGCGTGAGTGCCGATCGGGAAGAGGCCTTCCGACAGCTTCCCTCCATCGATTCCGATGGGAAACTCTCGATGGCCTTGAGCCCTTATTGGTCTGGGGAACTCACTCTCACGGTGACCGCCACCGACGACGGCCTGAGCAATCCGCCCAACCAGTCGGTGTCTGATCCGATCCTGGTGCGTCTGCGGGTCGTTCCCGAAAATCTGCCTCCCGCCGTGGTGTGGTCCGGGGGGTGGAAGGTCCCATCCCCGGCCTCGGGACAGACCTTCTTGCTGCCGGGAGTCTATCCCGGGTTGACCGAGGCCTTCAGTGATTCACTGGACCTGTCCAAGACGACCGCGGAATGGATTCCCGCATCGGGTTCGTCGGTCTCCTTGCCCGTGGTGGCAACCCGCTCTGGACGGATGGGCGATTTTGCCGGATTGGCGGGGTTGGAATTGCGTTGGACTCCCGCCGTTTCACCGCTGGGTGCCGGTCAAATCCGGCTGAACCTTTTTGATCAGGTTGGGGCGACCAACCGTGTCGTTCTGCCGTTGGAATTCATCGCCGGTCCGGGGCCCCGGATCGTGACTACCTTGCCGACCGCATGGGCGACGACCCATCCCGAATCCGGATTGTCCCAGTTGAGCCTCCTCGAGGATGCCGCGCCTCTGGCCTTGAACCTGGCCCCGCTGCTCACGGGTGCGGTGGGTCCGGTGAGCTGGTCGTTGCAGCAACCCCTGGACTCCCGAGTCGTGGATGCGGAGATCCTCGGTAGCACTCTTTGGATTCGCCCCCGATTGGATCGCAATGGCAGTGGCTGGTTTCAGCTCCGGGCCGATGCATCCAACGGACAGATTGCCTGGGCTTTCAATTTGGAGGTGACATCGGTGCCCGACGCCCCTCGGTTGACGGCTCCGACCCTCACGCCACTGACCGAAGGGGTGCTCTGGTCGGGATTGGTCCAAGCCCGTTCGGTGGAGTTTCCGGGGC
>Ga0315905_10001955_pt1 | contig 21860 bp, 20 predicted proteins | sample LakEriMetagenome_5_FD_203522 | JGI IMG/M metagenome (GOLD analysis project Ga0315905, IMG submission 203522) | Freshwater fungal communities from buoy surface, Lake Erie, Ohio, United States - Buoy 4 MA121 | ecosystem: Environmental > Aquatic > Freshwater > Lake | place: USA: Lake Erie, Ohio...
GCACCACATGCACCTGCGGGACATCCGGCAGGGCATCGACGCGTTCTCCGACGCCTGACACGATCGCCGAGCCACCTTCGACGAGGAACGCGACGTCACTGCCGAGGCCTGCGGCGATCGAGCGCAATGCTTCGTTGCCGAGCCTGAGGTCGAAGAGTTCATCGAGTCCGCGCAGCACGGCCGCGGCATTACTGCTGCCGCCGCCGAGCCCGCCACCGACAGGAATGCGCTTCTCGACGCGCACGCGCACCGGCAGTTGCCGCCCCACGGCACGTTCGATCGCTGCATGCGCCTTCCAGGCGAGATCGCTGCGCAGCGGCCAATCGAGGTCCGGCGTGTGGGGTGCATCAGCCGCCCAGACGTTGGCGAACAGCGAACTGCTGCCCGGATCGCGCCGGCGCAGGTAGATCGAGTCGCCCCAGCCGAGCGTGACCATCCACGATGACAGCGGGTGGAGCCCATCCGGGCGCGGGGCGCCCACGCTCAACGCCAGGTTGAGCTTTGCGGGAGCGTGCACGAGCAGATCGTCGTCCATGGAATGCAGCATGGTAGGCCCTACACTTCACGGCCCATGCTCTGGCAACCACCGCTGCCCGAACGCTATCGATCGATGGAGGATGGCGCGCTTGCGGCGGCCATCACGGCCCGTCGCGCCGAGCTCGGCACGCGCGTGCTGATCCTTGGTCACCACTACCAGCAGGATGCGGTCGTGCAGCACGCGGACCTGACCGGCGACAGCCTGAAGCTCTCGCAGATGGCCGCCGTCGAAGCGCGCCGGCGCGGCAGCGAGTCGCTCATCTTCTGCGGCGTGCACTTCATGGCCGAGACGGCCGACATCGTCACGGACGGCACCGTCAACGTGATCCTGCCGGACCTCGGAGCGGGCTGCAGCATGGCCGACATGGCCGCCTGGGACGACACGGTCGCGTGCTGGGACACGATCGCCGCGGCTCATGCCGGTGAGCGCGTGCGGGTCATCCCGATCACCTACGTCAACAGCTCGGCTGCGATCAAGGCGTTCGTCGGACAGCATGGTGGCGCATGCTGCACGAGCAGCAACGCCCATCTGGTCTTCGACTGGGCGCTTCGTGGTGGCGAACGGCCGCTCGAGCCCGGCGAGCGGGTCAAGCTGCTCTTCCTGCCCGACCAGCATCTGGGCCGCAACACGGCGAAGTCGCGCGGCTTCGTGACCGAGGTCGATGCGGCCGCCGACCCTTCGCTGACGGCGCAATGCGCGCTCTGGCAGCCGCGCAAGCCCGCAGGCGGGCTCACCGCCAAGCAGTTGCACGATGCCGACGTCGTGCTGTGGGCCGGTCACTGCAGCGTGCACAAGCTGTTCCGCCCCGAGCACGTGGCATGGATCCGCGCGAACGAGCCCGGCATGAAGGTCATCGTGCACCCTGAGTGCTGCCAGGAGGTCGTGGACCTGGCCGACCTGAAGGGCTCGACCGAGTTCATCATCCAGGAGATCGAGGCCGCGCCGGCCGGCTCGCGCTTCGCCGTGGGCACCGAGATCCATCTCGTCAACCGACTGGCGGCGCGTGCGGCGGCACGCGGCGTCGAGGTGCGGATCCTCTCGGACTGCCAGTGCCTGTGCACGACGATGTACCGCATCGACCAGGCGCACGTGCTCTGGGTGCTCGACGAACTCGCCCAGGGCCGAGTGGTCAATCGCATCTCGGTGCATCCCGAGGCGCGCGCGCTGGCGCGGTTGGCCATCGACCGCATGCTCGCGCTCGTCCCTGCCGGAACCCGGGCACCGGTCGCCGTGGACTGATCGAACTGCGGTGTCGCCGTTCCGTACGATCCGGTCATGAGCAGGGGAGCCTTGTCATCGCGGCTGGTCCGCAGGTTGGCGATCGCGTCGGGCGTCGTGGCGGTCGTGGCCATGGTGCTTGTGGCGCTGGCGCCGAGCATCGTGAGCGCCACGGTGCTGTCCGGCATCGTGCGGGACCAGATCGCACCGCATGTCCGTGGCACGGTGAACGTGGTCAAGGCGAGCGTGAGCTGGTCGGGGCCGCAGCTCGTGCACATCCGCATCATCGGCGAGCATGATGCGGTCGACGCCACGGTGAGCGTGCACAACGGACTGATCGGCCTGGCGCGAGCGAGCGCGCCGCTCGATGTGCGCATCGGCGTGAACGTGGACACGGCCTCGCGCGAGGATGGATCGATCACGCTGCTGGAGCTGCTGCAGCCCCCCGAATCGTCGGCATCCGCATCACCTTCTGCTGCGTCTGCCCCGACGCCGAAGGACCCGTTCGCCCTGCCTGCCCTCCTGCGGGGTGCAAAGGTCTCGATCGATCCGCTGCAGGTCGTCGTCAAGCCGCTCGGCGCGGGCAGCACGGTGCGCGTCGATGGTTCCAGTGCGACGATCGCACTCGATGGCAGCGATGCCAGCGTGAAGGCCAAGGGATCCACGTCGATCGATGCGGAGCGTGGGTCGTTCGAGATCGAAGCCACGCTGCGCGGCCTGGTCGGGCGCGATGGCGTGATGACGCCGACGACGGCGGGGGTGGACCTTGCGGTGAAGGCGACGGCGCTGCCCGTGTCGGCGGGAACGCAGGACGTGGTCGTGCGGTCGCTCGACCTGACGGCGAAGGCCGAGAGCCTTGCGCGCGCGATCGATGTCCAGTTCGATGCCTCGCTCGAGGCGAAGGGCAATGCCCCGAGCACCGCCACGGGACGAGTGCGGCTGAACGGCTTGCTCACGCCCTCGGGTGCGCTGTCCTCCAAGGCAACTGCCTCCGGGCAGGTCGCCCTTGGTGCGTTGCCGACGGCCGTGTTGGCGCCATTCCTGCACGGAACGGGTCTCGATGCAGCGCGCGACCTGGGCGACACCGTCATCGCCACGCTGGATTTCGATGGCCCCTCGGCCACGCTGGCTGCACGGAGCGATCGCTTCACGCTCACGGGAACTGCGCGGCTCGACGACGTGGCCAACCAAGCGATCGTGCAAGGCGTGGCCCTCGACACGACGCTGGCGAAGCCGCTGTTGCGCGGCTTCGGCGTGCCGGTCACGCGCGATGTGCCGCTGTCGCTTCGCGTGGAGCGCGCAGTCGTGCCGATGGGAGATCGTCCGCTCGAGGCCATCCAGGCGATCGCGACGGTCGCCATGAAGGGCGTGGTGATCGACGGCATCAAGCAGGCGAAGGATGGGCTCACGCTTGGCGATGTCACGATGAGCGTGCGCACCTCGCGCCTTGCAGACCGTGCGCAGATCGAGCTCACCCTCGCTGGCGGCGCGGCGCAGGGATCGATCGCCGCATTCGTCGTGCCACGCTTCGAAGCCGGCAGCGTGAGGGGTGCGCGCATGGAACTCGAGCGCTCATCCATGACGGCGACGATCGGCAACGAGTGGTTCGATGGCACGGGCCTGGCGCTTCGTCGCCAGGCATCGACGACGATCACGATCGACCGCGCTGCGTTCGCTGCCGGTGCCACTGGACTGGATCTTGCCAACGCCTCGCTCGCCGCGACCGTCAGCATCGAACCCGTCTCGCTCGGCGGTGTGATCGGTCCCGATGGGTGGCTCGATGTGGCAGCCACGACCGTCGGGGTCCGGTCGGATGCCCTGTCGAAGGGCATTCAGGTGTCGTTCAACGGCGGGGCGAGCGGCTTCGCGGCGAAGGCCGACGTTGCCCTCGCCGGAGTGGTGTCTCCCGCGGGCGTCATCACGCCTGACGGGCTCCGAGCCAGTGGCTCGATCCAGGTGGATGCGATCGATCTGTCGCGCGTACCGCACGTGCCCGAGCGCATGCAGCGCATGTCGGGCCTCGTCGGGCTCGGCCGGCCGGTCCTGTCGGCGCAGTTCGATGGGAGCCGCACTTCGGTCGCCGCGCAGGTCGTGCTGAAGGGGCCGGGCGCCGAGCTTTCGGCGCAGGGGCAATGGTCGCCGGAACGGATCGTGGTTCGGGGACTCAAGGGCTCGATCACGGTTGCGGACGGTCTGCCGGAACTGCTCGGTGTCGACGGCATGCGGCTCTCAGCCCCTGCGCGGTTGGCCATTGGGTGCGAGGAAGTCACCCTGCTCACGCCGGCAGCGGCTCCGAACACTGTTGAAGTCAAGGCACAGAAACTGCAATTGGGTATCGATCGCTTGGAGCTGACCGCGTGCCCGGGCTTGGTGAGCGGCATCGTGCTCGAGCGCGTGGCGATTGATGGCACGGCGTCTCGAGCGGCATCGGGTGACCTCGAGTGGTCTGGGACGGGCGCTGCCACCGTGCCCGGAGAGGTCGAGGCGTCTGGCCAGCTCGTGCTCGCGCTGTCGGCCGGGGGCTCGCCCTCCGGCACGGCGACGCTCAGTGCCCGGATTCCGGCTGGCACATCGCTCCTGAGCCGTTTCACCCAGAGCCCGTACCTGCCCGTGGTGTCCGGCCCCGGCACGGTCGACCTGTCCTGGTCGGGCAAGGCAGGCACCGACACGCTCGACATCAAGACCGCCATGGCGCGGCTTGCCGCCACGGCACGGATCGAACTCGATCCGGTGGCCCCGGGCGCTACGGCTCGCGCACTGCGCAGCCCGGCAGCGAACGTGCAACTGCAGATGCCGCGTCGGGTCATGGATCGCGCGCTCGCGGGCGTCGATCCCCAGGCGGCGGATTGGACCGATGCGACCATCGTGCCGATCACGGCCTCGCTCTCTGGTGTGCAGGCCAGCGCCGACCGGCGCAGCGTGGCGCTGACGGCCGAGGCATCGATCGGCGCCTTCACGGCACGACCGACCGAAGCGTTGTCGCTCGCCCTCGACAAGACGCGGCTGACGGCGGTGATCGCGTCGCTTGAATCCGGGGCTCGACTGACGATCGCCACCGACGTCGCGATCGATGGCGGCGCGGCCCAGCCGGCGACCGTCGACCTTGACCTCAAGGGTGATCTGCGCGGCATGCTCGCCAAGGACGGTGCGATCGACGTGCGTGGTTCGAGCATCAAGCTCTCGGCCCCAGGTGCGCTCGTGCAGCCGTTCATCGCGGCCAAGCCAGCCGCGGCGGCCGCTGCCACGTCGTCGCCCAAGGGTGGTGCGTTCAATGCGGCGGGCAGCGAGCGCATCACGCTCGATCCGAAGGCCCGAGTCATTGCATCGATCGATCTTCGTCGCGTCACGGTGCCAGCGAAGCTCGCGGATGCCGCGATCGATGCAGCGATCGCCGTGGGAGCGATCGATGCCGCGTTCGGCCCCGTGAAGCTCCACATCGAGCGGCTTGGTGCCGATGTCAAGGCCGATGCGATCGGTCGCTCGTGCACGTTCGACGCCACGATGGCCTTCGGCCCCAAGGGCGGCGACGGCACGGTGAATGCCAAGGGAACGATCGATGCGCTCGGCCAGCCGGACGGCTCGCTCGCCTCGACGGCCATGGCCGTGCGTGCGCAGGCACAGGCCAAGGCGATCCCGCTGTCGTGGGTCGATGCGATCGCGGCGACCGACGGCATCGTCACGCGTGCATGCGGCGAACGCGCCGATGCGACGATCGACATCGTCTCGCCCGCGCCGGGTGCGATGGACGTTTCGGCCACGCTCGACACGACCTATCTGGATGCACGCGTGCCGAGGGTCAAGGTGGCCGATGGCTTCGCGCAGGTCGATCCGGATCGCCCGATCGACCTCTCGCTGGTCCTGAACGATGCGATTCGAAGCGAGCTGCTCGAACCCGTGAACCCGATCCTCTCCGACATCAAGGACGCGCCGCCGGTGAAGGTGTCGCTGTCGCGAGTCCGGTGGCCGATGGACGGCAACCTCGCGAAGCTCGATGCCGATGCTCGAGTGGAGGTCGGGGACGTGACGGTGGTGAAGAGCAACCAGCTGCTCGGCGTGCTGCAGAAGTTCAAGTCCTCCTCGGCCCCGGTCGTGCCCGCAAACGTCGGTCCCCTCGTGGCGGCCGTGCGTGCGGGCCAGCTCACCTATCGCGACTTCGTCGTCGGCGTCGACCGCATCGGCACGCAGTGGCAGCTCGTGCTGAACTTCTCGGGCGACATCGATCTCTCGCGCGATCCCGCGTGGGCGCGCGCGATCACCGCGCGCTACCCCGCGAGCAGCATCGTGCGCACGGTGGCAGGCGTCGCCGGCGGCATCAGCAGCCCGGTCGACGAGACGATCAAGGAGATCAGCGACGCGCTCAACATGCTCCCGATGGACCTGGGCAACCTGCTCGCCGTCGAGATCACGTTCAGCGGTCCGCTCGGCCCGGTCAACGGCAAGGACGTTCCACTGGACACCAGCGTGCACCCGGTGATCGGCAAGGTCGATCCGATCAAGGGTGCCGGGCAGGTGATCGATGCGCTCGATGGGCTCTTCGGCAAGAAGAAGCCCAAGCAGCCTTCTCCGTGATGCGGGCGGGGTGTTCCTGCATCGGCCTCGTGCATGCGGCGTGATGAAGTCCGCAACGACGCGCTGCGGGGCGCGCGTTCACGCGGCACCGCGGATCACATGGGCTTCTCTGCGATCGTCTCGTCGAAGACCTGCAGGAGCTTGGTCTTGTCGAAGATCAGCTCGTTGCGCGAGAGCCCGGTGACCTCGTAGTGCGGCGTGAGCTCGATCGCGTCGACCGGGCAGGCTTCTTCGCACATGCCGCAGTAGATGCAGCGCAATTCGTCGATGTCGAACTGCTTGGGGTACTTCTCGCGGTCCTCCCAAGGGCTCTCGTCGGCGACGATGTGGATGCACTTGGCCGGGCAGGCCGTAGCGCACATGAAGCAGGCCACGCAGCGCACGCGGCCGTCCTCGTCCTTGTTCAGCCGGTGCACGCCGCGGAAATAGGGGCGGTACTGGCCACCGTCCTCGACGGGGCGGTCGTCGCGCTTTTCCTCGGGGTACTGGACCACCCACAGGGTGTCCTTGTTCTTGCCGTCGCGGCCGATGTTCTGGAAGCAGTGGCGCAGCGTGGTGCCGAGTCCCTTGATGACGTTCACCACGAACAGGCTCTCGGTGGAATCGAGGCGCTTCGGGGTGACGTCGACGATCTCGCTGTCGCGGATGGCCATGGCGGGTCGAAGTGTAGCCCGTCGCGCGCGGGCGGCCCCCGGTAGGCTCGTGCCGTGCCCAACGACCCCGACCGTGCCCGCCGCAAGGCTGCCGACGAGCGCGAAGAGATGCGCATCGGCTTCCGCATGATGGGGCTCGCCTGGCAGATGGTGACCGAGGTCCTCGCGGGGGCCGGCGTTGGCTGGGTGGTGGATCACTTCGCCGGGACGGCGCCGCTTTGGCTGGCGATCGGTGCAGGACTTGGGATCGTGGTGTCGATCTACAGCCTCGTGCGCGGCGGACTCAGCATGAATGCCTATCTCGAGCAGCGCAGCAAGCGTGTGGAGCGCCCCAAGTCCGACGGGGGTGGGCCCGATGCCTGAGGCACCGGTCGAACTCCCGCGGGATGCGCAGGGCGAGGTCATCTTCAGCCTTCCGGGTCGGGCCATGCTGCTCACCACGCTCGGCGCGGGGCTGGCCTGCGCCGCGATCGCGGCGGGCTTGGGCTGGCTCTCGCAGACGAGCGAATTGACGCAAACCCCTGCTGGGACTTGGCTTGGATGCGTCATAGGGGTCGGCGTGGCCTTGGTCGGCAACCTGCTTGGCTTGCTCATGCTGTGGCCGCCATCGCAGCGCGCGGCGAGCATCTGGGCGAGCTTCTGGATGGGGGCCGCCGGGCTTCGCATGGTCGCCACGGCGGGCCTTGCTGCATTGCTATATTTCCGCTCCCTCGGAGAGCCCAAGGCGTTCGTGCTGGCTACGGGGCTCACGTACCTGGCGCTGCTGGTCAGCGAGACCATCGCGGTCGCCAAGGTCCTCGGGCCCGTCCTCAGCCAGCCTGGCGTGGGTCGCTCCAAGGTGTCCGAACCCACAGACCGCCCATGACCACTCTGCTCCTTGCCGCCGGCGACAACCCCCTTGGACACGTCCTTGACCGGGACAGCGCCCTCTCGATCGAAGGCACTCGGCTCACGCTGAGCATGATCTCGCTGGTGGTCGGCGCACTGGTGTGCATCACGGTGCTCATGATGGCAGCGCGACGGATCAAGACCGGCCCGTCGAGCGAAGGCAACGCGCGCTTCGTGACCAAGGGCCGCATCGCCCAGGTCATCGAGGTCATCGTGCTTGGCCTGCGCGACCAGATGCTCGTGCCGGTCATGGGCGAGCGCCTGGCCAAGGCCTGGCTGCCGCTGCTCCTGTCGCTCTTCTTCTTCATCCTCACGCTGAACCTGTTCGGTCTTGTCCCCTTCGCTGATCTGCAGGAAATGCTGCACGTCATGATGGGCCAGCACGAAAAGGCCGCGCAGGATGTCGCCCACACCGAACCTGCCGCGGTCTTCTTCGGCGGCACGGCCACTGCCAGCCTGTCAGTCACGCTGGGCCTTGCCGCGATCAGCTTCTGCGCCATCTGGTGGCAGTCGTTCCGCGACCTGGGCGTGAAGGGCACGCTCGAGCACCTCTGCGGCGGCCATGACCTGGTGCACGGGCCCATCGGCCTGTGGGCCGTCATCCCCATCATCTTCGTGGTCGAGATCGGCGGCATGTTCATCAAGCCTGCCGCACTCGCCATCCGTCTTCTGGCCAACATGGTCGCCGGCCACACGCTCATGGCGGTGCTCTTCAGCTTCGGCGCGATGGTGCTGAAGGCTGGCGGCCCGACCTGGGCAGCCGGGTCGATCACGCTGGTGGCGGGCATCTTCGCGGTGCTCATCACCTTCCTCGAACTGTTCGTGGCGTTCCTCCAGGCCTTCATCTTCATGTTCCTGACGGCTGTGTTCATCAGCCTGATGGCGCACGAAGACCACGGCCACGAGGAGCACGCGCACGATCATGGCCACGTCGGTCATGGGCACGCGGAGCCTGCTCCCGCGCACTGATCCGCCGTCGCTACACTTTCCCCCCTTTCCCGGCAGTGGGTGCCGGGAACACCGAGTTCAGCCTGCATGACAGGCGCCCACCCACGGCGCCGTTGGAGCCAACCCAAATGAAGAACGTGACCCTTGCTCTCCTCGCCTTCGCCGCCCTCGCCATCTTCGGCGCGGACAACGCTCTCGCCGCCGGCGAGAACGCCATGAACTGGGGCTCCGGCCTCGGTGCCGGCCTCGCTGCCGGCCTGGCCGTGATCGGCGCCGCGATGGGCATCGGCCGCATCGGCGGCAGCGCCGTCGAGAGCATCGCCCGCCAGCCCGAGATGGCCGGCAAGATCTTCGTGAACATGATCCTCACCGCGGCGCTCGTCGAAGGCGTCGCCCTGTTCGCCGTCGTCGTCGGCCTGATCTCGTTCCCCAAGGGCACCTGATCGCCGCAGGCTGAATCGTCGCCTGCCGGGGCCCGCCACGCGCGGGTCCCGGCAGCGCGTGCCTGCCGTGACCGACCGTCCCACCAGCACCGAACCCAGCGAGGTCAACCGTGTTCCTGCTTGCCGCCGACGCCTCGAACCCGATGAGCGTGCAGATCCTGCCCCTGGCCACCGCCGTCGTGGTGGCCCTGGTGACCGTGATCGTGCTGTCCCTGTTCGTGTGGCCCACCATCGCGAAGGGTCTCGATGAGCGCAACGAGAAGATCCTTGGCGAGATCAAGGCTGCCGAGGATGCCCGCGCAAACGCCAAGGCCGCGCAGGAAGAGTTCGAGCGCAAGCTCGTCCAGGCGCAGCAGGACGCCGACACCATGATCAAGGAAGCGCGCGCGCAGGCCCAGAAGGCAGCCGATGACCTCCGTGCGCGCAGCGAAGCCGAACTGGCCGAGCTGAAGAAGCGCGCCAACGCCGAGATGGATGCCGCCCGCCGCCAGGCCGTGGCCGAACTCGAGGCTCATGCCGCCGAGCTCGCCGTGAGCGTGGCGGGCAAGATCCTCGGCCGCACGATCGACGCGAAGGACCAGAAGGCCCTCGTCGAGCAGTCGATCAAGGAATTCGCCAGCAGCGGCCGCTAACGGCCAGAACCCCCGAGGCAGACCATGTCCACGGCAACCAACAGCGTCGGCCGCATCTATGCGGAGAGCCTCTTCGAGCTCGCCTCGAAGCAGGGCGACGCCGCAGCGCAAGACGCGGGCGATGAGCTCGTCGATCTCGTCGAGATCGTCCGCGGCGACCGGCGCTTCGCTGAGTTCCTGCGCTCGCCGGCGATCGATGCCGCCGCGCGCGAGGCGACCCTGCAGTCGATCCTCAAGGGCCGCGTGAGCGACCTCGTGCTGCGCTTCATGCTCGTCGCGAACCGCAAGGGCCGCCTGGGCGAGCTCGAAGCGATCTCAGATGCCTACGCCAAGCTGCTCAACGAGCGCTTCGGCAAGGTCGAGGTCGATGTCTTCACGGTCGACGGCCAGCTCGACGATGGCGCGCGCGCGAACCTCGCGACCACGCTGAAGTCTCGCCTGGGCCGTGAGCCCGTGCTGCACCTGTACAAGGATGCGTCGATGGTCGGCGGCATGAAGCTGCGCATCGGCGACCAGTTGATCGATGGCTCGGTGGCCGCGAAGCTGCGCCGCATGCGGCGCGCGCTTGTCGAGGACGCCGGTGCCAAGGTGCGCGCCGACATCGGCCGCTTCCTCTCCTGAACCCGAACGAACCAACCGCCCGAGCAGGGCACGCAGAACCCCGAAAGCAGAGGTCCAACCGTGAAGATCAAGACTGACGAAATCACTTCGGTCATCAAGCAGCAGATCGAGTCCTTCAGCAGCCAGCTCGAGGTCAGCGAGGTCGGCCAGGTCGTCGAGGTCGGCGACGGCATCGCCCGCATCTACGGCCTGTCGAGCGCCATGGCCGGCGAACTGCTCGAGTTCCAGTGCGTGGGTGGCAAGACCGTCACCGGGCAGGTCATGAACCTCGAGTCGGGCATCGTCGGCGCTGCGCTGTTCGGCGACCCCACCCTCGTTCGCGAAGGCGACACCGTCAAGGCGACCGGTCGCCTGCTCGAAGTGCCCGTCGGCCCTGAGCTCCTCGGCCGCGTGGTCGATCCGCTCGGCAACGCGATCGACGGCGGCGCTCCCATCAAGACCGCCCAGACCGGCAAGGTCGACATCGTCGCCCCCGGCATCAGCAAGCGCCAGCCCGTGAAGGAGCCGCTGCAGTTCGGCATCAAGGCCGTCGACAGCATGATCCCCGTGGGCCGCGGTCAGCGCGAACTCGTCATCGGCGACCGCAAGACCGGCAAGACCGCCGTCTGCCTCGACTGCATCATCAACCAGAAGCAGTACTGGGGCACCCCGGATGCGGTGGTGTGCATCTACGTCGCCGTCGGCCAGAAGGAATCGACCATCGCCGGCGTCGTCGAGACGCTGAAGAAGAACGGTGCGCTCGACTACACCATCATCGTCGCCGCAGGCGCCAGCGCCAGCGCTCCGATGCAGTACATCGCGCCCTACGCCGGCTGCGCGATGGGCGAGTACTTCATGTGGAAGGGCAAGGATGCCGGCTACACCGGCCCCAAGCACGTGCTGTGCGTGTACGACGACTTGTCGAAGCAGGCCGTGGCGTACCGCGAGCTCTCGCTGCTCCTGCGCCGTCCGCCGGGCCGCGAGGCGTACCCCGGTGACGTCTTCTACCTGCACAGCCGCCTGCTGGAGCGCGCCACCAAGCTCAGCGCCGAGAACGGCGGCGGCTCGCTGACCGCGCTGCCGATCATCGAGACGCAGGAAGGTGACGTGTCGGCGTACATCCCGACGAACGTCATCTCGATCACCGACGGCCAGATCTACCTGCAGCCCGAACTCTTCGCCGCCGGCGTTCGCCCCGCCATCAACGTGGGTATCTCGGTGAGCCGCGTGGGTGGCAACGCGCAGATCAAGGCGATGAAGGAAGTCGCCGGCTCGCTGCGCCTTGACCTGGCGGCCTATCGCGAGCTCGAGGCGTTTGCGCAGCTCGGGACCGAACTCGATGCCGCCAGCCAGCGCCAGCTCGACCGTGGCGCGCGCATGGTGGAACTGCTGAAGCAGGGCCAGTACACGCCGTTCGACGTCATCGACCAGTGCCTTGGCCTCTTCGCGGCCAGCAAGGGGATCATGGATGACGTCCCGGTCGCCAAGGTCCGCCAGTTCGAAGCCGACCTCCTGGCGTGGTTCCAGGGCGGCGGCAGCGCGCTGCGTGCCAAGCTCGCTGACAAGAAGTCGTTCAAGGGCATGGAGGACGAGTTCATCGCCGCCATGAAGCAGTTCAAGACCGGCTGGCGCGCCTGATCGCGCTGCCTGCCGGACCGCGCCGGGGCCCGCCGCTGCGGGCGAGGTGCGAGCCAAGGCCAATTGCTTGACCCGAAGCCGCCGCGCCCTGCGCGGCGGTTTTCGTTGGTTTGGCCCCATGTCGTTGCCCAAGTGACCGGGAAGGTCCGTCTCAAATGCAGCGCGGGCCGGGCCCCTCCCTCAGGGCCCGACCCGCGCGGCGTTGCGAACTGATGGTGATCGTTCAGTCGTCGTCCGACATGGAGTCGTCGTCGGCAGCTGAAGTTGCGCCCTCGTCGGACTGAGTGCCTTCCTCGCCCGACTCGAGCGCCTTCATGCGCTGCCAGTCCTCCATCGTGATGAGCACCTCACGCGCGACCGATCCCTTGTGGTCGCTGAGGATGCCGGCCGCTCCCATCTGGTCGACCAGGCGGCTGGCGCGGCCGTAGCCGATCGCGAGCCGACGCTGCAGGAGGCTCACGCTGCCGCGGCCGGTCTCGATGATGATCTCCACGGCACGATCGAACATCGGGTCGCGCTCGGCGCTGAACTCGCCGGTCTGCTCGGTGTCGCCCGCGGCCTGGGCCTCGGCCTGGCTGCGGATCGCCACGAGCGAACGCTCGAAGCTCGGCTGCGCGACGTCCTTGAGGAAGCGCGTGACGTTGCGAATCTCGCCATCGGTCACCAGGGTGCCCTGGCAGCGCCGCAGATCGCTGCTGGCCGGGGTGACGACCATCATGTCGCCCTGGCCAAGCAGGAGTTCGGCGCCCTTCTGGTCGAGCACGATGCGGCTGTCCATGCCGCTGGCCACCTTGAACCCGACACGGCAGGGCATGTTCGACTTGATGAGGCCGGTGACGACGTTGGCCTGCGGGCGCTGGGTGGCGAGGATCAGGTGGATGCCGACCGCACGCGCCTTCTGGGCGATGCGGACGATGCTGGTCTCGACCTCGCGATTGGTCATCATCAGGTCGGCGAGTTCGTCGATCACGAACACGAGGTACGGCAGCTTCTTCGGCACGCGGGCCTTGGCCTGCTCGTCGGCGTCGGTCATCTCGAGCCGTGCGAACAGCTCGTCCTCGCCGAGCTCGTTGAAGGTCACGATGTCGCGGACCTGGGCGCGCTGGAAGAGCTCGTAGCGCTCCTCCATCTTCGTCACGGCCCACTCGACGATCGCCGCGGCCTTGCCCATGTCGGTCACGACGGGCGCCATGAGGTGCGGGATGTTGGCGTACATGCTCATTTCGACCATCTTGGGGTCGACCAGCACGAGCTTCAGCTCATCGGGGCGCTTGGTGTAGAGCCACGACATGATGATGCTGTTCATGCACACGCTCTTGCCGCTGCCGGTCGTGCCGGCGATCAGCATGTGCGGCATCTTGGTCAGGTCGAGCACCAGCGGTTCGCCGGAGCTGTCCTTGCCCAGGAACATCGGCAGCCGCATGCCGCCGGAGTGGCCACCCGACATGAGTTCCTTCAGCCGGACCTTCTCCTTCTGGCGGTTGGGCACTTCGATGCCGACGGCCGTCGTTCCGGGCATGTTGGGGATGATGCGGATGTTGGGTGCGCTCAGCGCACGGGCGATGTCCTTGCTGATCGTCTCGAGTCGTGCCACGCGCGTACCGGCCGCGAGCTCAACCGAGTAGAGCGTGACGACCGGGCCGCTCTCGATGCCGACGACTTCACCCTCGATCTGGTAGGTCGCGAGCGTCTGGGTGAGCGTGGCGGCCTGGTCGCGGACGAAGGCCTCGATCTTCTCGCTGAAGTTCGACTCGGGTTCATCGAGCAGCTCGATGCCCGGGAACTGGTAGCCCTCGTAGTTCTCCGCGCGGGGAATGTCCTGATCGCGCGCCACCGTCGTGGCCTTGCCCGACATGCGCACGGGAAGCCGTGCCATGCGCTCGCGCAGTTCCTCCTCGGTCAGGGCCTTGGGCGCCTCGGCGTCGGTGACGGTCTCGCCGGCGTCATCCGCCTCGTCGGCGTCCTCAGCGTCCTCCTCGAACGAGGCCTCGTCCTCCAGGTCGGATCCGTCCGTCGCGTCGTCGGCCTCCGGGGCCTCCAGCACGGCCACCGCAGCGTCGTCGGCTTCGGCCTCGATCGCCGCCTTGGACTTCCGGCGCATGGGACGCGCCTTGGGTTCGTCCTTCTCGGCTGGTGCGGCGCTGCCGACGAGGGCCACCGCGGGCTGCGGCTTGGCGGTGGCGCGTGCGATCAGGCCGCGCCAGTCGGTCTTCCAGACGGGCTCGAGCGCCTCGCCCACACGCGCGAAGGCCTTGGGCAGCATGCCGAGCAGTTCGTCGGCGGCGACCATCAGACCCAGCACGAGCGCCAGCAGCAGGATCAGGCTGGTGCCCAGGCCGTTGAACCGCGCCACGAATTGCTGGGCAAACCACTGCGGGACCAGGCCGGCTTCCGCGCCCGCAAGCGACCCAAGCCGGGGGAACCAGGTGGCGTGCAGGGCACTGAAGGCGATCATCGCGATCACCGCGCCCACCGCGCGCACCATCGGGTGCGAGATGGCGCGTCCCGAGAAGGTGGCCCACAGCGCGACGCCCCCCAGCAGCATCGGGATCCAGGCGCCGAAGCCGAAGGCCTCGTAGACCGTGAGCGCGACCAGCGCCCCCACGGCACCCATGAGGTTCGCAGGTGGCTGGTTCCACGACGCGACCGTGCGGCTGGGCGCATCGGCAGCGTCGAAGGACGCCAAGGCAAGCGCCACGAGCACCCAGGCGGCGAAGGCGGCGATCCAGCCGATCTTGCGCGTGAGCGGGGCAGGGGGAAGGTCGAGGACAGCATGCCCCGTGGGGCGTGCAACAGCCGTAGGCGAAGTCCGTGCCATGCAGGATTCATCGGCGTTCCGGGGCCTTGCCGATGAGCCAAGCCTGGTGGCTTTCGCTACCTTCCCGAACCATGCATTTCCGTCTCGTCGATCAGGTGCTCGAGCGGTCCGCCGACCGCGTGGTGGCGATCAAGAACGTGACCATCGCCGAGGAGTACCTGCAGGATCACTTTCCCACCTTCCCGGTGCTGCCTGGGGTGTTCATGCTCGAGGCGCTGGTGCAGACCGGGCGCGAGCTGCTCACAGGCCGCGGGTGCGGCCGCGTGGTGCTCGGTCAGGTCAAGGGGCTCAAGTACGGCAGTTTCGTCAGGCCCGGCGACACGCTTCGCATGGAGGTCACGTTCGACAAGGAGGTCGACGGCGGCTGGCAGCTCAAGGGTGTCGCGACGGTGCTTCGGCCGGGCGACGCCGCGTCCGACACGGCGTGCACCGGTCGCCTTATCATGCGACCTGTCCGAATTCCTGCACTGATCGGGGCTTGAGGACCGATGTCGGTCCATTGACCCGTTCCGAGAATTGACCCCCTGAGGGAGGCCTGGCGTGGCGTTGACGAATGACGAGATCTTTCAGAAGGTCCAAGGCGTGTTGGTTGATGCCCTGGGCGTTGACGATGGCGACGTGACCCCCGACGCCGTGCTCACCACGGACTTGGGTGCCGAGAGCATCGACTTCCTGGACATCACGTTCCGGCTCGACAAGGCCTTCGCCACCCCTGAGAAGCCGTTCAAGATCGGACAGGGCGAGCTCTTCCCCGAGAACCTGATGGCCAACCCCGACCTCGTGAAGGACGGCAAGTTCACCGATGCCGGCATGGCCCTCCTGAAGGAGAAGATGCCGCACGTGAACTTCGCCTCGTTCGATGCGGATCGGCGCGTCGAGGCGGTGAGCGAGCTCTTCACGGTGAAGAGCCTCTGCGACTTCGTCGCCCGCAAGCTCGGTCACTGAGCCCGGGTGGTGCGCCGGTCGGGGTTCGCCCGCACCCGCTCGCGCCTGGCGCCAGACAGGAATCACCCCCATGCGCTGGATGTGGATCGACCAGATCACGCACTTCGAGGCTGACCGCCGGTTGGTGGCCGTCAAGAACGTGAGTCTGGCCGAGGAGCATCTTCACCAGCACTTTGCCGCGGGCCCCGATGGGCCGGCATGCCCCGTGATGCCCATGAGCCTCATGGTCGAGGGCATGGCGCAGACTGCCGGCGTGCTCGTCGGCAGCGTGAACCGCTTCCGCGAGAAGGTGATCCTGGCGAAGGTGAACGATGCCCGAATCGATCGTGAGGTCATCCCTGGCCAGACGATCCGCTACGACGCCACGATCGAGCGCATGGATGCCGCCGGCGCGAGCACGATGGGCGTGATCGATGTGCTTGATCACCGCACGGGCTCATGGGAGCGCATCGGGGAGATCAGCCTGATGTTCAGCCACATCGATGCCAACCGCAGCGGGCTCCAGTTCCCGGAGCACAATTTCGTCTTCAGCGACAACTTCCGGCTCATCCTTGAGCAGGCCGGGCTGGGATCGCTGGCTGACTGAAGCGTGCAGGCGGCCCCGACGGTCCGGTCGCCGAGAACCAATGGAAAAGGCCTCGCTCGGGGAGGCACGCACCGAGCAAGGCCGATCCAGGGTCGAGATAGAGTGGCGCCCGTGTTCCGTTCCCGGCTGACTCGTGGGAGACCCAGCCGGCGGTTTCACCCGCCACGGACGAAGAGTCGAATCCAGGCGAAGGCGATGCAAGCGCGACGATCGGTTTTTCTGCGCGCTGCGTGGAAACCCATAGACTCCTGCGCGTGGCACACCACCTGGCCGTCTTTACCGGCTCCTTCGATCCGGTCACCTACGGGCATCTCGATGTCCTGCAGCGCGCGCGCGGTCTCTTCGACGAGATCGTGATCGCCGTCGGCCACAACCCCGACAAGCCGGGGGTCTTCAGCTTCGAGGAACGCGTCGACCTGCTCAACGAGCTCGTCGGCGAGCTGGTGGCGACCCACCCTCGCGGAGCCGCGGTGCGCGTGGCGCATTACACCGGACTGACGGTCGACTTCGCGCGCGAGGTCGGTGCGAGCGCGATCATCCGGGGCATCCGCAACGTCACGGACCTCAACGCCGAGTGCCAGGCGGCGATCACCAATCGCCAGGTCGCGGGCATCGAGACGGTCTTCATCCTCACGAGCGAGAAGTACGCGTATGCCAGCAGCAGCCTGATCCGGCAGATCGCGGCGTTCGGTGGCAGCATGGACACGCTCACGCCGTTCGTGCCTGACCGCGTGCAACTGGCCCTGCGTGCGAAGCTCGATGACCCCTCGAATCCGCTTGGCCGCTTGCGTGCCGAGCAGGCCCAGGATTGATGGACGGCCGTTCGACGCACCCGAGCCCCCAACAAGAACCCACCCATGGCAGCTCCCACGATCCGCGTCCTCTCGCTCGGTGCCATGGCCGGCCATCCGCTCTGGGGCGAGAAGGGTGATGTGCGCGCGGCGCACGCCACGACCACGCTCATCGAGGCGGCGGGTCGTCGGATCATCGTCGACCCCAGCCTTCCGCCGCAGGTCCTCCTGCCCCGCATGCAGGAGCGGACGAACCACCCGCCCGATGCGATCACCGACGTCTTCCTCACGAGCTTCCAGCCGATGCGCCGGCGCGGCATCGCGGCGTTCGACAAGGCCGAGTGGTGGATCACCGAGCGCGAGCGCGAGGCATCGCAGGCGAGCCTGCGGGAGAGCCTCGAGCAGGCTGAGGAAGCCGAGGACCGCGACCTGATCCGGCTGGTCGAGTCTGAGATGGCTGTGCTGGCCCGATGCCGTGACTGCGAGGATCGTCTCGTCGAGGGTGTCGACCTCTATCCGATGTACGGCGTCACGCCCGGCAGTGCGGGTCTTCTGGTCCTGGATGCGTCGAGTGCCACCTTGGTGTGCGGCGACGCGATCCCCACGCTGGAGCACCTGGCGCAAGGCAAGGTCTTCAGTCCGTGCTGGGACCTCGAGGCGGCGCAGGAGAGCTTCCGTGAGGCACTCGAGGTGGCCGATGTGCTCGTCCTGGGCCGTGACGGCATGATCGTGAACCCCGTTCGACGGTTGATGTGACCGGGGCTCCGCGCCCTACACTTCCCGCATGATCGAAGCGACCTCGACCGAAGCCGGAGAACGGCAGCCGGTGACGATCCGCACGCTGCTGCGCATGGTCCGTGCCGGGCAGCGCTTTTCGTGCCTGACCTGCTACGACGCCACGACCGCACGGTGGCTCGAGCGTTCAGGCGTGCATGTGCTGCTGGTGGGCGACACCGCCGCCGAGGTCGTGCTCGGCCTTCCGGGCACCGTGCATGCGCCGCTCGATGTGTTGTTGGCGCTGACCGCGGGCGTGAAGCGCGGCGCACCGAACACCGTCGTCATGGGCGACATGCCCTTCATGAGCTACCAGGCCGACGATGCCGAAGGCATTCGGAATGCTGGGCGATTCCTGACCGAAGGCCTGGCTGACCTCGTCAAGCTCGAGGTCGATCGGTCCTTCGCGCCGCTCGTCTCGCGCATGGTGCGTGCCGGCATTCCCGTGGTGGCGCACATCGGTTCGAGGCCCCAGCAGGCGAAGCAGCATGGCGGCTACTACGCCGCAGGGCGCAGTGCCGAGGGTGCGCTGGGTCTTGTCGACGATGCGCAGTCGATGCTCGATGCGGGTGCATCGATGCTCCTGGTGGAAGCGGCACCTGCCGAAGTCACGCAGGCGATCGTCGAGCGATCCTCGGTGCCCGTGATCGGCTGCGGCGCAGGCCCCGCGTGCCATGGGCAGGTGGTCGTGCTGCATGACCTGCTGGGCATGACTGACTGGCAGCCCGCCTTCGCGGCGCCCGCATGTCGGCTCGGCGATGGGCTGCTGCAGGCCGGCCGTGCCTGGTGCGCGCGCGTGGCCTCGAACGACTTGGGCGAGCATCCGATCGTGATGCCGCCTGAGCAGCTGGAGGCGTTCCGTCGTGCACTGGCCTCGAGGGGCGGCTGATGTCGCGCATCGCTTCGCTGGCGCCGGCGGCCGTGGTCGCGGCGAGCTGTGCGCTCGTGCTCTGGGCAACGCCACGGATCGCCCAGCGCACGGTCGATGAGCGTGCGGCCCTGCAGGCCGAGCAGTCGCGCCAGGTGCTGGGTCGACGCAACGTGCTGGCCGAGATCAGCGAGGCGCAGCGTGAGCTCGCGCAGGTCGTCGAGCCGAGCGTGGTGCTCGTGGAAAGCGTGCTCGATGGTCGAGGTGGGCAGCGCACCGGCAGCGGCTGGGTCTACGACGCCGACGGCCATGTGGTGACGAATGCACACGTCGTCGATGGTGCAGGCACCGTCACGGTGCAGACGAGCAGCGGAGCCGTGCTCACGGCCGAGATCGTCGGGCTCGATCTTCGAACCGACATCGCGGTGCTGCAGGCGTCGGGTGATGGGCTGGTGGCTGCCGAGCGTTCGCAGCGCACGCCTCTGCAGGGCGAGCTCGTCTTCGCGTTTGGATCGCCGTTCGACTTCCGCTTCTCGATGAGCGCTGGCATCGTCAGCGGGATCGGGCGTACGGCGGGGCTCTCGTCGATCGACTACGAGAACTTCATCCAGGTCGATGCCGCGATCAATCCCGGCAATTCCGGCGGACCGCTGTGCGACGTGTACGGCCGCGTGATCGGCATGAACACGGCCATCGCCACCGGTCGCGGCGCCATGCTCGGTCAGGGTCAGTTCGGTGGTATCGGCCTGGCGATCCCCATGGAGATCATCGAGAGCGTGGTCGGGCAGATCCTGGAACAGGGCACGGTCGAGCAGGGCTACCTGGGCGTGAGCACGGCGTCGCTGCGGGAACTGCAGCAGCAGTTCGCGCGCGGGGGCGGGAATCCGGATGCCGTGCCCGAGCCCGTGATCCCCGCCATCGAGCAGTGCGAGCGCGATGGCCTGGCCGTGATGGCCGTCAGTGTCGGCGAGGCGGCCGAGCGCGCTGGGGTCGATCCGGGCGACGTGATCCTGGAGATCAACGGACGGTCGGTGGCGACGATGGACGCGCTCACGAGCCTGATCGCCACGCAACGGCCGGGGGCGTCGGCCCGGTTGCTCCTGTGGGAACCTCCTTCCGGTGATGCACCGCCTACCGTTCGCGAGGTGACGGTGGTCATCGGTCGGCGGCCCGCCGAGGCCGATGCGGCGGCGCTGCTGGCGACGCTGCGCAAGGCCGGTGTGCTCGAACTCACCAACGCCACCGAGGATGCCTGCGCAGCGCTCGGCGTGCAGCACCGGCGGGGCGTACTGATTGAGTCGGTCAAGGATGATTCCGAGGCCGCGGCGTCGCTGCCGGAGGGCAGCGTGATCATCGCAATCGAAGGCCAAGCCGTCTTCGGCGAGTCAGACCTGTACACCCGGCTGGAGCGCATCCTGTCGCGCTCCTTCCCCGGCATCATCCGTCGGGTGCAATTCAGCGTGGTGCTGCCCGATGGCCGTTCGCAGACCGTGGCGATCCCGGTGCAGGCACCGAGGCGCTAGGCTTGAAGCCATGGCCCAACCGATCCTCGAGGTGAAGGACCTCCAGGTCCACTTCCCGATCCGCCGCGGCTTGCTGCAGCGGACGGTCGGCCATGTGAAGGCCGTCGATGGAGTGAGCTTCACGCTCAACCGGGGTGAGACGCTCGGGCTCGTCGGCGAGTCAGGCTGCGGGAAGACCACTGCGGGCCGCGCGCTCCTGCGCCTGATCCCGGCGACCGGCGGCACCGCCAACTTCGATGGACAGGACATCTTCTCGCTTGCGCCCGAGGCCATGCGCGCGCTTCGGCGCCGCATCCAGATCATCTTCCAGGATCCGGGCGGAAGCCTGAACCCGCGCATGCGAGTGGGCAACATCATCGGCGAGCCGCTCCTGGTGCACGGGCTCGCCACGGGCGACCAGCTGCGCAGCCGAGTCGAGGAACTGCTCGTGCGCTGCGGCCTCTGGAAGCAGGCAGCCGATCGCTATCCGCATGAGTTCAGCGGCGGTCAGCGCCAGCGCATCGGGATCGCTCGCGCGCTGGCCCTCGATCCCGACCTGATCGTCTGCGACGAACCCACGAGCGCCCTTGACGTGAGCATCCAGAGCCAGATCCTCAACCTGCTCAAGGACCTTCAGGATGAACGCGGCCTCTCGTATCTGTTCATCAGTCACGACATGGCGGTGATCCACCACATCTGCCACCGCATCGCGGTCATGCGCGAGGGCCGGATCGTCGAGATGGGCACGCGGGACGAGGTCATCCGTTCGCCCAAGCAGGCGTACACCAAGGAACTGCTCGACGCTGTGCCGGAAGCCGACCCGCACCGCAAGCGCATCGTGGCTCCTGCGGCCAAGGCGTGACGATGGAGCAGCCTGCACCAACGACGGGTGGACGGCGGCTGGCGATCGTCTTCGCCGTGCTGTTCGTGTTGCTGAGCGGCTTCGCCTTCGTCTGGGGGGGCATCGTGACGGCCGGTGTCCGGGAGCGCGCCGTGATCGCTGATCGGCAGCTGCGCTCGACGGCCTGGCGCATGCTGTGCGCGTCCTCCGCGACCGGCGAGTGGCCCAAGGACCTGGCCTCGACGGCGACCGTCGCGTGCGACGTGCTGCCGGCGGGCGATGGCCGCTGGCCCGCATCGCCCGACGAGGCGTGCCCCGGCGGGCTCGAGCCATGGAACGATGCCTGGATGGTCGTCGTGAGCCTCGATCCCAAGGGCGTGGGTGCCCCGCGGCTCTCGGCCGGCGGCAAGGCCACGGGCATCGGCACGCTCGAGGCCGTCAACGGCTGGATCGAGGCGTTTCACCAGGCGCATTTCGCTGCGAAAACCGCGCCAACGGCGCCCTGATTTCTGCGACACTTCCGGGGTCATGACGCAGCACATCGAGGCCGGAGAACGATTCACCCGCGTTGCGCCCGAGGGTCCCATGGTGGACGTGATGGGCGGCAG
>Ga0315905_10001956_pt1 | contig 21843 bp, 16 predicted proteins | sample LakEriMetagenome_5_FD_203522 | JGI IMG/M metagenome (GOLD analysis project Ga0315905, IMG submission 203522) | Freshwater fungal communities from buoy surface, Lake Erie, Ohio, United States - Buoy 4 MA121 | ecosystem: Environmental > Aquatic > Freshwater > Lake | place: USA: Lake Erie, Ohio...
CGATCGACGACGAGACCCTCGCCTACCTGCGGCTCACCGGCCGCCCGGCCGAGCAGGTGACGCTCGTCGAGCGGTACATGAAGGAGCAGGGGATGTTCCGCACCGACGCGGCGCCGATCCCGGAGTTCACGAAGCGGCTGGCCCTCGACCTGGGCACGGTGGTGCCGAGCCTCGCCGGCCCGAAGCGGCCCCAGGACCGCGTGCCGCTGGCGGACGTGAAGCGGACCTTCGCCGAGTCGCTCACGGCGGCCACGGCGAAGCGCGGCTTCGCGCTGGAGGGCCCGGCCCTGGCCCGCACCGGTGTCGTGCGGGAGCATGGCCAGGCCGACACGATCGGCCATGGGGCCGTGGTGATCGCGGCGATCACCAGCTGCACCAACACCAGCAACCCGAGCGTGATGGTGGCCGCGGGGCTCGTGGCGCGGAAGGCCGTCGCCAAGGGGCTCGTCACCAAGCCGTGGGTGAAGACGAGCCTGGCGCCCGGATCGCGGGTCGTCACCGACTACCTGGAAAAGTCGGGGCTCGACAAGGATCTCGACGCCCTGGGCTTCGAGACGGTGGGCTACGGCTGCACGACCTGCATCGGCAACTCGGGGCCGCTTCCCGATGCGGTGGCCAAGGCCGTCAGCGACGGGGATCTGGTGGCCGCCGCCGTACTCTCGGGCAACCGCAACTTCGAGGGCCGCGTGAATCCGCTCGTGAAGGCCAACTGGCTGGCGAGCCCGCCGCTGGTGGTCGCCTACGCGCTGGCCGGCACGACCGACATCGACCTCGCCACGGAGCCGCTCGGCACCGGCACCGACGGCCGGCCGGTGTTCCTCAAGGACATCTGGCCGACGGCGGACGAGGTTCGCGACACCGTGGCCGCGGCGGTGCAGCCGGCCCAGTTCCAGGCCCGCTACGGCAATGTCTGGCAGTCGAACCCGCGGTGGAACGCCGTACCCACGACCGCGGGCGATCTCTACGACTGGGACGCGACGAGCACCTACATCCAGGAGCCGCCGTTCCTGGCCGAGCTGTCCCGCGAGCCGCGGCCCCCGCAGAGCGTCCGCGGGGCGCGGGTGCTGCTGGCGCTCGGCGACAGCGTGACGACCGACCACATCTCGCCGGCCGGAAGCATCGCCAAGACGAGCCCGGCCGGAACGTATCTGATCGAGCACGGCGTCGCGCCGGCCGACTTCAACAGCTACGGCGCCCGCCGCGGCAATGACCGCGTCATGACCCGCGGCACGTTCGCCAACATTCGCATCCGCAACCTGCTCGTGCCGGGCACGGAAGGAGGCGTGACGCGGCTCCTGCCGGGCACCGACGTGATGCCGGTCTACGACGCGGCCGTGAAGTATCGCGATCGCGGCACGCCGCTGGTCGTGCTGGCCGGCACGGAGTATGGCACCGGCTCTTCCCGCGACTGGGCCGCCAAGGGGACGATGCTCCTCGGCGTACGGGCCGTGCTGGCGGCCAGCTTCGAGCGGATCCACCGCTCGAACCTCGTGGGCATGGGCGTGCTGCCGCTGGTGCTACCGGAGCCGTGGCAGCAGCTCGGCCTCACCGGTGAAGAGACGTTCGACATCCCCTTCGAGAATCTCGCGCCGCGGGCCACGGTCACCGTCACGGCCACGGCGCCGGACGGCACCGCGCGGCGGATCGATTGTCTGGTGCGGATCGACACGCCGGTGGAGCTCGACCAGTTCCGCGCCGGCGGCATCCTGCCATTCGTGCTCCGAAAGCTGCTCGCCTGACGCCCGCAAAGTCGCCGCCGTCGGCAGGGTCGCGGCCGGACGAGCGTTTTGCAATGCGGCCCCCTGTTGGCTCGCCATGATTCCCGTATAGTGCGGAAGTCGCCCGGGCGGACGTGGCGGCAGGAAACGGTTTCGCGCGAGCGTTGCACGGGAAGAAAGTTTCCCGTGTGCCGAGCCTCTCGCGAACGAGGGAGCGTTCGCGGGAGCAAGCGACATGACGATCGTGCAGAGCGGCAGGGAACTCGGCGGCAAGGCGGCACGGCCGGCGCATTCGCGGCTCGCGATCACGCGGCTCGTGATCGAGGAACTCGAGCGGGCGCGGCCGGTGGCCTCGCGGAGCCGGCTGGAGCCGGGGGCCGCGCTGGCCGACGCCGGCATCGACGCGGCGCGGTTTCTCGACGCCGTGGTCCGGATCGAAGGCCGCTATCAGATGCGATTTCGCGAGGAGTGGCTCCGCGACGTGCGCACCGGCGACGACCTGATCGACTGCGTGGAGCGCAGGATGTTCGACGCCGCGGATCGGGCCGCCGAGGAGCGGGCAAAGCCGCGGGCGGCCGGGGCCGACGCCGATCTCACCGACCCGTTCCCCGAATGCCGCGCCCTCGAGGAACGGCTCGCCGGGCTGACCGCGGCCGGTCTGGCCAACCCGTTCCTGCTCGCCAACGAGCGGGTGGACGGCCGCCAGGCGCGGATCAACGGCCGCGACGTCGTGGCCTACACGAGCTTCGATTACCTCGGCCTGGCCTGTCATGCCGACGTCAAGCGGGCCGCCCGCGAGGCGATCGACCGCTTCGGCTGCAGCGCCTCCGCGAGCCGGATGGTGGGCGGCAACAACACGATCCTCGACGAGCTCGACGCCGAGCTGGCGGCCTTCATCGGCACCGAGCGGGCCGTCGTGTTTCCCTGCGGGTACGGCACCAACGCCTCGGTGCTCCAGCACCTGTGCGGCGAGGGCGACCTGATCCTCTACGACGAACTCGCCCACAACAGCATCATGCAGGGGGCCGGCGCCGCGAAGGCCGGCAAGCGGTCGTTCCGCCACAACGACCATGCCCAGCTCGACGGGCTGCTCCGCGACCTGCGGCCGCAGTACCGGCGGGTGGTCGTGGCCATCGAGGGCGTGTACAGCATGGACGGCGACTACCCCGACCTGCCGCGGTTCCTCGAGGTGAAGCGGCGACACGACGCGGTGCTCTACGTGGACGAGGCCCACTCGATCGGCACCATGGGGCCCGAGGGCCGCGGGATCTGCGATCACTTCGGCGTCGATCCCCGGGAGGGCGACCTGTGGATGGGCACGATCAGCAAGGCGCTCGGCGCTCAGGGCGGCTACCTGGCCGGCTCCGACCGCCTCATCCGCTACCTTGGCTTCACCACGCCGGCGTTCGTGTTCTCCACCGCCTGCTCACCGCCGAACGCCGCCGCCGCGCTGGAGGCGGTGCGGGTGCTGCGGCGGGAGCCGTGGCGGGTGACGCGGCTGCGGGAGCGATCGGAGTTGTTCCTGAAGCTGGCCGACGACGCCGGCCTCGACACCGGCCCGAGCGGCGACACGCCGGTCATCCCGGTGATCACCGGCAGCTCGTCGCGGGCGATCCTCGTGTCGCAGATGCTCCTCGACCGCGGCATCAATGCCCGGCCGATCCTCTATCCGGCGGTCCGCGAGGCCGCGGCCCGCGTCCGCTTCTTCGTGACCTGCGAGCACACCGAGGAGCAGATCGTCCGCACCGTCGAGACCCTGGCCGAGGTCATGGCCGCGACGGAGCCCCGATGACCGTCCACGGCGGCGCGGCCGGGCCGAAGATGCCGTCCTTGAACACGGGCCGGTAGCGGCGGACGAGGTCGTCCGTGACGACCAGCAGGGCCGGCAGCAGGACCAGCTCCGCGACCGTGGCCGCGGCCACCGCGGCACATGCCAGCAAGCCGAAACTCGCCAGCGACGGCACGCTGCTGGCCGTCACCGCGGCGAAGCCCACCGCCAGCACCACGCCGCCGATGACGACCGGGTTGCCCGTCTCCACCACCGCGCGGCGGACGGACGTGGCGATCGACAGGCCGGCGCGGCGGTGACGGGCCAGCGCCGCGAGCACGTGGACGGTATCGTCCACGGCCAGGCCGAGACAGACGTTGAACACGATCACGGTGGCGGGATCGAGTGATCGGCCCGTGGCCACCAGCAGGCTGCCGATCACGGCCAGGGGAAACACGTTGGGGATCAGGCTCACGACGCCGGCCAGCGGCGAGCGGAAGGCGAGGGCGAGGATGCCGCCGATCACCGCCACCTCCAGCAGCAGGCTGGAGCCCAGGTCGCGGACGAGTTGGCGGATGTTGCGGGCCGACACGACCGACATGCCCGCGAGATCGAACCGCCAGCCCGGCCGGGCCTGCGCCAGCGCGGCGAGACCGGCATCGACGCGATCGTAGACGCCGTCGAGAGCCCGGGAGCCGAGGTCCGTGACGCGGCCGCGAACGAGCGCGGCATGGGAGTCGGGAGCGACGAGGTCGCGGACGTGTTCGGGATCGAGGCGGCGGCGGGCGCGGGGCGGCAGCGACCCGGCCACCGTGGCCAGCGAGATCGCGCGGTCGATGCCCCCCGACGCGGCGAGCACGTCGTGGACGCCGGCCAGGGCGGCGGTGACAGAATCGTCCCGCCAGTCGATCGCTTCGGGCCAGCGGACGAGCACGTCCACACCGAGCGCCCCGCCGAACTCGGCGTCGACACGGGCTAGGGCCTGCGCCGCGGCGGCGCCGCGGGGGAGAGAGTCGACGACCTTGGTGTCGGCGTCGAGCCCCGATCCCGCCCAGGCCAGGAACACCGTCACCAGGCCGCCCACCGCCACGATCGGCCGCGCGTTTCGCACCGAGAAGGCGGCGAGCCGGTTCGCGAGCCGCCCCGCGGCGCGGGACGACCGGCCCAGACGCAACCCGCTGCAGAATCGCGTGGAGGCGAGTAGCGGCGTCAGCAGCGTGACGGCCAGGAAACTCGCCACCGCCCCGACCGCGGCCGCGATGCCGAAGCCGCGGACGGCGTCGATCTTGGCGGCGGCGAGCGAGGCGAAGCCGATGGCCGTGACGAGGCTCGTCAGGCCGCAGGCCACGCCCACCCGCTGCACGGCCCCACGCGACGCGGCCAGCGGGGGCAGGCCGCGGCGGACGCTGCGGCGCATGTCCTCGATGAAGTGGATCGAGTCACAGGTGCCCACGACCAGCGCCAGCGACGGCACGACGCTCGTGAGAATGTTCACCGGCATGCCGCACAGCCCGAGGAGGCCCAGCGCCCAGACGGCGCCGATGAACGGCGGCACGCAGGCGACGACGGTGGAACGCAGGCTGCGGGCGACCGCCGCGGAGAGGATGACGGCCAGGGACAGTCCCAGGGAGTTGAAGACCAGCATGTCGCGACGCAGGGCCCGCGCGGCCTGCTCCCGCAGGGCGGGCAGGCCGGTGACCTGGAGCGCCAGGGCCGGCGACTCGGCGCGGGCGGCGGCGACCGCCGCCTCGACATCCGCCACGACCCGTGGCAGGAGCGGAGGGCGATCGGCCGCGGGCACCAGCCGCACGAGCACGAGCGACGAGCCGCCGTCGCGGGAGAGCAGGTGGCCGGCCACGAGGGGATGGTCCGCGGCCCGGGCCTTGGCCGCCGCGCGGGTCGCCGCGTCGAGGGGCTCGGTCGTGCGGGGAACGACCGGCAGCAGCGCGCCGGCGGCGCCCTGGCGGCGGACGTCGAAGATCGACCGCACCTCCGCGACGCCCTCCACGGCCTCCAGCCGCGCCACCAGGCCCCGCAGCTCGGCCAGCGGCTCGGCGGCGAAGATGTCGCCGTGGCGGGCATCGGCCAGGATGATGCAGTCGCGGTCAGGAGCGCCGAACAGGTCGGCCACGTCGTCCAGAAGACGGAAGTCGACGGTCGTGTTGCGGACGAGCGACCGCAGGTCGTCGTCGATCCGCAGCCGCGCGATGCCGAACACGGCGGCGGCGGTCAGCCCCATGGCCACCAGCCAGCCCGCCCGGCTCCAGGCCGCGGCCGTCAGGCCCCGCACGCCGGCTGATCCTGGCTGCCCGGTGGCATCAGGTGCAGCTCCGCCGGATCCACGATCCAGCCGCGGCAGTCGAGCGTCCCGCAGCGGCAGGGGATCGCCGCGTCGGCCGGCCAGCTGTAGTCGATCGAAAGTTCCGCGCCCGCCGGAATCGGGCGGATCGTTTGCAGCCAAAGCCGGTCTTCCTGGGGATTCTCCGCGTCTCCCTCCCAGTAGAAAAGTTCGCAGTTGGGATCGCAACTGTGATTCACGAAGCGGAGCGGGGCCGCCGGATCGAGGAGGTGGCCGCTGGGCAGCTCCATGACGTAGCTGGAATCCTCCGGATGATCGGCGAGGATCTCGCCGTGGACCTCCGCCAGCACGATGCCCGCCTTGAGGGCCCGCCGCGCGAACACGCCGCGGCCGACGTGGGTTTCACCGACGCGAATCAGGCGATCGAGCGACGGGCGGGGGGCACGGGTGGCGGCGGCCCCCGAAGCATCGGCGCGGTTGTGACGGGACATCGGGATGGATCGGAGGGCGGGGGCGACGGAGGCGGACGAACTCTACGGCCACGGCCGCGAACGGTCAACGCCCGCCGTTCGCCGAGCCGGAGCACATGCCGGCCGAAGCGGGCTCAGGCCAGCTCCGCGCGAACCCGCTCGAGGAGCTGCTTCGTGGCCCGGATGCCCTCGGCCTCGCTCAGCCCGCCGCCCTCGTACTCGATGCCAACCCAGCCGTGGTAGCCCGCGGCCAGCACGAGGGCGAGCATCCGTTTGTAGTCGGTGCGGACCTCGTTGCCGGCGGCGTCGAACTCGTGGCTCTTGGCGCTCACGCCCTTGGCGAAGGGCATCAGTTCCTCCAGGCCGCGGTAGCGGTCGTAGTCGTGGAAGTTGCCGAAATCAGGCAGCGTGCCGCAGTTGGGGCGGTCCACCCGCTTCATGACGCCGGCCAGCCAAGCGCCGTTGCTCGACAGGCCGCCGTGGTTCTCCACGATGACGTTCATGGCGATCTGGCCGGCGAGCTCGGCCAGCCGGGAAAGCCCGTCCGCGGCGAGCTTCTGCTGCTCCTCGAACGTGCCGTCGCTCTTGGCGTTGACGCGGATCGAGTGGCAGCCGAGCCGCTTGGCGGCCTCGACCCAGGGAAAGTGGTTCTCGATCGCCTTCGTGCGGGCCTTGGCGTCGGGGTCGCCCAGGTTGCCGAGGCCGTCGCACATCAAGAGCACGTTCGTCACCCCCTCGTCGGCCGCCCGCTTGGCCAGCTCGCCGAGGTAGTCGGTGTCCTTGGCCTTGTCTTTGAAGAACGTGTTGACGTACTCGACCGCCTCGATGCCGAACTCCCGCTTCGCCGTCTTGGGGAAGTCGAGGTTGTCGAGCTTGCCGGCGCGGAGCGTGCGGTGGAGCGACCACTCCGCCAGCGAGATCTTGAACAGCGGCGGCTTCGCCGGCGCGGCGGCGGCGGCGGCCGGGACGGCGTGGGCCGTGCCGCAGGCGAGCGGCGCGGCGGCCGCCGTGGCGGCCAGGAACGAGCGGCGGGAGAGTGGCGCGGGAGCGAGGAATTTCATGGCCAGGACTCGACGAAGACTGGGAATATACGTGACTGGAGAATAGCAGGCCGCATTTTTGTCCCCAAGACTCGGGCTTCCGAGTATCCTGACTTCCCGTCACCTTCCGGATCCTCGCTGCATGGCATCCTCCGCACCGCCCGCGATGCGTTCTGTTGCGGCTGCCGACGGGCCCCGGCTGTGGGGCCACCCACCCGGGCTGTTCTTGCTGTTCGCCGTCGAGATGTGGGAGCGGTTCAGCTATTACGGAATGCGCGGCCTGCTGGTGCTGTACCTGATCGCCGCTACGACGGGCGATGCCACGGGCTTCAACCCCGGCCGTGGATGGTCAAACGCCGACGCGTCCACGCTCTACGGCTGGTACACGGGCCTCGCCTACCTGTTTCCGATCGTCGGAGGCATCATCGCCGACAAGTTGATCGGCACGCATCGGTCGATGCTGGTGGGCGGGGTGCTGATCACCCTCGGACATGTCGTCCTGGCGATCTCCGGCATCGGGAGCCTGGCCCACGACCATCTCGGGATGTCGGTGTTCGTCGCCGGTCTCGCGCTGATCGTGCTTGGCACGGGCCATTTCAAGCCGAGCGTGTCGGTCATGGTGGGGCAACTCTATCCACAGGGCGACAGCCGCCGCGATGGCGCGTTCACCATCTTCTACATGGGCATCAATCTCGGCGCTTTTCTGTGCGCGTTCATTTGCGGCACGCTTGGGGAGAAGGTCGGCTGGCACTGGGGATTCGGTTCGGCCGCGGTGGGCATGGTGGCCGGCCTCGTCGCCTACGTCGTGCTCCGTCCGCGGTATCTGGCCCACGTCGGGCTGCCGCCCGCCGGGCGCACGATCGGGGGCCTGCCGTTCATCGCAGCCAGCCTTGTGCTGGCCGCCGCCTTCGGATGGCTGTATCACGCCGAATGGCTGACATTCGTCGACACGCTGCTGACGCCGGTGACGGTCTCCGTGGTCGGTGTCGTCGTGCTGGCGCTGACGGTCTGGTTCGTCGCCATCCAGAGGCCTGAAGATCGCGGGCCCGTGGCCTCGATCTTCCTGTTCATGATCTTCAACGTCTTCTTTTGGATCGCCTTCGAGCAGGCCGGCTCCTCGATCAACGTGTTTACCGAGCGGAACACCGATCGCAGCCTGTACGGCTTGGAAGTTCCCGCAACCTGGTTTCAATCGGTGAACGCGGGTTTGATCTTCGTCTTGGCGCCGGCGTTCGCCGCCCTGTGGACGTGGCTGGGCCGCCGGCGGCTTGATCCGAGCCAGCCCCTGAAGATCGCCCTGGGGCTGGTATTCCTCGGCGTGGGCTACGTGTTCATGGTGTGGGCGGCGCTGGTGGCCCGCGACGGTGCCAAGGCATCGATGCTGCTCATCATGCTCACCTACCTGTGGCACACCATCGGCGAACTCTGCTTGTCGCCGACGGGGTTGTCGTACGTGACCAAGGTGGCGCCCGTGCGGTTCGTCTCGCTGCTGATGGGCGTGTGGTTCATCTCCAGTTTCATCGCGAACCTTGCGGGCGGCCTCGTGGCGGCGCAGGTCGAAGCGGTCGAGCGCGGCGCGGTCGCCCTCCCGTGGCATTTCGGCGGCCAGGCGGACTTTTTCTTCCTGTTCGTCGTTTCATCGCTCGGCGTCGGGCTGCTGGTCGCCATGGTCTCGCCCTTGCTCGTGCGGCTCATCGGCGGCCGGGATCAGGCCGACGGCCCGCCCATCGCATGAGCAGCGTCGACGCCCCCACGCGAATTCTCGTCCTCACGCTCGACCGGCTCCCGGCCTGGATCCTGCCCGCGTACGGCTCGACCTGGGTGGCGATGCCGGCCCTCGACGCTCTCGCCGGACGCGGCCTGCTCTTCGACCGTGTGATCGCCACCGGCGCCGACGACCGCGCCACGCTCCGCGACCTCGGCCTCTCCGGGCTGGGTCCCGAAGCGGTCGTCGTCACCGACGCTCCGCACGTGGCGGCGGTGGTGGGCGGCGGTGACGACGGGGCGACGGTGCGGCTCGTGGAGGCGGTCGCGCGGCCGGCGCCCGCGGCCGATGCGACCGCGACGCATCTCGCCCGGCTGATGGCGGCCGCCCGCGAGGCGGTGACCGCCGGCCGGCACGCCGTGGTGTGGTGCCATGCGGCGAGCCTGGGCGTCGCCTGGGACGCGCCGGCGGAGTGCCGCGCGGCCTACGTCGATCCCGACGATCCGCCGCCCTATGCAGGGGCCGCCGTGCCCGAGATGGAGGTCGATGCCGACACCGATCCCGACCTCCTCGTCGGGATCCGCCAGGCGTTTGCCGGGCAACTGACGCACCTCGATGCCTGTCTCGGTCCGCTCGTCGATGCCGCCGCCGGGTGGCACGTGCTGGTCGCGGGCGTGCGTGGTCTGGGCCTCGGGCTCCACGGTTGCGTGGGCACCGGGCCGCTGCCGCCGTTCAGCGAATTGGTTCACGTGCCTGCGATTCTCGCCGATGCGACCGGACGGATGGCGGCCCAGCGGTTCGGCGGGCTCGTCGTGCCCGCGGACCTCGGGGCCACGCTCGCAGAAATGCGCGGCGCACCGGCCGCGGCTCCGGCGGCGGACACGCCCTGGCGGGGACGCAGTCTGGCGGGGCTGCTCACCGATTGGTCGGCGCCGTCACGGGATCGCGTGGTCGTGGCCACCGTTGATGGCGGCGCGGTCATGACACCGGGCTGGCATCTCCTCGCCGCAGCCGGCCGGCCGCCGCGGCTGTTTCACAAGCCCGACGACGCGTTCGAACTCTGCGACGTCGCCGATCGCTGCGCGGACGTCGTCGTGGAGCTCGCACCGATCGCCCTGGCCGCCGCCGCCGGCGACACCGCTCGGGGCTGGCACGCCCCGCTGGGGGAGTCTGCGATCGCTGCCGGCTGACGGCACGTGGCAGGCGGTTTTCCCGCGGCCAAACATGCTTTGCCCGCCGCGGGGGCGGCCGCTACCATCCCGCCCCCTCCGCGCGGTGGTCGCCGCCTGGGCGGAGGTCCGCCCGGACCGCGCCGATGCCTGCTCCTGATGACCGTCGCCGTCGCCATCTCCGTCCGCTCGCGGCGGTGTTGCTGGCCGGGCTCGTGGCCGCCGGCGCGGCACAGGCCAGCGACCTGCCCGTCGGGGGGGCCGTGGCCGCCATGGCCCGGAAGGATGCGCGGCCGGTGTCGATTCGCGTGCAGTGGGGGGGCGGCAAACCGCAGGCGTGGAACGGCTCGATCACGGTCGTCGCGGCGACGCCCGGTGCGCTGCCCGAATGGCGAACGATCTGCGCCGAGCCCGATGCGGCGGCGATGGTTCACGAGGCCGATGGTGCGATCCTCGTGCACCAGCCGCGGCCGGTCGCCGCCGACGGTGTGGAGCTCTCGATCGCGGACTGGCGGACGGCGCGGCTGCGGGTACGGCTCGCGGCTGCGGCCGGCGGTCAGCCGGAGACGACGGTGGATGTGGCGGTCGCCGATGCGTTGGCTGGGCCAGTCCAGCAGCCCCTCGACGGTGACGGCAACCGGCTCGTGATCCGGCAGGCCTCCGGCGATGCGCTGCGTGTCACGATCGCCGACGCGGCCGGAGCTCCGCCCGGGCAGGCGGCGCTGCGGCGGCCGGGCGACCGGGTGCGGTTGCGGGTCGATCCGCTGCTGCCCGTGCGCACCGACCACGCGGGCCGGTACGAACTGCGGGTGCGGCTCCTCGCCGGGATGAAGGGGGAGACGCACGACGCCCAGATGGTGCCGATCGTGCCGCGCGAGCCGCGGACCGCCGCCGACGGGGATCGCCGCCTGACCCGCTGCGAGCCGGTGGAGTTCGAGGTCACGCTGCCGGCCCGCGAGGGCACCTGCGACGTTGAACTCCAGGCCGTGGAGGTCGGCAGCCTGCGCTGGGCGCGGCCGCTGGCGTCGCGGACGGTCCAACTCGTCGCCGTCGCGGACCGGCCGGCCGATGCGCCGCCGGCGGAGTGGAAGATCGTGCACGAAGTCGATCCGGGCAGCCCGCGGCTGCACGAGCGGCTGCGCCGCCTGCCGGGCGCCGGGCTCGCGCAGGTCGGCATGCCCTCGATTCCGTTGCCCGCGTTCACAAGGCCGAACGTGCCCTTACCGAATGTGCCGCTGCCGAACGTGCCACTGCCGAAACTGCCGGGCGTGCCGGCCGTGTCGGCGATGGTGCCGCGGTTCAGCGGGTTGCTCGTGGCGGGCCACTCGACGGTCGAGCCGCACGCGCTCGGGCCGATGCTCCTGCTGCCGCCGGCCAAGGCCACCGGCGAGCCGAGCTGGGAGGGCATCGTGGTCGCCGGCGCACAGCCCGGCATCCCGCACGCGGTGGAGATCGATTATCCGTCGGATCAGGAGGCCGTCGTCGGCGCCAGTGTGCTCGAGCTCGACGCGGCGGGCACGCTCGTCGAGGTGCGGCATGCCGGCGGGTTCGAAGTGCGTCGTGATCCGTATGCCGGGGGCGTCGAACTGCGCCGGCATCGCTTCGTGTTCTGGCCCACGTCCCGCAACCCGCTCGTCGTCGTCTCCAATCCGTCCACACTGCGACCGGCGACGATCGGCAAGGTGCGGGTGCTCTCCGGCCCGCTCCGGCTGCCGGCCGCGAGTGCGCCGAGTGTCGTCGCACCCGACGTCGGTCGGCAGACCTTCGCGCTCTGGCCGACGCCCGACTTCACGGCCTGGGGCGGTGTCGAGCGGGTGGACGAGACCACGGGCCGTGGCTTCGCCGATTGGGGCACGCATCTCGCCACGATCCGCCATTCGGCCGAATGGCTTTCCGCCCGAAAGACGACCGGCGCGCTGGTGGCCGTCTACGCCCAGGGAGCCGCGGTCTGGCCGTCGGCGGTCGCCCGGCAGGCGCCGCGCTGGGGCAGCGGTGCAGCCGCGGAAGACGGGCTCGATCCGCAGGCGAAGGATCTGCTCGGGCTCCTCGTTCGGGTCTACGCGGCGGAGGGGCTGCGGCTCGTGCCGGGCATGGCGTTCGACGCGCCGCTGCCCGCGTTGGAGACGATGCTGGCCGGCGGCGGGGCGAACACGGCGGGGATCGTCTGTCTGGGGCGTGACGGCCGGCCGCGGCGGACGCCGCTTTCTCCGCACTACAACATTCTCGATCCCCGCGTGCAGCAGGCGGTGGAAGAGCAGGTGCGTGAGCTCGCCGTCCGCCTGCGCGGTGCGCCGGCGGTGGATGGCGTCGCGCTGCTGCTGGCGCACGACGGCTGGCTGCACCTTCCGGGCACGGCCACGGCGCTCGACGATGTCACGTTCGCGCGGTTTCTGGAATCCGTCGGCACGCAGGAGCCCGCAGTGGAGGGCGATCGATTTGCCCGCCGAGCCGAACTGGTGGAGGGGCCGCTCCGCGACATGTGGCTCGAGTGGCGGGCCGACGCGGTCGCCGCCTTCCACGCCCGGCTCGCCGCCGTGCTGGCCGAGGCCGATCCACGCCTCGTGCTCCACATCGTGCCGACGACGCTGTTCGCCGTCGGCGACCTGGCGGCGCGGTTTCGGCCGCGGCTCGGCATGGACGCGGCGGCCAGCGACGTGCTCCGCGAGGTCGGGCTCGATCCCATGCGCAGCACCGCGCATCCCCAGGTTGTGTTCTCCATGCCGCACGTGCACGCGGCGGCCGACGGCCTCGTGGACCGCGGGCTGGTGGCGGCCGCGAACCGCGCCCCGGCAGTCGCCGATGCGGCCCGCGCCGCCCGGCGCCGCGGCCTCGTGATCGTGGAGCATCCGGCATCGTTCGACGTGCGGCCACTCGTCTCCCATGGCCCGTTCGGCGCGGCGACGCCCGCCGGTCCGTGCCCGATTCACACCGTGTCCACGGCCGCCGAAGCGGGCCGCCCGCTCGCCGAGTCGCTCATCGCCGCCGACGCCGAGATCGTCTTCGACATGCGGCTGGCCCTCGCCGAGTTCGCCGCGGCGGACGCAGGCGCGGCCGCCTTCGCAGCGCTGCCCGTTGGGCAGGTGTCGGCGGTGCCCGACGTGCCGGCACCGGTCGTCATCCGCATCCTACCGCAGGGGGGCGGGGCGACATGGATGCGGGTGATCAACGCCGGCGCGGCGCCGGGCCGGATCCGGATCGGGCTGGAAGGCCGTCCGGCCGGCGTGGTGGACGTCGTCGACCGGTCGCGGATCGAACTGGGGGCGGACGGCGTGGCGACCGTCCAGGTCGGGCCGTGGGGCGTCCGCACGCTGCTGGTGGATGGTGACGTGACGGTGCGCAGCGCCCGCATCGAATATGACGAGACCGTGGCGGCGGCCGTGGCCGCACGGATTCAAGACCTGCGTCGCCGCCGGGCGGCGCTGGAAATGCCACAGCCGCTCGACGTGCTCGACAATCCGGGCTTTGAAGTCGGCCCCGATGCCCTCGGAGCGGCGTTCGTCGACGGGGGCCGCGCCGGCGCTGTCACCGGCTGGGAGCTGGTGGAGCAGCGCCGGGGCACGCTCGACTTCGTGCCGGGCGTGCGGCCGCCGGGCGCTGGCGGCGGGCCCGGCCGCGGACTCGCCTTCTCCTCCGTGAATGGACTGGCGTCGCTCCATAGCAATCCCTTCCCACCGCCGCCGACCGGCCGCGTGAGTGTGGCGGTGTGGCTGCGGATCGAGGACGGTGCGCCGCAGCCGCCGTTGCGGATCGCGGTCGAGGGCTTGCACGACGATCGCGAGTATTACCGGTTTGCTGCCGTGGGAGGCCTGGCCGGCGGCCGGCCGCTGACCGCGGAGTGGGCGCAGTTCGTGCTCCCGGTGGACGACCTGCCGACGGCGGGCCTGGAGTCGCTCCGGGTGCGGTTCGATCTGCTCGGGCCAGGCCGTGTGCTGATCGACGACGTGCGCGTGCTCGACCTGGCCTTCGAGGAGTCGCAGCGGGTGCAGCTCGCGCGGCTCATCGCGCGGTTCGAACAATCCTTGGCGACGCGCGACATCGGCGGCTGTGTCGTCGGCCTCGATGGCCACTGGCCGCGGTTCTTGGCGGAGTTCGTCTCCGACGCGGCCGTCGCCCGGATGGCGGCGGTGCCCGTGCCAGTCGCGGCGCCTGCCGCCAAGCCCGCGACGCCGGCGGGCATGCTCGACCGCATGCGCGGCTGGTGGCAGTGAGTCAGCCCGGCGGCCAGCCGAGGGGGCGGCCGCCGAGCAGGTGCACATGGAGATGATCGACCGACTGCCCGCCATCGCGGCCGCAGTTGACGACCAGCCGATAGCCGCCATCGAGCCCGAGCTTTGCCGCCAGCTGCGTGGCGACGAGCACGAGGTGACCAAGCAGCGGTGCGTCGCCGGGAGTGGCCGCCGCCAGCGACGGGAGCGGCTGCTTCGGGATCACGAGCACATGCACGGGGGCCTGGGGAGCCACGTCGTGGAACGCGAGGCACCGGTCGTCCTCGTGCTCGATCCGCGCGGGGATTTCGCGGCGGATGATCCGGCCGAAGATCGTGTCAGCCATCGACGCGGTCAGCCGGGGCGGTCGCCTGCCCATCGGCGGAGGGCTTCCGCGAGCGGCGGCGCGGCGACTTGGGCTGTGCCCACTCCTTGGTGAGCGACTCGAAGACCTCGGGCGTCTCGTAGCGGATCACGTTGCGGCCCTCGGGCATCGGGCCGACGAGCGAGCGAAAGACGGGCGCGCCGCGGAGATCGAGATCGGTGCTGCAGTCGTCGGAGCCGACCTGCATGTGGGTGCGGAGGATTTCCTCCGCGGAATCGAAGTCGCGAATCACGAGCTCGCCGTCCGCGCCACGGGTGACGAGTCGCCAGGTGTCCTTTGCCATCGTTCGCTATCTCCGAGTGCGCGGAGGAACGGCCGGCCAAGGCGTTCCGCTCCGCTGCTTTTCCATCCATCGGCCGGGCGGCCCGGGGCGGAGCAAGGTCGCGGCCGGCGGTGGCGTGGCCGTCACGATGCGGCGCCGCCGGCACGGCGGGCGCATTCGGAAAAGCCGTTGCAGGCGGACCTGCAGGGCGATCTTGAGGCGCGGGTTGAGGCCGCTTAGACTTGGTCTCGGAGGGTAAGCGAACGGCTAGCGGTCTGACTCGAAATCTGGACGAGTGGCCGCGCTGGGGGAGTTTCTGACCGCCGCGATTCTGCGGTTTCTCCCGGGAAAAAGGCCCGTTTTCGCTCGGCAAATCTGCGGCTTTCAAGCCGGCCCGTCCGGTCGGCCGATTTTGCGTTTCGCCCGTGTTTGTCCTAGAGTGTCCGTCGGCAAATGTGCGCAAATGTGCGCAGGGCGGGTCGGTCTGATTCCGCGATCGTGAGAGGGGTGAGCGATGCCGCAGGCAAACGGTCGTGAGGTGTTTGAGGGTGGCGCGATGGCCTTCACGGAGGCCCGCATCGAGCAAGCCCGCCGGCTCGTGGCCGATGGCGAGTTGCCGACCGACGCTGCCGGCCGCCGCAGTTGGCGCGACGAGGGGTGCCGCGGCCTCGTGCTCGTGGTGAACCAGCGGAGCGGGTCGGCGGTGCTCTACTTCCAGGGCACGGTCAACGGGCGGACGGTCCGCCGGGCGATCGGCGACGCGGAGAACGTGCGCCTGGAGGAAGCCCGCCGGGCGGTCGGCCGGCTGCGGTATGACCGCTCCGCCGCCGGAGCCCTCGCCCCACGGCCTACGGAGCCCGTAGAGGGCGAGTCGCCGACGGTGGGCTCCGTGGTGGCCGAGATGCTCGATGCCCACGAGGCGGGCCGCTGGTTGCCTGGGACGCGATCCCGGGTGCCGCTGCCCAGGACGATGAAGTTCTACCGCGACCTGCGGAAAGCCCGGCTGGCCGAGCATGAGGGCCTGTCGCTCGTGGAGTTCGCCGGCAAGCTGCCGGCGGTCTATGCGGCGATGCGGGCGGAGGCCCCGATACAGGCGAATCGGGTGCTCCAACTCGTGAGGAACCTCTATGGCTATGCGGCCGACCGGGGACTGTGGACGTTGGCGAATCCGGCGGTCGGCACGTCGAAAACCGACCGTCTGACCCGGACAGCTGAGCGGGCCCGGACACGAATCCTCACGGATGCCGAGTGGCGGCGGCTCGAAAAGGCGATGGCCGCGGACGTGCCGGTATGGCGAGACCTGTTTTCGATCAGCCTTCACACCCTGCAGCGGATGGGAGCCTGCCGGCATATGCGGTGGTCCGACCTGACTTTGACCGGCAAGGGGGCGGAGTGGCGCATCCCTGCCGAGTGGATGAAGGGCCGTCGGCACGGGCACGTGGTTCCGCTGGCCGAGCTGCCGGCGGCGTTGGCGATCCTCCGGGCCCGCCGGAAGGCGGTGCCAAAGGGCTGCGAATGGGTGTTCCCAGGAGCCGACGGCAAGCCGATCCGCAATCACGACAAGGCATGGAAGCGGCTCCTGGAGGCCGCCGGCCTCTGGCATGAGGACGCTGAGCAGCGGCCCCGCCCGCACGACCTTCGCCGCACGGGCGGCGCTCGGATGACCGCGGCAGGGGTGCCGCTCCAGACCGTGACGCGCGCCCTGGGCGATGCGGCGAGTAGCGCGGCGATGGTGGCACGAACCTACGCCCAGGTTTCGGACGCTGCCCTCCGCGATGCTTTCGCGGCATCCGCGGGCCGCCGCCGCAAGCGGTGACGCCCCGCCGCGGATGCGGATAGTAAAACACGTCCGTCGATAACTGGACGTGTGCCGGAGTGGTCGCTACATTCCGAGCAGCTGGCAAACGTCCTCGCTAGCAGTAGTGCGACACACGGAACCAAGGTAGGGATCGCAGGTCGGCGAGTTGCCGGCGATGCTCCGTGTCGGTGCCCTTGGCGGGGCTTTGTGGGACGGAATCGATCGCAGAGTTCGAGGGACTGACTCTGAACGTTCGGTTCGTGGTGTTTCTTGCCCCGCCGCGCCCGCGTTTCGCTTGAACTGTGCCGATCGCTGCGCGCGGCTCCTATCTCGAAAGGAGCCCCAGAATGATCCGAATCGCTGCCAAGAAAAACCCGAAGCCCTCGCCTTCGGAAGCCCTCGCCGACCTGAGCCTCGCGAATGATCCGCTGCTGAAAACAGCGGACGCGGCGGCGCTGCTGGGCCTCTCTCAAAAGACGCTGCGGCAACTCCGCTGCGATCGAGCCGGGCCTCGATGCTTCAAGCTGGGCACGAGCAAGCAGGCCCGGACCGTCTACCGCCGCTCCGACCTGGAGCGGTGGGTTCGTGAGCACGCTCACGTGGTCGGCGGAGCGTGACGGGTGGCGCGGTTGCCACCTCTGAGATCGAGAGCCTTCAACGAAAGGAAGATGCGATGGGAGTCGCTGAGGAAAGCGAAATGCTGGTCGATGAACTTCGCGACGATGCCGAGTTCATCGCGATGGTGGGCCGGTTGCACGAGGCCGCTGGCGAGTTGATCGCGGGCGAGCCGCAGTCGGTCGCCGATTTCGCCGCGTCGCTCGCGGCGGTAATCGACCGCCTGGAGCGGCAGCGGTAACGAAAAAACCCGGTCGGGGGTGGTGCCCCGACCGGGTTCGAGTTTGAAGCGTTGCCCATCGTGGCGGGGGTGACGCGATCGGTCAATAGGTCGCCACTAAGGAGTTTGAAGCATGGAAGATTCTGCGCTGTCCGTCGAGGTTCATCACGATTTCCTGCCGGAGTGGAACCGTATGCTGCCGTTGCCAGCGGAGGATAGTGACTCCTGGGATGACGAGGACCGCCGCCTCGCGAGAGCCGCGCGGCTGCGGGTCTGGCGATTCGGGTTGGAGCTGCGGGTCGCCGTCGAGGCGGAGGTGGCGGAAGCGATCGAGCACGGCGAGTTGTCCGACGATGATCCGACGCTGCGGATCGACCGCGTGGTGGAGCTGCTGTCGGGCGATGACTCGATCGCAGACCCGCCAGACGTTGATGAAGTTGCTCTGGAGCTGGGTCGCGGCCGCGAGATGTTTGCCAAGTGGCACGGCCCGCGGCATGAGCACGACACGGGCCCGATGCCGCCCGTACCGTACCCAGATCGGTATGGGAACTGGCCGGGCGTGAACTGGCGGCAGGCCGTGGAGCACACGCTCAAGCTTGTGTCGGATCACCGGCCTCCGAGGGAGGAGCGTGATGAGCTGGGCCATCGGCAGATCGTGCCGCCGACCACGAGTGATCGCGTCGCGCGGCTGTGGCTGCGCCGGGAGAAAATGGCCGAAGCCGCTGCGGTGGCCGCTGCGGAGGAGCAAGGCCGGCGCGATGCGGGGGCCGCCGCCGTGGCATCGCTGCCGATTGTGTTTGATGACGAGCGGCAAAACCTCCTCAAGTTCGTCGTGCGATTTCACGCTCGCGGCGAGCTGGTCGTGCCCGTGTCCGGCGATCCTCTCGCCGAAGCGAAGTTGATGGGAGAGATGAAACGGAGCTGGAACGGGTACGGGTTGTCGGAAAACGATTGTGCCGACGTGGTGGCCGAGTTGATCCGCTTCGTCGCGTCGAGGCGGGCGCTCGCCCGGGAGAGTCGCATCGTGCCGACCGTCGGGTGTGCGATCGTGGTCGATGGGAACGGGGCGGTGGTAGACGTCGCTCCGGGGTGGCTGCGGCTGACGATTGAGGGCGGTATGCACGTGCTCCGGTCGCCGCGGTGGCCGCGGTCGGTTCGGCTGTCCTCCAGGGACTTCCGCGATTGGAAGCGGTCGGCCCAGGCGATCTTCGATCAAGTCGGCGTCGAGGTCGATGATGAACATCGCCGCCACTGGCGGCGGTGGTGGCCGAGCCTCGCGGCGCAGCTTCTGAAAACTTCGGAGGTGGTCGAGGATGCCCAGCGGGTTCGAGAGTGGGAGCGCTTCAAAGACGGGATCATGGCAAGTGCGCCCGCGTTGAACTACGCGCCTGAGGACGGGTCGCCGTATCTCTGGCGAGGGAAAGTGCGTTGCAACAAGACGTGGCTGATCGAGCGGGCGATCGCCGCTGGCGTGATTGACGAGACGGATCGGCAGGCGTTCTCCGCGATGGTGGGCGAGGGAAAGAACGAGCGCGATCCACAGGGAAACCAGAAATGGCTACTCACGCTGCCGGCAAAACCGCCCCTATTAGAAGGGCCCTCGCGCGACGGCGATCATCGAATCGACCTAGCAACTAGCAAGGATGCGAATCAGTCGGAAAACAAAGGGTGAAACGCTGCTAGGCGGGTATGGCCTGGGCCCTAGCGGCGGATCATCGCCGCTAGGGCTGCTAGGTCGCAGAGTTGAACCTCCCTAGCATGGTTTCGATCTACAAAAACAGCGGCTTTCGGTGTCTTGCTAGGTGCTAGGCCGTTTTTCCGGGGTACGTGCATTTTTTGAGAACCACAAAAAAAGTTTGAGAGGAGATCAAAGACATGGATGAAAAAAAGGGCCCTTCTAATAAGGGCGATTTGGGACCGCCCAGGCGGAAGCCGAGCGGCGACCCGCGCCTCGACATGATCGAGTCGGGCCCGCTCCGCGGTCGGCAGGCCGTGACGCTCGGCATGGTGCAGGCGCTCCGCGAGGATGCGGCCCTGCTGTCCCGTGACCTGGGCCGCATCACGGACAAGTTCACCCGCCTCCGCCTGCGGTCGATCGAGCAGACGCTCCGCAACCTCGAACGGGTCGCCCGCCTACCCGCCGATCCGACCACGGATTACCAGGGCGGCCCCGGGGGCGGGGCGCGACTCGGCGAGCCCGGTTGAGGAAAACCAGACGTACCGACCTGCGTGAGAAACCCCCGGTTTCCGCGACCCCTTTCCAGGAGCCTGCCCGATGGGATTACGTGGTCCACTGCCGCGACGCTCGCCGAAGCCTGCCGCGCCGATGTCGAAGCCGATGCCGCCGCCGCCCTGGTTGCCGGCGGCCGCCGCCGAAGCGTGGCGCGAGATCGAGCCCGCGCTCCGCGCCGCCGGCCGCCTCCGGTCAGAGCACGCGGACACGTTCGCCGCCTGGGCCTGCACCGCGGCGGAGCTGCGGGAGCTGTCCGTGGCGATCGCCCGCGACGGCTCCACCGCGACCGGCCCGCATGGCATACACCCGAGCGCGGCACACTCCGCCGCCGTGAGGCTTCGCACGACGCTCCTCGCGCTCGGGAAGGCCCTGGGCCTCGACCCCGCCTCCGCGAGCCGCCTGGGCGATGCTGGCGGCCCTGCCGACGATCCTGCCGAAGCGGTTCGCGCTTATGCGGCATCAAGAGATCGGAAACGGCTGGCAGACGATGCCGCGCCGCCACCGACCGCCGATCGCGCGCTCCCGGTGCTCGAATACATGCGGCAGCATCGAGGCACGGCCTGACCGATAGCGATCTTACTTTCGCTTGCGGCGCTGGCGAGCTGGCGGGGAATCGCTCGTGTCGCCGGGTTCGGCCTCCGCCTCCGCCGGTGCCGCCGGGCCCGCGGAGGCCCGCTCCAGGTTCAACGCCAGGAGCCGCGCGAGGAGATCATCATCGGTGAGGTCGGCCGGCCATCCATACGCGGCGAACACGGCTTCGTCGAGTCGCTTGTGTGCGAGATCGAGCCACGTCGGCCGTTCGTTGTAGAGGTTCGTGAGGGTCCGCTTCGCGAGTTTCTTCGCGGCGGCATCATCGGCCGGCACGACCCGCGGGTAGCGCACGGTGCCGATTCCCTTCGCGTTTGCGTCGCTCACGTACCGGGCCCACGGTCCATCGACGGAACCGGGGAACGTGAGCACTTCCTCCCGCGTCCACTCTGGCGGGTTCAACCAAGTCGAACGAAGTAGGTCGAGTTCGTATGCCGCGGCTGCGATCGCGTCGCGCTGGTCCGCCGTCGGCTCGGGGAAGGGGAAGGTTTCAAAGCATGAGGTCGGGGTGTAGCGGGGTCGTGTCTCCAGCCGCGTTCCCGTACGAAGAGCCCACAATTCATGCGGCTTCGATTGGACTAATCCGAAAAAGTGATCGGTCGATTCAGCGAGCACGTAGAGAGCGTGGTCAGGTTCCGTTGGCGGAGCCATCCAGGCGAACAATCGGTATTTCGAAACGATTGGAGTGGCGAGATACCGGGGGAGAGCGTCGATTGCAGCCATCATTTCCGAGCAGGGTCGCGCGAGAAGCCACCACTTTTCACGCTGCCGTGGCTCGCGATGATTTTTTCGACGCGGATATATCGTTTCCCGCACGTATTCGAATGGCTTTTCGTACGCCGCCGCGTCCGCGAGTGATCGCTCGCCAAAGTCGATTATCCAAAGGCCACGACTTCCCTTGGTAATCGTGTTCCCGTTTGCGTAAGGCCGAAGTATGTCGCTATTTGGCCGTCCGTGCGGGTTGTAGGCTTCGAGAAGTTCAATCGCGTACGGTTCGGCAATATCGAATGATTCTTTTTTCGTAGTGCCGATGTAGCCCTGCCCGCGAATATTGTTGATGCGTCGCGCTTGGGTCGTGTCCGCAGCGGAGGTCAAATCGGCGTTGATTGTCTCGACGGGCCTGCCGTCGAGGATGCGGGAAGTTTCGCGTCCGTCATCAAAAGCGATCATTGAGACGTGAACGCTGGCCCCGTCGAGAACCCAATCGCGATCGCTTTCCGCAAAAAAAACGTCCCCAGATCGCTTGATGCTTTCGACGACCGTGCGATTGAGGTCCATCCGGCTTCTTCATGGGTAGAGCCGTAAGCCACCGCAGTAGAAGTAGATCACGTCCTTGAAGTTCCCGACGTTCCGGTAGCCCCCGGCCCG
>Ga0315905_10001957_pt1 | contig 21843 bp, 19 predicted proteins | sample LakEriMetagenome_5_FD_203522 | JGI IMG/M metagenome (GOLD analysis project Ga0315905, IMG submission 203522) | Freshwater fungal communities from buoy surface, Lake Erie, Ohio, United States - Buoy 4 MA121 | ecosystem: Environmental > Aquatic > Freshwater > Lake | place: USA: Lake Erie, Ohio...
GTAAATGATCTGTTCCCTGTCCTTGGCCCCCTACGCTGTTGTCCATCATGTATAGGGTGTTTTTCAGGCTTCCCGTTCTCACAGCTTTATGAACGTCTATGACAGTGACTATATTCAGTTGCACTGAATTTAGCTGTCCAGGATTTTGCTTCTTGAGAGTAGACTTATCTGACATAATTTTCCTCTGGCTTAGTTAAATTGTGATTCTTGGCAAGGCATTTTTACCCACAAGATAGAGAGGGGAAGAGGTGGCTATAGATTCTGCCCGAGTTCCCACGTTAAATTTGATGGTGTAAGGAACTAATTGCACATCCTTTTTCACCGTACCAGACCAGTAGGAGACATCAGTACCTTCATAAACCTTCTTTTCTGGTTCACAGTATTTCTTGTCAATGATGATTTCATCAATGGCAGCATAGGCTTCACATTCTAAGAATGTCACTGTCCAAACCAATACATCTCCTACTGACACCATGGTTTTTAAACTTTCTGTACCATGGCCTGTAGAACCAGATGCTTTCTCGGTGTCTGTAAAATAGACTTGTCCGCTCAAAGAATCAGTTGCCAATGCGCCCACAACATCTATTACACTGGCGATCGTTATTGTTTTTGCCATAATCTGTCTTCTACTTTTTGAAATTGCGTTTGAAAATCAAACATTTGACTAGACCATAGGGATTGGTAGGTATCCAATACCTGCATTTGTAAACCCATTTTTCTTGGGATCATTAGAAATCTTGATATAAGCATCATGGGTAAAATCTACTGGGACCCAAGCCCATGCCCCATTCTCACGAGATAGTTTGTACAACTGTATGTGCATTGTGTAAGCATAAGTTCCCGGTCTAGATGTATCCACAGATGCAGCCCAGTACCAGCCATCTGTCACCATATCAGGAGAGCCATAGGCAGCAGGATAAATGACATTTTTATCAACTGCTTCGCCGGTGATGTTTGTAATAATTGGATTGAGAGAATTGATTTCCGGAATTTTCCCATCCAATTCAGTCACAAGGTTTCCTGTGACATCCATAATTTTTTGCCCAAGATGGCCAATGTCCTGACTAACATCACTATTTTTACTCTGAACTTGAGTCTTGACACCGACAGCTTTCGAGATCCTTTGTAATTCCTGGACGATATCAGAGATATTCTGAGATTCGTCAGCGTTAACACCTGTAAGTCTATCTGCAAGGGCTTGTATCTCTTCAATGGCCTTGAGATCGCTATTTTTCGACTTGTCTGATAGAAAGCTCTTGGGCAAGGTAGGGGGCAAAGAACCAACTCCATAGGGCAACCAGTTCAAAACCTGCTCATTAGCTTGAGAACCATCACAGTAACTAGTGCCATTAATTGCAGAAATCAATTTGCCAGTGCCTAAACCTTCAGACCCCTGCAATTTCATGTTGTCGAACAGGTAAGTATTACCTTCCAAAGTGTTGGCTTCTATGGCCGCTGCCACATCAATCAACAATATTATTCCCAACTGTTGGCTCATAAAGATTCCTTTTTCTCTGAGTTTAAGTTTGTTTTCACTCTGCAACGCCTAGTTCCAACCGTCCATAAAGTCCTATCTTTACAGAGGTTTTTGTTGTTTTTTATCAAGTTGAGGTTAAATGCACTTCAAAGCCGGAGTATCTACATACATCAGACAGTTCTTGCCTTCATACATTTGCAATTCAAATCTATAGCGATAATCTACGCCCGGTACAAGATAGTATGGGACAATTCCAGACCAAATATTCAAATGTAGCTTATCGCTTTCCAGTTTTGTATGGTCGTCTGGAAGCGGTTCAACACTAGTACCATCTTGCTTAAGAAAGGTAATCTTTCTGATAGCTACCGGTGTCTGCAAATCAACAGCTAAAATTGTCCACTGGATAATTTGTCCTGGATAACACAAAGTGATTAAATTGGTTGTTCCCTGATTGAGACTACCCAGAGGGCTATTGTCCATCATGCAAAGATTACCATTTAACAGCGTTCCACTCGAAAGTGATTCAATGACATCAACAACACAAAATATGCTGATCTTTGACTCCATAATTTCCCTCGTTATTTTACTTGAAAAAAACAGTCGTTGACAGTCCCCTCAAGTGAGAGGATTCTTGTTGAACAGAGACAACCTAAAAAAGTTAAGGATTTGCTGTTGACAAGCTTGGTAGAATAATAAGTAATGTAGGGTTCGAGGGTGAAATTCCCTACTTTGTGATCCATATCTTCATCACATTAGGATATAACTGACTTTAGAAAATATCTCTAACTAAAGGTACTTTACCTACTGGAGTCCTATAAATCTCTTCCGACCACTTTTTCACAAGTTTTATTTCAAACTTATACCCACTCCTTTCAGTGTAATATACATTAGCTTCTCCTATATTAAAAATAGATAAGGAGTGCATTAAAGATTGAATAAATAAACGCCTGATTCCTTCAATTCCCAGCATATTATCCATTCTGATAAACAAGGTTTTGATATCGTCTACCGCAGCGATTAACTGCAAGGTTTTGATTGTGCGATAGTTAACAAACTGCATTTCATGAGCCAGTGCTTCCAAGTCAAAAATACCAGTTGCTTTCAATTCATGACAGAGAGAAGCGTAAACTTGGGGAGCAGAATATTGTGTGTCGTTAATGTGAATAATATCTCCACTGCGACCTAAAAACTCAAATTGTTGGGTTTTTAATTCTGGTTTATCTATATTAGGACGACGTATCACCCTATCCCCCGATTTAAACCTCAGAAATGGTGCTTCATGGCCATGAAGTCGCGTCACAACCAGTTCACCCTCCTCTCCGACTTTAACCCAGCGACCCTTACTATCCACAATCTCGACCAAATGTAACCCGGGAACGGTAGCCAAATAAGGAACTTCATGGCGCAACTGTAAGCCAATGGCTTCGTTTTGAACTGTAGCAAAGTAACTCAAAATTTCCAGATTAGGATAAAGCTCTTTTAACTCAAGTTGTTTGCGATATGGTAATACTCCACTACCGTACATTGCTACACGGAAACTTTTCCTAGCCTCTTCGTGTAAACCAATACCAAGATCGCTGAGGATTGCTATACCTGCGGAAATTGCCATAATTGCCTTTGGACCGGGATAAGACATAATGTGGTGATAAACTTCCCTCATCACCGGACCTGCGCCAAGATAGTTAATTCCGGGTATATTCTGTAAAACACCCCCAACCATTGTCCCGCTACTCCACATTTGAAAATCCGCTAAGGTGGTAGCAACCCACTTCGGATCATCCCCTGCTAGGTAATCAGCTAACATATACTGGCCGATGAATTTACCAGCAATCTTGTAAGTATCTTGTAATTCTCGCAACGAGTAAACCATTTCCACTGGTAAACCAGTTGTAGTTCCACCACTGGCGACAATTTCAAAACCGCCATAACTTAAAGGAACAACTAAACCTGGTCTTGACAATGAGAACAACTCACCCATGGTACTCTTATCAGAAATTGGTAATTGTTGCCATTCTTCAAAATTGCGGGGGGCTTTTTTTAAGCCTGACTTCTCAATCATGTCTTTCCAAATGGGATTGAGCATGAGAGTATTTGTCATTTGCTGTAAACGCCGCAATACTAAAGCATTTTGAATTGTCTCTTCCAGTCCACTATATTCCGTCTCTAATAAACTTTCACACTTTTTGATTTTCTCAAAAAATGAAGGCAGTTTAACTACTTGATCAACTGATTTTGGTTCTAATTCATCCAGGGGAATTAATTGATCAATTAATGCTTCACTAGAAATAGATGCTTTCTGAGTTCCAGTATTCATGCTCATTCCCCCATCCTGATATTCTAACACTTTTGTTCCCCTGCTAATAAAAGACTATAAAACAAGCCAAAAAACTGGTTTAACCCTAATTATTGAAATTCAAAACTTGTAGCTGTTTAAAACAGTCGCTTTAAAACTAAGTTCCGCTCATTAATTCCCGTCCAATTTTTCTGATTTCATCTAGTAACTCATGAAAGTGATGAGTATTAATTTTGTGATTCATGAAAACGACACGCAAAGAGTTAATTCCATCAATTTCTACCTTGGAGATGAAAAATTTTCCTCCTTCCCTAATTCTATTTCTAATTGCTAACTGAAAATCAGACAACAGATTATCGCTCACATTAGACGGTACATATCGGAAACAAAGGATATTCACCTCCGGTTGATGAATGGTCTGGAAATCAGGCTGGTGTTTGAGTATTTGATAGGCTTCCTGGGTCAACTGACACAAATACTCGATCTTGTCAGCAAATATTTCCTTTCCATAAAGCGCCCATAATACCCACAAGTTCATGATTAGTGGTCTTTTAGTGCATTCAAAATTCTGTTCTGCACTATCGAATTGAGTATAGATATCAGGAACTTTTTCAAAGACATAACTAGCGTTCTGACGAAATGCTCCATAGCTCTTTTCCTTATTCTTATAGAAAAGAAGGGTACACACCCCAGGTAAAAACATCATTTTGTGAGCGTCCAAGACAAAGGAATCTGCCTTTTCAATTCCTTTTAATTTGTGACGCAACTGGTCAGAAACCAGCAAACTAGCACCATGAGCGCCGTCAACATGAAGCCAGATATTTTTCTCTTTGGTAATTTGTGCTAATTGATCAATTGAATCAAAAGCACCTACGGAAGTAGTTCCTGCTGAAGCCACCAAACAAAAAATCTTTAGCCCCCGTTTCTCTGCTGCTTCTAGGGTAGGACGAACCTTGTCTATACAAATTTGTTTTTTCTGATTAATTGGTAAACGGATAATTTGATTTTCTCCGATTCCCATAATCCCCGCAGCCCGACAAATGCCATAATGTGCATCCTCACTCACAGCAATGGCCGGACGATATTGATCCCCCAATGCAGAAATCCCTTCTGACCAAATCTGGGGAAATTTTTCGTTCCTAGCTGCTAAAAGAGCGGTTAAATTACCTAATGTTCCCCCAGAGGTGGTCACCATGGCAAAACTATCAGGACTCCAACCAATAAATTGGTTAAACTCGTCGGCCATAATCCGCTCAACTACGTTTGGTAACTGCCCTGCTTCATAGAAGGAGGACGGTTGACTGACGATAGAACTAATTAAATCAATCAGACCAGCTAAGGGAATTACACCAGAAAATTGTCTCCCCATATAACCGGGTGAGTACACTTGTATTCCAGTTTTAATATATAAGTCAATAATTGCTTCTAGTTTTTCTTGATTGTATAAAGTCTTACCCTTTTGTCCCTGATTCATGATCTCTTTTGCTGTTTGGGACAAGTCATAAGGATTACTCAATGCTAATCCTCTGATTGATGAATCGGCTAAGTATTTTTCTAATTTGGATACAACGATTTCAGCGCTCTGCCGAAACAATTGATCATCAAAAACCCCCTCCTTGGTGATCAAGCTCTCGGTATCTATATACGGCATAAGTATTCTAGTCCTAACCCTAGTCTTTTTATGAATGACGAATTTCAGCAACCCTTATACAATCTACAAGGTAATTGTCAACTTGTCAATCATATTGACTAAATATCTCATTAAACAAATGTAAAAATTAAATATTAAGATGGTCAGTAATGCAAGATATCAGATGCAAAAAAGCTAACTAATACTAAGAAGTTCTGATCTGGCCTTTTGCCATTTTTTCCGCCAGCCCTAAATAGGCTAGTTTATGTTAAAGTAGTTTAAAATATACGTCATTTATACACCAGGGTGGTCAGGGATGCCCACCCCACAAGAATTAGACTGATTTTAGTTTATACAATTTAAATGCAGTCTAATTTATTACTTGCTGTGGCGACTGGAAGTGGTGGTTCATCTTATTCTAATCACCGATAGCGTGGCGTTAGCTAATTGCTACACATTAAATCGGAATAACATCACATCCCCTTCTTGAACAATATACTCTTTTCCTTCACTTCTGACTAATCCTTTTTCTTTGGCCGCATTCATTGAGCCGTGTGTTACTAAATCGTTATAAGCCACAGTTTCTGCGCGAATAAATCCCCGTTCAAAATCAGAGTGAATCACTCCTGCTGCTTGGGGTGCAGACATTCCGGCATTTATTGTCCAAGCGCGGGTTTCTTTTGGTCCACAGGTGAAATAAGTCCGCAAACCTAAAAGGGTGTAAGTTGCACGAATTAAGGATTTTAAACCACCTTCTTTCACACCTAAAGATTCCAGAAAGTCAGCTTTATCGGCTTCTGGTAATTCGACTAATTCCGCTTCTACTTGTGCGGATACTATCACAACTTGGGCATTTTCGATCGCAGCGACTTCTCGAACTTTTTCCACAAAATCATTACCCGTTGCTAAGTCTTCTTCAGACACATTAGCAGCGTAAATAATTGGTTTATTGGTAAGTAATCCTAACCCTTTAATCACTTCAGATTCTTCGGTATTTAAACTTACTTGACGGACAGATTTACCTTCATTTAAAGCAGCAGCTAATTTTTCTAAAATTGCCACTTCAAATTGTGCATCTTTACTAGTGCGTGCGGCTTTGCGGGTTCTCTCAATGCGTTTTTCAATTTGGGATAAATCTGATAAACCAAGTTCTAAATTAATGATTTCAATATCTCGCGCTGGGTCAACAGAACCGGCTACATGAATGATATCATCATTTTCAAAACAACGGACAACATGAACTATGGCATCAACTTCTCGAATGTGGGATAAAAATTGATTACCGAGTCCTTCTCCTTGACTAGCACCTTTGACCAAACCGGCAATGTCCACAAATTCGACACGGGCGGGGACAATTTGTACTGAGGTAGCAATTTTAGCTAAAACGTTTAACCGGTCATCGGGGACTGAGACCATGCCAACATTGGGTTCAATGGTGCAAAATGGGAAATTAGCGGCTTCAGCTTTAGCGTTAGCGACTACAGCGTTAAATAAGGTTGATTTTCCGACGTTGGGAAGTCCGACAATTCCGGCTCTTAGCATTGTAGATTTTAGATTTTGGTGTCAAGTGTCAAGTATAAGGATAATTCAAACCGGTGGAGATGGCAGAGAAACTGGGGATAATATTTTAGGTATCCTGATTTTCCCACAATTCTAACAAACCAACTGTACCTACAAAAAATGTATAAATTGCATATTTAATTGCTGTCTGATTGCGTGTTGGGGCATAATAAGCGGCAATTAATGCTTCAATAAAATGAGCAGATAGGGCAATATGGGCAATGATTAAAGCTGGGGTTAAGATACTCGGTAGTTGATTATTGGTTATGGATGTTTGCATATTCCATAATTCTAACCCCATGGCGCTGGTGATGAGTGCGGTGGAGATGATTTTGATAATGGGGAATAGTTTTTGTTTGATATCTTTTAAGTTCATGTTGTTTGATTTTTTCAAAGTAAGAATATTTTACATTTTATTCTATCAAATTATTGATTAATTCATCTATTCTTAAAAGTTCATGAGTAATTTGGGTTACAGTATTTAATTCATTTGCAGGATCTGGAGTTTGAATAGTCATGTATGATGTAGCTGAAGTATGGGCTACAAGACCTCGTTTTTCTCCAAATGTATTCATGTCAGCAAGCCAAGCAGGATCTAAGTCATCACTATCTATTCCTATGGGTAAAAGTAAGGACAAAATATGATCTTCTTTGACTCCATGATTTTGACTAATAACTCTTTTAAAACTTTCCACAGCTAAATCTATTTTTTTTGATATCTTGATTTTTTCTTCTTTAACTGTTTTACTTCCCTTTTGTGGTGTAAGTGTATCTGGTGGTTTATCCATAGTTAAACCAGAAAACCCAAGTAGACAGATTAAAGTACGAGTTGTTTTACCTTTAGTCCAAAGAGTTTTAGCATTTTGAACAACTTCCCAAGCTCTTTCTTCAAGATAAGATTCAATTTCAGCATGAGCTAAAACTCTATATGCAGCAGTTCTAGATAATTGACTCTCAGAATATAGACCCGTTGGGCTAATTTCAGGAATAAATTCGTTTTTTAACCTGTTTAGCTGGGTTCTTAAAGTAATAAATTTATCAGATTTTGGCATATCTTATTAAGAACCTACCTCAAACCATTAAAAATAATCCGATTATCAACGAATTGAGGTAAATTAAATTCTACATCTAAAACTTCTAGTAGAGTTTCACCCCATAATCTAAAACGATTGTAAGTTTGAATAATGTTTTTGGTTGTTCCTTCAACACCTTCTTTAAAGTCGTTATTTGATGAACATAATTTTTCAAAAGCTTCTTTAACTTTGTCTTGATTTATTTGAGCAGACTGTCTAATAATTTCATCTGAAAAATAAAATACCATCACATCTAAAATTGCTCTATTAAAGCGTCTTCTATATTTTTTATCATTGCTTAACCACATACGAAAAAAGTTTTTGTCTCCAAAGATATTAATAGTTGTTTGTACTGCTTCCTCAAATTGGTTAACTACATTTTCAATATCATTATGTTTGTTATTCCAATCTTTATTAAGTTCTGTGCAGGTCATGTCAAGAAATGATTTAAGGTTTCCACTATATTTGGATAAGAAATAATGAAATCCTACATAACGTAACAATAATTCGACATCTCTCATCCGAAAATCAGGATGTTTTGAGTTGAATATTTTTTTAAGAGATTGACTTTTAATTGATTGATCATCTAAAAAATTGATAAATGAACCATGATGTAATGCTTGTCGAAGTTCTTGAGCTGATAATGGTGTACTTTGTACATTCAAACGTAGAAAAATTTTATAAAGGAAATTTTCGTCTTTTATATTCCGCAGAAGCATAGTGCGAATAGTTTGATTATCAAGATTATCAGTATCTCTACTCAAAAATAAATCACTTCTTATGTCCTCGTATGTTTTGCCAATTAAATCACGTCTAAATTCTAGATTTCTTAAAGCAAAGGCATTATTTGGTATTTTTTCATCACTCCTGCCATAAAATTGCAGAATTGTTAACAAGCGTTGCTTACCATCAAGAACAATAAATTTACCTTGTTCTTGACTAGCTGCTAATACTATTTGTGGTACTGGAAATCCAAGTATAAGTGATTCGATAAATCTACTTTTGAGTGTTATATCCCAAGCATCTCGTCTTTGAAATCTTGGAGTTAATTGGATATTATTGCGAAGAAGCTGATCAAGTATTGTTGCTGTTGTCCAGTCACTAGCAGAAACAACAATTTCTTTAATTTTCTTTAATTCAGGAATTAACTCACTCAGCGGTTGAGACTCAATTTCTTGATCTTCCTCTTCCTCAAAAAAGATTTCTTCTTCGTTAGTCATAGTTTCCGTTTGCATAAGGGTTTGAATTTAAAATATATCATATCATATAGGAATCCGGCTTGATTCTTAAAAAGATACATGGGGTGCGTTACGAATACAGCTAACACACCTCTCAAGGACCGATACCAAGACAGTTTTACTCCTGAATTATACTGTAATTTTTTCAACTTTGTTGAATATGACTATGTAACATTACTAAAGTCTCCGCTAATTGACTCAAGCGATTTTCTAAATCTTGTTGACGTACTAATAGTTGACGTAATCTTTTATGACGAGCGATCGCTATACTAATACTAGGCACTTGGTCTACTGGACAGGGGCGTGACCAAACCTGACCCGCTGCATCTACTCCACAGAGGCGATATTCGGTATGCACTGATTTATAAGATTCTTTGTCACCATTAGCGCAAATCTCCTCTACATAGTCCATTAATTGATCTACTTCGGCATGACGCAACGTAGCTGTTACACCTGTTTCCGGTTGTTGGAGATGAGATTCTAACCAACCATTAATAATTGCACCTTCTAAATAAATATCCTGAATTTGTTGTACAATTGTTTGCAGTTCTATTTGCCAACTAGCAACTTTTTCTTGAATTGCTTGGAGCATATTCATGGCCAGCGCTGGGTTAGCTCCGTGACGATGACTACTAAAAGAAGGGGTTTTAAATTTAGGGAGAGTTGGTGTTTTTTCTCCAGTCTCTTGGGTTGGAAAAACTGGTACAGAATCATGATGAGGAAATACAGCCTCTGAATTTCCATGACTAAGCTCTGTATCTAATTTGGTATTATCTGTTGCTCCTGTAGTGGCAGAATTGTCCGTAGATTCATGGTGTCCGATGCTAATCCGAAAGGAAAAAGAGCGTTTTGTCTGATCACTGGTTTGTCTAGCGGTATCATCATGGCGACTTTTTAAGTCATGTAGCGTTGCCTCGATCCGTTTCAACCCTGGTTTCATAAAAATATCCTAAAATTTATGGTCTTGATCAAAAAAGAATTCAGGAGGACAAAATGAATTTCTGCTTAGATTGTTAAATTTAGCAGGCTTTCCTCTAGCTAGGCTTGATTTCCCTCGCGGATGTTTACTTTCAAGTATTATATAATGAAATGGGTCATGAATAAAGTGATTTTAGTGACGGGTGCTGCCCGGTCGGGTAAAAGCGAATGGGCGGAAAATTTGGCAGAAAATTCAGGAAAAACAGTTGTATATATCGCCACAGCCATACAAGATGCAAATGATCAAGAGTGGCAACAACGGATTGAAAAACACCAACAACGACGACCTCAAGATTGGTTGACTCTCTGTGTACCAGTGGAACTTACGGCTACTTTAGCTCAATCCCAGACCGATAATTGCTTGTTAGTTGATTCTTTAGGGACTTGGGTAGCTAATTTTCTAGAAATAGAAGATGTAATCTGGGAAAATACAGTAAAAGAGTTGCTAGAAACCTTGCCCTTAGTTGCAGCTAATATCATATTTGTGGCCGAAGAAACAGGTTGGGGTGTAGTTCCAGCTTATCCTGTGGGGCGCAAATTCCGCGATCGCCTCGGTATGTTAGTCCGGCAATTAGGTAATATTTGTGAACCTGTTTACTTAGTTGCAGGTGGTCATGTTCTCAACTTAAGTTTACTAGGCGTACCATTACCATCACCTAAGTTTTAATTTAATTGATGCCAATGATGCCAAAAATTCAGAAAAATTAAATAGAAAATTAAATAGAGATAATTTTATAATTTTTACTTGCCAACTGACAAAATTCTGTACTATAATAAAAATGTAAAGTGCATGGGGCTTTAACGGTTTCGACAGGTTGGCGAAGGCTACTCTGTGATTCAGGTCGAGAGCGAGTCATCTCTCGGAAATCAAAGACTCGAAAAAAAAGTAAATGCGAACAATATCGTAAAATTTGCTCGTCGGGAAGCTCTAGTAGCTGCCTAAAACACCTCTTACAGGTTCGAGCGTCTTTAATTTGACTCCGTTAAGGATTAAAGACCTAACCCCCAACGGATGCTCCAACAAACGTTCTCTGGTTGGTTTGGTGGCTAAGATTAAATCAGAGCATCCTACGTTCGGGATAATGAACGATTCCCGCCTTGAGGGTCAGAAAGGCTAAACCTGTGAACGAGTGGAGGGTTAATACCCAATTTGGACATGGGTTCGACTCCCATAAGCTCCATTTTCAATAAAAGAAGACTAGCAGAAAAGCCCGGAATTGACACCTAAAAATCCCCTTTTTAGGTGTTAATTTTTTTCAGCCAGGTATAAGGATTTTCTCTCATTTTTACACCTCCGTTTTCACAATTATACTCTACCTTCAATAATAGCTAAACCCCATGCTAATTGATGTAAGTATTTGGCATTAATACTAACAAGCTCTTGATCAAGAGGTGATTTAGGAGCATTAGGTTTTCCATAATCTTGATAATTTGTGGTGATAAAGCAAATATTCTGATGGAAATTTTTATTTCTCAATTGCTTACCAATATCTAAAAAAGCCGCAAATATCTGACAGTCTTTAGCGGAATTTTTACCTCTTTGAGCAGGAGCATCACATTTATTAATTCTCTTCATTGCTTCTACATAATGAGAATCATCTATTGCTATTTTCTCACATTTATCTAGGAGACTTTTGGAAAGATTTCCCAGGTGTTCAGAGAGATTTAGAGTTTGTATTGGTTGTCCAAAATTATGTTTAATATCAAAAATAATATTTGCAGCATTAACCATTTTCTGTCTTTTGAGTTCTGCTTTTTTGATTTCTTCTGTAAGTTCATTTTTGACAGTTTCTATATTTTCTTTCCATTCTGTATAGACAATTTCATTTGTCACTAACCATACACTACGATTATTTGCTTCTGTTTTACGAATTAATTCTAAAGATGCTGATATCTCATTAGTAGATATCTCATTATTATTAGTAGATATCTTATCTCTAAATGGAGAACGGATAATATCTAAAATTATGCAAGTGTCTAAAAATAAAACTGGTGCAGGTGCAGAAATAATAACTTCACTTAGCTCTGTTGAACTAATAAACATTCTTATTGTCCTTTTGTATAGTTCAACAAAGCATCTGCAAATTCGTATTCTGTGACTAATTTATCTACTGCTTCTTGTGACCATCCTTTTTCAATTAAGGAGGTGCTTAATAAATTAGGATCTAATTTTACGCCTTTGGAATTTACAGATAATATGAAATCAAACCATTTTTTTCTATCTCCAGGATGTGAGGTAACGGTAAATTTATTTGCATAAGTAGCAAATTGATTTAATAATGCTGCTGCATCATTACCGATCAGATTTTCAATAAATTCTTGATCGTTTGTTAATTCTGTGCTTACAGGAGTATTTTCAATGGCAGGTTGTACAATTGTTGTAAAGAAGTCTACTAAAATTTGATTGTATTCATCAACAGATAATTGACCTTTTTCTGTTGGTACAATATTAGATACAAACCAAGTATTTGGATCTTTCTGAAAAAGTATTAAACCAGCAGATTCTAAACCATCACCTGCGGTATGTTCAAAACAATAGGCTTTTTCTTCTAAGAGAACTGCGTTTTTTTCGCGTTCGTAAGCTCTTGACCAATTGTTTATACAATTATCGGTTAAATATTTGATTAATTGGTCAATATCATAGCTATTGAGGTATATATATAAGTCTCGAAACTTTTTCATAAGACCTCGCGGTAAGTGGGAAACTCAGTGGCTTTAGCCCTGAGAGGGAAGCGACACGGGCAGTTCTACAAGCTCACTGACCACGGTTTTAACCGCTTTGAATCTTTTTTCATTACTGCCTTGGAGTTAAGAAATTCGGGGTACTTTTGTGGTGTACTTTCAACGGGACAATTAGCGATTCAAATTTCCCAACTCTGTACGCATAATGTGTTGCTCCGCAGAGCCTCCCATTTCTGGGGTAATGTTAGCTTAGTCAATGTTTTAAGAGCTTTTTAGACTTGCAACACTGTTTCAGTGACTTTAAAACTGTTTAATTGCAAATGACAGAGCAGGGAACTAGCTACGCATTCCAGGGTGTCGTGACTCAAAAAACGTAGTCAGTGAAGACTTAAACTAGTCAGTACAGCTTGTAATTTTTTACAAGCTCAGTCGCTTTAGGGCTGAGTTACTGACAGTGATTGTAATATCTAACAATTACTAAAAATAGAATAGCATATTTTTTGTTCATTTAGCTTTCTAACCCGCCTGGGAATTAATTCCCAGTCTAATAGCCGAAGTCCGTTAAAACGGACTAAATGATTATACTTTAAGTATAGATAACACGCAAAGAGTCTAATTCATTGATGTCACTTACAACTTTACGTAAAGTTTCACTAAAATAGAAAACTTCATAATTAGGTGCAAGTTCTTTTTGTAGTTGCTTCCACAAACTAATACCCTCTGCTTCAAAAGCCGCTTTAGCCTCTAAACTGGGAAAACCTGATGAATTAGGATCTTCCCAGTTCAACTTTGCATCATAAATATCTGCCCATTTTTCCAAACGGCTAATAGTTTCTTTACTTAATGGCATCGTTTCTGGATCAATATCTCCAGCTTTATCATAACTAGCCCACCATAGTGGGTAACATTCATAATCAGCCATGAGTTTGATTTTTTCTACTTTAAACAGCATCTACCAATTCAAAACGAATTTTTTTACCAAGAACTCTTGCAGCTTTATCAATCGTCTCTAAAGTAACAGAATGATGATCAGGATCTAAAAGTCTATCAACAGATGATCTACTTGTTTTCATTTTCTCAGCCATTGCTGTTTTAGTAATATTTTTCTCAGCCATTGCGGTTTAAATTTGCCAAGCAATTACTCTTTTCATAGCTATTAAATTTATTTCTTCTAATGTTCCTTCTTCTTCTAAAAACGCATCAAGAGAAGAACCAATATAAGGATTTTCTGTCATTTTTACGCCTCCATTTTCAGAATTATACTCTACCTTCAATAATAACTCAAGTTGCTAGTTATCTAGTTGAGGCTGGTAATTGGTAATTGGTCTTAATTCTGTTCATCCTTAAATCCTGGACATCCTGATTCAGACAATTTCTCTAACTAGTAACTTACGTTATTACGAGCATCTGTTAAATTTGTTTGCTTGGATATAGTGGGATTTTTCCTCATGCTGTAGCTGATATTTTTTAATATTATCAGTTAGCTTTCTAACCCGTCTGGGAATAAATTCCCAGACTAATAGCCGAAGTCCGTTAAAACAGACTTAAAGATTATTCTATTCGTCTTGAGACGATTTTTTTATGAGCTTCAGAATTCAATATCATCTTCATTTGTTTGTGATTGTATTTCTGTAGATATTTCTGATTTTAGCAGTGATGCTTTAACCTTTTCTCGTTCCGTTTGGAGTTTGTTAGCGTATTCTGGTTCTTTCCATTCGACTCTAGATGTTAATTCATAGACATCAGTTCTACCTTTTCGGATTTTTTTCTTTATTAATCCTTGTTTTTCAAGGCTTTTTAGACCATATTGAGCTTTTCTTACACTCATTTTACAGATGTTTGCAATTGTTTCTAAGCTTGAAAAGCACTCTCCTCTACGCGCTACATGAGCATATAGTCTGAACTCATAAGGGCTGAGTCCATATAAATCTAGGTCAGCGTGGACAAAAATCACTCCGTTAGGCGAATTTTTTTCTGTATCCATATTTTTTGTATTTGTTGGACATTTTTACTTCGTACCCAAGTATTTTGTGCATATAAAGTATATCCTAGAATATCAATGGAATAACTATAGAGGATTAACTTCATATGCACTAAAAACATAAGAGGTGGTTTTTGGTGCGTGATATTTTCTTGACGATATAAAACAATCGTGATAGAGTAAAAAAAAGAAAGCTGACTGTTCGAGCAGCCAGCTTTCACGACAAATTTCTGTTTTTTGAGTTTTCCTTGCATTTAACCCCAAGGAGGGTATTCATTATGGACAATTATAACTCAAAGTCTGTTCCATCGGCAAGACAGCAAATCGAACTCAATGTAAGAGGTTCTAAATTTCCAGTTGAACTAGGGTGCAAATTGGAAAGAGTAATAGAACTAACACACGCTAAAGCTACAGAGATCAGCAAAGCAAGAAAGAAAGGTCTTCATACTTATGAGATTGATATCTGTAACGGAGCTTGGATTATTCACATCAAAAGACAAAACGGCATTCACTACTGCTATGATGTTTGGTTTCGTCCAATGATATTAAAAGCTGCGTAAAAAGTTGAAAGAGATACTCTAAAAGTATTTATGTCAGCAAAAATAAGGGGTAAAGATTATTAATAAATCCTTACCCTTTAACTTTATTAATTCACTTAAAACCTAAGCCCCTACAGACTCCTTAGCGGCATACAAAACCTCAGCCGAGATATCTTTAAACCCACGTTCACGGGCAAACTTTTCGGTATTTCGTTTCACTTTCCCTCGCACAAAACCAGGAATCTTATTCAATTCTGCTTGGCCATCTTTTGTCCAATTCAAACCAGATTCTGCAGAAATTCCTTTGGTAATTACTTCCTTGGTATCGTGTCCACCAAAGATTTCTAAAAGGTGATCTTCCATTCCCAAAGTGAAGGAATTGTAGATTAAATCTGTGATTTGATTTGTGCCTTCATAACCCATAAATGGTTTGTAACCAATGGGGAAATTCTGCACGTGAATAGGTGCTGCAATCACACCACAAGGAATATCCAAACGTTTACCCACGTGACGTTCCATCTGTGTACCAAAGATAGCAGAAGGTTCAACACGAGCGATCGCATCCCCAATTTCACCATGATCATCTGTAATTAATACTTCATCGCAATATTCGCTTACCTGTTCTCTAAACCAGTCAGCATCATACTTGCAATAAGTACCAGCCCAAACTACATGAATCCCCATTTCCCGTGAGAGAATCTTGGTTAAAGCCGCTGCATGAGTATTATCACCGAAAACCACCGCTTTCTTCCCTGTCAAGTTCTGACAGTCAATAGAACGGGAAAACCAAGCCGCTTGGGATACGTGCAGAGTTTGTTCATTGATGAAGTCTTCATAATTAACCTCAGCACCTTGGGCGTTAATTACCTGCTGAATTTTGCGGATACATCTAGCAGTTTCTACAACACCCATGGGTGTAATATCTACGTAAGGTGTCCCGAATTGTTCTTCTAAATATTTAGCCGTTGTTAACCCCAGTTCCCGATAAGGAACTAAGTTAAACCAAGCCTGGGGCATATTTTTTAACTCATGAACCGCAGCACCTTCAGGAATGACAATATTCACCTCAATTCCCAAATCAGCCATTAACCGTTTAAGTTCGGTACAGTCGTGGTTATTGTGGAAACCAAGGGTAGAAACGCCGATAATATTAACTGAGGGTTTAGCGGTTTTCTGTGTTGGTAATTCCTCCCGCTTCCGGGCTTTTTCAATGTAATATTGAACAATTTGTTGTAGAGTCCGGTCTGCGGCTTGTAGTTCATTGTAGCGGTAATGGTTGACATCCGCCAGCATTACGTCCCCTTTTGCTTCTAATTGCGCCCGTTCCACAAAGTTATGTAAGTCTTCTTGCAAAATGCTGGAAGTGCAGGTAGGAGTTAAGACAATTAAATCGGGGTGTTCTTCCGCGTCTTTGCGAGTAATATTGTCTACTACCTTTTCTTGAGAACCACGGGCTAAAACGTTTCTATCAACGACGCTGGTTGTCACTGGAGTGAAATCTCTCTCCCGCGATAGCATGGAACGCATGACGTTAAAGTAGTCATCACCCAGGGGCGCGTGCATGATTGCATGAACGTTTTTAAAAGAACTAGCAATTCGCAAAGTACCAATATGGGCTGGTCCTGCATACATCCAGTAAGCTAATTTCATCCGGTTTTCTCCCTTTGCAACTTAAAATTTCTATAAGTGCTTGATTATTAAATCGTTTCTGATTTTCTCAAATCTACCAGCTATGAACAAATAAGGTTTGTTACGAGGTTCTTTGGTGTGAAAGATGGTAAAACCTAGTTCCTGACTGGGTTATAGCTGCTATTTAAACAATATTTATGTTGTTTAAGTCAATAAATCTTAATGATTTGTAAAATAAGCTGTTACGTATCTCAATTAAACCTGAGTGATTTTTAGGTAAAAAAACCACATTTTAAAGTCTCACGCAAAGGCGCAAAGTCGTAAAGGAAGAAAGGAATGTAAAAACAAAAGTGTGGTATAAGTACATTAAAATTGCTGTAACCCAATTTTAAATTGTTCAGATCAGTTCGGAAATAGCTGTAATTAATTCAAATACATCTATGGGTTTAGGAAGATACTTTTGAAAACCGGCGTTTAATACTTGATTGATGACTTCATTTGCAGTATAACCTGTGAGTGCGATCGCGGGAATTTGTCTTTTTTGGGTAGATTTTAAAGACCTAATTTGGTTAAGTAAATTATAGCCATTTTCCTCTGGCATCCCAATATCAGTGATTAAGATATCTGCTGGGAACTGTTGGAGACATTTTAATGCTTCCCTAACAGAATCTGCCGTCATGACTACTGCTCCATATTCTTCTAAGGCAAAAACCAAAAACTCACGGACATCAACATTATCATCAACAACTAACACTTTTACACCATCAATAGTTGAATTTTGGGAATTGTTGGGCGACTCCCTCAGGGGGTTTAGCTCCGGCTGTGATTCAAATAATGGTATTCTAACGGTAAAAGTTGCTCCCTGTCCCTTACCTAAACTTTTAGCCCAAATATTTCCCCCGTGCAATTCTACCAAGTGACGGACAATTGCTAAACCTATTCCTAATCCACCATAATTTCGGGTATTGGAAGCATCCGCTTGACGAAAATAGTCGAAAATATAGGGCATAAAATCAGGACTAATACCAGATCCTGTATCAATTACTTGAATTTGTGCTTCTGAGTCTACTGTTTTTAGTCCGATTTCAACTTGTCCTCCGGGGGATGTAAACTTAATCGCATTAGCGAGCAAATTCCAGACAATTTGTTGTAAACGAATTGGATCACCTAATACCATCACATTATGAGATTCAATTGTCAGCAATATCTTAATTGACTTAGCTTTGGCTGCTAAATACATAGTATTAATTGCGGTTTCAATTGGTGATACTAAGTTGACTGGGTGAATATTGAGGCTGATATTACCTCGAACCATTCGAGAAATATCTACTACATCTTCAATTAATTGGGTTTGTGATTTGGCGTTGCGTTCAATAGTTTCTAAAGCCAGTGCTGTTTTTTCGGGACTTAATTTCCCGGATTGCAGCATTTGTGACCAACCAATTATAGAAGTCAGCGGCGATCTTAATTCATGAGAAAGTATGGCTAAAAACTCATCTTTAATCCGATTAACTCGTTGAGATTCTTCGTAAAGATGGGCATTATTCATTGCTAATAATAGCATTTGCGCTAACTGCACTAAAATAGCTTCATCATCTTCTGTAAAATCACCTTCATATTTATCAGAAAGGTGCATAAAACCAATGTGTTTACCTTTAATATCAATCAGTGGTGCTACCAGCCAACCGCGCAGGGGTAAATTATTATTAATTGCGGCTGAATGTGCTTCTAGTTCGGTCTGAGTCATTCGCATTGAATTTTGGATTTGACAACCTAACCTATAGAAATCAGATTCATCAAACTTTTCATAATTTTCTCGCCACTGTTCATATTTATCTGTAAGATGAACTGTATGCACTGCTTTTGTGCAACTTTCATCTATTTTAATACTAATGATTGATTGGTGCGCTCCGATAATTTCCGCAGCTTGCTGTGTCACCAATTGCAGTATATTATGAGTTGATAGTGTTGAATTAATAGTCAGAGATAAATCAGCTAACTTTTGCAAACGATTAGTGATTTTGAGAGTCATAGCATATTCTTCTAATTGTTGATTAGCTTGTTTAAGGCTGTCTGCTTGTTCTGATAAATTGGTATATAACTGAGCATTTTCTAGGGAAATAGCAGTTTGGGTCATTAGCAAGTTTAAAACTTCAATTCTATTATATGTAAACGCGCCTACAGTTAGCTGATTTTCTAAATATAGAATACCCATAAATTTACCTTTATGAATAATAGGAAGACATAACAAACTTTTAGGTTGCTGGGAGACAATATAAGAATCAGCAGCTATTAAAAGATTAGTTTTAATATCATCTGTGACGAATATTTTCGCTGTATTATAAACATAATTAATCACATTTATAGGAATATCTTTACTTAAATTAACCGGGGTTGATTCCTGGATAACAGTTGCATTATTTATTTTTATGGCTTCGACAAATAGATGATTATTTTTAACTAAAATTAAAACAGATTTAGTTGCACCGCTATTTTCCATCATCACTTGCATTAATGTTGATAGCAATTTATCTATGTGGATTTCACTAGCAATTACTTGAGAGAATTTTATAACTGTTTTCAAATCAATAGCCTCCGAAATACTATTATTTTTAGAAATCATCATTGATACAGGTTTTTTTCCTGCTTGTAGGGTCTTAGCAAGTAATTGGGGATAGGATTTTTCTAAATGGTCTACCTTAGCTTTTCCTCCCCAACGTAAATAGCCATAATATGCCTTTGTCATATATAATGAAGCAATTTCATTTCTACCTAAAGATAAATAAAACTCTGCCGCTAATTCATAAGATAAGGCCTCTTCATGAAGATATTCATAATTATTTGCACCTTCAATAGCTCGGTCATAATATTCCATAGCTAAGAGCATTTGCCCTAAAACTCGCGCTTTTTCAGCTTCTATGAGGTCATATTTATGTTGATAATTCATGGGTGCATTAACAGCCCAATACTGCATCTTTTCCTGATTTGCTAAAACTTGTTTCATGGACTCCATTTGTTCATGTTCTGACTGATAATTATATGCAGCCAAAAGAGACAAAGAATAGTAAAAATTATGTTGGCTGACAGTAATTTGTCCTGGCACAGATGTTATATATTCTTTAGCTAAAACAGCACTATCAAGGGCTTTTTTATATTCTTTAAATAAATAAAATTGTATGGTTTTAGTTAGATAAAATCCAAAGAGAGAGTGATAATTTTTATTATTAACTAAAAATATAAACAATTCTTCAGTAAAAAAATCACCATTAAATTGGCATTTATCCTGATTTATTGCTTGCAAATTAAATATTATTTGTTGCCAAGTTTTGATGTTTTGTGTATGCCAATCGAGTTTTCTATGGGAGATTAAAGCAGCACAATTTTCTAGATATTCAGATACAGTTATTAAACTTTCCCCAGCAAATAACATCATGAACATATTAAATGTATAAGCAAAACCTAAAAAGTCTGTTTCACCTATTTTCCAGCCATATTCAGCAATTTCTTGTAAAGGAACTATAGATCCTCGAAAATGCTGTTTCCAATAAATAATATGAGAATACCATAATATTAAAATTCTGAATCTGATCACTTGATTGTCAAACTGCTCTGATAAATTAAGAGCTAATTTTCCATAACTATATCCAGTATTAATATCCGAAAACCTATCGCAGACTATCAAGCCATAACAAATATAAGTATAAGCAGACTCCACAGAATTGCCATATTTAATAGCCAGATTTATTATAGTAAGTATAATCGGCAATTCCATCTCCAATTGTGAGAAATAAGCTATAAAACCAAGAGCCATTAGTATCCCCATTGCTGCAAGTTTATAAGGATCTGTCATTTTTGGTAAATGGATTAAGTCCTCAACGTTAACATTTATCAGGGGTGCTTCTTTTACAGTAACTTCTAGTTTCTCTAATAATTTTAGACCCGTATCAAAGGTTAATTCCATGTCATACATTAGCATTTGCTTTTTGTATACCTTAACTTCATCTAATACACTAATTACATTTTTATTAACTATTTCTATATAAGTTATTGCTTGGTCAGGATGAATATTTAAATATGCTGCCTCCACTGCTTCTATATAAAGATTCAATGTTAAGTTATATTCATGCTGCCAACTATCTGCTGCAAGTAATGATAAACCTTTTTTTAAATACCTAAAAGCAGCATCATAAGCTGTAGCTGCTTTGGCTTTAGAACCGGCAATTAAATTTAGTTGAGCTACTGCATATTTTTCTGACTGAACTGTAATTAAATCCATACCAATATTCAACTGATTCACAATTTCAAATATATTTTCTTCTATGTCCTTTTCCGAGGTATTTTTTAAGAGCAATTGCCCAACTTTTAAATGGGTAGATTGTTTTTCCTGGTCAGGAATCAAAGCATAAGCAGCTTGCTGTACACGGTCATGTAAAAATCTGTAACTAAATTTCTGTTCTTCGTAGTTATGAACTGCTGATAACTGTTGATTATTAAGTAAATCAGATTGAAAGAAGTTGTAAATTTTTGTTGTGGGAATGATAAATTCTTCTAACAATGCTTTCCACAAATCTACCGCTGTTTCTATCTGAGATTTTTGATTAATTTTTGCTAATGTATCTAAATTAAATTGGTTGCCAATACAAGCGGCCAACTTCAATACTGATTGAGTTGATTCGGGTAATTTTTGTAATTGCAGTGCCATAAATTCTACCACATCATTAGTGATAGCTAAAGCTTGAATTTGTGCGATATCACACTGCCAA
>Ga0315905_10001959_pt1 | contig 21803 bp, 18 predicted proteins | sample LakEriMetagenome_5_FD_203522 | JGI IMG/M metagenome (GOLD analysis project Ga0315905, IMG submission 203522) | Freshwater fungal communities from buoy surface, Lake Erie, Ohio, United States - Buoy 4 MA121 | ecosystem: Environmental > Aquatic > Freshwater > Lake | place: USA: Lake Erie, Ohio...
ACGTCTCGCGGGTGTGCCCACCCAGAGGCCATTACCGTGACTACACAGGCACCTGACGCGTTCACGTCGAGCGTGAGCACGTCGCCTTCGCAAGCGCGTGCCTGTTGCAAGCGCACGGCGGGTGCTGGCGTTTCGGAAACAGTGACCCTCCCAGTACCCCCGGCGGAGCATTGCGTCGAATCTGTCACGCTGTGCAGCGTGTAATCCCCAGGCGCCTCGACTTGGAAAGAGAAGTATCGATCTTCGTTTGAAATTTCGCGAGGCACCGTGACGTCTCCGTCCCTGGACGCGTCCTCCTTGGCGCTATCTGCTTCGCGCGGATGGCGGATGCGCCGCCAAAACGCACTGTTTCGCCGAATTTCCAACCACCAGGGCCCGACGCCCTGCACTTCACCATGGATCTCTGTGAAGACTCCCGGACAGGTAGCAACGTGCTGCTGTTGCAGAATGCCTCCGACTTGATCCCGTGTCATTACCTCGACCGTATTCGTCGGCAGACCGTCAGGCAGCGCCTCGCAAGCTGCATCGCTAGCATTCACCACGCTATAGTTGCCTTTCTTCTGCGTTCGATGCACATACGTTCGATCCGAGACGCCAGTCACAGATTGCATCGAGCCGTCGGGCGCCTGCAGGGTAAATGACCAGGGCGGGTTGCCTTGCAACAAGCGAACCAGTATGAGCGCATCCTGCCCGCCGCACGACTCCATGGAGAGCAGCTCGATGGAAACCTTTGGTCGAGGCAAAACGGTCAGAGTTGACGCCCACGTGATGGAGGCCATGTCTGCCGGGCAGCCGCTTTCGTCCTTGAGCTGGACGAGCACCCACAGGCCCTTCTTCCTGAAGAATTCCTCGGGCAAGTCGTGCTGCCCCGGAGAATCGTAGCGGATCGAGCTGACATCGCGCTTTTCGTGCTGATGGCCGAAGCGCAGAAACTGTGCAATAATAGGTGCCTTGCCCTGCACCTCAATCTTCCACCCGCTCTTGTTGGCGCTGGCCAGCGTGCTCGCCGGGTCGTCCATGCAGACGGGCCTCTGGTGCAGGATGCGCGCTGTCGGGGGCCGTGCCAGCGTCACCTCCACCACCTTGTCGCTGACCGTGCCGTTGCAGCCGCCCATGTCACAGACGCGCGACAGCGAGTAGCGCCCCGGCAGCGGCAGGCTCAGCCTGCCCGTGCCCTTTGATGATGATGACAGTTGGATTGACGACCAAAAGGACTGGTCGATGACGATGCGGGTGTAAAGCTCGCCGTCACGCATCAGCGCCACCTTCCACGGGGGAGTGCCACCCTCGACATTAATCGTGAGATTTGCTGCCTTGCCGTCGCACAGCGGCACGTCGCTGCCCACGCCCTCTTCGACAACGAGCTCCACCGCCGCCGCAGACTTGGCGCCAACGACCTCAAACCAGGCGGCGCTGCACGCAGGTGGCCAGAGCACTGCCGCAAGCGCACAGAGCCCCAGCAGCGCCGCTCGCCGCCGTTCCATCCACCTCGCCATGCCCTCGTTACGCACAGAGACACAGCAGCGCCCGTTCCATCATCGTGTGCTCTACGAACAACTCGGTACAGTATTATTAATTCGAATCGTTTTAGACGTAGATAGATGGCAACCACCAAGTACGGCATCCTACGATGTGGGTGCAGGCGTGTTCTCGGCGCCGGGGATGAAGACGAAGGGCTAAAACGTCTCCACCTGGGATGGATTCCAAACTCGCAGACTTGTTTGCTCGCAAGCGGAGGGCGGAGCAGGAGCAGGAGCAGGGCGGGCCCGAGGTGCTGCCGGGCCAAAACACCGCGGCAGCAGGCGGTGTGGCGTCACCGGCGCGTCAGCAGCCCTCTGCTGCGTCAGCGGCCGCAGCACAAGTCTCGCCGCCGCCTGCAGATGCAGCGTCTCAAGCCGTGGTGAGGTCACCAGCCAGCGGTGCTGCGCTTGGCATCTCGGGCCCGGCAGCCTTCAGTAGTCTTGCCGGTGTAGTAGCGAAGCTAAATGCAGAAAATGCAGCGCTGCGACAGGTAGCAGCAGAGTCGACAGTTGGCCCGGGCCGCCTCTTTTCGCGACCAACACCGGCACAACTACTGAAGGGTGAGGGCGGCAACACTCTTGCACATGTGCCTGTCGCCGACCTTGTCGCCCCTCGCGGAGTGCTGGTCCAGGCTCCTTCCCAGCAAAACACGGCGATCATAGAAGCGGTCAAAGTGGCAGTACCGGATGCAAGTGGCAAAGGCGGCAGCCCTGGAAAATCATCTCGTCATCATCCTCCAGAGGAGGATGATTCACCCAAAAAGCCTGCCCGGCGATCGAAGACGTCAAGCAGCAGCACTCCTTCCCTAAAGTCCCCTCAGCAGTCTGACCTTGCCACGACGCCCCCAAAGGCGGAGAAGAAAAGGGCCCCAGCACCAGTCATACATCCGGACGCCGTCCAAATAGGCAGACTCGATCCGATTCCCGAGGGGGACGAGGAGGAATGGGCGAGTACTGGTAACCCAGAAACGCCGAGGGAGGCACAGTCGCGGCAGGCGCCCAGCACACCAATCCAACTTGACGACGTCCGAATCCAAGAATTTCGGCAGGAGGACATGGGCGGACAACTTGATCACGAAGATAGTGAGTTTGCGGGTGTAGGAGCGCTGCAGTTTGTCAGCAGCAGCAGCAGCAGCGCTCGCGCTGGGAGTAAGTCAACCGTCAGCGGAGCTACAGCCAAGGAAATCGACACCAAATCGCCTGCACAGAGAAGAAAACCTCAAGTACCAGCACCTTCAAGTTCACTTCAGCAACTTTCTCTGGTCCAATTGGACTCGCAGACAAAGAAAAAAGAGGCCAAGCGCGCACCTGCGCCGCAGTATGCATCTCTGGAGGAAGCAGATGTAGCTCGCGAGGCTGAGGTTTTGAGGCGTCAGGAAGTGCTTGACTCAATGGATAGCTTACCCTCGTCAGATCTCCCACTGCAGATCGAGGGTATCTTAACGCAGGGCATTGCAGACCGCAAACATGCCAGGTACAAGTCCTCGACCAAGGATCATGACTTGGTCGTAGGTCAGCATGGTCATCAAAATTCTAGTGCAGACATGGAGCCAGGAGCACAGCTTTCTAGTTGGACGGACTTTGCGCGAGAGCGCGCCAAGTTGCTGGGCCAGGCAGTGGATGATGCCCAGAGCGCTGGGGGGAACATTGCTCAGCTCAAACTAAAACCTGGGGTCCATGATGTGCTGCTCTGGCTCCGCAATATTGGGTGGGGGCAATATGAGGACACCTTTGCCATAAATCAAATCGATTACGACGAGTTGTTCGTCTTAACGGACCCCGATTTGCAGGAAATGGGGATGAAGCTTTCGTCGAACAGGCTCATGCTCCTCAATGCCATTGCTGGTCTCAAGCACGTGTTTCAGACAGAACGGGGCAGTCTAGTAGGCGCGACCACGGATACGACGACCAAGAACAAGTCTGTTTTTATTGATGGTCATGACAACCGTGAACATGCCAATGCAGAATTGATCGAAGACCAAGTCAACTTTGAGCAGAAGAAGGGCTACCTCACATGGAGCGACTATAGTGGGAAAAAGTGGAAACGTGGCTTTGCTGTAATCCAAGGCTCATTGTTGCACATTTTCAAGTCGTCCGACCACGTTGTGCTCAAACCAGTGCTGTCTAAGCAGCTGGAGGGTGCTCTGATATCATCTTCTCAACACGCAGAAAATTGCGTATACGTGCAGATAAACTCGATTAAGGTAAGCAAGGACGATATTTATATTTGCGCACCAGACGAGGAAGAGCGCGACGTCTGGCTGCAGCATCTTGTTGCAGCATCCAGTCTCCAGCTCCTAAAGCATATGATAACCAAGAATGTCAGAAAATCGCTGCCACCTATCATTATCATGCTGGATCACTTTCATGTCAACAAGACGGGACCCTATGCTCTACCACATTTGGAGATAAAGTTGGCGGACAGAAATGGTAGTGTCGTAACAAAGTTTGAGGAGGTAGGGTTTAAAGAAATTGTCGATGAAGTTGTGCAGCCAAACGCAAAGGGCTCGATTTCGCTGGATCTCAGTTCACAATTCGGGAGACAAATCACAATCTACAAACGCCTTCGCCAAGAGGTCGGACCAGGCGCCATTTTATTCTTCGAGTTCAAGCACACATCTAGAGAAAAATCAAGCTCAGGCGCTGTTACGACACAATACTGGGCCTATGCCTTTGTCGACGAAATGACTAGTGGTGATTTAAAATTAGATCTGTTGAAAAGACCTGCTGTCTATGACCCTTTCGTGCTGAAAAAGGGCTCGTTGCCACGGAAGGATAAATCGTTTATTGCCTGCACTGTGTGCATCAAGGATGAAAAGAGTGTGAAAACAATTGATGATAAGCAAGTTGATGATAAGCGAACAAGTGTAGCTGAGTGCAGCCGGGCACTTTGCAGTGCCATACGCTCGAAGCTTGATTCGGCAGATGAGGTATTTTTGGTGTTTGATTCATTATCTGTGCTCGTGATAAACTTCCACTGCGGAGGCCGACACGCAGATCGGTTGCGCATAATATGATTGTGCTCTTTCTTGTTGGCAGGTGGTCTTGTCTTCAGTGGAATCATTGGAGATGCTCTTGGAGTCGCTACATGTCTTGGACGGACCCGTTGACACGGTGAAGGAGTGGCAGAAAATTTCAGCACAAATGGTGAATTCTGCGAGCTCGCTCAGGGGCGCTGAGCCAGTATCAAAAACAATATACTCAGAAAATAGCCTCAGCAAAAGAATTGTAGAGCTAGAGGAGCAACTTGCGGCAGCCAAACTCGAATTGGACCATATCAGAAATGAATCAAAGGCGGCAGCGGAAAAGGCGCCGGTGCAGGCTGCGGCAGAGGCGCTGACGCTTCCTGCCACACCTGATCAAGGATCACCTTTATACACGTCTGGCAAGGATGTTGTTTCAAGGTACGTCAAACTTGCCACAGGACAATATTTGGGCCCAAGTCCCTCCCTGAAGATGAGGCCTTTTCACTGGAAAAAGTTACCTCCAAATGAGAGCGTAAACACGATGTGGAACAACGCTCAAACGCAGGAGTGGAACGATATCGTTGCTCAAATGGAGCCGGCCAAGATTGAAAAACTCTTCTCCGCAAACCAGACAGTGAGGACCGGGGCGGATTTACCTTCTCAGGGATTTACATATACCCCGAAGAAATCGCAGAAGACAGCCCTGATCGACCTGTGTCGAGCGCAGAACGTAAGCATTATGCTGTCAAAGCTCCGGTGCAGTATAAAAGAGCTGAAACAGGCTGTGTTAAGCCTCAACGCGTCTGTCTTGGACGTTAACAGCACAGCAGAGCTAATGAAATTCGTTCCTTCCGACGAAGAGATTGAAGTGCTGAAAGCGCATACAGGTGACGCTGAAATGCTGGGTTTAGCCGAGTGCTTCTTCCTAGAAATTTTAGGAATCCCTCGATATGCTGAGCGTCTGCAAGTACACCACTTTATTCTCACATTTGATGACAGATGTGCTGAGTTGGAAGACAAGCTCTCGAGCCTAATCAAGTGCTTAACTGAACTGACAAAGAGCAGACGTCTCCGTCGCTTCATGTTACATGTTCTCGCCGTCGGCAATTTTTTGAACTATGGTACGAGCATGGGGAATGCTACCGCGTTTCGATTAGAGGCACTCAATCAGACCATCAACATCAAGTCAAACGTTGAAGGGGTGACACTGCTTCATTTCCTGGCGTCACACGTGCACAGCTCAGATCCTGATCTTCTAAAATTGCCCGGGGACCTTGCCAATGCTGAAGCAGGCGCAGCCATATCTCTGTCCTCAGTGTCAGAACTGATGGCAGGCGTTAAAAGGGAGCTTTCTAGTGCCGTGGAAGAGCATCGTAAGTGCGCAAGTAATGATGCCTTGAAGAGGATATTGTCAGATTTCTTACCCCATGCTCAAAAGGCGTTTGATAACATCGCCAATCAGGAAGCAAAATCTCAGGCACTTTTCAAGGAGACCAAGTCCTTGTACGCAGAGGAGCGGCCTTCTGTTACCCAAGAGGAGCTCTGCGGAGTTTTCTCAGTGTTTAAGCAAGCGCTCGTGACTGTGATAAAAGAGAATGAGGTGTTTCGTGCCCAAGTCACGCAAATGCCTGATGATTCCTTAGACAGTACACTAGATCAAAGTCTGGACAAGAGTGCTCTGGAATCTGATTCACACGCGGCCGGCATCAAAAGCACATACTCTGAAGTGCACATCAAAAGCTCATTCTCTGAAGAGGCACCCACACAGCCCATCTTATCGGACACACGCCCTCAAACAGCAACTAATCCTCGGAACGATGCAGAAGCCTGTCCTGTCTCACTGCTGGAAGAATGGTTGGCAAAGAACAAACTTGTAGAACATCTGCACGCGCTGAAATTAAACATGATCACAATAGATGGGCTGATGGAAGTAACTGACGAGGACTTCCAAGATCTGGGCATTATCGACATCGACAAGGCACGAATGGTCAAAGCAATCGCTAAGCTAAAGCGTGATCGCCAAGGTGTGCTGGCAAGCTCCGAACAGCGCAGCGCCAGGAATCGAGCACGCGTCCATTTCTCTCCTGACGCCCCCCCACTGGCACCCCGTTCGCGAGGGCCTGCGAGACAGGGCCCTATTGTGTGGGGCGTCTGTTACGGAGAGTCTGGCGAACCCTCGAAGGCGCAGAAACACGGATGGGTAGAGATCCAGACGCGCCCGAAGACCTGGGAGAAATTCTACGCCAAGCGTGCAAGGAATACCCTGGCAAGTTGAACATATGCTTGGTGCTGTTGTGTTCAATTTTCTCATACCAAATCCTTACCCGATGATTGTCAAACTCTAAAGTAAACCCTCTTCATCTTTGCTGCAGGTACTCTTCGCCTCGGATACCGACCTTAGCACTCCTGCGAGACTGGTGTGCCTTGACGGTGTGGTGGTTCATCGATCTGAGGACAAGCGTCCTTTTGTTGTTGAAGCTCGCAGAAGCATTTTCCAGGAGGTTTCTGTTGTTAATGCCGTGCCAAACTGTGGAAATCGAAGTCGTCTCAAACGTATGCGAACTGACTTTACGTTTGGGGATGGCAGACGAAAGACGACCTGGCGCTGGCTGCTGATTCGAGCAAGGAAGCGGCTTCGTGGGAGAAGGCCCTCATCAAAGGATCCATGTGGCATGCCGAGAACAAGAACTTAGCGCCAGCAGCAGGGCCAAGCAGCAGCAGGGCATCAGGAGCTGCTGGGGCTGCTGCTGCTGCTGCTGCGCCGGCCCCGCCGCATGCAAGTGAGGCATCGGCGGGTTTAACACCAGAGCAGGTCGAGTCCGTCGGACAAATTTTCACTTTCAAAAGCCGACGATCATCAGCTACGACAGGAAAGGGTGAATCAGTGGATTCTAAGTCTGGCACTGCTGCGAGCGGAGTCATGCCTTCAACGGCTCGGGATTCGGGCCTCAGCTTGGTGCTCGTCCAGGTGTCATTTCTTCTTCTTGCTTTCTTCTTGCTTTCTTCATTCCTTATGTGTTTTTGGATGTTGTTGCATCCTTTCGTGTGCAACGTATGTGTGTGTGCGCGCGCGTGCGTGTGATGGTGTAGGTGCAGGTTTTTATGTATGTCAGTCGCTGTTCGAATGAGTCTAATTTTTGATGAATGGCAGCTTGCGGCACCGCAACAAAGTGCGGTGTTGCCATGCTGGCTGACATGCATTTGCAAATTTTGGATAGTTGCAACACACAGCAGAAGAGACATTGCAGAGTCCGTTCCTGGCACTCACCACAACAGCCACTGTCGGCGGCACTTTGATGCTGGTCTCCTAAACCGTAAAGCCCTGCAACCAGTGTCGGCGACACTTCGATGCTTGCTTCGTTCGATATCCAGCCACTCTTCCTGGCCGATTTGCTACTGCCCGATCCCTCACTTTAGTATGGCATCTGATCGGTTTTTGGTCATGTGAGTTTGGTCTCCAGGAACCTATGGCAGATATCCAGATTCGAGGGCTACCTGCGGATGAGCACCATGTCTTGACTATTGGCGAGTCCCGTACTATCTCAATTCCTGCTCTCTTCCAGGGCGCTGCCGACCTCAGGTCTGCATCAGCATGTATCTTGTTTTTTGAAGGCCAGGTCCTACTCTTATGTTGGAGCAAGTTTGGCTTCATATGCCAACGTGTGCAGCGTGCGGATCCATATGCAAACATGCATCTGGATTTTTTGCTGGGTCAATTCTGGTGTGCACGTGCGTGTATTGCAGCGTGTGTCTGGAATTACGGCACCAAAAATCGGACAAAGTTAGCACGCGTGCATGGACCTACATGGAGCTCAACAACATTAAAAACGGAGAGAGGCGGTTGCAACTATATTCAAAGCCCGTGCAGATTGGAGTGAGATCTCCCAAAACTTCTCCTCTCAAGGTATGTTTTATGCGCTCATCTACCAAAAATTTCAAGGCAGAGAGAGATAGAGAGAGAAGTTTTATTGACAATCAGGAAGTGACTGAAGGTCGGTAAGCACAACGCCCTGTCGGGTAACACCGCCACTGGCACGGGCCCAGCATATGACGGCGAGTACTATCCCTGGGGCGAAGGTTTCGGGATCCCAAACTGATCTCCTGAGAGAGCGCGCGCGGCGAGCGAGCAAGCGGGCGAGAGCATTACCAGAGCCTTACGAATACCAAGTGCACAGTCAACACAGAATCCACTCCCCCGCCTGTTCTGCTCAGAACAGGCCGGATGGACTTCTAGTGAATCACTTGCTTCAACTGAGGGCATGCGTTGATGCTGATGCGCGCTCTTCTCCCACTTTCTCTGTCCTGGCAGGGTTGGTTGCTGACGGTCGAGGTGCAAGAGGTACAAGGCTGCGATGCGGCGTAGTCATGCAACTTGAACCGAGCTTCCATTAAACTTCAACCGAGCTTCCATGCAGCTGCGCCGTTGTGTTAAATGACATGAAGGGGCAGAAAGGGGATGATGTCTGTCGCTCGTAGCGTGAGCTAGAGGGCGAGAACGAGAGAGTGGGGTGGGTTGGAAAATGCTAAGGTCTAATGCTTTCTCAAGAACTCCACTTGCATGACGGGGGCAGGAGACATGTATAGTAGCAGGAGACTCTCACACAGACAGACACAGACGCGTGTGCCTCGCACAGACACATGCACGCACGCCGTGTGCGTCGCACAGGCTCTCGAACGAGCGCGCATGCACACACACATACCAGCCCTGGAACCCAAAACAGGGATGTACAAGGGACGCGCAACGTGAGATGGGTCCCGGCGCGGCAGTGTGCCACTGAGCTGTCCGGCAACGGGACCCTCCCCTGGCACGCCACCAAGCCCGAGGCTAAAAACCACCACCGGTGGATTGCCGAGGGATGGTCCTGGAACCCCTATAGAGGTCAACGCAAGCCTCCATCTCACTCTCACTCCTAGCCCGAACTCCGCCCCTGGCACCTGAGGCTGGTACGGCCCAACGCGGTCGTCAGCAACATGCTGAGCTGGCCGAGTGCAGACTGACATGACGTCCAAAGGCTTCCGGAACTCTGAGGAGGAGCGCGGCGAGCCACAGAGGTTCAGGTTCCTCTGACAAGATATTGGCGACACCGCCACACAGAGCTCACCCGTCAACCGATTTTGAGCAGACACTACGCCAGCATGATGCAGGACGGGCTGCAGATTGCTGGCACCCGTGGGGGAAGGGGGAGGGAATGCCTCTCCCCCCCGCACACACATGTATCCGCTTGAGTGTGTGACTGGCCAGTGGGCTGAGTGCAAGACCCTTCATTTTTTTAGCCCGGTTTAGACGGGCCCCCGAGAGAACTGGCAAAGTCGCTCACTCGCGCCACGCAGCCAGGTCCAGTGTCTCCTGGCGATGGCGAACAGGCTCAACGGCACCATCCGGCGAGCCTCTCATCAGAGTCCGGGGAAAGTCTTCGCCTTGTAGGATGCTACTCCACCATTGTGGGTGGGGAAGCAGGGAAGCGCGTGGTGATGCGGAGTCCGTGCCGCGGACGCCGTCCTAGACCCCCCGTTATGGACCGTAGTTCCTAATAAAGCTCTGTCTCTCTCTCTCTCAGCCATCTACAGCAGCTGCATTGTGTTGGTGAGCCACGAAAGACAGGCACGTGTGCTCCCAACGCGTTCTTTCGAGTAGGCGCTCGATTCCCTTGCCATGTGTCGTGCGCCAAGGCCAATGCAGTATTTTGTTTTAAATATGCACGCAACAAGCTGCGTCACATGCGCGAAGCATAACTAGTATCAAGAGGCGAACTAGTGTCAAGAGGCGCCGTCGCTCCGCATCCGCCCTCCTTCTGTAAACGTGACCCACCACGCCCGCCCTGACAACAAGGCTGAAGCGAATCAGACATGCAGACTCTTGACCAGGCTCTCGAAAGAGCCGGGCATGCGCGGCAAATCGTGAGGGGCATGCGGGCGTGCTGATGCCCCTGTCTGCCTCAGCCCCTGCGCTTTTGTATCGTACTTCTCCAGGGGCTGCGCTGACGCGCCACTGGGGCGCCTCCACGTGTATTCCCAGGGCACGGCGCCCTGGGCGCGCTCGTCGTCGAAGCTGTGCCCCTTTGCATAGTGGTACTGCGAGTGGTGAGACGGGTGAGCCCTCACTCTGTGCACGGCCATCTTCCTCTGCAGCCTGCGAGCGGGCCTCGGATCTCGCACGTCCGCGGCGGTGTACTTCTGCGACTCCTTTCCCCAATAGGCATCCAAGTCCCGCTGTGCCTGTTGTGCCGACAAGCTTCTCATCAATTCCGGAGACTTGATCGCCTTGCGTGCGATGTGATAAGTATGATCACCAGAGACCAGTACGCCTCGCGGTCCCCGCACTGCCGCCCTCCTTGCAGGCCCCCTCTTGCCGTCGTTGAAGACCTCCCGGACAAGGTACCTGTAGCTCATTGCGAATCACCACACACGATGCAGAGCAGCGGGTGAAGCAACCGGCACCGCGCGCGCAGCGCACGCACGCGGACGCGCCCCTCACCGCTCATAGTCGGAGGCCGCCACCTTGCTCTCGCCTGGCATCAACGACAACAGCTGCATCCCGCCCACTCTCTCCCCACCCCGTGCGTGCAGCAGCGCCTGCAGCAGCGGCTCACTCGGTTACACCCGCCGGGGCAAGCATGCGGGCAGCGAGAGAGAGAGAGATATGCGCGGCTACGTGGGAGCTGAAGAAAGAGACGGAACACTGTGTCCCTCCCCCTCGACCGGCTCAATTTCTCACCACGAACATCGCCGCAGCGAGGATGGCCACCCGCGCTGAGCTCTGCATTTCAAAGGTCACAGGCCCCACGAACAAACCCTCTCGTCACCTTTGAACCTTTTGGTGAGGAGCGGGAGGGGGTAGATTTGCTCGGCAATCTCCGAGACGAGGAAGGAAGGAAAGAGGAGCGGAGGCAGGGGGCCGATTTGCTCGGCAATCTCTCTGGACAGGACGGGCATCGCAGGGGCTGTTGCGCTCCCGGTGCTGGCCGCTGAGCGTCCCCTGAGGGGCCCGCCTCCTCGCTCCTGCGTGGGGAGCGCCTTCTCTCGAGGCACGCGCGCGGCATGGCGGCGCAGCAGAACGTGCTGAGCAGCAGGCCGTTTGTGCACGTAGTGTTTGCACGCACACAAGCCGGCAATAATGCGCTCGACATTCTGCTCAAGGTTTGCGCCAGCCTGCGCCCGTCCCTCTGCTTCCTGCTTCGACTTGTCGGCGGATCCTTGCGCGCTTTGCCGCCGACTGAGTCGGCAGTCTGCTCTGACATGCGCGGGTGGCGGACATTCGAATGCCAGAATTCTGGCAGCGGTGATGCCGGCCCAGAGTGGGTGCTTTGTGGCGGTGAGATGCTTCAGGAGGAGATGGCTGGGTTCCATTCCAAGGATAAAGACATCAAGCACAAGACTTTGATGCTGGCTGCGCTGCGGGTGGCTGCGCTGGATGCTGGACACTGCGCCGACATGCCGGAGACTGACTTTGCGGCCATTGGCGGAGCAAAGAAAGAACGTCTTCCGCCTGGTCTGATGAGCATCAAGCGGTGAGGTGCTGTCGCGCTCTCGCTTTATCGCCAGTATGCTGATTGTCGATCGCTGGCCCCAGGCGCGCGCCTGGGGCCAGCGCATGGGGGCTGCTCGGGCTGCCTCCCGGGCGCTTCTCGGGCGTGCGCGCTGCCGTTTGCAGCCGGAAGGGCAAACGGAGCGAGTGCAGCGTGGTAGCGTCGTAAGCAAGCTGTCACCATCGGTGAACAAAAACTATGTAGACAAAAAGCGAAATCGCGTGGGAACCGAGTGTATGTATCCCCCTAGTGAGCTCCAAATTGTGCTACATACCATTAAGAACGGATAATTGGAAGGGGAGATAACAGTTCGACAAATTGCCACACAAGCGCTGTGCGCGAATTGGGCCGTCAGGAACGATAGGCCCTGAAGTGTTATTGGTTTGATAATGAGTATACTGGCGCTGAAGAGAGGGACTGAACGAGCGCGCCGTGAATGTGTTGCGCAGCATGAAGTCAGAGAACTTGGTCGGCAAGCCGGGTGCCAAGACGTTCATCAATGTCTGCAAGCTGGATGTGGCTGTAGATGGCGACTACGCTACGGCCAAATGGAGGCCGTGCAGCGCTGTCGCGGCCCAGCAGCAGCAGTCAGATTGCAAGTGGTTTGCGCTGGCCGACCTTGTCAAGGCGACCAATCGTGTGCCTGGCTTGGCACCGTGGGTGGCACCACTGCTGGAAAAGGCAGTGGTGCCACCCACGTTTCAGGCTCTGTTTCAGCCAAAAGCAGCCGCCCGTGTGCAGTCCACCCCACAGTCACCCAGCGCGCGACAAAACGGCGGCCCTACGTCGGACGCCGCTGCAGCCGCTGTCTCCCAGGCGACGAGCAAGCCCCAAGGCAACATGCTGCTCAACACCAACATGATGATGAACACCGCGGGCGGGTATGCTCCTGAGGCGATGCCTGGGCCCTTGGTGGGGGGCAACGCGCAGCAGCAGAATTTGCCGCCCGCCTATGCCATGCCGTACCCTCCTCAGGTGCCCCTCTGCTAATCAAAATAGGCTGTTTGTTTGTCTTTTTGGTCTTGTTTGTCTTGTTGGTCTGAATGTGTTCTCTACAGAAAGGTTTCACTTGCGTTCTCTGTCAAATGTGTTCTCTATTTCTTTGTTGGTCTTGTTGGTCTTGTTTAGGCCTAGGGCTTAGGTTCTGGGGTTTGGGTTGGTCGTGATGGTCTTGTTGGTGCATTGATGCTCCCAGACCGAGCGTTTGCATATGTGACGGGAGGTGTTGTTGTGTTGGGCATAGATGGACATGGCGCAGCAGTCGAGCCTCAAGTTCAAGTTCCCAGCGCACATCATCAGCTTGGTAGTGCGCACCACGGGTCCCAAACTGGGCCGCGACAAGTTGGTGGCCATTGGGGCCGCTTTTGTCAAGGTTCCCAACCACCGAACTCCGGTCCAGATCTTGGAGAAAAAGACGTTCCAGTGTGAGGTGGACCCTAACCAACCCCTCGACTCCAACTTCATGAGTGCAGAAGAATTGAAGCAGTTGCAGGGTGAGGCCAAGCCAACCGCCCAAGCGGTAGCGCAGGTAGTGGCGTTCGTCAAAGAGTGCATGCGTCAAGATCACGACAGCTTCATCGCAGCCCACAATCCGGTCTCTATGTTGACACTTGCCTTCACTATGTTCACACTCGGCGTATGTCACACTGTGTTGACACTTGCCTTTTCTCCCACAGCCCTGGGGCCTGCTCACTTGGGCCGTGCGCTCTCGCCTCTCACTTGTTTGTATGCCTGCAGATGGTGGAACTTGGCATGCTGGAACTGGCAGCGGCAGAACACTGCCCTGACTTCATCACATTGTCGCGCCTCGCAGAGGAGGCCGGGGGCGGAAATCAGGGGCGGGCGCCCATAGACTTGGGCTCCCTGGCGTGTGGACTCGTCTCGACCGATAGCAAGCAAGGAAACGGCAAACCAAATATGGGCAGACCTAGGAATGGTGCTCCATGGGCAACTCTCAGCGAGTATCTCCAGCTCGAAAACCCTGGCTATGACGCCCGTCCCATGTCAAGGCCCCCGGTCCCTCGGCCGAGGGATGCGAATGGTCGACTCGATCCGCATGACGAGGCGGTTGACAAGGGTTGGCATTTTGGCAACGTAAGTCGAGCAAGGCCCAATGTGCTGCATGTGTGTTGCAGGCTGCGCTCGCGCACGGGTTGCTCTTCTTGCTCACTTGCTTGTTTCTCTTCTGATGGGCCTTGACGCACCTTCTGTAGGCAAGTTAATGCAGTGTTGCGCAGGGCTGCGACTAACGTGCGTCTGTGGTGCGGGCAGACGCTCTGCATCCTGGCGGACAAGCTCTCGAGAGCGGGAATGAGTATGGGGATGATGGGCATGGCCAACAACCCTGCTATGGTGCAAGCTTTCTTTCAACAGCAGCAAATGCAGATGATGCATCAGCAGCAGCAAGTATGGCAGCAGATGCAGCAGATGCAATTGGCCTCAGCGTACCAGCACCAGCAGCAAAACTACAACGCTCCGCACCAGCAGTCCCACTCCCCGCACCACCGCTTGCCGCCACACACCAAGCAGCACAGACAGTATGCTGGTCGTGGAGGCGGTTACCATCAGAATGGTATGGGTATGGGTATAGGCCTGGCCCCCCCCGTGCAGCCGCCGCAGCCGCAGCAGCACTTTTCGAATGCACGTGGTACCCACGACGTGCCGCCAGCCCCCAAGTCCGTTGCGGGTTCAGCAGATGGTATTAGCGCGCAGCCTCCGGCAGCAGACGTGGCCGTGATACCCGGTCAAGCTACAACTAATGAGGGGGAAAAGCCGACATCTGATGGGGGAGCGGCTCCACTTGCTGTAACAGCTCCTCCACTTGCTGTTCCTGCGGTTGCAGCGCCTCAACAGCTTGAGCCAAGCGCCCCTGCGCCCGCCGTGGTCGCTGCGCAGCAACCGCTGGCGACGAGCGTGCTGGAAAACTCTGGAGAGGCGTCTGGAGCGGCGAGCAAGGAATCTGGTAAGGCCAGCGAGAGCTCGGGTGCAGAGTCCAACGCGGCCGCGGCGTCGAACGTAGCGTCGAATGCTAAGCAAGACGCGGCGCCCAAATCGTGGGCTCAAATGGCTTCGAAACCGCCACAGAACAAGCCAGCTCCCCCTGATCCGGTTGCAGCGCCAGCGCATTCTGAAGCCGCAGGAGGTGCGGTTACAGCGGCAGAGGGTGGAAAGGACGCGGGCAGGCGGGAGGCAGGTGCAGATACTGCAGAGCAACGCCCGCCTGGTCCGCGTCGTGAACACGGACGCAATGAGGGGCCGCGGAAGGATTCTGTGCCAGGCGGCGATCGTGGAGGTGGCAGAGCAAAGGGCAATTCTGTTGGCGGAGCAGGGAGAGGGGACGGGGGCGGGCGCCCCGGTGGCCAGCAAGCAGGTGGCCAGCAAACAGGCAGGGGCATGCGCGCTGGTAACGCAAATTGAGTTGGAATAAAGAGCATACTCGGGAGGCGATGTACCTTTACCGCTCCTTTGCGCAATTGGGAGTCTGTGACAGCAGAGAAAGGGATAAGGGAATAGGCCTTTTCGCCTGCCCGAGCCGACGCGTAAGCGTGCAAGCTGGAGTGCAATCTGATCTGTGTCCAGAGCATTCGGAGCCGCTAAACGTTTGACTAACTCGAGCGCCTTGGCAAGTCGACATTGGCGCGGAGCTCTGGGTGGCGTGTGCACACACAGGGCTAAACAAGTATTCTGTCATACTGCCCTCTGCAACGATCAAGGCCGGGCGCGCTTTCGGGCTCAGCACGCTCTGTTTCGGGAGGGCTCTCTTCGGCGGCCCGCACGACCCCGCACACGGGTGACAGCTTTGGAGCAGCGGCGCTGGGGGTGTCTCTCTCGCGCGCTCTCGCGCGCGCGCGCGCTCTCTCTCTCGCGCGCTCTCTCTCTCGCGCGCGCGCTCTCGCGCGCGCTCTCGCTCTGTGGGCGGGAGTATGGGTATGCTACTCAGCTCGCAGAGCGCCATCGCGGGGTGCACTATTACACTATCTGTAGGCCAGCGTGAAGCGAGGGCGCTTTTGGCTCTTACTCGTCACACTCACGGCATGCATCTTGTTCACCCCCCGCCTGCGGCCCGGAACTAGGCGTACAGATGAAGCAGCAGCTAGGCGTACTGATCAACGCACCTAGGCATACAGATGAAGCAGATCACCGCTAGATGAACCTACTTTGCAGCTGCGGCAGCCTCAGCAGCATCCTCTTCAGCCGCCATCTGCTCCGCCAGCTTCTGCCTTTCGGCCGCTTGCCGCATGCTGCAGATACAGACCGCGCAGTTTGCGTGCACATAATCGCGTCAGAAAGCAGCCGCCTGTGGGGGCACAGCCTACGGTTGCCCTGCCTCCTCCCACGGTTGGCCTGCCTCCGTTCATATCAACCTCTCTCAATCTCTCTCTCTCTCTTTTCTCTCTCTCTCTCTCTCCGCACCCACCACACGCACTGAGCTGCGAGTGAGAAGCAGACGTGACACGACTCATCTCGACTCATTCGAGTGCGCGTACACGCTGGCCCAGGACTGCGCACAGCTGGGCGGCAGTGCGTACGAGGGGCGGGGTGGGGGGGGCAAGGACCGCATTAGGGTAACAGACTCGTAGTCACGGTGATTCAGGATGCTGTCTGCACCTGCGTCAACGCCTGGCTGCCAACTCAAGAACCGTGGCATGCTTGCAGCTCCTGCGCTACTGCGTCCTCCGCCTGCCTCTTCCGCCGAGGAATCACTAGCGGCCTGTGCGCCCGGCGGCGCAGCAGAGTGGGGCTGAGAAGAAGCATCGCCATTTGCATGCTCTGATTCATGCCCCCTGCCGTTGCCCTGCTCGCTGGGCGTGGCAGCCGTGGTAGTTGAGGGCGTCGCACTGCCAGCGGCAGATGCCGCTGCATCCGGGGCGCTCTCTGCCTGAACCCACTCCACCGTGATTCCGGCGTCGATGGCTGCGCTTACACTGCCGCTGCGGATTGCGTGCATGGCGTTGCTGGCTGCTGTGTTGTCCTTGTAGACTACCATGCCCGACCTGCCCATACCGCGTCGCTTCCTCGTCAGCACCGTGTCTTCGCGTGCAGCAGGCCGGGCAGCGGAGCACTCACTTTTTGCCCGCGACCGCTCGGTCAACGTCGCCAAATGCTCCGAAGATGCTGTTGAGCAGTGCGGTGTCCACGACCCCCTTTTTTGCCCACTTCACCTTCACCTGCAGCCCCGACCCGACCCCATGTCACTGCGCTGGCACACAGTCTCATCCGCACGCACCCAGGCACAAGAGCCATGTAAAATCGCTGCCAGGCTGACGGCGGGATGGGAGCGGGGCGGGTTTGCAGGAATCGCAAGGGCAGGCCGGGGCCGGGGACCGTGCGCGAGAGCTCGAGGTGGGCGTCCCGTTGGCGCTGTGCCTCGTCCATTTTGATCTCCACAGTCGACCTGCCACAGGAAGCAGCCTCAGCGCTGACCTGAGCACGCGCAGGGGCAGAAAAACTTTTGCGGGTGTTGCCGCAGCGTCTGGGCTTGCCGCTCATTCTCCTCACGGCGCTTCTCCTCCATCTCCTGCATGAACTTTTTGTTGTGCTCGCGCATTCGGGCGAGCTGGCTCTCGTAGTTCCGCACAGCACTCGTGTACCCGTCCTCGCCACCGGCCTTGCGCTTGGCAGCCGCGCGCTCGCGCTCCTCGAGCGCGTCGACGTCTGCCTTGCGTTTCTTGTCCATCTCCCCCTTCTTGGCCTCCTGCTGCATCTTGGCCTCCACCATCTTGTCGAAGGCCTCGCGCACCTTGTCGTCTGACAGCGCCTGGTACGACTCCTGGATCTCCATGAACTTCTTCGCGGCGGTCTCGTTGCCCGGGTTCTTGTCGGGGTGGTATTTGAGGGCCATCTTCTTGTGCGCCTTCTTGATGTCTGCTTGGCTCGCCCCGAACTGCAGCCCCAGCACCGCATAATGGTCCACCATGTACAAGTCCAGTTCGTGGGTACAATCAAACGGAACCCATGGCGTCCAGCACGGGGCTGCATCGCGGCGGACCTGGTGGGAGAGATGCACGCGATGCCCCGTACTCCTGAGCGCGCCCCGGCTGTCTCAGCGCGCACGCATCGCGCGCGCTCGGGTTCCCCCCCCTCACCTGCCCGCTCTTTTGCCATTCCACGTGTTCGGGAGAGCCCGCAGACGCCCAGGACGGAGACGCCCACGACGCGAAGCGTCCCGCGAGCGCCGATTCACACCAAAGCCAACGCAGCGGCGAGCATCACGACACGGTTTGAGCATGTACACACCGCTTCGCTGCTTGCTGCGCCCGCGGGCGACGCTGACGCTGCGTGCATGCCGGCTGATGCACGCACAGGCCAGGCAGAGGACGAAATCAGTGAACATCAACACGGATGAGCTCAGCGATGATGAAGAGTACAATAAGGTACCTTACGACACACAAGGCAATGGTGCCGGAGATGCGCGTAAACTTGCGCTTGGATACTTCCCGCCCCTCACGTGCTGTCGCGTCCGGCGATTGCGATTTCGCAGAAAAAGGCCCCGCCTGAGGCTCCACCGCCCGTGAAGAAGAAGAAGAAGAAAGTCTGGATCACTGGGCACGAGACAAAGGTTGGTCCCGTCCGGAATCGTGCATTCGTGCTCCACAAACGTTTTTGATCCACACACGCTCGCTGCCAGTCGTAACACGTCGAATTCTTGCGGGTTCCTCCTGTGGTGCGTGCTGCCTGCACGCCCCGTTGTCGACAGGATGGGCGCTTCTTGATCGGAAAGTACGTTCGAGAAACGTCGTTGTACTTCGTGTTCCTCGTCGCTTTTACCTACTCACAGCTCATCGGTACGTTCGCCTCAATGTGCCCATGCTGGCCTGTGTTTGTCTCGCTCTCGTGAGTCTGATCTGCGAAACGGGGCTCGGCAGGACGCAATTCAGACCTCATCAATGCATACTCGCTGATGTGGGTAAGAACTTTTGCACGCGTTAAAAGCTTACACAGTCGGGCCTATCCGTCAAAAATTAAAGCATTCCTTTGAAAGAAAAGCATGCGCCTCGCTTAGGGCGCATGCTTTCCTTCCACAGGCATCTCGTGGATCGTGCTGGTATGAATCCGTGCGGCGATCCGCGGCAGAGCAGCGATCCGCGGCAGAGCAGCGATCCGCGCGCCAGCGGCAATCCGCGCTGTGATGATGAAAGTCGTTTAAACCGTAGGGTTTTACACATTAATGGCGTTCACATCGGCATTTTTAAATGTCTTCTCTGACAGTTTCTTTGAGATTCAACAGTGGAATACACGTTTGTGAAGATTCTTGACTGAAGAACGCAAATAACAAAGGAATTGCTTGCTTTTTAAGATTATGTGAATCAGCGTTGTTGCGTCGTTTTTGAAGATTCATTGTGCCTGAGCAAGAATATTTTATATATATCTGCAGCGACAAACTCTTAAGGACCGCACTTCCAGCATCACGGACTGGGGCACTACACTGGAATTTTTCAACAAAACCATTGTCAACGACTTTTTCCGGACAGACTATTTTGAACAGCAAAATTACTCCAACGCCGGCAAAATGGTATGGATATGTGTATGCTCACGTAAATGAATGCATCGGTGTCGATGTGCGTGTGATGCAGAAGGAAGCAAATAGATACAAGTCAAGTATCGTTTAATGATCTCATAGCACACGCAACCCCTCATTCAAAGATACGCAGACAGACAGACAGGCACGCGCGTGCATGTGCGCGGCGTTGTAAACGTGTGGTCCACATGCTCTCGCATATAACTCTTTTCGCTCACACCCTCAGGGGTCCCCATATGGGTCAGCACTTATCGGTCCGGCAAAGTTGCGGCAATTGCGTGTGAGAGCTGCCGAATGCCACTCTCTTCACAGAAAATTAGAAGTTCAGGGCACTATTTTTTCCGAAGGTCTGCGTCGTCTCGTGTCGATTTGACTGTCTTTGAGCCTGCGCATATTTTTCTCGGGCTGGCATGGCCCTGCATGTGCAGATGCGCGTGCGCGCACACACACATCACAACACACATTCACACAGCACAGGGAGGAGCGCGCACGCAAACACGCAAGCACCTCTCTCTCCCTTCCTTCCTCCCTCCCTCCCTCCCTCCCTCCCTCTCTATTTGTTCACATGTAAACACACACTCTCTTATTCTCTCCCCCACTCTCATGCGTGCGTGCATGCACACAAAATGTGAGACACATACACTTCGTGCGCCTTGCATGGCAGAATGTTACTCCCCTTGGATCGGCGCGGTGGAGGAGAAGACTTTCAGCGTTGAAGGCGCCATAAAGGCGCGTTAACACGAGTGCGATTGCTCACCCACATGCATGCATGCATTTCTCTTTGTTCCCGACAACAACGGTGACCATGACTATCATCGTTGGCTGCCACGATTGCTCGAGACTCCTTTGTTGGCTTTTCTGCCTACCGTGACAATCTCAACTGAACTATGTAACCCATCGACCCGGCGCAGGTGGTTGGTGACTACTCCTTTCTCAAGTACCAAGAACCTGAAGTCACAAAATTGACAAAGGTCTCACCCGCATTCCGCGGGATGGACTACAACTCTTGCACTACGTGACCTTGTACACATGCACCACTTGATGTGCGTCCATCCTTGTAATTAATGTGGGTTTGCGTGCCTGCTTTGATTTCAGACTTATGGGAGATACGGAGAATACCATGGAGGGGGGTTTATAGCGGAACTTGATCCCAAGCACGCTGAAGAAACCATGTCCAAAATAAATGAGCTTCGTTGGCTTGATCCCAAGACACGCTTTGTGAGCTTTGAATTTCTCGCCTACAGGTGCGTGTAATGCGATGTTCAACATTTTTGCAAGTATGTGTTCTGTCCAATGCCATCTTGTCGTGTGATAAGCTTTTTGAGAAGCATTTCTACTTCTGCCACCTGGGCCTACTTGTGCTTCATACACTGGACATGTGCCCTAACGGCATTTGCATGTTCGGACCTGCTGGATCTGTTTCTGTATATATGTGTGCGCGTGTGTGCATGCACAGTCCCAACGACGACATTTTTGCCAGTTGTCGCGTGGCGTTTGAGTTCATCCCTGGAGGCCTCGTAGTGCCCACTATTACAGTGTATGGGTTTTTGTTGGATCGTTATCCCCCAGAAACCTCGTCGCGAAAAATAGGTGCAGAATCCCATTTTTCCTGTACGTACATTGTACAGAAACTGCATTCCTCGGCCATGACCGGCGATAAACTGACGCTGCAGCATCAATTTTCTGAAATGTGGTTTGATTCTCACGACACAAACTCTGCTTTCTTGATCCTTGATTTGCAGCGCACTTTGCTGTTGTGAGCAGACACGTCCCGGAACCTTACAAAGACGCTGCCTCTGAGATAATTAGCGCGCAATTCTCCTTACCGTGTTTATATGTGTGTTTTTCTGTACAGGACTCGAGCTTCTTGTGTACGCAACAGTACTATTTTACGTGTACCGAGAGTACATACACTGGAAACACGAGGGCTGGCAACGCTACTTCTCACAGATCTCCTGGGTGCAGCTCGACGTCATCAACTATTTGCTTTTCCTCGTAGGTATCTGTCGTGAATCTTCTCCCAGCCAATTTGTGTGTGCGCAATTTTGATGCCTTCTATCTTTTTCGCCTGGTGTTCTGCCTCACAAAAAGCCCTTTTGGAATGAATGTCGATGAAAACGCAATCGTGCTTCTGCAAGGTCTTGCGCCATATGTAGACTCGCAAGACACACATATACACCCGCACACACACACACACACTATACTCTCTCTCACCCTCTTCTCCCGGCGCCGGGGGGGGGGCGGGGGGGGGGGGGGGGGGGGGGGGGGGGGT
>Ga0315905_10001961_pt1 | contig 21801 bp, 11 predicted proteins | sample LakEriMetagenome_5_FD_203522 | JGI IMG/M metagenome (GOLD analysis project Ga0315905, IMG submission 203522) | Freshwater fungal communities from buoy surface, Lake Erie, Ohio, United States - Buoy 4 MA121 | ecosystem: Environmental > Aquatic > Freshwater > Lake | place: USA: Lake Erie, Ohio...
TTCTCCATTCTCCATTCTCCTTAGTCTCTATGCCTCAGTCTCCACCGCCATGCGCTTCAGGGCCAATTCCTTCGCAAAGTCCACAAACACCTTGTAGGCCTGGGTGAACGAGAAGCGGTCTTCGAAGTTCTTATTCACGATGTTGCGTCGGTGCATACCGTTGATGAGCGTGCGGCGCGCATCTGGCTCGCGAAGTGATTTGTTCGACTCAATCAGGTCGATGAAGGATGAGTTGTCGAAGTAACGATCTACCTCTTCAAATGTGAATTCGTTGAAGTCGAGCGCCTCCATGAAGTTGCGACCGTCGCGGTCGAGCTCGTAACAGAGAATGGCAATGAAGATGCTGACATCTCGAGAGAAATTCTCCTGAGTTTCCTTGCTCAACAAAAACGCATACTCAGTCTTCAGGTTCAGGTCAAGATCAAACGAAATCTTGAAGAACTCGCTGTAAAACGCGTCGTTTTCTTTGAGTGAATTGAAATGAGCTTCATTGCTGAGAATGAATTTCCCGCCCATCAATTCTTCTACTATTTGGCGATGATTACTTGGATATACCATGGTTATTGAATGCTTGAGGTTGAGTTAGGTTGATTCTTATACTAGATTTTCAAGGCGGGCTCTACTTTGATTTTTGGTAGGGAAATGCTAGAAGTAGTAGTGGTGAGTGTTACACGCTCTGCCTTCTTCGGGAATTCAATCTGCAAATCGCCGTCGAACAACAAGCCGCACAAAGCGAAGAACTTGTCGGTTTCAATGTCCTGGAAGTCCTTCTGCAGCTCTTCATAACACCAGCTGAAGAAGTCATTCACCGGTAAGCTTTTCGTAAGATTGCCCTTGAACAAATCGCGATCGAATATCCACTTATCGAAGTCGACCACGCCATCTTCTAGTGTAACATAGTCATTGACCGAAAACTGCTCGAAGAATTCACGCACTTTGTACAGCATGTCTTTTGCGTATACCATGGTTCGAGAACCCTTGAGTAGAGGAGGAGTGTCCATTCGATATGGGTTGCGCAAGAACTCAATCCATCCCGTGAGAATGAGCGATTCGGTACGAATGCGTTCCAACAAAGGCAACAACTCGTTTACCAATACCTTCGACTGTCGAAGCAGGTCGGTGTTGGTCTGAATAAGCTGAGCATACAGTTTTTCAAACTCCATACGGATGGTCTCATCCTGAAAATCGAGGCGGCGACGGTTCGCATATTCGCTCACGTCAAGCACAGTGCTCGTCACCGATTCCGAGTGCTTCACATCCAAAATCCGGTTCAATGGCAGAATATAATATTCGATCCAGAAAGATGCCTTTTGCACTTTTTCACGGTATTCGATTCGATCCAGGTTGGACTTCAATTCACGGGTTTCCGCTAGTAAGCGGAAAGTGTTGCGTTCAACGAGGTCCACGAACTCTCGCACTTGGTGCGAAAGGTTCTTGATACGCTCCTGTAGAATGTCGCGGTCTTGGTTTTCGTATTTACGAATCTTCAGGAATAACTCGGAGATACTTCCCTTGTACTTCTCGATGGTCTCCGGAAGCAGCGGCTTAAATTCAAACATCAGGAACTCCATCAGTTTGAAGTATACATCGCGCATTTCGTAATCACTGCCGAGGCTTCGGATCACGCGGTATTCACGCAGGCGAATATTCATCGTGTGGCCATGCTTCTGGATGAGCATGTCATACACCTCTTTCGTGATGAGTCCATCGGCAATCTGATACGAGAACAGGTCCTTTACCACGTCGAAGTTGGCGTGAAGGAAGCTCAGTATGGTCCGTGGTTCTGCTTTTATCATAGCTGTCAGGTTTTTGCTGTGTTAAGCTTCAATGAGCTCTTCTTCCAGCAAGTGATATTTCAGTTTTACTTCACTCAGTTCACTAAAGTAGCGCGGCACAGTTACCGGCTCTTCGTTGATGGTTGTATGTTGGTGCGTCATTGCTTTGCTTTTAGTTGGAGGTGCTTTGCGCCTCTCTGTTGTTTGGGGACGTAATGCAGTGCGTCCTTTATATCTTGGGGGACGCACTGCAGTGCGTCCGTACCCTCATCCTTGCAGGGGCCTCTCTGTGGCAGAGGCCTTACCCTCATCCTTGCTAGAGGCTCTCTTTGGATGAGGCCAAGGTTACTCCTTCTCCTTGGAGATCTTCAGCTCCTCTCTGCGCACAGCGTGCTGCTTGTCGTTGAGGTTGATCTTGCCCTTCGAGCGGAAGATGAAGTAGTACTTCGAGAAGCCGTCATAAGGTTGCGGGGCCGCGAAGATTGGGATGAAGTTGTGCTCCTTGCAGAACTGAACCAGCTGCGGACGGTTGTGCTCGTCGATGGTTCCGATCTCGTCAATGAAGAGGGCAATCTTGTTCTCTTCGCTCGATATAGCGAGGCGATTGATGATTGCCATTACAATCACAAGACGGATCATTCGGTCGGTACCATCCGATTCTACCTGCTCCTTCAAGTCAACGCGCTTCATCGTTCCCTTCACATCAAGCACAAGCTCAATGTCGAACAGGTCTTCGAAGTCAACACTCTTTCCGGTGTCGAGGTATTGGTTCAGGATCTTGAGGTCTTCTGCGTTCTCAAACTCAAAGCTCAATTGTGCGTTGAGGTTTTCGATAGAGGCAATGCGCTCGAGTTCATACAATACCTTCTTATTATCGACCAGCTCAATCTTAAGCGATTCGATGTTCGAGATGTGGGTCTTCGCCAGACTCTCGTTGAAGCGATTGTATACAAACGTCTTGAACTCTTCATAGCGCTTACGCAGGTTGTAAGCCGGGTTGGCAAACTGAGTCGAGATGCTTCCCAACAAGCCATCAATCGACTTTTCCTTGTCGTTGATACACGCTATTTCGTCTTCTACATATTTAATGAACTCGGTTTCGTCGGCTAATGCGCTATTGGTTTTGAAACGCAATTGGTCGAACGAACGGTCTTTCTTTACTTTCAATACTTCGCGGTCAGCATTGGCATGCTCGAACTTGGCGAAGATGTTATCGAGTGAATCGGTTGTTTCGAATGCAGTAGGGGCTATACCGAAAGCTTCGATTTCCTGCTTGCGCGAACGCAGCTGGATTAGACGGTCTTCCGACTTGCGGGTGTCTTCGCGAAGGGTGTCGAGTAACAATGATTTCTCGGCAATGTCTTTCTTCAACTTGGAAAGCTCATCTTCGAACTTTTCCTTTTCACTCTTCAGGTTGCGAAGCTCTGTACCCAGTTCGCCGCTTGCTTTTTCGAGTTTTGGCTTCTCAGCGATAGCGCGCAGTTTTTCTTTTACGGCTTCGATGTCGGTCAACACCTTGTCAAGCTCCTTACGTGTCTTGTCGATGTGAAGTGCTACAGCCCAAAGCTTCTCTAGCTCTACTTTTTCTTTTTGAATTTCCTTCAGCTCATCTTTCAACATCTTCACCGAAGGAACGTCACGCAGCTCCATCTTCTTCGGCAATTCAATTTCGCCGTCGAAGATTTTCATAGTCGTGCCGGCTTTGGTCACTTTCTTTTTTACAAGCTTGTCGGGCATAGCTGCAAACTCAGCAGAGAAGATGGTGTTCAGAATTTTGCGGGTGTCTTCATTGCCGGCAATCTTCTGAATAAGTTGGTTATCGTAGTTCTTAATCTGTGCTTCCAGGCGTGAACAATCGTTATCGTACTTAGAAAGCTTGTTTTCGATGTTCTTGGAATCGAGCTTCTGGTTCTCAACCATTGTGATGCGCACTTCGATTTCGCGGCGCTTCTGATCGAGGTTGGTCAGCGACTCTTCCAAGAACTTCTTGGTTTCGTAGCTGGCAATGAGGTCGAGGCGCGTTTGCAACGCAATAAAGTCCTTCTCCTTCATCTCCACTTCGGTTTCCTTCTTACCGATTTCGCGGTTGAGATCTTCCTGACGGGGCTTCAGCTTTTCGTTTACGATGACCAACGTGCTTTGGAAGGTCTTCTCTTTTTCTAAACGAGAACTATCAAGTTCTTTGATCGTGCCGTTGTATTGCTTGTCGAAGGCATACACCAAATCACTCACAATGCGCGACTTGGCTTTGTAAAGGTTCACGACTTCGCGGAACTCTTCAAAGTCCTTCTGGATATTCTTGATAACACGGATTTCGTCGTTGATACGCAACAAATCCGTGATGTCTTTCTTGTTCTTCTGTGAGAAATTGATACCCTCGTGCTCGCGATTGTCGGCAATGATAAGCGACTCCTTGAGCGACTTGTTGGTGATCAGTTTCGAGTTGATGAGGTAGCGGTAGATTTTCGAGAAGTTGTTGCTCAATCCGTCGGTGCGCACGCTTTCTTCCAACCACACTACTGCATCGTTGCGGCGTCCACGCTGGTATACTGTATTGAATACCTCGCTTTTGCTCTTGAAAAGGTAGAGATCCACGCCTTCGGTAGTAAGCAAGTCCTGTACTTCATCCCAACGACGAATTCGTTGTGATTGCCCGTCGCGTTTGAAGAAGTATTCCTGGTTGTATTCACCCTTAAATCTGTAATACTCCAATTCCCCTTCGCTGTCGCGTTTTACGAGGATGCAATACGGGCTGTTTTTATGAACCTCAAACAGAATGTAGCTCTGGTTGTGGGTTGGGAAGTAGTGGTGAATGGTTTCCTTATCTCCCTTACGCTGTCCGGAGAAGCTCATTTTCGAACCGTCGACCACAAACAGGAAGTTGAGGGTGTAGATGAGAGTTGATTTACCTACGTTGTTAGGACCTACTAATTGCAAAGAGTCGCAATCGTCGAGTCGCATTTCTGCATTGACATAGGTAGCGGTATTAATACCGATGATTCTGGTAATCATAGTGTTTGAATAGGTTAGAGAAGCCTTGCGGTTCTCGTTATTAATGCGTTAACCGGCCATTTCGGGCAGGCTTAACGCTCAAAAGTATTCTCATGGGTTAGCACTACAATGCATTGTTGATGAATTGGTGAAAAATGGGGGAGTTATTAACATGCTCGACTTCGCTCGCCAGGCTTTGCTGCGCTGGGGCGCCGTTAGCTATGCCTATCTTTACTTTGTGAAAAGTCCTCTATCCATAAACAACCCTTCCTGGTCAGAGGCATTGCACCATTTCACGCAACTACCCCAGTGGAGTGAACTGGGAATGCGCGTGGAGGAAAGCTATGATAGAGGAGTTTGCTATCCGCCTAAAGCTGATCTTTTTCGTGCTTTTGACTTCACCCCGTTACAAGAAGTGCGTATCGTAATAATTGGCCAAGATCCCTACCACGGCCCTGCACAAGCCAACGGACTTGCCTTTTCAGTGCATGCCGGACAAAAGGCACAGCCTTCTTTGCGCAACATCTTGAAGGAAGTGTGGGATGACGTTGGTGGCATGCCATGGGTTGATCTTACACGCTGGGCAGAACAAGGTGTGTTTCTTTTGAACGCGGTAATGACTGTGGAGGAGAAGAAGCCGGGTTCACATGCCAAATTCGGATGGGAACGTTTTACCGATGAAGTCATACGCACCATCAGCACCCACCAACCACACGTGGTCTTCATGCTCTGGGGCAATTATGCGCAAAAGAAGGAGGCACTTATCGATGCCGAAAAACATCTTGTGCTGAAGGCTCCGCATCCTTCTCCGCTTTCGGCCTATCAAGGATTCTTCGGCTGCAAGCATTTCTCACAAGCAAATTCGTTTTTGGAGAGAAAGGGAATTAGTGCAGTGAAGTGGTGAAATTGTGAAATAGTGAAATAATGAAGTAGTGTCCTCCGCTTTCGCATACCGCACCTGAAATAAAAGACCAACTTTCGCGGTACCTAATACTTCGTACCTAATACCTAGTACCTATCTTCGCAATATGTCGGACTCCGCCAAAAAAGATAGTGCTGAAAGGGCCATTGCCCTCATTCGATCACAATCGCAAACGCGTGATGCTAAGTCGCTCGCTGCCGCGCTCATACAAGGCGACCGCGCGGCCTTGGCGCAGGCAATCACCTGCATTGAAAGCGGACCGGATGAGGTAGCGAATGAAATTGTGCGTCTTTGCTTACCGGCTTCTGGTCGCTCGGTACGAATGGGTATAACTGGAGTTCCGGGTGTAGGCAAAAGCACGTTTATCGACACCTTTGGAATGTCACTGCTCGAGGCGGGTAAGAAGGTGGCAGTACTGGCAGTAGATCCGAGTAGCCCCATCAGTAAAGGCAGTATTTTAGGTGATAAAACGCGCATGGATCGCTTAGCGGCAGATAGTCGCGCATTTATTCGTCCATCGCCCTCCAGCGATACACTCGGTGGCGTAGCGCGTAAAACGCGTGAAACCATATTGCTTTGCGAAGCTGCCGGCTACGATACGATTTTGGTAGAAACGGTAGGAGTGGGGCAGAGTGAGACTGCCGTGCATGCCATGACCGATTTCTTTGTATTGCTCATGCTGGCCGGAGCGGGTGATCAGCTGCAAGGCATTAAGCGAGGCATTATGGAAATGTGCGATGCGATGATAATTACCAAAGCAGACGGGACCAATAGCGCTAATGCTACGCGCGCTAAAGCGGAGTACGCCTCAGCTCTGCATCTATTCCCGGCGCGCGAAGATGGCTGGTTTCCACCGGTACTGACTACCTCGGCACTCGAGCAGAAGGGTATCGATGAGGTGGTGCAGTTGCTATTACAGTACACAACTTGGATGCAAGAACGAAGTCTTTTCACTGAACGACGTAAAAAGCAAAATCTGTCTTGGCTGCATGAAGAACTGAGGGCTCGCATTGTGGAACGCTTCTATGAAAATACAAATTTGAAATTGGAGCTTGCATCAATGGAGGCATTAGTTGCTGAAGGGAGCATTTCCCCTTTTCAAGCAGCAGCCAGGTTATTGGGTGAAGGCATATAACACGTCATCTCCAACCGAATATTCTCTCAAACTGACCGGATATTAACTAAGCTTCTCGAAACAAAGCTGTTCTTTTACTTTCGTCGGGATAAATATTTTTAAATGCGCTTGCTTCTTTTCTTGTGCGTGTGGTTGTGCTTGTTCGTTTCGAACAACCATCTGCTTGCCCAGCAAAGTCGCTATCGTTTTTACCACTACACACCTGAAGAAGGTCTGATTGATAATACCGTGCGTTATTTTCTAAAGGATCGGAGTGGTTTCTTATGGATAGGCACTAATTCAGGTCTGTCGCGTTTCGATGGCTTTCGCTTCACCAATTTCATTTGCAATCCGGCCGATAGCATCAGCCTCAGTAGCAACCAGGTGGGCCATTTGTTCGAAGATCAGAATGGGCTCATTTGGATCTCTACTCACGATAATGGCTTAAGCGTTTTCAATCCGGAAACGAATCGGTTTAAGCGGTACGTGTATAACCCTGACAGGCCCAATGGAGTGCCGAGTAATAACCCAACATCCATTTCTATGGATGCCAATGGCAGCATGTGGGTTGGTTTTTTCGGAAAAGGGCTCGCTAGGTTCAATCCTATAGATGAGAGCTTCACGCTAACTTCGTTCGATACATCCACTCGACTCTACAACTTCAATGAAGTGATGGATGTGGAGAGCGATTCTGCGAATAATTTCTGGATTTCGACTCGTGTGGGAATAGTCCGATTTAATCCGTCAAACGGTGATTTTACCTGCATTGAACAGCTTGAACCTGACGGAACGAAAAAACATGAGAAAAACCTGTTTTTAAAACTACATATCAACTCGGAAGGGAATGTAATGGTGGGTTCGTTGGTGAATGGTATTTATGAATACAATCCACGAAGCAACTCTTGGAAACAGCATTTGATTGATTACGAAAAACGAGGGAACACTGGTTATTCCAATAAAGTCAATGATTTTATCATCCTGAATCATCATAAAATTCTCTTTACTTCCTATTACCATGGATTTGGTATACTTGATTATCACACGGGGGCGATTGAGTATTTAAATCTAGATAATGAGCGTTGGACCCGCACTACCGGTTTGGAAACGGGCATCAGTTTGTATAACTCCGGCAATCACATTTTTATGGGAACCAATACGGGCTTCTCGCGCATGACGGAGCGTTCAAGCGACATTTTTGAATACGACGGAACGGCTTTGAAGTTTGATTTTGAGAATGGAGTCAACGTGCTTTCGGCTTTCATAAAACCGGAAAATGATAGCTTGTTGTATGGTGGAACCTACTATAGAAATGGACTATATTCTTTTTCTGGGAAAACAGGCAAACTCAAGGGTCTAGTGCCATTGCAGGGATATAGCGGGATACTTGCCGTCAACGGAGTGACTCAATCCAAAGCGAATAGTCAACTATATTATATTGCTTCTTCTCAAGGGTTGCTGTTATTCAATTCGCAAGCGCCCGAGATGCTTACACGTGTGCCGATCGATGGAGCAGGACTCACAGGAAAACATGTTTGGTCGCTGGCGTATGACTCTTTCGGAATGCTTTGGTTGGCAACGACCAATGGCTTGTATGCTTGGAATGAAAAGGACGGGTCCGTTGTAAATTACTCCGATAAATTCAGGAATGCTTCCGGATTAGACTCGTTTAACCTGATACAGACATATGTCGATCGGGATAATTCCATTTGGTGTGTTACTGATACGCGCCGATTATTTCTATTCGACCCGAAACAGGGTACATGCAAGAAGTTTAACTCTGAAAACCCGGCCAACAATCTATTGAAGGGCAACGCCGAATCGGTGCTGCAAGATGCTGAAGGTCGCATCTGGATTAACATGTTTAGTATCGGTCTGGCCTGCCTAAATCCGGTGACAGGCACCATCCGTTATATTACGTATGCCGATGGCCTTTTAAGTGCTCGTATACTTTCGATGACCCTTGATGGATCAGGAAATCTATGGGCGCTTTCCGACAAGGGTGTTTCAGTATTGAATACAAGCAATTTACACATTCGTAATTTCACCAAGAAGCAGGGACTGGAAATCGCCGATGCTAATGTGATCGAGTTTAATCAGGATGGTAATATGTACATTGGTGGAAGAGACTATGCATGGAAATTCAGCCCGAACATATTGCTCGCCAACAATGATAATGGGGAAATCTATATTACTTCTATAGATGTGCTTTCGCAGCCTTATATCAACCAGGGTAATTATAATGCGCTTGACACGCTTCAATTGGCCTACACGGAAGATGATATTCGTATTCGGTTTACTGTCCCGGACATCGGCTCGGAGGTAGATTACTATTATTATACAATGATGGATGGTGTCGATCACGATTGGGTGCTTCGCGGAAAAGACGGCGATGCTGCTTACTCACAGTTGAGTCATGGTGTATATACTATTCGTCTGCGCGCAAAAAACGGCGCTGGTGAATGGTGCACAGAGGAGCGTGTGTTAACTCTGATTGTGCAACCGCCGTTTTGGAAACGCACTATTTTCCTGATCTCTCTTGTTCTTATGCTATTCTCGGTTTTATTCTGGATATATAAGAAGCGAATCAGTCTCATTCGCCAAAAGGCCCATCAGCAAAGTGCTTTTCGTCAGCAATTGAACGAACTCGAGAACAAGGCGCTGCGCAGTCAGATGAATCCGCATTTCATTTTCAATAGCCTGAACTCGATAAACAGTTATATCATCCGGAATAAAACGGACGAAGCATCGGCTTTTGTGACCAAGTTCGCCCGCCTCATTCGTCTCATACTGGATAATTCGATGGAAAGCAGCGTGCTTCTGGAAAGGGAGCTGATGGCTTTGAATCTTTATATTGAAATTGAAAACAAGCGCTTCGAGAACAAATTTACCTGGCAAATTGAGGTTGATCCTGAGCTAGACATAAGTCATTTGCTGTTGCCACCTATGGTTATTCAGCCCTATGTGGAAAACGCAATTTGGCACGGACTCTTGCACAAGGATACTCCGGGAATGCTGCGCATCAGCCTGCACAAAAGAGGCAATTTTTTAGAGATTGATATCGAAGACAATGGAGTAGGAAGAGAAGCCGCTATCGATCTGCGCAGTAAAACATCACTCAAAACGAAGTCGCATGGGCTGGATGTTACAGCTAAGCGTATAATGAATTTCAACGGCGATACCCTGGAAGGCGAGGCCGTAAGAATCACGGACCTTTTCTCGCCAGATGGCAAACCCTCAGGCACTTCGGTAGTGCTCAAGTTGGCTCTAGTTAAACATTCAAATCAAGTAAAAGCATGATGCACTCTACATTAAAAGCAGTTATTGTTGACGACGAGGTTAGCGGTATTGAGGTTCTTGAATACACCTTAAAAAAGCATTGTCCGGAAATTGAAATTCTTCAATCTTTTTCATCGTCGGTTGAGGCATTCGAGAAAATACCTGCTCTCGAACCTGATGTGCTATTCGTGGATGTGGAAATGCCCCAGATCAATGGATTCGAATTGGTGGAAAAGTTGGCATCTTTAAATATTCAGGTCATTTTCACAACGGCATACAATGAGTTTGCTTTGAAGGCCTTTCGTGTTTCAGCTCTTGATTATCTGCTAAAACCCGTGGATGTCGATGAATTAAAGGCGGCAGTATATAAGCTTAAATCACTCAGTAAGCCTGACAATCAGGCGATGGATGCTTTACTCGACTATATCAAGAGTCAAAAACAGATAAACAAGATCAGTGTTTCCACCGATAAGGGTATTCACTTTATAGAAGCGTCGGATGTTTTGTATTGTCTTTCCACTGGGCCCTATACAGTTTTCTATCTCACCGCGGGTCAAGAGGTCGTATGCTCTAAATCTATTGGCGAATACGAAAAGATACTGTCCGACAAAGGTTTTTATCGCATTCATAACTCTTCTCTTATCAATGTTGATCACCTAAAACGTTTCGTGCGTACCGATGGTGGTTATGTGGAAATGAGTGACGGCAAAACATTGACAGTATCTCGCCGGAAAAAAGATGAGTTTCTCAGTTTTTTGGGTCATTGACCAAATACCCTTTGAACTTTACCGGTTATTAAGTCAAGTAAGCCATTCTTTAGAAGCGCCATCTGCTCGCGTAAGTATTGTAGGAATATTGTATCGAAGACCTTGACATCATGCAAACTAACGCACGATAAAGGGTTTCATCATTGCTTGCCACGATTCTATTTTGAAAAAAACAATTTACATAGCCTGTCTTTTTTTAGTGGTATTGTTCTATGGGGGCCTAATGAAAATTACCGCTCAAGATCTTTCACAAATTGGGAAATCGAAGCCTATGGTATTCAGCGGATCTGTGAATTTGCAAGCGGGCCCTTATATGTATTTTGGTGACGGTGACCCACGTAATGAGCCTTTTTGGTGGCAGGTCACAGGATCGCCGTCAGTCAATATTTATGGATGGCAGATACCATTCAGCTTCAATTATGGAAGTCGTAACCGCTCTTTCAGTCAACCCTTCAATAGATATGGTGTTAGCCCTTACTTCAAGTGGCTTACCCTCCACGCGGGTTATCGCAGTATCCGAATGAATCCGTATGTCATGTCTGGCATTCAATTCCTGGGAGGAGGGGTGGAGATGAATCCGAAAGGTTTTCGATTTTCTGCTTTCTACGGTCGATTTGCCAAGCCCATTGCTCAAGACACGAATGCGACTATCATCGATGCGCCAAACGCAGCTTTCAAGCGAATGGGATATGGCGCTAAAGTAGGGGTCGGCAATCGCAGGTCATATTTTGATTTGTCGCTTGTAAAGGTGTACGACGAAGTGCAGTCGATTGCTATTCTCGATTCTGCATCACTCAAACCACAGGACAATATAGCGTTAGGCGTAAGCAGCAAATTGGCATTCAGTAAGAGGTTAACTTTCAGCTTGGACGTAGGATTGAGTCTGCTCAATCGTGATTTGAATTTGGTGGTACTCGATACCATTCAGCAATACAATCCATTTCCGAGTTTCTTTCAGCCACGCGTAGGTGTCCAATTGCTTAAAGCCGGCAATGCATCCATCAGCTATAATCATAAGCATTTCGGTTTGAAAGTGCAGGCCAAACAAGTCGACCCTGATTACAGAGCGTTGGCAGCTTTTTATCTGCAAACCGACCTGCGCTCGATCACCTTTGAGCCCTCCATTCGTTTGTTGAAGAATAAAATCAAGTTGAGCGGTAGCATAGGAAAGCAACAAGATAATATAACCGGAAGAAAGGCTTACACATCTGTTCGAACAATCAGCTCGGCTAATCTGGGATTGCAACCAACTAAGAATTATAATGTGAACGTGAGTTTCTCGAATTATGGAACTGCTCAGGAGCAAGGATTGCGGGTTGTTAACGATACCTTCCGCGTTGCGCAAAATAACCTTAGTCTCAGCTTGTCTCAGAACTACACCATTATAAACAAACTGCGTTCTATGAATTTCACTATGAATGTGAGTTATCAGGAGTTGCAAGACCTGAATCCCTTTGGAACCTATGCCACAGGAGAAAATCAGGTGTGGTTTTTAAATATGAACGCCAATCATATTCGTTTGCGCGACAATTTTGGTTTGATGGGAGGGGTGAATGTGAGTCACAATTCATTTTACACAGGATCGTATTTTCTAGTTGGCCCTACGTTGGGTGCCTCCAAACCATTTATGAGCAATAAACTGCGCACCAGCCTAAACGTTTCATACAACAAAGGATTTCAAAGTGGACAACCGGCTGGTTCTACGCTAAACAGCTTTGCCACCGTGGCATATCAATTAAAGAAAGCTCACCAGTTCAACCTTACTATCAACGCTCTCCATAACAGTACTCCTTTTGTGAGTCCATCCGGCGGTTCGTTTACGGAAGTGAGATTCTTAGTTGGATATACGCTCAACCTTCAACGCAAATCCTAATTAATCATGAGAAAACAAGCGCTCTTAAACATCCTGTTGCTGGTTTTTGCTTGTGCCAAGCTAGCAGCTCAGCCTTATCAGTTGACGCTTTCCATCAATGTCAATCCGCCATATTCAGCAGATTATACCGACTATTTCTCGAGTCTTAATCAGATTTCAGTTACAATCATCAACTCGTCACCAACTGAACAGAATATTTATCTCGCCGGTTCTATTTCAACCACCGACGGAAACATATTCGTTCGTACTGAAGATAATGAACGCTGGCCCGGATCCGCCCTTACAATTCCCTCCGGACCGTCGACGACAACACTCAATGGCACCGATTTGCGTCCTTTTGCTGAAAACAGCAATGTGGATTATGGAGGCATCACGCCCCAAGACATAGTTTCCGGCCTTTTACCGGAGGGTGATTATCGTGTTTGCCTTCGCGCATTCGATTATGATAATTACCAGGCGGTTTCTGCAGATCATTGTTCCAATACGTTCACAATAGCCTATCCACCGCCACCGGCACTGAATACTCCGGAGTGCGATGCAAACATAGCGCGCACGTCTCCACAGAATGTTCTGTTTAACTGGCAAACCCCAATGGGGATACCTCCCTCGGCTCAAGCTCGCTATCGATTTACCTTGGTCCAGCTTACAGACGGGATTGATGCGATATCGGCTCTTGAGAATACTGCCGATCCGGTTTATACCATTGAGACGCAGAGCACTAGCATCTTGTATGGAATTGCCCAACCCAACTTGATTTCACCCCGAACCTATGCATGGCGAGTTCAGGTTTATGACGAATTGGGTGGAACCGAGTTTCAAAATGAAGGTTACTCCGAACCATGCACCTTCAATTATCTGGAGCCGGGCAGCATGGGTAACCCGTTCACACTGGTTTTCCCTTTGGATGGCGATACGCTGCCATGGCAGAAAATGCCCATCATGCATCGATTTGATCCATACTCGGTTCACTATGTTGACTATGAGCATCAGTTTACATTGCGCAGAAACGGAACCCAAGTCGATACATACAATGCCGATAATACCTGGCCTAACGGCCCTCAGCAAGGTCAAAGTAGTTTTCTGTCGGGTATTACACAGGAACAAAGTCAGCACTTGAACCTCTATAAACCGCTGAGTGCTGATGGTCTTATTCCTTTCAATGCAGGAGAAGCATTCGACTGGGACGCGGATATTCAGTTGAGTAGTTCCGGCGGTGAAACCTATTTGACAGGAAGCCTGGCCGGTTCTTTTGTAAGCGGAATGGGGCGACCACGACCTATTGCTCCGATGAACAACGACTCGGTGGAGAAGAATATGGAGGTGACCTTGCGTTTTGCCACAGCAGCCCCTCCGTCACGCCTTACGCCTCCGTTTGCCTTGATGCAGACTTCAGGGCCGAACCATATTGTGAATTTCTTCAATAGTGGAATCGATGAACGCTGGCTCCTGGAGGTAAGTCGTACCAACGATTTTGCCACGGTCATTGCCAGTAAGTCGAAGCGAATAGGGCAGGGCCTTTCCTATAATGCAACCTCGTGTTCTGACCAATGTCTGCTGGATTCTTTGTATCGCGATGAAACTTTTCTCTATACACCTGCCGACACTGGTGATTATTACTGGCGTGTGCGGTGGATGCTTGATCCGGCTTCCGCTTCCGGGCCTTCCTACCACGACGGTCCTACCTGGAAATTTGTGGTGAAAGACTCTCTTTCTACAGAGCCCGAAACTCCAACGCCCGGCGAGTGTGTTAATACATGTGATGGTCCTACTATATATCCATCCGAACGAGTTCCTGTGACGACAGCTGCTGTTGGCAATGTGGTATCTATTGGCATGTTCAGCATGACCATCACCGAAATCAACTGGAGTAGCTCAACAGCAAGTGGCAAAGGAACCATTCATGTTCCACTCATGCGCGCCCCCATTAAAGTTCGATTTACTTCAATCAGAATTAACGCCTCGAATCGAGTTTACGAAGGAGAAGTAATCGCGGAATATGATAATGAAGCTATTGTACCTGCCGGAATCATGCAGGGGGTGTCACAAATAGCCTCTCTTAATGAAACCCAGTCGCGCCAACTGGATTTATTCGTGAATAATTCCAGTCGATTGGTATCCATGTTAATGCCCGACACTCCGATGGGCCTTCCCATTGGCTTGGATAATACTATGGATGACCACCGAGTTACAATAGGCGTTGTTGGAATGAAGTTTACTCCGGAAACCGCACGTTTGAATGCGATGGTTTCAATGGACGTTCCAGGCGCTCATGGTTGGCTAAGCTTGGGTGCAACGGATATATGTTTCCATCCCAATGGACTTGGTGGCGATGGTCGGGCCATGCTCTATTTACCGCTGGACCATACAATACCTTTTGGCGATAGTATCTCGCTGCGATTTAATCGCACTCGTTTCAGTGAAGATTTCAGTACCGTTCTAGATTCGGGAACATTTGTGAGTTGGGATTGCCGCGGATTTCGATCGCTGGCAATTGATGGCGCTGTTGTCTTTGGACGTGACATGTTGGTAGAAGACTTGGCCGATGGAAGAGAAGGTACCCAACAAATCGAGGCTCAGTTCACGGCTAAAGTGCGCCGCAGAAGTCAGTGGCTCACACGTATCAACTTCAATCATCCTTTTCAGGTGAAAGGTGTTCCGGGATGGGGCTTCGAGGTGGAAGAGGCATGGCTCGACTTTGCAGATACTGAAAATCCGGCAGGCTTCCAATTTCCAACTCAATACGCATTTGACACAACATTATACAATCCGAGCGGAATTGATTTATCGGATGAAGATGCATCATTATACTGGAAGGGCTTTTATCTGAAGCGTCAATCCATACGCATACCGCCTGAGTTTAAGACCTATTCCAATCCAAGCAACCGCCTAACATTTGCGGTGAACGATATGCTTATAGACCGCTCAGGCCTTTCAGCTAGTTTCCGATTGGAAAACTTATTTGAAGTAACCGATGGAAACCTCAGCGGTTGGGGTTTCTCGATGGATACCTTGATGGTCGACGTTGTTCAGAATTCCTTTTCGCGCGGCGGGTTTGTGGGCGAGATTCAAATCCCCATCAGTGACTCGGCCCTTGTTTATAGTTCTATGATTCGACAGAATCTGGTTTCGAAAAACTTCAGTTATGAGCTAAGAGTGACGCCTAAGAGTAGTATAAATGCTAATTTATGGGCAGCACAACTTGCCCTAGATTCTACGTGTTTCATTCAAGCAACCATCGACTCTGCCGGAGTGTTTGCACGTGCAGAACTAAGCGGTAAAATGAATATCAATGCGAGCCTGGATGGCGTTGGCAACATCAACTTCCAGTTGATGGAGTTTCAGGAGCTTGGCTTTCAGACACGCGCTCCTTACATCGATTGCGCCGATTGTCTGACTATGGGATTTGCAAGTCCGCAGAAGTTTATGGGCGGATCGGATAATGAATATGATGAAAGTGAGAGTGATGAAGAAAGTAATGGAGGCCTAAGTGGGTTTCCAGTCAACATTGAGGGAATTGGGCTAAAGATTGACGGTGGGTCGGATGACGATGCATCAACCGACTCAGGCGGCCTTTACGCAGGTATCGAGTTTACATTAACACTGAATTTGACCGGAGAAAGCAATACCTTTTCAGCTGCTACAAAGTTGTCAATATTAGGCAAACTCAACATAGAAGGAGGTGCTCAACAAGCTTGGGAGTTTGACCGTGTTGAGTTGGATAGTATTGGTATTTCGGGATCAGTGGGCGTAGTTGAATTAGCAGGCGGACTGCGTTTCTATAACGATGATATGACCTACGGCAATGGTTTTAAGGGGCTGATTCGTGCGACCTTCAAACCGTCTATTTCCGTGCAGGTTATTGCTCAGTTTGGAGAGAAGTCAGGTTTCCGCTATTGGATGGTAGACGCTCAGGCGGTATTTACTCCCGGTATAACATTGATGTCGGGTCTCGATTTATTCGGATTTGGTGGTGGTGCCTGGTATCACATGAGAAGAACAACTCCTTTGCCTTCGGCGGCTGATCTGAATGTGGAAGCTTCAGCTACTTCTGAATCAGAAGCCGATGATGAAGATGCACCGCCCGGACTCACATTGACCGGGGTAACCTTCGTTCCCGATCAATCCATCGGCTTTGGTTTCCAGGCTACTGTTATATTCGGAAGTAATGGTAAAGGAGATGCATACAATGCTGATGTTACTTTCGGAGCTGAATTCAATGCGAATGGAGGTGTCACACAGATGTACCTCGAGGGTAATGGTTACTTCATGTGCGAAGTTGACGACCGCAGTAATCCACAAATCCACGGTGAAGTGCGCATAGCCTATGATTTCACACACGATATTTTCGATGCTCGTTTTGCAGTGACCGTAAATGTTGCTGGCGGAGTACTCAAAGGTGTTAACGAAGGTGGTTTGGCCGGAGAAGTACATATCTATGCTTCACCTGAAACGTGGTTTATTCATGCAGGAACCCCTGATACTCCTATCGGGTTGAATGTGGCGAATATATTCACTACTGAATCCTACTTAATGGTTGGAATGAATTTGCCGGAGGCGCTGCCACCCGACAGCAATGTTACAAGTATTATAACACCAACAACGATTGAAAGGCATCCGGGTTTGGCCAATGGTGATGGATTTGCATTTGGAACACGAACACGCTTTAATCGGAGCTTTGAGGTTATGCCGATTTATGCCAGTTTGGATTTGCAAATGGGCTTTGACATTTCTCTTCTTAACTATGGTCCTAATGTCTTTTGCGAAGGTTCGCCCCCAGGATCAACAATCGGTGTGGATGGCTGGTATGCCGATGGTAAAGCATATGCCTACATCGGAATGGACATTGGACTTTTTGTGGATCTGTGGGTGGTTAGCGGTCGTTTCAGTATCATTAACGCCAGCATGGCAGCACTGCTTCAAGCCGGATTGCCCAATCCAAGTTGGGTTCAAGGTACGTGCGGAGGTCAGTATAACATCTTGAATGGTATGGTGCGCGGTAATTGCCAATTCGAATTCAAGTTGGGTGATGAATGCAGACCTGCCGCTCAAAGTCCTCTTGCTGGTATCGAAATCCTGGAAGATTTGGTTCCTTACAACGGAGAGCAAAACGTAGACTGCGGAACCAATCCGGAGGCTTCCTTCAATGCGGAAGTAGATACTCCGTTCGATTTAAATGAAATGTTGAGCAACGGTTCAGAACGTTTGCGCCGCTTCCGTTTTGTGGTTGAACGTTTTGACTTAAAGAAAGGAACAGTGTTGGTTCAAACTCGTCGCACCACTTCGCCCGATAAGTTTAAGTCGAGCTTGGTTCCCGCTGCGTTTTTGGATCCGTTTACGAATTATACGGTGACCATCAAATTGAAAGGGGAGGAGTTCAACTTCGCAACCAATACATGGGGAGCTGCCTATAAAAATGACGGTTCGCTCATTGTTGCTGAACAGTCCAATACTTTTAAAACAGGGGCTTACCCCGATCGTATCCGGGATGAAGACGTTCTCTTCTCCTATCCGTTTAATACCCAGCGTTACTTCTTGCAAGGAGAATGCAATGACGGCTTGGTGAAGTTAAAGTCGACCATGGATCCACTCTTTGCGACCAATCCAACGCCTACCACGCTTCGGAAATTCAATGTGCGTTTTATCCCTGTTGACGGAGGACCCGAAATTAATACCGCATTAAACTACAGTGGTGGATATATAACATTCGAAATTCCGCAGCTGCTCAATAACAAGGTGTATGCATGTCAGTTAATTTCAAAAGATAGTACTCTCTATACCATGCAACAGAACATGGCCAATATGGTAGGAACCACTTCAGGAGCCGCAGGAAGCGCGGCTGCTTCCGCTATTACCTCTAGCCAGCTTGCATCGGTAACAGCAGCGCAGTTCTCGACACTTCAGCAAACGTTTGCGTCGCTGGGAACCGGTGCAGAAGCAAGAAACAACCGCATCAATGGTCGATCGGTGCGCAAAAACGAGAAGTTGTTATATGTATTCTTCTTTAAGACCTCACAGCACAACACGCTCGTGCAGAAAATGCAGTCACAAAACCCAAGCACCACAGCTTCCGAGTTGTTTGGAAGCATTACTTGGCTTGAACCAAAATATACAGGTGGAGAAAGGTTCGATTCCTTCGATGTTAACGGTTTCCCTTACATGGATGGTTCAATTCCTGCACGAACCAAATCACTTGTATATTTTGGTGACCCAAGAAGCGGAAACTGGAATACTACCTACACCACACCTGTTATCTACGACTTGTATCAAATGTTCCGCACCGGAGGCTACACTGCTCTTAAACTACTGCGTTCCAACCCAGATACTTTGGGCATTCCGCCTCGTTGGACGGTACGATTTGATTCAGATTATAGTGCGGCAGCCCCCCTTTCACCCAACGAATTCTTACCACAAAGTTTGTCCCCCAATTCTGTATTCTCGAATTTGTCGATCTCGCAAATTTCCTCTACAGCCATCACTACTTCTTCAGGATTTGGCGGTTTTGGTGGATTTACGGGACTGGTAGCTGCACCTAGTTCCTTGCACTTGAAAGTTTCGACCGGATTGAACACCTACTTCGATTATCAGCGTATGGTAACCATTGGGAATAATGTGATGGGATACTATGGACACCCATCAACTAGTGAGTTCTATCCTTATAACGTCAAGACTAAATTTCTTCAGTTTTTGGGATATGGTTGGAGGCCTATGTACACTGGAAATTATGAGGTGAATTATTATTACCGAACTCCTGCATTTTTGTGTCAAACGATGGATGATTTCACACCGATTGACAATCGTAAACCTTATACTTATTGATGTATGAAACGCATAATTATTTGCCTTCTAGTAATATTTTCATCGGCTATTCAAATGCACGCCCAAGGTGAACATATGCGAATAATCGCTCGCCAATATGCCGATTCGGTTGTTCTGCGCTGGGCTCCGCTCAATTCGGTTGAGTGGGCTCAGATGAACCGATACGGATTTCGATTAGAGCGAATTGACTTTAATGAGAACACAACCAAAAACGTCAAACCAAAGCAGCTGGGTCCGGATAGTATTCGCCCATATAGCCTAGAGAAATGGAAGGCATCATTTCCGGTTAATCATCCGTGGGCACCTGTTGCGGTGCAAGCCTTATATGGAAAACAGTTCAACACTTCAATGGCTGGTGCTTCTTCCATCAAGGAGCAAGCTCAAGAGGCAATGCTACGCTATTCGTTTTCATTGCTCATGGCCGATTTAGATGCTCCGACCGCTCAAGGTCTTGCCTTACGCTGGAGCGACACCAAACTTCCGGCAAGCGGATCAGTACAGTATCGCCTCATCTCTCTTCACCCCACCATTAAAGACACGGTGGAGGTGGGTATTCGCTTAGGTGACCCCATTGAGACCGTCCCTTCAAGTCCCTTGATTGAGGCAGAAAGTGGTGATAAGTCGGTAACTCTTCGCTGGGATGTGATGCCTGACAATCCGGTTTTTACAGCTTTCTGGCTTGAGCGGAGCGGCGATTATGGCAAGTCATGGGCACGCATCAGCGAACGCCCCATCATGAAAACGGAACAGCCGGGCACTGCAAAGGATGAGCGTTTTGTTTATTATACCGACACGCTCATCACCGAAAACTATAAGCCTTATTGGTATCGTTTGCAGGGTATCACACCATTTGCTGAAATGTCGGCCTATTCTCCCATTCAAATATCCATGGGCAAGGACCGCAATGCGCCACCGGCGCCAGTGATGAAAGAACCGAAAGATGTGAAGGGTAAGATCCAGGTAGTTTGGGAATACCCAGAAACACCGGCCGATTTTAAAGAGTTTCGAATCGGTAAATCCAACGTGATTAATGGACCATTTCAGCCTGTTGAGAACGCTGTGTTGTCATCAAAAACACGCACCTGGATTGACGATGGAACCGATGCACTTGGAGAAAACTATTACGTGGTTTATGCCATCGACACAACGGGAAACATCAGTGTATCATTACCCGCTTATGGTTTCCTCCGCGACTCCATTGCCCCCGGCAAACCATTGATGCCGGCCGGAAGTATCGATACATCGGGTGTTGTGAGATTGCATTGGAAGTTGGGGCCTGAAATTGACATTATGGGATATCGCGTATACTTCGCTAATTCTCCCGATCATGAATTCAGCAATAAAACACCACTTCCGTTGCGCGATACGGCCTTTGTAGATACCATCACGCTTAATACGCTTACCAAGAAAATCTACTATAAGATTGTTGCTGTCGATCGCAACTACAACCACAGTGTATACAGTGATATTCTGGTTCTAACAAGACCCGATACTATCAGGCCTGTTGAACCAATCTTTGCTGACTTCAGGGTAAAAGAGCAGGAGGTGCAGCTTCAGTTTATTCCGAGCAGCTCTTCCGATGTAAAGGAACATCGATTGATGCGCCGTGAATCGGGTGCCAAAGAGTGGGATGTAATCTCCAAGTGGCAGAAGCCTGATGTGAAGAAAGCATATTCAGACAAGTCTGTGAAAGGTGCTCAGTATTATGAATACACGCTGGTAGCCATTGATAGTGCAGGTAATGTTTCCGATTATGCCCCCACTGTCGACGTTAGGGTAATCCCCAAGCAAACGAAAGAGCAAATTATGCAGCCCACGGCTACTTATGTTAAAGAAAAGCGAGCAATTGAATTGAAATGGTCAAAGCCCGCAGGGGAGGTCGACTATTATACTATACTTCGTGGCAAAGACGGCAAGCGTCCTGTTTCTCTCACAACCACCGATGGAACAGCTGTCCGCTTTGAAGATAATAGCTACACAGGCAAAGGCAAGTATGTTTATATGATACAGGCTGTATACAAAGACAAAGGACAATCACCATTCACGGTGTTCAACGAAGTGGTGGTAGAGTAGGGAAGTGCCGAACTATCAGTGGTTAACCGCTAAGAAATGAAGCACTGCATTTTCCATGCGTGAATCAGCATCGGTATAGTCTTGGCGCTCGAATTTCTTGCCTGTGACCTGCTCATAGAGTTCGATGTAGCGAGCTGATATCTGGCCTATCCATTCATCTGTCATTTCAGGAACGGTCTGTCCATCTTTGCCCA
>Ga0315905_10001962_pt1 | contig 21801 bp, 39 predicted proteins | sample LakEriMetagenome_5_FD_203522 | JGI IMG/M metagenome (GOLD analysis project Ga0315905, IMG submission 203522) | Freshwater fungal communities from buoy surface, Lake Erie, Ohio, United States - Buoy 4 MA121 | ecosystem: Environmental > Aquatic > Freshwater > Lake | place: USA: Lake Erie, Ohio...
ACCCCCCCCCCCCCCCCCCCCCCCCCCCCCCCCCCCCCCCCCCCCCCCCCCCCCCCCCCCCCCCCCCGTGCAGCACTCAGGGCACAGGCAGCGGCACAGGCATCACTCACCCGCTGCGATTCCAATGGTTCTACGACTGCTATACCGTAACCGGCCAGTGCCTGGATCTACGGGCACAAGCAGAGCAAGCAGCAACACCATGCAGGGGGCTGTGGCAGCAGGCTGGCAGCTGACTGCTGTGCCGTGCAGGCACACTGGCATGGCTGCCGCTGTCGGCGCTGCGGGGGGCCGGTGAGCTGCGACCTGGCTGGCTGCAATGGCGGTGACCTGAGCTGCCTCTGCTGATGCTGTGCAAAATTAGCGATGGGACGCAACAAATTTTTGAGCAGCAGCGCTGCAATGCAGGTCACCTCTTTGTTCAGCACCTCGCCTCCGATTGCACAACAGCGCGCCCTAACAACACACGTCCGTGCAGCCGCCGCCCCCGGTGTCGGGACGTGAGGCAGGCCATGCAGAGCAGCGCCCTCAGCCTGGCGGCGCAGCAGGTGAAGAGCAGCGTGCAGGGCGCCCCGCCAGCGATCACTGAAACACACTGGTCCTGTGCAGGGTTCAGGGCCGGAGAGGGGTGGTGGGCATGCTCATGCAGCAGGCGCGCCCAGGGCAAACGTTGGTTGTGGGCGTGCTGATGCTCAGGCCCTGGCGGACAAAATGGCGCTCACGCTGCCCATACCCGCGTTGCCAAGCCCCTGGCCACCACCGCCGCCACCCGTCTGCGGCAACCGCGCCGCTGCCTCGCCCTGTGATGCGGCGTGTCGCCTGGCCCTTGGTGGCATTGGCGCCGGCGGCGGCACCTGTGTTGCCCTCTGCTGCCCCCCCCCCCCCCCTGTGGCCCTCTGTTTCTGCTGCAGGTGTGCCCAGTTAAACCCTGGCGCCCCCGTGCCAGTCGTGTCAATGGGCTGCGCGGAGTTTAGGTGCCGCTGCCAGCCAACAGGCCTGCTTTCCTGGGGGGGGGGGTTTACTGCAGCTGCGCCGCGTCAATCAGCAACAGCGGTTCGTTGCACGGGCAGGCAGCTGCAGTACGGGCACCGCATGTTCAGCGCCGCAGCTGATGAGGGCACTGCTTCTGGTATGGAGGGCGGCAAGCTGCGGGCAGGCGTTGCATGTGGCTGACACGTTTGCAGGCATGCGGGCTGCTGCACATCTGCACGCTGAATGCCACTAGGCAGCATCCCGAACACTTTGAATAGGCTGAACGAGGCAGAAAGATGCAGCATCTTGCGCCGAGCCTTTTCTTCTTTCCCAGGGTCTCATCACACCCCACATGATTGCTGTGATCCAAAGCCACATGATTTCTGCTTGGGTCAAAGTTTGGAGGACCATTACAATGTGCGCAACAAAAAAACGGTGCACCCAATTAGGACGTCATGCACTTGTTCAGTACCAGCACCACCTGCAGGAACACCAGCAGAAGGGGTGCGATCAGCAGAGCGCGGACGGCCCAGCCTGCGCTCAATCAAGCAGGCGCTCAATCGAGCAACCCCATGCAGGCCTGGCACGCAGCTGTGGTGTAGCACAGCATAATGCGAGTCAGGCACACCTGGAGCGTTGCCACAATTCCTGTTGTGAACACAGCATATTCGCACAGTTGCAGGCGCCTCAGGCGCTTGGAGGCAGCCGCCTGCAGCGCAATTGGCAGCCGCTCATCAGATGGTGCACCCAGCTGGCATACATGCATGCCTTGCTCACAGCTCAAGCATGACATGCACACTCAGGATTGCAGATTTACCTGCACTGGACAGCTTGATGATGCCCTGGATGCCTTGATTGCACCTGCATCCATCAGCAAGGCACTCTTGGAGCAAGGCACTCTTGGAGCAAGGCACTCTTGGCACGGACGAACCAGCCAGCAACATCATGCAGCCAGCGCCATGCCGCCTGATCCCCCCCCAGCAGCAGCTGCGCACAAGCCGCTGCCGTGATGTCAATGGCAACCCACCTGCCAGGCTACGGGCAGCCGCCGCCTTGGCAGTCGCCATGCTGCGCGCTGGCAGCACCACCAGCACGAAAGCTGCGGCCACCGCCATCAGGAGCGCTGCAGCCGCTGCGGCCGCCTTGACCACAGCTGTTGGCTGATATGACACCTCCACATGCTGTGCAGGCATGACCGATGCCATGGGTGCACCCTGCAATCCAAAGCAAGGCTTGGGGTGGTCAGCATAGGCGCACTGAGCAAGGCTTTGGGTGGTCGGTGTAGGCGCACCGAGGCGTCAGCTGAGGTGTCGCAGGCGGCTGCATGCAACAGCGACAAGCGTGGCAGCCGTCAGCTGCCATCCAAGCAGTCAGTTAGGCGCAGCGCTGCTCGATGCACGCACCAGCCAAATGCCCCAGAACACAGCCAACGCCAGCAACCATGGCCGAGGCTGGCAGGGGTTGACAGGGTGCAGCGCCTTGCTGCTCCAGCCCTGCAATGCCCGGCAAGGCAATTACATGGCATTGTGTGTCAGCATCAACGGATAGGATGCGGCAGCATGACCTTGGGACCCACAGGCGTGCGGCAGCAGGCACTGCTTGTCAATTTCTCCCATTTCACCTGGAAGCACGCCTGCTCCAGAGCGGTGGGCCGGCTGTTGAAAGCACAAAACGCGGCAAAGGCAGCGCCCAACAGCAGCGCAACACAGGCCTGCAGTGCATGGCCCAGCAGGTTCATGGTCTTGGTTGTGACGGCTGGCAGCGATGGAGCTTGCATCAAGCAGCCTATTTGCATGTGCATTGAGTCCATTCACTCCTCTCTCTGCCAAGCAGAACCCACCTGTGCTGCTGGTGCCAGTGCAGCGTACATGCCGTCCACCCACGATGTGTGCACATACCCTGCCTGCAAGGTGGTGCACAGAGATTCATGTCGTCAACATCTGGCATGACCTTGCCAGCATGCTTGATGCAGCAATGCGGGGGGATGCGACATGCACACGGGATTGCACAACAGCTCACCACAGCACCAAACACGGCGCCGACAGCCACATCAGAGGGCCAGTGCAGGGAGAGCCAGACGCGCGCTGCAGGGAAGCACACACAAGAACATGGAGGTGACTGGGCTGTTGGACTAGGCGCTGGGCGGGTCGGGGTGGGGGTCTGGCTCACGACGGGGCAGCAGGGTGACAGGGGCATCCATGTTGCTACGGGCTGGCTGAATGCAGTTCCAGCTGCCAACGCTGCAGTGTTGGGCAACATACAGCTGCATGATTTCAACACATGACACGTCACTCACCAATGGCTGCCGCAGCAGTGGCGCACATGAATGCTGCATGCGCCCAGGCTGGCAGCCCAAGCACCACTGCACCCGTTGGGCAGCTGTTCAGGCCTCCTGCAGAGGGCGCGCACGGTCGCACAGTCTCAGCAGCTGCATGCCTTGCAGCTCATGTGGCGTTGCGATGCAGGCTGCCTGCTGTACAAAGCAGGCGTGGTGTGGGCGCCATCTGCCACACCTGTGGCGCACAGTGCAGCGCACGCTCCATACAAGCACCCCATGAAGCCAGCATGCCCTGATGGCATGGACCACTCGTGACTGGCCATGGGAGGCGTCATGAGCTGTGGCCTGCGCACGAAAGCCAGGCGGTGTACGATCAGTGGCGCTGGTGGCTATGCCTGCAGGCGCTGATGCTACCATCAACCTGTTCAGACATGCAGGTGCAAGTTGCTGGGGATCCGCATGCTCAGACGCCAGGGCGAGCGCAGCGCCTGCCCAGGCGGTGCCCGCGGAGCAGTGCAGCTCATAAACCCTGCAACCCATACCTGTTGGGCAGCAGGGCTCCCTTTGCCCAGGCAGGGCGGGGCACGCGGAAGATCTGCTTGAGCACGTGCATCAGGCCCATGTTAAGTGCCAGGGCGCGGCCTGCAGCAAGCCAGAGCTGGCATCAGAAACGTTCCACCACCACCGCCGCCGCGTTGGCACGCCACAGCAGCCTACGCCAGACTGCCGCGATGCCCCTGGCATGTTGTCGCTGCGCACCTAGCGGTCCAAACAGCACGTTGGGCTCCAAGCCGCTGAACAGGAGCAGAGCACCAATAGCCACCAGCACCGGCTCTTGTGTGGCAAAGTGCAGCAGCGTTGCAGCCCTGCAGGGGGAGGGCAATGGGTGTAGGAGGCATGACGGACCGCACCTCTGGCAGGGGCTGGCTTGTAACGGCCCCTTCCTAGGTGCGCGCAGCCATGGCATTGACAGCTGCCATTGACAGCTGCCTTTGAAACCTGCTATTGAGAGCTGCCATGGCTGTGAGTGGTGCACACTGCTTGCTCACCAGCGGTACACTGGCGCCTGAGTGCTGGCCTGCAGCCACGTCATCATGCGCGTCTCAATCCACTTGAACTGAGGGTAGTCAGCAGCTACGGCAATCTTCTCCCATGCGCGCTTGTGGTACAGGTTGACAGGCACGCGCTCCTGCAGAGGCAAGCAAAGAGCTTGTGCTTGCCGCTATGGCTCGCGCTCGGCGTGACGATCCCCTGGTGCCTGCGCGTCTGGCATCACTATCACTAAGCTGGCCGTTGGCCGCTGGCCGGGCAGACTTCGTATGGGCTGGCATGCCCGTCGCAGCTCAGGCACGCAAGGCTGCACACACCTTGGGCTTGACACTGTTAGCTGCTATGGCTGCCTCACAGTACTCTGCGCACCGCGCAGCTGCGGCCTTGGACTTGGCTTTGCCTGAAGTGACACCCCAGCCATCCAAATGAGCAGCATCCAGCAGCCAGCGTATTCATCTGGCGCTCAACCAATGGCAGCGGTGATGCAGCTAAGCTGCTACCAGGCTGCACCAGAGCTTGCACGTGCACACGGCTGACCCCATGCGGAGCTCTCACCGATTTCGCCACCCTCAGCCTGCGCGCTGCGCACAGCCTGCAGCAGCTGCGCCGGCAGTGGCGGAAGAATAGTGAAAGTGATCTCCAGCCAGGGCGTGATGCCGTACCTGCAGCAGCAGGTGGCAGACGCAGTGAGTGCCAGCCAGCCGCACACCCAATGACGATTAGCACAGGGCGTGCGTGCTGCAAGCGCTTTTCTGTACGCGGTGTGTGCCTTGCATGGCATGTGAGCTTTCTGCGGAGGTCTCACCAGGCCATGTCTGAGCCGTTGGCGCAGCCCAAGCCACGTGGGTTCACGGCTGGCAGCGGCGTCTTGAAGTCCACACAGACTGGCCGCACCTGAAGCCACCACACACATGCAGCATCAGGTCGGCAATGCAAGGTGTGTGTATTTGGGGGGGGGCATTGTTGCGCCTGCTGGCCTGCGGCTGCAGCGCTCGTCATGCACGACACGCTGGTCGGTGGGCTGCCAACGAAGGATCAGACACCGACCTCCTCGTCCTCCTCAACGATCTCAAACACCCTCGACATCATGTTCACCACGGTGCCTGGCTGGCTGGTGGTGCCCTGCAAATTGGGTCCAGGCCGGCAACGTGTGTGGGCAGGTGGATGTCTGGGCTCAGTGCAGGCGTGCTTGCAAGGGCATGATCTGCCCGCTCCAGCACCAGCAGGCCCATACTTGCACATGGCACGCCTCGGCACTGCAGGCAGCTGGCTCTCACCGCCGCAAATATCGCCAGAGGCGCAGGATCCGCATCCGTGCGTCCCCGCCACCTTTGCAGACCGTCGCTCAGCTTGTCGCCCGGGAACAGTGGGAGCACCTTGGGGTCAAACATCTTGTTGACCATGCCGTCCTGCAGAGAAGATCAGTGTGCAGCGCTTTGCTCTGCCATGCCGCCAGTCTGGCCCCACAGCACGCAGGGCAGGAGGCTGGTGCAGCATCCAGTTTAGGTGGGGTGCAGAGGTGCAGAGGTGCAGAGGTGCAGAGGTGCAGAGGTGCAGAGGCGGCAGCATCAGGCCAGCATGGCCACACCAGCGCGCCTACCTGCGCGGTACCACGTCCGACCAGCGTGTATGTTCCAGAGACGTCCTTCATCGCACTGCTGAGCATGAGGCCCTCCATGTAGGCCATGTGGTGCTCCAGGCACAGGACCTGCGCCCCGCCAGCGGTGCAGCGGTGGTCACGAGGCGCGCACCACGTCACAAGGGGGGATAGTGCAGTGGCGCCGCGAACGCATGCAGGAGGTAACACCACAGCCAGTGCACCGCTCAAGGAGCGTCACGGCATGGGGCGGACAAGTCGGCGCACCGTTTTGCCGGGGCGACGGATGATACGACTGATCGCATGCGTGCCTTGGCACTCGGAGGCTGGCCACCTGCGCGGCTCAGGCACAGAGCCACCACCCTGGTGCTCGTCGTCGGATGCCTCTGCTTCGTCGACGTAGCGCACCTGAGGCGAAAACAAACAGGCACCTCGCAGGTGGTTAGAGAGAGCAGCTGCGGAGTTGCGGACGTGGGCAAATGGCAGATGGGCAGTCAGCCACGCCGGGCCAGCCCGGTGTGTTGTTGTGGCCGCCATGCACAACCCGGCGGCATCGCATGAGCGCCTGCGGCGCATGCGCCATTACCTTGTAGCTCCATCCAGCGACCACCGGCATCAGCGCCCAGAACTCTGCAGGCGGGCGCGGGGGGCGGGGGAGCGGTCAGAAGAAGGCAGGGGCGGGGTGCCGCGCGGGGCGCAGGTACGCTGCCTCGAGGGCGCCGGGCCGCCCACCTACGATGTCTGCCATGTGCAGCGCCAGGGTCACGAACAGCGTGACCGCTCTGATGGGAAGCAGGACGAGAACTCCGAACGGCAGCCATAGGAACAGGAAAATCCGCTGCGCCCACGTCCCGCGCTCCACCGTGAGCCTAGTGGGTGGGAACGCTTTCATCAGCGTCTCAAATGGCGGCAGCTTTTCGGGTGCGGGCGCCTCCGGGGTTTTCCCGCCCCTCACCACCACCTCGGCTGTGACGCTGCTCATGCTGTCGACACTGCTATCCTAGCTGATGCATCCACGAAATGAACGGAGCGACAGCCCCGCCAGCAGGGGCGAGCGGCACAACGGTGACCTGCGAGGATTGCCGCAACCTGCCGCAATCAATAATGCAAGTGCAGTGTTGCGGTTGCGTGTGCAAACCGCCACCGACCAGAGCAGGGTGTCACCGGCGATACTGCAGCCGGTGACAAGCCGGTTGTGGGCGGTTTTTTGGTGCCGGCTTCCCAGAGCATCAGCCTGCCGTGCAACGCGTCCAGAGAGTGCGCCTGTGGCTCCTCAATGCGCGTCACGCAACCCTGCTGTGCGCCCGCGTCGGTGTGGGTTGCTGATCGGCGTGATCCAGCCCTCTCACGCTTGCGTGCGAGTCACGCCCACTGCATGTACAATGCTTGCAGCCGCGGTGCTGCCAGGGGCCGCGGGGCCGTCGCGGATGGTGTGTGCACACGGCGGCCGCGGCGCCGCCGCAGTCAACGTGGGCCCAGGACCAGGCCAGGCCGGGCAGCGGGGGCACAGCAGGGGTGGCTGAGGCAGGGAGCTGAGTGCCATGTACTGACTGGTCTTGCGCAACGGGAAGTATGTCCGCTTATCGTGCCGCACCTGCGCCAAGCCATCCGGCCTGGGCAGGCAGCCAGCACGCCGCCCGCCCGCAGCATGTGCCGGCAGCGCCACAAGTCAAGCAGCACTCAGTGGACAGGTCGTGCACATCTGCGCACCTGATCCTGCATGCCCCAGGCTTGGACGGGACACACGCGCGCTGCTCACCTGGTCACGCGCCTGTCACCCCTGTCACCAGCACGCCATGGATGGTGGATGGACGCGCATTTGGCTGGGGCGCAGAACCAGCACGCCCCGGCGGCATCTGCAGCCCAGCTGCGCTGGACCTTCGCCCCAGTCAGTGTGCGAGCAGCAGCATGGTCGTGACGGCAAAAGCAGGCACAGCCCAGTTCTGCAGTCGCGCGCGGTCCGCGATCTGGGGGCTTGACTTGCTGCCCACAGGGAGCAGCAGCGCTCGCGTCCAGACCGCAGCCAGTCCGGGGTGTGCCGTCCGGTCACGCACGCCAGCAACGGCGACCTCCTGATCCCAGGGCGCATCAAGGTCGATCTGTCGACTGCACGGCCGCTCGTCCCCGTGCACGCGCATCGACCCGATGTTTGGGCAAGCTGGAGGGTTTGGAGGTGAGCCAGGCTGCTGGGCAAGCCCAGCAGGCGCCTACAGCAGGGTGCGCCCGATCGACGTGCATGGAGCGACATCCCAATCGACCCCTGCACGCGTGCCTGCAGCCCCACAGAGCTCGCCCTTCGGCGGCGGCGGTGCGTTCGGCAGCAGTGCACCCGCCTTTGGCCAAGCCCAGGCCGCCCCAGGGTTCGGGGTGAGTGTGTTTGCCTGCCTGCTCAGGCTGATGCCCTTGGCCGCTGGGTCGGGGTGCGCGCCTCGTGACCACCTCCGCCCGGGACACAACCGCAGGCGCCCAGCAGTGCCTTTGGATTCGGGGCGTCCAGTCCAGCGCCAGCCTTTGGCGCGCCCGCAACCCCCGCCTTCAACGCGACGCCAGCCGCTGCCAGCTCGCCGTTTGGCTTTGGTGCTGCTGCACCCAGCAGCACGCCTGCCGGCTCCACCTTTGCATTCGGTGCTGCGCCTGGCTTTGGAGCCGTCAGCAATGCCCAGCCTGGGTTCGGGGCCCCGGCCAGCTCAGCAGCTTTCGGCGGCAGCTCCATCTTTGGAGCAGCTGCAGCAGCGCCCACCGCTGGTGAGTTGGGTGGTGGCTGCCATGCAAGCGCGCGCCAAGCAGCCTCCAGGCCGGACGGCGACGCTGCAGCCTCGGCGCATGCTGCTGCTGCGGTGGCATGCTGCAGCGGCTGCCGCCTCCACCTCGCCTCTGTCGCAGCCAGCCCAACACAGCGCGTGGCGCGCTTGCCATTCTGCTCTTGGCGTGTGCAGGGTCGTACGGCAACGCCGCCGCCCAGCCAGGCATTGGCAGCCGAGCGGTGCCATTCTCCAAGCACCAGGACAAGGACCAGAGCAGCTCGGGGGTCGCTGGCACGACCGTGTTCTACAACACAATCTCCGCCTTGCCGACGTACAGCATGAAGTCGGTGGAGGAACTGCGCTGGGAGGACTACCAGGCAGGCGCGAAGCACGCGGGTGCCGCCCCCGCCCCAACAGCAGGTGGGTTGGTTGCCCTGCGCGGAGGCCAGGGCTGTCCGCTCACGGATGCATGGTATCCACCCTTGTCCTGCACCACGTGTTGCCCGGCAGGATTCGCTGCCCCAGCCAGCAGCCCCTTTGGAAGCAGCTTCGGCGGCGCCGCGGCTGCTGTCAGCCCCTTTGGCGGTGGTGGTGAGCTGGCGGCTGTGCTTGTGTGCTCACTGACGACGCTGATGACTGCATGTTGTCTGCGAGCAGCCATGCACCGGTCAACATCACATCGCAGAGAGCGGACCACAATACATGTGTGTTGCAGGCGCCAGCAGTCCGTTTGGCACTGCGAGCCAGCCAACATCCACGTTCGGCACGCCATCGAGCGCCCCTGCTTTTGGCTTTGGCGGTGCGGCTGCGAGTGCATCGCCATTTGGTGGCACTGGCTTTGGTGCTGGTGAGCAAGCGCAGCTTGCACACCCTAGGCTTGCGTGCTGCGACGGCAGCCTCAGCGCCGGCCTTGTTTCAGCAAGTGCATGAAGATGGGTTTTGCTACACACAACTGACCCCCCCCCCCCCGGCCGCGTGCACGCCCCTGCAGCTGCCAGCAGTGCAAGTGTGTTTGGCATGTCAAGCAGCACCCCAGCCTTTGGCGGTGGTGAGTGAGCGGGCACCGCAGCGATTGCCTGCCTGCTGCTCTGTTCTGCTGCTGACATCTGCCCCCAGAAAGGATCTGGTGATGTGTATCACTGCTGGCGGTGACAGCACACCACGCGCGCGCGCGAGTGCAGGGGGAAGGGGGGGCATGGCCAGCAGTGCACCTGCTGTTTGCGCCAGCTAGCCCTGGAACCTGTGGTTGTTGCCGGCACCGTCTGCCAGCATGACGGGCGGCGTCAGATTGGCCTCCACCACCTGTCTGGAGCTGAATGCCTTGTTTGTTTGTCCTGTGTCTCTGCAGGCACCCCTGCCACACCTGCCTTTGGTGGTACTAGCCAGCCATCTTTTGGCGCTTCTCTGTTCGCGGCAGCCAGCAGTGCAGCGGCTGCGCCCTTTGGCGCGTCACCGGCCCCGGCTGCCTTTTCAGGGTTTGGGGCTGCCAGTTCTGCAAGCAGCGCTTTTGGCCAGGGCTTTGGCGCAGCGGCTTCATCAGCAGGTGAGGATGCAGGTCCCTGCATGTGTCCTCCTTCAGTGCCGCGAGGCAGACCACGGCATGGCCGCTGCTGACGTCGGTTGCAAGCACCGCTACAGGGTCGCTGTTCGGAGCCTCGCCTGGATTCGGGGCGCCGGCTGCCAGCAGCCCATTTGGCGGCAGCGCGTTTGGCGGCGGTGAGCGCCTGGCTGCTAACATCAGCCTTGCGCACTGACCTGAGGTGGTGCTGCGTCTGCTGCTCGCTGCTGTGTCTCGTGCTGCTGTCCTTGAGGGCTGCACGGCTGCTGTGTGCGCACGTGCAGCCATGGCCAAGCCAAGCAGCGCTACGTTCTCTTTTGCAACATCGTCACCCAGTTTGTTCGGAGGGGCAAGCTCAGCAGGTGGGCAGCCCGCCAGCGTGGCTGCGGCCTAGTTGTGCCCGCAACCCGCGACACACCGTGGGCAGGCAGCTCTGCAGGAGCGACGGGGCAGCGTTTGGGATGCTTGCTGCCGCCCGTTTCAAAAATCCAAAAATTGTGCCTGGCTCAGAATGGTGGCGTGTCGCTCCTGCTTGCCTGCGCAGCCACCAACCTGTTTGGCGCCTCAAGCGCTGCTGCCTTTGGAGGAGGTTTCGGGCAGGCGCCAACGTCCGGGTTTGGAGCCACCCCCGCGCCTGGCGGGTTTGGCGCAGGGGTGAGAAGCGTGCTTTTGCTCGTGCTTTGCTGTCTTGAGGAATGTGCACACAATGGGCTGGAGCCGTGTGCCCGAGGATGCAGAGCTCCACCAGTTACCACACCACCTGCGGCTGCAGGCGACCCCAGCAGCGTCAACGTTCAGCTTCCCTGCGGCCACCACGTCACTGTTTGCGACCACAACTGCTCCAGCTCCTGCGGGTGAGCTCAGGCGATGACAGCAGCACTGGCCGGCCACCACCATGTGGTTGCAACACTGGCCTGCAGGGCGTCCACTTCCTGCACGGCTGATCAACAGTGGCACTGGCCAGTCACATTCATGCAAAGTTGACCGCTGTCTGCTTGCGCAGGCGGCATGTTTGGGTCGACTGCATTTGGCGCCCCTGCAGCCGCGCCCGCACCGTTTGGTGCTGCCACGCAATCCTGGGCGCCAGCAGCCTCTGCCTCCGCCATTGTCGCAGCTCCAGGTATGCATCAGCTGCTGTTGCAGCAGCCTCGCTGATGTTGCGCCGCGTACGCGTTGCATGTGGGGCTTGCACAACCATGTGTGTTGTCTGTGAGAGGGGATCCGTGGATGGTGCTGCAATTGGCTCGCCTTCACCGCTTTGGTACACTGGGCATGCTGCCGACACAGGTCCTGCGCCAACCCCGGGGGGCGCACCGTTCGGTGGCTTCAGTCCTCTGCCAGCATTGTCCGGTGGTCAGCCTGCCAGCGTCACTGGCCTGGCAAGCAGGCTGGTGAGCGCTGGCTGCCTGGTCGCAGCATCCAGTGATTGACGAGCAGGTGCCTGAGCATGCGCATTGATTGCCAATCTTGGTACAAATACCAGCTGCACACGGCACAGCCAACCTGCACTGTGATAGCACAGGCAACCTGCACTGTGATGGCGCACTGCAGTCGGATGCTGTGAGCAGGCGCCCAGTCCAGGGAAGTCGCCCATCACCGCTGCTGGTCATGCGGTCAGCAGGTGCGTGCTGCCTGCCCTGGCTGCCGCACATGCTCAAGCACTCGCGGCCAGCAGCTGTTGCTCTGTGCTCACACAGGCCAGGGTGCACACGCCAGTGACCCCACTGCCAACCACGTGCAGGCGGGACTCCCAAGTTTGGACTGGGCGCTGACAGTGGGCGGAAGGCGCTGCTGGCAGGGCAGTCACCTGGCCTGGCAGACGCTGACGGCACACCGCCAGGCCAGCTGGTGCTTGCTGGGTCCCCCCTCCTGCCATCCAGGTGCACACCTGGCTGGCGCCCTTGTCCGCAAGCCTGCGTGTCCTGTGACCTGACCTGTGTGCTGGGCCTTCTTGCACAGCCACTGGGCGGCTTCACTGGCCTGCAGGGACAACCCCCACCGCCTGTTCATCAAGGAGGCGCCGCCCCCCGTCATCCCAACGCCCGGCGGCTCTGTTGCCCAACAGGGAACCCCTCAGCAGCCCAGCAGGCAGGGTTCCAGCTTGTGTTTCGTGCTTCGTTGCAACTGCTGGCAGGCGTGGTGCAGGGGGCACAGGTGGTGTGCCCGGGGTTGTGCACCGTGTGCGAGTGGCAGCCGCGCTTCTGGCCGGCTCCCTCAAGCGCGCTCCCCCCCTCTCACCAACCCCGTCCCCTGTGCATCCTGCAGGGGTGCCAAGCCTGTCGGCTCGTCTGGCGCTGCCTCCCCGGCCATGGCAGGTGCCGGCGACGACGGGCAGGGGCTGAAGCAGAGGGCTGGGGACGGCCCTGCAGCCAATGGCAGCACGCTGTCTGCTGACAAGGCAGCTGGCGTTGGATCGGCAACCCTAACGCAGGCACCAGCCGCTGCCAGTGAGCCTGCAGCGGCTGATGGCAAGCAGCAGCAGCAGCAGCAGCAGCAGCAGCAGCAGCAGCAGCAGCAGCAGCAGCAGCAGCAGCAGCAGGAGGCAGCACGTGGCGGAGCAGGTCGCTCGCCACAGGCAGTGGATGCCGCAAAAAGTGCTGCCAGCAAGGTGGGCCGCGCAACAGGCACATTCCTGCCTGTCTGTATGCGCCTGCAGGCAGCTGCCACCAGCAGTGCCTGACTGCTTACTGGCACGCGCCTGCCCCCGCGCAGGCACATCTGCCCGGCCTCGGCGCTCTGGCTGCCCAGGGCTACACAATGGACCCATCGCTGGAGAAGCTGCAGGTGCGCCCGGGCGCGCCCCGGAGGACCGCTCGGCCAGGCGTTGGCGACTCCGCGCCCTGCCTTCGTTGTGTGCGCGCTTGCCGCGCGGCCATCCAGGAGCATGGCTTCCTGCGCCCGCAGGAGATGGCTGCCAGCAATCCCGGCGCGCTGGCTTCAGTGGAGGGCTTCACCCTGTGCCGCCCTGGCAAGGGCCGGCTGAGGTGGCTGCAGCCCGTGGACCTGCGGGACCTGCAGCTGGACCAGGTGGTGGCCATTGGACAAGGTGCGCAGGTCCCCCCACCGCACCGTGTGTTGGTGGGGTGCCCATGCGGGTCCTTGTGCAGCACATTGCCGAGACAGCCGGTGGCGTCTTGCTGGGCTGGCCACAGCTGCCAGACACGCCCGTGGCTGCGCTGCGCTGCGCTGCGCTGCATGCAGGCGAGGTGACGGTGTACTCCAGCAGCGATGCCGGCAAGCCACCCGTGGGAGAGGGCCTGAACGTCGCATGCGAGGTCACGCTGTACAACGTTTTCAAGCCAAGCAAGCAGGCGGGGCAGCCCACCAAGTGCGCATGGGCGAGGATGGATGCGGCGCACGTTCTGATGCACACCCCTAGCCAGCTGTTCAGCAGCAACATATCCCAGCAGCAGCTCTGCCCACCTCAGCTGGCATTCGTTGCTGCCCGCAGGGACCCGGCAGCTTTGTCTGCCTTTGAGCGCCGCCTGCGGCGCTACTGCGCTGACACGGATGCCCGCCACATTCTGTACCGGGCAGAAGGCGGCGTCTGGACGTTCCAGGTCAGCTGACGGGCCCGCCTGGTCCCCCGCCGTGTCTCAGCACCAGCAGCGCCCAGCGCCGACGGTTTAGAGCCGGCAGCACTGCGCGCCGACCTGGTGCTGGAGCTGGCTGCGGTCGCTTCCGCGCAGCAAGCACTGCCGTGTCTGCCCTGCAGGTGGATCACTTCAGCCGCTACGCGGTGCCGGACGCGTCAGATGATGAAGAGGACAACGTTCAGACAGGCGGAAGCAGCAGGGGCAAGCCCGCCGGCGCTGGTGATGCTGTGCCCGTGGTTAGTGACGCCACTGATGTGCTGCCGTGGGTGTGCTTTGGGGCGTCACCCGCACAGTGTGCCCACAGATGGGCCACAGAGACGGTGTGGACCATGCAGTTCACCAGGGCGGGGGGTAATTGTTGTGGTTCTCCTGCCCCTGACCCTGCAGGGGCGGGCTCTCAGCGAGCTGGCAAGCAACACCATGCACATGATCACCCGCCCGGCCGGCCAGCCTGCGCCCATGACAGTCAGGCACCAGCTGCCTGAGCTGCTCAACCTGCAGCCCGCACAGCTGGCTGGGCTGAGGGATGCTCTCCTGCCAGGTGTGGTTCCTGCGCCTGCTGCTGCTTGGTTGCGGGGTGTGGGGTGCTGGAGGTGGCTGGAGGCTGCGATGCAACAGGTGGCTTGCATGCTGTGGGCGACTCGCAGGTGATGGCAGGGACACGACCATGCCCATGGCAGGCACAGACACCAGCACGGAGCACTGCTGGCAGGCAGCTCATCCCACCATTCACTACGTGCACGAAGCAGGTGCAGGATGTGGGCTGCTGGCTGCAGTGGCTGCTGCCCCAGTTGCGTGCCGCTGCGATGTTATATGACTCTGTTCACAGCCGGCTCAGCACACCACCACATGACCGGACATGCATGCATGCCTTGCAGCTCCTGCTCCCCTGCCATCGTCGGCACTCATGGCGGAGGTGCCGCTGCCCAGCCAGGTGCCGCTGCTGGTGGCGGGCGCGCTTCAGCAGGTGCGGGGTGCACCAGGTGCAGTGGTGCCAGCATCGGGCGGCCACCCGCATGCACGCTGCGGCTTGCAGCGGCTGCTGCCTAGCGGCTGATCGAGAGTCTGGCGAGTTGCCGACCGGTCGGTCGGCCCCACCCGCTTCATGCAGGACTTTGGGGGGTGCTTGAACATGCGCAGCACCTGCCGCGCGGGCTGGGCGCCGGGCGGGCGCCTGGTGCTCCCAGCTCACAGCAGCTTCGGGGTTGCCAGCAAGCTGGCCGTGGCTCAGGGCGCTACCAGGGCAGCCACTGGCGTGCAGCTGGTACAGCTGACGGTGCCTGTGCTGCCTGGCCAGACTCAGCAGCAGGTGGCCGCCCTCATGTCCGCCAGCCTGTCTGCTTCATCGGCCGATGGAGGTGAGAGGGGCCACTGGTGGGCGCCCCGCGCATCCTTCATGCAAGGCATGGCATTCTCACCCTTGCGCTGAAGGTGCCAGGCGTGGGCTTCCCTGTGGATGAGGACCCTGTGAGAAGCAGGTGTTGCACCCACCGCACTGCCCCCACTGCATGCCTGCTGCAGGTGACGCTGTGCCCTGCTGGCACCTGGACGTGGACAGCACCAGCCTGGCAGGTGATCTGGGCATGATGTGGCTGGATTTGTTGCCCCCCCCCCCTGATCGCAATGCTCATGCCACCCAGGCCCGCAGCGACCAGCGTCTGCAGGCGGTGATGCTGCATTCTTCTTGACTGCAGGCTATGCTGGCCAGCAGATGGCACTGCTGGCTGCTGCAGCAGAGGCTGGCTGTGCAGACGCCCAGCAGCAGCGTGCAACGTGGCAGCTGTTGCAGGTGCAGCTCCACCTGGCTTGACGCCAGCAGCCAGCTTGCGCGTGGCTCGACCTGCTGCGCGTGTGATGCGGGGATGTTGTGTGTTGAGGCAGGTGGACCACCGCGCAGTCGGTGCCTGGGAGAATCATGGCAGCATGGATCGCTTCCTGGTGCAGGTGCTGTTCCAGGACCTTGCGACTGCGACAGGGGAGCAGGGGCAGGGCACCCTGACTGACATGCACAGGTGTGCTGGCCCCCTTCCATACACCACGCACTTTGCAGGAGGGGCCCCGCTCTGGCATGCCTGCAACCCTGCGATCCATGGCAATGGATGCCTGAGCACACACGGTGTTTTGTTGACGGCTAGCACGCCGCCGCCTCAACCTCACACTGGCTCCGCAACGGCCGCATCCCCTGGGCTCTGCTGTGCTGCCCACAGGCGTGCCCACGTGGCAGCTTGGCTGCAGGAGCGCCTGCGCTCCTGCCCGGACCAAGCCCCGGCTGCCGGCCCAGCCGCAGCGCTGCTGCACGCGCTTGCAGCCTGCCAGTACACAGCAGCAGTGGCCACGGCTGGGCATGGTGACGTGCGTCAAGCTGCCCTGGTCGCAGCCGTGGCTGCGTGCGGCAGCGCCGCCGCATGCGACGCCGCCGCACAGCTGCAGGTGCCCCAAGCATCCAAGCTGCTGTCCCCTGGCCACGCTGGACTGCTGTCGGTGCTGGGGGGGCGGCCCTTTGCTGCGCCAGGCGGACTGCCTTGCATGGAGGATGCTGCCGGACACAAGGGCTGGCACGCCAGCCTTCACATGGCCAACGGGTGAGCGCACCACCAGCGGAGCGAGTGGAGGACGGCGTGTCGATGGCTGCTGCCGGGTGTCTGGCTGCTGCTGCCACCCGTCGCGCAGCAAGCAGCAATGCGGTGCCGCGCCGAGCCCCATGCTCGCTCCCGCCACGCCGCAGGCACTCCACCCGCCAGGCAGCTCCCCTGGCGGACGTGCTGGCTGCCTTCACTGAGGCAGTGGCTGCCCAGGCGGCACCGGCGCCCCTGCCGTACCCGGGTGCCAGCACTGAGGACACGCAGTACGAGCTGCTGCGCCTGGCAGCGAGCTTCCGAGGGGAGGCCAACGGTGCGTGCGTGCGTGGCGGTCGCCCAGCGGGGGGCGGGGCATGGGGGCTCCCTGCCCTGCCTGTGGCAGCACGCTTGAATCCCTTGCTGTGGCTGTGCTGCCAGTGCCAGGCTCCTGCTGACATGCCCTCTGCGGCTGTGTGCCCTGCAGAGCACAGCGCCCGCATCCTGCGCCCTGGGGGCTACGGCCGCCACCCCCTGCAGGCCAGGTTGGCCTGGCAGCTGGCGGCTGTGCTGTCCAGCCTGGGCGCCATGCCGCAGCAGCAGGCCGCGCACGATCAGGCATGCATGCTGTTTGCTGAGCAGCTGCAGATGGCAGGCCTGGGCGGGTGGGCGCTGTTCGTGCTGGGGCACGTGCAGCATGAGCAGCAGCGGGCAGCGGCCGTGAGCGACGTGCTGGGCACGAGCAGCGGCTGCGTGTAACAGCCGTCCCCTGCGTTCGTTGCGCTAACATTTGCACGATGATCCGCTGCTGCGCATGTGCGGGCTTGCGGGTGCTGGTTGTGCCGGTGCGCGGACACACCCTCGCACAAAGCCTCCTGATCAGCCGATCAGAGCAAGTGCGGCACAGCGCGCATCTGCACAGCTTCAGCGGCCCGCCAGGTGCTGCCACCTGGCGAAGGTTTTCCCGGTTTCGCGGTTGTGGAACCCCCTAACCTTGAAGACCCCCGCCGTTCCCCTGAGAGGAGTATAATTTATTCTTACCTCCCACCCCACAGCTGTCACCAGCCTTCACACCCGCCCAGGTGAGAGCCAGCGCCAGCCGCGACCGGCCAGGCCCACCCAGCGCGACCGGCCAGGCACTCCACGCCAGTGGAAATGCGTGCACTCCACGCATCAACGCACTGACCGCATCAGTGGCCATCGCTGGCCGCCGGCAGCGCAACCTTGGAGGTCTGTCGGGGGGCCGGTTACACCGCTCAGGCCTTCCCTCGCGGGCGTGCCCTGCAGTTCCACCCGCTGAGCATCATGAAGGCAGCAGCCTGCTTCTTCGTGGCCCTGCTGGCAGGTGAACGGCCGGTGGTGCCCGGTTGGCGGGCGGCCGGGCTCCCAGGGCAGCTCGCAGCACCGCCCCCGCACCACACGACAGCTCGACCCTGCAAACGATGGACTGCAGCAGCCTGTCGTCCAGCCGGGCTGGGTGTACAGTGCCTCACGCCACCCCCGCGCGCCCGCTCCCGCCTGTGCAGTGTCTGCGCTGCCGGCGACTCAGGCGCAGCCGCCCGTGGGCCCTCTGGCGTTTCTCGCGGCCATCCGCACCAACATCAACAACACCCTGAGCAACCTGCCTCGCCTCCCCATCCGCCCCAACCAGCAGCCCCCCACTCAGCAGCAGGTCCTGCAGGCCACCGCAAACTTCCTGTCTCAGCTGGGCATGGTGAGAGGACCCCCGAGCGCGGTCGCAGCGTGGTCGCAGCGCCGACCCCGCCCTCCTGGCTCCAAGAGCAGGCTGGGAGGCTGCATGCATGCATCGCTGTCAGCGCAGCTTTGCCACCGGCACTGATCAGGCGCTGCTGCCCACGACGCGTGCAGGCCATTCCCGGGAGCGGTCCCCTCACCAACGGCGTGCGTGAGGGGGCAGTGGCCGCCCTGACCACCGTCGCTGAGGTGCGGCAGCGTCGCGCACGTGTGCCGCCCACGACACACGTGGTGCCACTCGCAACACACGTGGTGCCACTCGCCCGCCCGCCCGCCCGCCCGCCCGCCCGCCCGCCCGCCCGCCCGCCCGCCCGCCCGCCCGCCCGCCCGCCCGCCCGCTGACCTCATCCCCTGGCCCCTCGCGCTCTGCAGCTGGCTCAGGCCATCCTGGCCATCTCCTCCGGCAACAACCCGGCTCAGCAGGGCATCGCCAGCATCGTTCGCCAGGCAAGCCATGGAGCAGGAGCCTGGTTGCTGCGCTGTGGGGGTGCCAGCCATGCTGCGGGCTGATCTCAGGCGCAGTGTCGCCCACCCCCGCCGCACGCGCACTCACGCCGCCATGCGCTGTCCATGCACGCAGGTGTACACCTTGTTCGCCGCCCAGCTGCGCGCCGGCGTGCCCGAGAACATGTCCAACCTGGCCACCCTTGTGCCCAGCACCGACGCGGTGGGCAACTTGACCCTGGCCTTCCTGGGCAACGCCACCACCCCTGGCCAGCTGGTGAACCAGACCGTGTCCCGCATCACCAACCGGTGAGGATCGCGCCCGGGGCTGCCCTGCAGCCCGCACCTGTGCCAAAGGCTGCTGCACAGCTGCGGCACCTTGGGTGGTGGTGGTGCAGCTGAGACCTGTGCTGGCACTGCGTGCACACATTGCGTGCCACACCCAGCAGCTTTGGGCTTTGGGGAGCCGCAACGGCTGACATGCCCCCGACGGTGCTGCTTGCTGTGCAGTGCCAACCAGGTGGCCAGGCTGCTGAGCGGCCAGGCTGTCGTCCCCGGCAACCGCACCTTCGCCCTGCCCCGCCCCCTGGTTAACGCCGCCACCACCCTGCTGAACCTGGTGTACCCCACCATCAGCGTGAGTGGGGACTTGTCGTCCCAGGGGACTGCGCAAACTGGCGGCTGCTGCTTGCCCCAGCAGTGTGGGCTGCTGTTCGTTCGTTGCTCGGGGGGCTGAGCCCCTGCCCGCCCCCCACCCTCTGCACTCTCGCCCCCCTGCGGATGCTGGTGCCCTCAGCAGCTGACCTGGCCGCCCCGCTGTCATTGTGACGTGCAGCGGGCCCTGACTGGCGCCGGCCTGGCCATGGTGCCCAGCCTGGCAGCGGTGCAGGCGGTGAGTGGCTGCTGGTGGTCATATGCGTGCCATCATGGGCGTGCGCCCTCCCCGCTGACGCTGCTGCTGTGCTGCGCTCGCTCGCTGAGCTGGGCCCCCCGATGGCTTACACCTGCCCGACCCCTCGCTGCCCCGCAGGCCATCGCGTCCATTGTTGGCACCGGCAATGACGCTGTCCGCATCACCCCCATCGAGCTGGTGGTCGCTGCCCTGCAGCTGGCGTTCGCCGATGCCGGCGTGCCAGTGCAGGCACTGCTCAACGCCTTCTCCGCTCTCACCATCCTGGGTTAAGCAGCCAGGCAGACCCGACTCGCACACAGCATAGCATTTCCAGACCCTGCTTCCTTATTCCTTGCACACGGCGCGTCCAGCGCGCCGCATGTGGTATTCTTCCTGCGTGTTGCGTCCCATGTAATGTATGTATTACATGTGTATGTGACGCAGCTGCTCAGCAGCAGCCGCTCTTGTGCGGGCGGCCCGTGGCAACGCTGGTGACGTCCACGGCGTCGGGCACATAGAAGTCCGCCTCCTCCCCGTCGTCGCCGCGCAGCGCCGCGCGGGCGATGGCAGCGAACGCCGCCTCCACATTGATGTCATCCTTGGCGGACACGTCCAAGTGGGGGATGTTGCCCTTGCTGGCGCACCACTGCTTGGCCTTCTTCTCCGAGACCTGCACGCGGCGCACAACCGCGGCACTCGGCACGGCGTGCATGCCAGCGCTGCCCGCGCGCAGCGCGCTCACCCCACACCGCACCGCCCATGCCCCAGTCCCTGTAGCTGCAGCTAAGCAGCCGTGCTCTGGTTCACGCGTTGCTGGCAGCCTGCGCAGGCCGGCCCACGCACCATGCGGCTCTTGCCCTCCTCCACATCGATCTTGTTGCCCAGCACCACAAACGGGAAGCTCTCTGGGTCGCGGGGCTGCGCCTGCACGGGCAGCAGCGAGGGAGCCAGCAGGGCAGCAAGGCACACGTGCTGTGAGGGACCGGCCACCAGAAGCGTGCTGCTGCTGCAGGCGTGGTGCTGCTGCTCTGCGTGTTCCTGATGCAGGGGGCACACGGCTCCTGGCAACAGGTGCCACCTGTGGCGCGCCCGCCCCCCCGCCGCCCCGCACCTGAATCAGGAACTCGTCCCGCCAGTTCTCCAGGTCATCAAAGGTTTTGCTGGTGTTGACGTCGTACACGAGCACGCAGCAGTCGGCTCCACGGTAAAATGCGACGCCCAGCGACTGGAACCGCTCCTGCACCGCCCCACCAGGGTCGCAGGTGCGGGGTTGGGGGACCCCGCATCGAACCCCGCATCGAACCCATGCGCGGAGGGGCGCGGCCTGGCCTCACCTGGCCTGCGGTGTCCCATATCTGCAGCGTCACCAGCTTGTCGTCCACTTGCAGCTCTTTCGTGAGAAAATCGGCGCCTATGGTGGCCTTGTACTCCTTGGAGAATTTTTTGCTGACATACTGGTTCATGAGGCTGGTTTTGCCCACGCCGCTCGTCCCCAGGATGACCACCTTGATCAGCTTGCGCTTGCCCCGCATGCTGGCTGCCGGGAAACGCGCTGCGCGGTGATCGCGGGACCACGTGCGTGCTCAGGGGCTCAGGCTCAGCTGTGGGCAGCAGGTCGCGAGTGCACACTGCTGCTTGCCGTGGCACGCAGTGAAACGGGACCGCGGACACACCAGGAAGCAGGGCGGAACCTTGCGACTCGGAGTGTCCGCCGCGTGCGCCACCGATGCGCAAGAGTCGCACACGCATGCCAGCATCCTGCTGCCTGCCGGCGTTGCGGAGCGCAGAGTGATCTGAGCCGACCCTCACTCTGGGCTGCGCTGGGCCACTTGCGCCCCCCATGGAGGACATCCAAAAGCTGTACGCAGCGATATGCGACGAGCCGCTGAACGTTCGGGTGGCCAGGAAGGGTGGGTGGCGGTGTTTGTGCATGCAGCCCTCGATCCGCGCACCCTCGGCCGCCGACCCCAGGCGGGCGCCCGCCCCCTTGGCCGCGCAGCCTACCCGACACCCATCAGGACCAGGGAGGCTCTCCTGGACCGTCACCTGGACCGCCTGCGCGGCGCAACCACGTTGGCACAGGTGGGCACACGGCTCAATGAGCGCTCCCCACCAGCAGCATGGCAGGCGTCCAGGCGGCCACGTGCTGCCAGCGCGCTCCGCAGGTGCACAGCACCCTGGAGGACGCGCTGGCGCAGCTGCAGAAGCTGGAGATCTTCACCAGGGTCGGGGCTGTGATCAATGAAGAGCCACAGGTAGGTGCGGCGGCGGTGCGGACACCCACGCCCGTGGCCGCGGGGGGGGCGCGCCCCCCCCCCCCCCCCCCCCCCCCCCCCCCCCCCACACCCCCCCCCCCCCCCACC
>Ga0315905_10001964_pt1 | contig 21798 bp, 18 predicted proteins | sample LakEriMetagenome_5_FD_203522 | JGI IMG/M metagenome (GOLD analysis project Ga0315905, IMG submission 203522) | Freshwater fungal communities from buoy surface, Lake Erie, Ohio, United States - Buoy 4 MA121 | ecosystem: Environmental > Aquatic > Freshwater > Lake | place: USA: Lake Erie, Ohio...
ACCATGGAGTGAACCCATTGGACGTTGTCCTCCTCGTAACCCCTTGTGTTGTCGATCCGATCCAACGAAGCCGTGCACTTGACGTGGCTCATGGTAATGTCCCACCCTGTGAGGGCACATTTTCCTGTAAATTTCTCCGCGAGAATGTCCATCGTAAGAGCCCACACAAGCCTTCTGTTGCGAGCTGCCTTCTTAAATTTGTTGAAAAGTCGGGCAATTCCCCCGATTTTTGAGTTATCTGGACGTGTTTTTTGGTTGCAGCTACGACATTTCCAGTCAGCAATTAACGACTCTTTGGCGTGTGATGCCCGAGAATAACTCTGTTCAGCCCCACAAGCACTGCAATTTTTGCTCCACCTACCCTCGCTATTGCGGAAAAGTTCATCACCGAACTCGGTTTTGATTCTTGTGTACTGGTATCTCTCAAAACAATTTTTGCATACCCCCTTGTCGATAATGGTCAGTATGCTCCTCCTATGGCGAGAAAAGACAGAGGCACCGCAGTTCCTGCATTCGCAGGTGTACCCTCCTTCCACGTTACGAACCCCATCATGGATAATGCTCATGAGGGAGTTCTAGCAGAAAATTACTACTTTGTCACCACTTATATTTTGCCGCCCACCAAGCCGCTGACATCTTGCCTTTGGCAATGTTGCGAGCATGGCGAGCCCTAAACGAAGCTCGTTTCTTTTTCATTCGATCAGATTCGCCAGCCTTGGGTGCTCCTGCCGTTTCAGCACCCTGTTCCCCGAATCTGATCAGTTTTGTCTGGCTCCCTTCCTTGGCAAGCACAACGTGCGACTTCTTTGGGTGCGTAGGAGTCCGCTTCGGTTTGTTGTACCCCGAAAGTCCTAGCTTACGCATTAGCGATTTCCTGTCCATGGCTCAGGATAACGGAAGCCCATTCCGGAGTCAAGGGATTTTCTTTGGTCTGTTCTACGACCCACCCGTAGCCCGAAAGCGAGTTCTGCTCCTTGGTGAAAACAAACCGGAACCACTTGCCGTCAGCAAAGCCCCCAAACGCGAGTAATGGCGTCTCATACTCACCTTTGTGCCACCTAAGCACAGGGCGTCCCTGCTCTTGGGATGTCCAGAGTCTTTCGTATTCGCGCATAGCGTAAACTCGTAAAGAGGGTCGGACTACAAAAAACAACTTAGCAAGGTGATACCCCGCGCCGTCTATGCGCAAGCGACTGTAGCTATCGGAGGCATAAACCACGGAGAACTCTCCGAACTCGCCCACAGAGACAGGGCCAAGGGCCGCGTTCAAGGACATACCATCCCCACGAAAGAACGGCGGAATCCATGCAGCTGTCATACGGAACCTCCTTTCAGGGCAAGCTCACGCAACTTGTCCGCACGAAGCGCAACCCGAGCTCCAGAGTCCGCTATCGGGTAGACGTAGCTGGTTCTCGATCTAGGTGGCCTAGTAGCCCGAATGCGGTGGGGTTGGTATGGTTTGCGTCTGATGTCCCCAAAACGCACCAAAACGTCCTCAGAGGGGCTGTAGCGGTAATTTGCGAACCCATCCAGCTCGACGAGGTCGTCGGGCAATGGTGGCTCGTCCGCTCCGAAGGTCAGGAACGCAAGTTTGCTCACGGCAACTGAGCGAACCCGATCCTGCTCATCGCGCAAACTCACATAGGACGCGTATCGGCAACCTGTGCCGCAAAACGGACGCAAGACATGGGGCTTGCCTGTCGGCTTGTAAGGGGCAACGCAACGAACAGTGAACCTGTCGTCGCCCATCTCGTATCTCGGGTAGTTTGGTATCGGTTTGAATTTCATGCGGGGGCTACCTTACTCGGGTCACCCAAAATCGTCAACCACTTTTTTCTTTCAATTTTACATCTTTACGCCCCGAACACCAGACTACTGTTCAAATGCTCCGCGTGCGTGCACGTGCGCGTGCGCGCGTGTCTACTTATAAAAGTTTTCTATAACTCTGTTTTGCTTATTAGTTAAAAATCCAAGAAAAAAATTATTAACTAATAATCTTTACATCGTTTTTAAGAAACTTTTCATACTTTTTGACTTTCTGTTAGACGGCAATCCCTTTTACTTCCTACAAAGTAGGTGAAAGAAAATAAAATGAATGAAAGTCCTGCTTATTAGTTAATACCTTACAAAAGAGAAAAGTTCATTAAATAGCAGGACTTTCTGTCAATTCAAATGAACAGTACTTTTCTTTCTATTTTCTAACAGATTTTCTAACAGAAAAAATCCCTATTTTCGGGGGAAATGAACCCTGATTCTGGAAACCGGATTCCTCTACGGTGAGTGGTCGGGGGTGTTTGCGAGACCCAAAACTTTACACGTAAAGCTCGACCACCCCCATTTGCTTTACACGTAAACTGATTCGGGGTTCCGGATACAGGGTTCCTTTACACGCCACGCCCCGATCCTATTTTTACGTAAAATTCGTAATTATTACGCACAATTCGGGGTGTTCTCAAACCCAGTAGTGTTCACTTGTGCTCCGAGATTGTGATTTTTCACGAATTTTTTCACAAAGGGGGATATTATATATAGGACCAGCCGCAAAAACAGGCACCCCCACCCCCGTGGTGTATCCTGATTCCTGATGCCTGATTCCTGATTCAGCGTCCTTAATTGATTTGAGCTTAAACCCTGTAGGGAAGTTAATACTGTAGCCGATGATGCTACGATTTAACTACAAACAAACAAACTAAAATGAATAAGCAATACACAAACGCAATCAAAAACATCTCCACTTCATACATCAAAGCATCCGATGCACAGTGGGAAATGACAACGGCATTGTATGACAATTATGATGCGATATGTCATGACTTCACGCAAGCGGGGACTGACTTTGCCAATGCTCTTGGTGATGGTTATCGTGAGACGTTCAACCTTGCCATGATTGCTCGCTCTCTTCATGAGGCACAATATGAAGTCAAGGACGCTTGCGCGTTCCTCTATGCGGTGGAGAAAGCCCTTGGGGCTTGTGGTGCATCCATGGCACTCAAGTCGGCAGGCTATGTCCTACCAAACAAAAACGGCGCGGGGCGTAAAGCTGTCCCTGCCGATGAAGCAATCGTGAAAGCGATGAAGAAACTGATTGAGGAAAAACAGCCCAACGCAGACGAGCGCGCCGCCATCCTCATGCAGATGGTGATGCTTCTCAAGTAACCCGATTCCTGCACCCTGTATCCTGTATCCTAATTAAGTCTCACTTAATTGGGATACAGGAACAATCCATTGGCATGGCAATTAAGACTCACTTAATTGCCGTGCCCTTACAGTGCATACTCACAAGAATGCATTGCAAGGGCATGAAGCCCGATACAAATATGCAACCAAACTACAACTACTACTACAGATTCTGCCGCGTGTTCGTGCCAGAGTCCCACGTCCATGCCATCGTTGGAAAGCAAGATATTCAAGTCCCTCATGAGGGAGGCGTTATCGTGAATCGCTTTGGCAAGAGTGCCCTTGAGATTCTTCGTGCCGTGCCAGAAGCACGGTTTGTAAGAGTGCGTTGCCCCTTGTCACGAAAAAGTGATGCGGCACCTTTACCATAACCAATCTCGCCCCGCTCAACTAACTCCGCTTAATTGGGTGGGGCACAAACCAAATAGCAAACCATGCAACATACACTAGATACATTCATGCGCGATAGCCGCGCATTGGCATACCTCACCTGCGTTGATGTCCGCAAAGGACTCAATGCGGGAACATCCGCCCTGCGTCCTGAGCCTGTCACCCTGCTCAAGATGCCTGTTCGTGTCCCCTACGATGTGCTCAAGCGCATCACGGGGACGTTCATCCCCCGCCCTCTTCAGCCCCCAACATACACTCGTTATGACGGATGAACGTAGGGAAGAACTGACCGAGGCTTGTCTTGTCCTCTTGGGCGAGACATTCCCCGACCATGATTTGGAGTCCCTCCAAGTGAAGGCACTCCAGTGTCCAGACGACGAGGCGATGGTTGTCCTCGTCATCACGGCATCCCTGATTCCTGTATCAGGAATCGGGGAGCCGATTCGTTGCGGTGGCACGGTGTTCATTGATGAGCACGCCCCCACCATGCGGATGCACGTTGTATCCGCATGACTCTCGCCAATTAGTGGCACTTAATCGCCAATTAGGTGCCACTTAATTGGAAACTTTCTACCACCTGACCGCTACACTGGAGGCGGCGGCACAAGTATCCAGTATGTCTACAAACCAAATGCAAATACATATGATACCCGAACCACAATTCCGATACATCGAATCAGGACACGAGTTCCTTATCCCCATGGGAATCAGCAAGTTGAGGGATTTCATTCCCACTGTTGAGGGCATGAACATCGTGGAGTCACGTCGACTCATACCCGAACCATACCGCGCCATCCAAGAGGCGATTACCGAGCATGAGGAGCGCATCGCCATTGGTGATGGGTTCATTGTGCGTAACCCCGACGACAAGCACAAGGAGCTTCCCTTTGTGGTGTGTTCCCTGTACGAGGCTACTGTGTGGACATTCCTATCCCTAACGTGGGGCATGAAGTTTGCCCACCAAATGTTCCTGTCACGTTACCCGCTATGTTACCAAAGCAAGTGGGCGACCTGCCCTTGGTGCAGTTGCGAGTTTGCGGAGTTAGCCCACCCCGACAGTACACTGTGCGACGGGATGTGCTCATCCCAATGCTACGACCAAGATTATGAGGCTCGTCATTCCCCTGAGCCTGAGCCTACACACTGCGACTGCCTTGGTGGATACTGCGAAGGTCAGTGCGCTTACTCGTATGCAAATTACTACGAGCCTGAGCCTGAGCCTGAGCCTGAATTAACCCCACTTAATTCAGTGTTCCTCGTTCAGAGTTACGACCTCGAAGCATACAACTCACCCATGGAGACTTTGGGTGTAGCTAACTCCGCCGCCGAGGCTGAGGCTATGGCACTGCGCTACATCGAGCAGAGTCAGTATGGCAGAATCAAACTGGTTCCGCGAACATCGCTCAACGAATATCATAGCGGGTTCAACCACTTACTCTACATCGAGGAAGTGCAGATGAACTCCCTATTAAGCCAACCTAATTGAACCATCTTCCCCCAACAAACACAAACCGCAAACATAAACCATACAAACGCATATGCCAAACGCAATAAACGCAATAAACGCTGACGCTGCATCTATTGCAGCACAACTGAATGATAACCTGCCACAAGGCGTGCCCCCTGTTCCAGAGGGCTATGTCAATGTCGGGTATGGTGGTGCCCGCCTTAGCTCGCTCCGCGACATCACGGGGCTTACTCGCTACCCCTACGCTTGGGAGGGTGGTGAACGTCCCGAATGGAATGGTAGCGGGTGGTCTGGAAACGCGCAGCACTACCTGTATGCCGTGACCTTTGACCACTTCAGGGAGTGGGCGCACGTCTACGTCGAGGGTGTCCCCGCACCCGAACGAGAACGACTGACCCTGCGTGTCGGCGGGGTCTATCGAAGACGTGACGGTTCGGTGGTGGAGATTACCCGCCACAACGAGGGAGCGGGATACCCGTTCTCCACTCCGCATGGTGCAGATTACACATCAGAAGGTGCATATTACAACAATGGGACGCAGAGTCCCTTCGACATTGTCGAGGAGATTCTCAACCCCGAACCGCGTGTTGGTATCACCCTCGTCGATGGTTGCTACTACTCGTGCCGTGAGAGTCCTGACCGTGTGTTCGGACCTGTATCCCGTATCAGGGATCTGGATACCTTCAGGTGTGCCGTTACGTTCAATGACTGGACACCAGACGGATTCTTTATCCGCGACTCGTTGTACACCACCAACGATAGAGACCTCGTCAAACTGGAAACCCGAATCCCAATCGGGTTCGAATTCAGCGGACTTAATTACCATGCCTTCCTTCAAGGTGGCATGGTTCCCCACAGTGGATACACAGGGTGGCGTTACCTTGGGACGCAAGTCACCAAGAAGTACAGCCACCCATGGATTTACCATGGGACAAACGGATTCGGCTCCATCAAGTCTGATGGTCAAGCGATGGATGGTGCCAAGGGGCACTACTTCGAGATGGTTCCTGAGTTGCCGCAGGATGATAGTATCGAGTCCCGCAAGGCTCGTGCATCGGACAAAGCATATGGCAAGTTCTGGCTTGCCAATGCTGCCTTCAACAACAAGGACAGCACCTACAGTGACACTGCTGTGTCCGTCTTCATCAACGGATTCATCAACACCATGGCACGTGGACGGACAGACTCTGGTGTCATCTGTGTGTCGGCAACGACTGACCCAACGATAGGTGCTGTGCTTCAGTATGACCCCGACACGAGGCTCTACAAAGAATGCACGATGACGTGGGGCAAGATTCACAGTGCCGTCTTTGCGGACAGCACTGACGAGTCTCGTCGGGACTTTGTCCACAAACTCGATACGGTTCGTAACGAGAGTCGTGTGACTATCGCATGGTCAACAGTTAGTGGCACCTACTGCACTCCGATGGCAGGATGGGACTGTGACCAAGGAACGGATGCGGTGCCTATCACAGGCAGTTGCATGGAGAAGTTCTGCAACGACGACGGCTCAGGTCACGAGGTGTTCGGCATCTACAAAGTCCTTGAGGGTAACGAGTCCTTGCAGATGATTAAAATCTATCTGTCGGGAGACTACGTCGGTCGTGCTGTCTGCTGGAAGTCTGGCAATGACAACGCATGGATTATGGACAGAGTCTACTGCCGCAATGAGCGTGGCGAGATACCACGTGACGTTGTCGCTGAGCTGTCCAAGTTCGCTGCGTCCAACGGCATCGTCGCTCGCTTCTCCAAGTGCTGCGTCTACGACCTGCCTGAAGTCGATCCAGAAGACATCAAGTGTAGGGGACTGACTAACCACACGTACTACCCATACCTTGACAGCTATCGAGGTGTGAGTGACTACGGACTCGTAGCTGACAGAGATAGCTGCTCCATTGTCTGCGACTGTGCAGATGGTGAACCGCAGGAAGAGATGTGCGAAGTAGTCAACCGTAGCAGATGCTATTCCCATGACGAAGTTACGTGGTCTGACTACCACGGTGAGTATGTCCACAACGACGATGTAGTCTACGTGGATGGTCACGGTGATGTCCATGCTGACTTCACTGTCCAAGACTACCAAGGCAACGACATCCTCCGCGACGAGGCAGTTGGTCTCGGACCTGACGAAGACGAGTATGCCCACGAAGATGACGAAGACTTGATTGAAGTCCACATCGGTAACTCACGCTCAACCTTCCGTGCTATCCGTGCCTAATCAATTAACCTTACTTAATTCCAACACAAACCAAATAAGAAATATGCAACACACCAAACCACTGATTGAAGTCAACCCATTGCTCAACACGATCCTGCTCTTGCAGAATCCATCCGATAACGCTGCCACCAAGGCACTGACAATCGAGGCAATGCTTACCATCATCCCGAAGAAGTTCTTCGTGGAGGAAGATGCGGAGGGCAACTTGCTCTTCGACAACCGACCACGCAACAAGCGTGACACACCAGTGCCCACAATCGTGGCTCACTTGGATCAAGTCCACGACTATGCTCGTGGGTTCAACCTTGTCCTACTTGGTTCCAAGTCTGACAAGATCGTGGCATACGACCGCAACAAACGCCGCGTCGGCACTGGTGGTGACGACAAGTGCGGTGTCTATGTCGCAGTCAAGATGCTCATGTCCGATGTCCCATGCCGTGCAATCTTCACGCAAGACGAGGAGATTGGCTGCATCGGCGCACGTGAGGTGTATCCTGCATGGGGTAACCTATCCAGTATCCTGCTTCAGGCAGACCGTCGGGGTAACAATGACCTCATCTTCCACACCAACGGTGGACGCATTGCATCACAGGGTCTCATCGACCGTGTGCTTGCGTTGCCTGAGTGTGCTGGCATGAAGCCTGAGTATGGTTCTGTCACTGACGTTGGCGACCTCTGCGTCACGTTCGACGTTGCTGGTTTCAACATCAGTGCTGGCTACTACAATGCTCACCAACGTGACGAGTGGATTATCCTCTCCGAGTTGGAGCAGTGCTTCGACCGTGTCAAGGCTATTGCATCCATGGTCGGCGGAGAGATCGAGCCTCTGCCAGAGTATGAGCCATACACCTACAAGAAATACTCAGCCTATGGGGGTTACGGTTTCGACGACGACTTCGATACCTTCATCTCCAAGCGTAGCAGCATAAAGTATGACGACCTATTCGCTATCGTCGAGGGTCGTACCTACACTACAAACGAAGGTCACATCGTCGGACCGATGGTTCCCATGTGGCTCAAGGGTGTCCAAGTATTCATGGAGGATGGATACACTGACGCCCACCACGAGTACTGGTCTGAGAGTGGAACCTGTTCATCAGGTAATACGCTCGACAACATTGATGTAACCCAACTCTAATTAACCCTACTTAATTCCAACACAAACTAGATAAGCAATATGAAACTACAAGAAGCACTACAACTAATCGAAAGCCATAGCCAATCCGCTATCAGTCAAATAGCACATCCACTGTCACGTCGTGATGTGGAGGTATCAAGTCCCGCCGAGGCACTGCGCCTAGCCTTTCTCTGGAGGACATCCAGAGAGGGCTACAACTTCTGGCGTGACGTTCACAGCAAACTGGAATCAGGTATCCCGATTCCTGAACCCGTTACCGTGCTGACTCCTGAGCCTGAGCCTGAGCCTGAACCTGAGCCAGTGCCAGTGCTGACTCCTAGACGAGACTTCGACTGTGTCCCATATCCTCCCGTGCCTGAAGGTTACGACCGATGGGCGGAGCGAGGATTCGGATTTGATTCGGAGGGGAGGAACGTGCTGTGTGCCGTTCGACATCCAGACTCGACTGCGTTCACTGTGTGGGGTAGACCATACCCCGCAACTGGAGACCCTGAGGGTATCTACCTCGAAGCTATCAAGGACGTTCCTGAGCCTGTGCCACCAACCTCATTGAGTGCGCCAGTTCCCCGTGACCTACTGCCTCTGCCTCGTGTCCCCGATGGCTTCTCTCATTGGGTGTATCGTGGCACTGGTTGGGCTACTCACGGTAGGGCAGTTTGCTTTCACTGTAGGCACGTCGACGAGAACACATGGGAAGGGATAGCCCCACTGCGGTGTGACGCAAGTGGTTTCGAAAACCTCCACTACATCGAGGCAGTTCGTGAACCGCTCCAATGTGAGGAAGGTCGGTGCTACGTCCAGCGTGACGGAGTCGTCCGCGAGCCACTGACTCCGACACCGATAGATATGAGTGGTGTCAATGAACATCCATTCTGGGATGGCTACTACTACCGCACACCCGAAGGCTACCTCTTCGTTGATGACTCTCGTGGTTCTTCTGTCTACATCGCTGAAGTCGAACCGCAGTAAACAATCTCCCCCACAACAAACACAAACACAAACATATGCAAACCATCAGTCCAACTGACCTGCCGTCGCTAGCCAAGCTAGTGTTCCACACCGACCGATTCCTGTTCGTCAAAGGACAGGGAGGGTCGGGCAAGACATCCATCCTCTGCAACCAAGTAGGTCCTGCCCTTGGTCGTGAGGTATGGTTGGTAAACCTGTCGGGTCAAGGTCCTCAAGAAGTCCTTGGCTACGGCATCCCACAACCCAACAACGACATGGTATTCGCCGCTCCTACGATCTGGCCTACCGAGTCACGCGTTGGTGATAAGCCTGTGCTGCTCGTCCTCGACGAGTTGCCAGACTACGACGCCGAAGTCCGTGCCCTGTTGCGTGGCTTGTTCCCTGCATCAGGAGCCCGATACGTCGGACCTCACAAGCTAGGGAGTAACGTAGCCATTGCCGTCACGGGTAACCGCAAGGCTGACGGCACACGCAGTGCGGTGGAGGATGCTCCCTTCACCGAGCGATGTGTGTCCGTGCTGCTTGAGCCTACCGTTGCGGACTGGCTCAAGTATTATGACTCCGTGCCACGGCTGCGTAACTCGGGCTCGCTCGTCCCTGCGTTCCTCCAGTATGGGGTATCGCAAGGGGACAAAGCTGCGCCCGATCACTTCAACCCACCGATTGTGCATCCCTACTTGGGCGAGCCACATCCCTGTCCTCGGACATGGGAGGCGGTAGTCCTAGCAGAGAGTGCGCGACTCACCGACCCATCCATCTATCGCATGATGGTGGCTGGTTCGATTGGGCGTGACGCTGCCAACGCTTACTTCGGGTTCTTGCGTATCGCCGATGCGCTGCCCGACATCAAGGCAATCCAACGTGGCGAGAGCTACAACCTGCCTGTCGATCCCGCTGGTCAGTTCGCACTCGCCAACGCCTGTGTGAACTTCATCACTGTCGGTCCCGATGCTGGTGCCGATGTTGCTGCTGGCGTCTTCGACTGGTTCGTTGATCTGCTACTACGAATGCGTGGAGACATTTCAATGTTCGCTGCTGTGTCACTCACGTCACGTGGCGTGCCACTCGATAACCATCCCAAGTCCCACGAACTTATTAGGTTGTAAAATAGATTGACTTCGCGGTGTTTTAATTTTAAGATCACCGCGATGAGAACTCATTACAAATGTCCAACTGATCCAACACTTCCATCATTGGAAGAACTCCGCAAATACTTACGCTACTGCCCCAACTCTGGTAAACTTACATGGATTGCTAAGACAAGCAATAGGTGTAAGCAGGGGGAGGGTATGGCGGGAACACGCGGTAATGGAATGATAGGGTTGTCGTTTAAGGGGGTTATGTTCAAAGCGCACCGAGTAGCGTGGGCTCTCCATTACGGAGAGTGGCCTAACGGGGTAGTAGACCACATCAACCGCAACCCATACGACAACCGTATCTCAAATCTAAGAGTTGGGACACAGCAGCAAAACACATTCAACTGTAGTCTTTCAAAAAATAATACCTCCGGCTACAAGGGGGTTTACCTCCGAAAAGACACAGGTAAGTGGGCAGCGGAAGTCACACACAACAGAAAGAAAATATCACTAGGTTGTTTTCTAACTGCTGGGGAAGCCGCTGCTGCCTACGACAAAGCGTCTAAGGAATTGTTTAAGTCTTACGCTTCCCCAAACATGCAATAACCATACATCACAAAATAACCAATACACATATGCAAAAGAAAGAACAGGCTAACAGCCTCATCATGGTATACTACAACACCACTGCTCCACGCACCACGGTTCTCAACCGCAGTGCTACTGGACGCATCCTCACTCGTGCCGCTGCTGCCAAGCACTCGGCTCGGGTTTACAACACCATCCTCAGCACTCGCGGCACTGCTGTGGGTCGAGCGGTGAGCTTGCAAAACTCCCTCGGAGAGTCTATCCGCAAGCACTGTCTGCCTTGTCCAGTCGGCGGATACTACGCTAGACTGCGCGATGTCACCCTCATCCAGAACTTGTTCGACGATGCGAACCTCCTGCTTGAGGACATCAAGGACGAGATCATCCGTGAGTATCCGTCGATCATTGCCAAGGTTCAATCGGACTTGGGTAAGTTCGCCGACGAGGTAGCACTGCCTACCGCAACGGAAGTCACGAGCAAGTTCACGATCTCGCTGCGATACATCAACGCTCCAGTGCCTGTCACTGGAGTGCTGAGTGGTCTATCTCAAGAGGTAGCCAACCGTGTCAAAGCGGAGTCACGTGCTGCGGTTGACGAGATGCTGCGTGCTGCACACGCTGGCCCACTCGCTGACCTCAAGCGTGTGCTTACTGAGGTTGCTGACAAACTGCGTAACGCGGAGCGTCTGCACCTCAGTCAGTTCGACAACCTCGCTTACGAGATCGAGCGTGTGGCAAAGCTCAATGTCCTTGACCTCCCCGAGGTCAGCGATGTTGTCGCTGCCGCACGTGTTGTCGTCCAGCAGAAGCGTGACGGACTGTCCGACCAAGACCGCACCGTCATTGCAGTTGACGCCGAATCCGCCGCCGACAAAGCGGCATCACTCATTAACGAACTAGGACTATGAACTCAACCATCATTGACCCATACGACTACTTCCCGAAAGGACACCCGATCAAAGTAGCCGTCCGAGATGTGGGCCGCAAGTGGTTCCTCTGTTACAGCAAGCTGCTCGCTTTGGAGTGGCACATCACTGACGACCCGAGCATACCCTACGGTGCAACCGATGGTCGTCGCCTGATACTCAACACCAACGGTATTGCTGAGATGGCAGCAGGTTCACAGGGTATTGATGCCCTCGTGTTCCTGCTGTGCCACGAAGCACTGCACGCTTTGCTTGGCCATCCGTGGCGTGGGACAAAGCTACGCAACAAGCAGGTCGCCAACATCGCTGCTGACTACATCGTCAATGCAATGATCGACGCGCAGAACCTGCCGACGATACCCAATATCTACCTCGACCACAAGGTATCCGGAGACCTGAGTCTGGAACAACTCTACCGGAAGCTGCTCAACGATGAGCCACCCCCTGAGACAAACCCGACAGGTAGTGACCTCATCGAGATGGAGTTAGGTGACGGCGAGGATGAGCAAGAAGTCATCGACAAGCTCAGCGAGTCCAACGAAGCCATGATGATAGCCGACGCTGCTCATGCCAAGAAGACAGGCAAGACATCTACCATGTGCGTCGACAGAGGAACTACCAAGGACATACGCTGGCAGGATATTCTGCGGGAGTATTTCTGCGAGAAGACAAACAACCGATGGGTGTCACCTGTCAACCGTCCTGTCTTCGGCTCCACCAAGATGGTGTGCCTCGGCAGGGCTAAGCCCAAGAGTGGCACGCTGGTCGTGGCAATCGACACGTCGGGGTCAGTTAGTCAGCAGATGCTGTCCGACTTCCTGTCCGAGGTCGAGGCTATTATTGAGCAGACCAACCCGATTGAGACCCACGTCATCAGTGCATCCCACAGGGTGTGCGAGCACGTTGTTGTGGAGCGCGGAGAGTCTGTCCCCACTACCCTCAAGGGTGGTGGAGGCACGATGTTCCAGCCCACGTTCGACTACCTTGTGTCCCAAGGCATCGAGCCATCCGCTGTGATCTATCTCACGGACGGCTATGCTAGTGACGCAACGAGACTGAGACCACTACTGTTCCCTGTCCTGTGGGTATCGACAGGGGCAACCAACATGAACCAAGGAATTGTCATACCTGTATGATTGACAACCCAAACCAAACCATTACACTAAGACCAACACGAATATGAAAACACGACATTATGTAAACTTCGGAACACGAGTAATCACCGTAGCTGCCGAGATCATGGAACACCTCAACGGGGTTATGTTCACCGCTTACGTGGAGAACTGCTCGGTTCGTTCCCACTACCTACAGAACGAGAACATCAGACGACTGTGGATCGACGGCATCTGTGCTATCCTAGAGGGAGCCGATGACGCTGTGCGGAAAGAGCTAAACACCATTGTTGACATTGAGCTCAAAGCATATAGCAATCAATGACAACACTGGTAACCGTCTTCTCGGACGCCAGCATGTCAGCCGACAAGTGCGGCTGTGGCTGGTGGTACAAGAGTGAAAAGATACAGGGAACCGGAAGCCGTCAAATGGAAACCGGAACCCTGAACATCCACGAGGTTGAGCTGTGGGGAATCCGCAATGCGATACTGGAAGCCTGTCTCAGGCATCCGGTTTCCGATCTCACGCTGGTCGTCCAGTGTGATAACATCGGAGCATTGATGACTCTGCTTACTCTCAACCGACGTAAAGGACCGACAGTCCGATGGGCTAGGAACTCACCGCTCAAGCAGACAGGGATTCGCAAGAACCTGAGTGACGCTGAGCGTGGGTGGCTAGGTGAGATCAGGAAGTGTGGGGCTAAGACCATCTTCCTGAAGCACGTCAAAGGACACACCAAGAACAAGGACGCTAGGTCGCACGTCAATAAACTGACGGACGCACTGGCGTCACAAGCACGAACAAAGTCATGATCATATCTACACTTTCGCTGCGCCTACTGGCGTGGCTATTACACAACAAACGCAAACAATACAATGCCAAGAACCAAAGCAAATAGAAGTCAAGGTCACGTCTACTATCAGAACAAGACCGGTAAACAACATGAGGAATCCAATGACTGCTGGTGCAAGCCAGATGTCATCGAGATCAACAAGTCCACGCTGGCTATCCACAATGGAACCAAACGCGGTAAGCTCATGTCAATCGTCATCGACAAGTCAGGGAGGAGGTCGCTACCATGAAAGGCGACGACATCGTTCTGCTTGCCGTAGTCGTAGGGTGGGTGCTGCCTATCGTCATCCCCATCATTATTGCGATAGCAAAGATCTTCTCTGAATAACCATCAAAGACATACCCCCGCTCCGAGCATCACGCTTGGGGCGGGGGTTTTTTTGTTACTCGATGTTGGTCACATTCACTGTCCGTGGTGAGGACTCAACGACTTCCTTCATGATCTGGTAGCGTGCCCTCGGGTCGTCCTCGCCGACGTTGGTCACGTTGTTGCTCATGTTATTGAACCACTCCTCGCTTCCGAACCACGTGGTGTTGACCCCAGCAAATGCCTCAGAGACCCGCTTCTTACTCATGCCCGTGGACAGTGCGCGTTGTGCGATGACTCGGTCGTCGGTGCCAATGGACTGAAGTGCTTTGATCAGCGAGTGCGTCTGAGCTTGGATCAAGTTCTCAGCGTCCTGCGTCTCGGTCATGACCTCGCGAACCTTGTCGGCTTCGAGTGCACGTCCACCACTCAAGGTAGCACGTTGACGCTTGATGCTGTCCGATGACTCCTTGAGTTTGTAGAACCCAGTGCGAGCTACCTGATCAAGGGTGTAGACTTTTGGTCGTGCTCCGAGGAACTCACCTGCCCAGATGTAGTCGGGGTTCTGCTCTCCAGTTCGGTTAGCCGCACGCCACTTGGCAACAATGCCCGGCTCGTAGGCTTGACGATACACGTGCATGAACATCTTCTGAGTCTGCGTGACCATGTCATCCGTCTCCTCATAGATGTTCTGACCAAAGTCATTCTTGTTATTTCTGAGGTCGAGCACTGCTCCCGCTGCAATCTGTGACCCAACAAACTGATTGGCGAAGTAACTCGCTATCCGCTTGGCGTCCACTCCTTTCCCTGTAGCCTGACCCTCACGAACCATAGTGAACAAGTCACTTACAATCGCGTGTGGGGCGATAGCTGTCATGTCGATGACAGACAACTCACGTCCGTTGGTGGTGACATAGAGTGAGTGACCTTGTTGATACTCAGGCAATCCAAGACGTAGGGCAGCGAGCACCGCAGGATCTTCCACGAGGTCGTCTTTGTTCTCCTCGTCGTCTCCTGTGATCTTGCGGAAGGCAGCAGCCAGCACGGCACTTGCCAATTTCAAACCTGCGACTGTCACAATACTAAATCCAGCACCTCGACGAACGCCGCGAACGATCATGCGTGGGTTGCCACTGGCGATCTCACGACCGCTGAGTTTGACGGTGTTGACCATGGTGCGGAGCATCTCAGTCTTCCATCGAGCGAACGGGAACGCGAGCAACGCCAGAGGGTGACGGTTGAACGAGCGGACAATGTCAAGCTGTTGACTGTGCGAAGGCATGACGAGCTTCACTTTCGTTGCAGCTTCATTGTCGTGCCACGCGCTGTCCTTCTCAGGGTATGCTTTCTCAAGCTCATACCGCTCATAGAAATACATCTGAGCTTTTGACATGTCATCGAACAGTGCGTTGACCGCTGACAAAAACTCAGCAGGTTTGCCCAGTACCTTCCCTGCCTTCTGGGAGAACTCAAGGATTCCGTTGAAGTCACTGCGCTGTGCCATACCAATGATGTTGTCGAGTGTGTTCTCGAACGTCACTCCGGCACGGTCAGCGTAGCCGCGCATGAGATCTTCAAACAACTTGCGGTTCTGACTATCGCGGAGGATGCCAAGTCCAATAAGCTGCTCGACCTCGGCAACCAACTCGGGTGACGCGTTAGCTCGTGATGATGGGAAGTTTGCAAGCTGTGCTAGATTGAACGAGTGCGCTGTCCTCATCTGTGGTGACAGTAGTGGGATAACACCCTGAGTCGCTGGCAACACACCCAAGTTGGTGATGATGTTACGCATCTGGAACCCGATGGATGGTAGAGTCTTCAGGGTCATCGCAATACCCGAAGCCTTGGCAATAGTCCCTCCGATGTGTTGGATCATAGAGTCCGACTCACGCAAGAGCTTACGACCGTTGGCTCCAAACTCAGCCTCGATCTCCTTGGCCACATCCTCGCGGACATACAGTCCAGCCAGCGGAGCCTTGGTGTTCGTAGCATCCTTGAAGATCTTCACGTATCCAACCTTGGAAGTCTCCGACCCCATGCCATTGGAGATGAGTTGGTCTTTGATTTCCGTGAGTGCTTTCTGGTTAGCATCCAACACTGCAACGTAGTGGAACGTACGGAGTGCGTTCTCCACAGGGTTGATCGTCTCACCAAGTAACGCACGGACATCTGTGTCCACGTTGCTCTTCGGCATACGACGTCTCAAGTCTTGGGAAAGCGACTCACCCTTGTCCTCGGTCGCGTTCTCATGTAGCCAGTCAAGAAGGTTGTCGAGCTTAGCGTAGACCTCTCTGCGTAGGATCTCAGCGGTCAACGGCTTCTTGTTCTTCCTGTATTCCTGACGGACGTCTTCTTCGTAAGCCCGAGCTGCCTTATCACGAAGTTCACCAAAGTCAATATCCTCTCCTTTCACACGGTAGGTCTTGCCCTCAGCGTTTCGTGCAGCGTCTGCCCAACCTTTCGTGTTGAAGAACTTGTAGGTTCGGGTGAGGTAGATACCGACCGAGTCGCTGTAGCCAATGTCTTCTTGACGTTTGTTAATCTCCTTACGGAACTCTTGGAGGAACTTCGAGAACTCAGGAGCTACGGCATCCATGCGAGCAATGGCATCCTTCTGGCGTTTAAGGAACGCGCTGTCTTGGACTACTTTCTCTGCGGCAAAAAGTCTGTCGCCCTCTTCCTCTACGATCTTGTCGATGTCTTTCGTTCCTTTCGGCAACGTCTTAGCGAAAGCTCTTTTTGCTATGCGAACACGCTCAAGTGCAGCGGGGTCCATGGTAGGTGCTGTGCTGCCCAAGATCAGACCGACGTCGTTGATGTCAGCACCGTTCTTGAGTGCTGCTTCAACTTGACGACGGTAGTGTGGGGCAAAGCGTTCCATGACAAACCTAGCTTTCTCCAGTGCAGCGTCACGCTCTTTTACAATGCGTGAAATGTCTGGAGGCAAGTTGCGGATAGCTTTCGACAAGCGTGACCACACTGCTCCAATCGCGCTACCTTGTTTGCCAGCCTTCTCGATGCCCATGGTAAAGTGAGTCTGGTTTCCGTTGCCTGTGCGGACAGCTTCAAGGAACTCAGCGGAGTGGCCCACTTCTTCCTGTGCGTCTGGGTTGGCAAGAGGAACACCATCGTTCATGATGAGTTCAAGAACTCGTGTGGCGCGGGAGATGTCAGCCGCAACCTTCATGGAGAACACTTCCTTCTGACGTCCTGTCAGGAAGGAGATGAACCGATCCAGATACTTGGCGAACCTAGCAATCAAGGAGTTGTCATGCGACAGCTCGTTGAATACTTCCTCGGTCGACTTACCATAGGTGGCTTTCTCTACCTTGGAGCGGAACCACTCAGCGGCAATCTCTCTGTCACTCAGGATACCGGATTCCCGATCCTCTTGGATCTTCGCGGCACGCTCTTCTGGGTTAGGGTACTGCGAGCTATAGTAGTTGTCAGCAACCTCATTAAGGATGTCGGCTCCGAGTTCAACAGCCACCGCGTCGTAGTCGGCAGGAGTCATGACCGCATCGGCTGCGGTGTGTGCCATCTCGTGCGACACCATTGTCGAGAGGATCGTGTCCTGCACTTCTGGCAATGCGTCCGAGATCGAACGCTCAACCAACGCAGGGTTGTAGAACATGCTGCTGCCTCTGACAGCAAACGGCCCACGGAGTTCGGGGTCAACCGTAAGTTCGTAGCCAGTAGGTAGGATATTACGGATTCGGGATTCGAGTGTAGCGGGTTCCTCAATAGTTTGTGTGCCTTCGACTACTTGTTGTTCAGCGGATTCTTCCCCTTCTACGGAAGCACGGACACCGCTCAGGTCACCACCTGTCATCTGATCAAGCAACTCAAGCGTCTGCTGGTCGAGGTTAAGGCGAGCCACACGGTAGTCGTTCTCGGCAGCGATTGCCTCAGCGCGTTGGCGAGTGATGGCTGCGTGTGATCCGTAGGTTGTGGATGCCATGTTGGCAAAGCTGATCACCTCATCGAGTGCGTTGAGCGTGTTATCGTTTTTGATGCCAAGTGCTTTACGAATAATGTCCCACATACGGGCGATCCAATTACGTCCACCTTCTACCTCAGTGCTACGAAGAGCGTTCTGAATGTGCGAGTCGGTAAACACAGCGGACAGGAACTCAGCGTTGTCGGAGAACGCATGACGGTAGAACGCACTGTCCACATCGAAGCCAGCGTCACGGAGCTTGCGTTGGGCAAGCACACGCAGTGAACTGATACGCTTCGCCGCTTCCGGATTCCGGAGAGCGGAAACCGTGAGGGCGTGGGTGAGCTCGTGGATGAGAACGTCAGCAAGACCACGTCCGTTGTGCCCTGCCATGTTGATCATAACAAGACGGTCACTGATGTAGAGTCCCGCAACCTGTGGGTCGATCTCGACAAGGGCAACCTGCACATTGTTGATGAGGTCTTTGTTGTCGAGCAAGATGTTGGCCATCACACGAAGATGAGGCGCACCGTTGGCAGCGATGTTACGCAGTGCCGTCTCGGTTCCTTTGTCCAGACCAATCTTGGAAAGCTCCATGTTGTTGACACGGATACGCTCCGAACGAAGTCGGATAGCGGTGTCGCTTAGGGATGCCCGTGGGGATGTTACCAAACGTCTGCTGTTCAGGATAGTCCTAGCTTTGTTAAGATCAGACATTGCTTTGGTTACCCTGTCAGTAGCGTTAGCTCGACGTAGGTCCACCTTGTCATAGTTATCTTTGGCAACAAGATACTCACCATTTCGTTTGATTACCTCGTTGGATATTGTGTCAGAGACTTTTACATTCTGCTCCTCTTCAAGCGTGTTAGTAGTGGCAATCGCGATGGTTTCACGTAGTGCTTCAACGTCTTGTGTTGCCTGTGCTACACTACTATTAAGATTGTCCTTTAAGCTATTAAGCTCTTTGACTTTTTCGCTGAGGGCTTTTGTAGCCTTAGATTCAACAACTTGTATTTTGATTTTAGCACCGCGGATATTGAGATCTCGTAGCTGTGGGCGCAACTCATCGGCTTTCTGCTCAAGCTCTTTGACTTTCTGCTCTGCTTCTTCGATTCCCTTGGACTGAAATTTTTGCTCCTCAATTCGATCCTTGAGTTCCTTTTTAAGTTCCCGCTTACCTGTTTGTTTGGGGTCGGCAAGTCGATATTTTATCTGTCCTATGCGGTAGTCTGTGCTATCTAGGTCTTTTTTGAAACCGACAATATCACCCTTAAGTGTGGCTGCGCTCACAACGAGACGGTCGACCTCCAGATTCAATGAGTCACGCTCTCTAAGGAGCGGGTTGTTTTCAAATTTTTTCTGAGCTGTAGCTGTGTCTTTCGCTTGACTCTGGAGCAATGATTGAGTTGTCGTTGTCAGTTCTCCTGATACCCTACTTAACTCTGTTGTGAGGTCGTTGAGTTTTTTCTCAGCAGTAGTGAGTTTTTTAGTCTGAGCAGCCGGAGCTTTTTTAACTGGTGCTGCTTGAGCCGCGGCTTGTCTATAAGCCTCCTCAGCGGAATCCAGTTCTTGCTTCGCTTGAGCCATGATGTCGTAAAGACTATTGCCTTTCTCATACCACTCATTGTTGGCTTTCTTTTGCTCGTCACGTGCTTCGGTAAGTTCTGCTTCAAGTCGTTTGATGTCAGTCTCAATCTCCGAGGTCGACTTGTCAGTTGCGGTTAGTTTGCTGATGTCGCGTCCACGAACAGGCTGCGGAATTGGAGGAGTCACGACAGGTTGAGGAGCTTTCACTTCGACGTCCTCGAACATCTTAGCGATTATCCCTTTGAGGTTCCCACCTTTTGGCAGCTCTGCTATCTGCTTTCTAACAATAGCTATTTTCTTGTCGATATAAGGGAGACGTGGGAGTTCCTGAGATAGTTTTGCTACAAATTCGTTAGCCTCATCTTTACTGATTTCATACTCAGCAATAAGACTTTCACGCATCTCCGCAACTTTTTGTTCTTGTTCAAGAACTTCAAAGTTCCATCCCTTAAACTGAGGCGACGCCAAAACTCGTGAGTCTTGTTCTTCTACCGCCCTAATGTAACGAGAAATTTTATCTTTGTGGGTCTTCTGCTGACTACGTAGAGTGCTTATAACAATAAACTGTGACACTGCTCGATCAGCATAGAAATTTAATTCTTCCCTTATCGGAGCACTTAACACTCCGTTGTTGTCTTTGGCATCAAGAAGGATATTGAGATAAGTTTGCGCCATGTCGCGGACACGTATCCTGTGGTTCTTAGCAGCCAGCATACGACGAACTTGCTCACCCTCTGTAGACGTTACTATTTTTAAGAGTGCCTCGTGGTAATCACTTTCCAGTTCGTCGCCAATAGTTTTCGGTTGAGCTACTCCGACTCGCGATACAGGAGACAGCGGGTTGTTTCCACTTTCCCACATTCTTCGTGCGTTGTCGACTACCTCAGACACAGATGGTGTCTGCCACTGATACTCAGACCGATCTGGTTCCCATCCCAAATAATAGAGATAGCTTGCTAACTTGCGTCCAAGAGATGAGTCGCTTAGGTTTATTAAGACCCTTCGTGTATTGACTTCTGGCCCAGTAGCTCTGATTGTCTGAGCGTCCTTGTCAACCAAGTGCATGATGGCGTTTACAATAGAAGCCGAAGACACCTCCTCAGTTGGAATCCTACTATCCAATTCTTTGGCAAACTGAATAACAACATCCTTAAAGGTGGAGTCAACATCCATAGCGGCAATGAGTGACTCTCTTGTCATTCCAATAGACTCCTCAGTGGATGCAATATCTTGAATACCGATTCGCAGTCCTACCACATCCAAAGCGTTTAAGAAATCTTCATGACGCTTAGTTGGATCTTGGATGTCGCTGCTCTCTGACATATCCCCAGTAAGTTTGTCTATGGAGACAAGTTTTAACTCTGTAGCTCTCTGCCAAAAAGCAACCTCTCTACGCTTACGGATATTTTTGTAAATATCGTCAATGCGAGGAGGTGACGAGAAGTTTGTATACAAATCAGATAAGCGTCCGCCACCAGTATCCTCAAGCCCAACAGATTTACGAAGCATGAAAACACCGAACCTAGAAATAATCGCTTCACCACGGTTGTCTCCTTTCATGCTAATTCCCTCAGCTAGTTTAGGGAATAGCTTCTCAATGGCATTACCTATGTCAGCCATGCTGTATTCTGGCAGTATCATCTTTGTCATCAAGTCGACGTTGATGAACTTCAGAAGCTGCTCGTCTGTCATATCCTTTATCTTCTCCGCTACCGCAGCCCTATCACGGTACACTGTGGGGTTTTCGTCACCCTTGAAGAGAATAAGCACTGGCCCCTCTTTGTCACCCTCTTCGTATACCGTATACTTTTTGCCTTCAATTCTTGATGGCAACTGCATAGCTCTTGTGACCATGTCCAAGATTCTGTTGGACACGCTGTATAGCTGGAACGCTCCATAGAACGCAGCCATCGTGTCTGTTACACTCTCTTGCTCAAGCTGGTTTAGTTCTTGTTGGATAGCTTCGTCACCGTCATAGTTTCTAGTTCCTTTGTATTGAACAGCTGCTGCTGAGATGCGTTTTATCGCCCACCCTTCAAACTCTCTTAC
>Ga0315905_10001965_pt1 | contig 21788 bp, 12 predicted proteins | sample LakEriMetagenome_5_FD_203522 | JGI IMG/M metagenome (GOLD analysis project Ga0315905, IMG submission 203522) | Freshwater fungal communities from buoy surface, Lake Erie, Ohio, United States - Buoy 4 MA121 | ecosystem: Environmental > Aquatic > Freshwater > Lake | place: USA: Lake Erie, Ohio...
TGATGCCCATGCACGATCATCCATCCATTCGCTCAAAGGATTATCCACGCCAGCTTCCATAGGACCTCGCAAAAGGAACTCGAACAGGTCTGTTTGCAGTTCACCCGCTTGAGCAAGCACTCGGAAGCAAAGCTGACAAGCAAAAATGAGCTTGTGGCGCTCAAACAGACCTTGCGCTACGTTGGTGAAGCACTGAAAGCATGAGGTATCTTCCAGCAGCTTCACTCGTGCCCCAAGGTCGGATTTGGGTTCTTCCTCGCCCTCGGCCGCCGGAGTCTCTCCACCACCCTCATTTCTATCGGCTTGATCCATGCCCTTCTTGAAGATGATGACGAAATTTGCCATGGAGAAACGATACATATGGTCAAGGACCCACATCTGATCCACCAGGAAGTACGTCAGTGCGCCACGTGTGGCTACCGGCACATATGCCTTTCTTGATTCCACGATCTGCAACTCAGTCTCCTTGGCGATTTTGGCTTTCTCATTAATTTCTAAAGACGTCACTTTGGCCCGCTCAAGACCTTCGATGAGTTCCACGTCCGCAAGGATGTCACCCTGCGACGTCGCAAGTCTGTAAAGAAGTTCATCCTCAAGTTCTTTAAGTTTCACTTTGAATCCATTTTGCTGTTGTATCAACTCCAGCTTCTGCTGCTCCAGATCAGGTCGTTCTTTCTTGACCACAAGCGCAAGCAATTGCTCCTGCAGACCATCAAGGGTGATCATGAAGTTGATTAGAGTTGTTTGTGCGCATGTCTGTGGTTGATAGTGAGGATTCGCTTGCTTTGTCTGCAGGTAAAGCTGGAATTTAGGGTCATATTCGACCTCCTTGTCACCCAGTTTGATGACCATCGCCCTTCCTCGCTTGATGACAGCTCGGCCCAGAACGGGTTCCAACACAGCATCGATATCGTTACCAATATTTTCTATCATCATCGCTTCTCCGTTCTGAATTGCCATTTCTACTGTGTTCAAGTAACGAGCCTGCGATAGCTGGACTACGGCCATCTCCTTCGGAGTAGGTGGAGGCGGGACCCACTCCTCCTCTGGCACTTCCTCAGGCTTCTGCGCATATACCTCGGTAGCATGCTTCTTTTTGACCCACTTGATGCCTTGCAGCTGAGGGTCGATGAGAATGGGCCAACGCTTGCAATTGCAAACAATAGCACCATTTTGAATAGACATGCTATCTGAGGGAAGGCCTTCGTTCGCCCATTGCGCGATACCAGCAGCGTCGACAAGCATGGTTAAAGGCTGCGTACCTTCAGTCATCGGCATTTGCCGCTCGACCATGTCCGGTATCCACTTTTCGTTCACAAGCGAGTGGCGTAGCGAGAGGCTGAAGGCACCAACATACGACACAAACGCAGCAGCGAGCAGGACATCGCCGACGAACTTCTTCTCTTGGATGCCAAAGGACTGAACTGAATCTGTCCAGCGTACCTTTTCATCCGCAAGCCCGTTGACAAGGCGATCAGCCATGTTCGCTCGCGACTGGGTCTTCTCTGCCTGGGCAATCGCCTCATTCTTTTCCGCGGTAGCCTCCATGAATTTGTCATTCAGCATGCCGAGCTTGGCCTCAAGTTCAGCAACCTGTTCACGAACTGTTGCCAACTGAACATTGGCTTCATTGAGCTTGGCATTGGCCTGCGCTAAGAGTTGACGCTTGGGCTCGACAACCTCATAAATTCGGTAGTACTTGACGATGTTGATAACCCACCCGCACATGCCGGCAGCAGCGCTTGATTTGCTTTTCATGACAGTTGGAGTAAAGTTTTCCTTTGTGAACAGATTCTTTTCAATCCACTCACACGCCGTCACAGGGGTATTGTCCTTATCAAAAGCAAGAAGAGTATTCAAGAACTGGTCGACATTGCCCATGGCCTTCTTCGCAGCCCCCCATGACAGGTCTTTTGGGATCTTGCCTCCTCCCAAGAGCACCAGAACTCCGCTGGTGACATCATCGACCCCAGCCGGGGGGCTGGAAAGAGCCTTGAGCTCTGTGATGGATTTCTTGTCGAGAGAGTTTAGGGCCTCTACTGCAGCCTGAATGACGGGCTCCGCTGCTTCCATCTCCTTTTCACATTCTGCTTGGAAAGCCATCACTTCCTCCGCAATTTTCGTGCACTTCCCTTCTTCGACCAAAGCAATCGCTTTCTGCGCATCTGCAACTGCAGTTTCCTGGCTAACGAAAGCCAGCAACTTGTCAGTCGCAGCTTTCTTCTCCTCCACAACGGCCATGTCCTTCACGAGATTCTCTTGAAGCTCAGCCACTTGGGCTGCTGCTGATTCCATCTTCTCCAAACCATTTTCAAGACGCTCTTTAAGCGTGCGCATGCCCGCTTTCTTGGTTGCAAGCATGCTCTTGTATAAGTCGATAAGGTCGAGATAGCTTTTTGGTGTTGTGTAGTTATAGCGACGCTCACTGATAAAGAAATCTTCACTTGCTTCATTGACTGAAGTGTGCAAGAACGCCATATGAGCAGCTACACCTTCATAGTTTTCGGGCTCGATACCGTCAGTTCCTGAGATAAAGGACTGCGCCACTGCGATCAGTGCGCTCTGCGGCCAAGGATGAAAGTAGTCATAGGTAGTGCAATTAATGAGCGCTGGGAACTGACGCGCGCGTATCCGGAACTGCTCACCAACAGGCGAAAAGCACAAGATTAAGTGCAAATTCTTTCGAACCTTCTCAATGAAGAAGTCCCACAGATTCTCAGGTGTATCTTGGACACCAGCCTGTTTTGCATCGTTTCGGACACCATTACGGAATTCGTCCTTAGACTCGTTGGTGGCGAAAACATCTGGGATATTGCCAGACGCCAAGAAGTCATTCAACATGACAAGGAATCGCTCGTTCACAATCTGTGAGTCCACAAGGACGAATGAAGTTGGCTGACCCTTGATTCCAGCCTTCGTGAAGAGGGTCAAAAGGTTCTCCTTGAAGTCGTTGACACCAAAGCTGCTGGTTACCGTGATCTGGAAAACTTCGCAGCCGCAGATAAATGAGCTCAGTCGCGACAGGCTCTGCTTACCGCTGCCACCGACCCCAACAAGTAGACAGTTTCCGCGGGGTTTATCAATCGTGCGCGTGATACGGCAGATGTGCTCAACTGCCATATCAAATAAAACGAGATTCATGACCGCATTATTCTCGTTGTATTCGTCAAGCTTTTCTTTGACAATTGACCTCAGTTTCTCGGCATCGCTGATGCCAGTGTATGGTCGCTCGTCTTCATTACTGTTGAAGGTGAAGGTAGTAAAAATATTTGGGCGGGTCAGGACCTGCTCTTGATTTACCCCGTCAAATTGTTTCTTCGAGACACCTTCAACCAACTCAAAATAGCGAGACATGTCCTGCTCTGTTATAAGTCGATCTGCAAATACACGTTCGCACTCGTGCACCCACAGCCTGATGACAGCCATCGAGTTTGTGTAATGTGCTGGCTCACTTCGAAGAAGCCCCTCAAACACGTTGCCGATGTCACGGAGATTAAAGATGTAGTGGAATTTGATAGCTGTGGGCATGAAATTATCCGCTACCATCTTTTGAAGATCGATGCTAGCCTTTACAATCTTGGCGCCCATCTTTTGGACATCGGGGCTAAACGCCTCAAGATGCGCGCTCAAAATCGAGTTAAATACATATTCAAGTACTTCTGGAGCCGGCAACTGGACAGCAAATGAGCAATAGGACCTCTGCAAACGCTTGTCAATGAAGAACGAGCCGGCCGTTGGATTCAGGCATGACACACATTGTACTGAGTTGATTTCTCGCCACGTGAGCTTGTCGCGGGAGTACCATCCTGCGTAGTCAAAGAGTTGTCGAAGCAGCGCAATGGGCTGCTGCGTGCCATACTTATCAACCTCAGGCATGTTAAGATCGTCAATAAAGTACACCAGGCGCTTAGAGCCAGGAGGCCCAAAAGTGCGCCCAGTCTTTTTCTCCAGCACCGATTCCATAGCACCCTGCAAAAGCATTGAGTCTGTGAAACAGTTGAGATTGATATTCATGTATGAATGTGTCTCAGGGCTTAAATTGCGGAGTTTGTCCGCAATGATTGTCGTCTTGCCGGTTCCAGCACCACCGACCAACATCACGGCGTGCCGATTCTTTGTCAGAAGGTCTAATAACGCAGTCATGCGAAGAGTCTCGGCTGTGGCCACATAAATATTCCCAAAGACAGCCGTTGAATCATGCTTGTAGGCTTCCACCTTTGTCATCCAGCTCTGGAATGTCGAGTTTGCATCATTCACGAAAAATTCAAAAACTGAAAGTCCCTCGGGAAGCTTGAGCCCTTCGCCGAATTCATTCTTGAACCATCTGTCGAAATTTCCCCTATAATCGTTCTGCTTGTCGGAAGTAAGAGCTCCGGCACATGCCCAGATCAACGAGTAGGCAAACATCATTTCCAATAGCATAATTCCTTGCTCCTGCCCAATCATCTTGACTTTCTGGAAGAATTCCTCGCCACCTCCAATAAGTCCCTCCACCAGATAGGTGATGCACTGTACCATCGAGATCTCTCGAATAGGCACGATGGGTTTGGCCTCCCTTTCCAGGTAAGTGAAGACCTTTTGAGCGTATTTAGCAAAAAGTGCTGTAAGGCTTGTCCGCTCCATTTCCATTTCGCGATTGCCAATCCAACTTTTTACGTACGGTTCCCATCCAATGTCGTTGCCATTCAAAAATATTACACCGCCTCGCGAAACCGTGGCTGGGGAAGCCTGACTCATGTTTTCTATTTCAAGCAGCAATCGCATGGGAGGCGTGAGAGGAATGCGCTCGTTACTGGCAAGGGTCAGCGTCTTATTGTCATCCATGACGGTATTCATGGACTCAATCCACTCGGCATCAATGTCGCCATCGAGAACCAGATACTCGTGTTTCACTGTGAAGCAATTGGCCAAGTCACGGAAAATCTGCGAAAGGAGGCCATCTTTCCACTCTCGAGTGGCAGGATGTATGTAGCCGTAAAGCTCGTTGCGGGTGACTGACTTGGGATTGAGCACGTTGATTGTGGACTTTTCCCCAAAGAGATTTTCGGCCTTTGAGAGCACTCGGATGAGCTCGGATTTGCCGCATCCTGCAGGACCAATAAGGAAGACTGACCAGCGGACGACAAGAATCTCGCGCAATTGCGATGCCTTGAGCACAAACATGTCTCCTGCTTGTAAATTGGCAGCCTTAGCACCCTCCTTAATCTTCTCTTCAAAGTCCAATTCTCGAGCACGTACCACAAGCTCTCGTGTTTTCGGGAACAGATCATCAAGCATTCCGACAAAGATGCCTACGTCATCAGCAACTAACTTGCCGAGGTTGAAGTCACGAAGCGCACGTAAGAGAACTCGGTCTTCGGGACTCTCCCTGTCCGCACGGAGCATGCCACCAGCAACGTTCAAAGTAGTCTTGACAGCCCGAAGCTTCCAGTCATAATGTTTTTGTGGTGACAGCAAGGCCTCGCTGAGGCGATAAAGAATCATAAATTTTTTGGCCAAGACCTTGCCCAAGCTATAGCCCTCCGACATGAGCATGATTTCGCAGATCAGATCCATGTCCGGAGTGATCATCGCACAGGGTCGGAATAGTGCCTTAACACTTTCCGGAAGCTCAGTGCGTCCGGCATAGCCGGGATTCATCGTGATGTATGCGCTGCAGAACGGGCTGTGGCACAACATGACGTCCTCATCCTCGAAAACAAACCGCTGCTTCTTTGCCCGGATCGCATCCAGGATGCACTTCCACTGCGTCGATACGACAGACAGCACTGAAATGTCGATGCGGTTGAATTCATCAAAGCATCCCCAGGCACCTGCTTGTGACAGGCCCTTGAAAATCTGGCCCATACTCCGATAATCCATCTGGTCAGAACAATTGAAAACATAGACCATAATTCCCATAGCACGGCCAAGATCCTTTGTAGTTTCCGTCTTGCCTGTTCCGGCGGGACCAGCAGGGGCACCACCAAGAATCAATCGCATCGCCTGCGTAAGAGTGATGTAGCATCGGTCGGTGAGCGGTGTCACGACCAAGCAGCCGCAGTTACCAATGTACTCATAGCCGAAGACGCAAGAATAATCACAGATGTCGATTTGGCACAACTGGACATTCGTATTGGGCTTGTTTTGCATCTGGAATTTCAACTGCGATTTCCACGCGAAACACTGGTTGCTCTCAGCCTTGGTATCCATTAATGTCTGCACAATATCGCGCGCATGCACATCGAGCGTGACAAGCGTGATGATTTTCTTGCGATCATTGTCCGTAAGGTCACCAAGAATCAACTCTGCGTATTTGTTCAGCGTTGCAATCTGTTTGCTATTGTAGTCTTGCATCGCGTTGTCATTGCCTTCCTCCATTTGGTCAAATGCGAAATTTACATCCTCCGTGTATACAATCCTGCACACGACGGTGCACAGCATGGCACACCAATTAAAAATGAATTCATGACGAGGCTTTTCCTCGAAGGCATCCACCGAGTCGTTGAGCAAGATTTTCAACTGATCATGGGTGTGATGTGTCAAACCGTCCATCCATGTCTCTACGGGGCCCTCACAAACAAACGGATCAGGCCAACCCACGAACTCGTTCTCTCCACTATACATGCCCAAAGACTTCTTGGTAGGCTCTCCCTTCTCTTTGTCGAACTCCAGTGTCTTGATGTTGTCGAAACATTTGGGAAGATGTTTCAGGACGAGCTGAGGATTACTTCCTTTGCTCAGAATATCGAGCAAGTCTGCAGCAGCGACAAAGTAGAAGCGCGGGTAAGCTGCACGCTTCGTTTCGAGGTAGTCCGACAGGGCCTTTTCACACTTTTCAAGCGACACAAGCATGTTCTCAATACTTTCAAGGCGGCCGTCAAGGTTACACGCTTCCACGGCATTCGGGATGTCTGGCGCGGACTTCATCATTTCTTGCCAAGCCGCATGAACCACATCGAAGCGCTTGGATTCTTCTGGAAGCTGCACTCGGATATCTGCAGAGCCCACGAAAATGCTCTGCAGATTAGACCATTTAGACTGCACCTCTTTCCATGCATTCAATGTGACATCAACCATACCAAGCTTACGCTGCCAAGTCTGCACCTCCACCAAGAAAGTCTGATTTCCTTGTACGTACTTAGAGCCCATGAGGTTCTGAAGCTGCATTGAATTGTCTTCAAGAGCCTCCATCAATGTCTCGTCCACGGACAGCAGATAGCGATCTGTCCCTTCGACCTCACACGGAAATTGCAACTCCTGACTCTTCCAGGTATCAGCGAGCTTTTTAAGCTGTTTCTCAATTGTCAGCTCCTTTTGCGCACGGTCGACAATTTCCAACACGTCATCCTCAAATTTATGCAACTCTAAGTCGAGAAGATTTCCGAGGCTGAAATTACTCCCCATTTGGAAGGTGACACCGGTAGTGCGCATCAGCTGTTTCCAATGGCGGTCACGCATCGCTGGGTGATGTAGCTCCTCAACCAAGGGCAATGAGGTCTGCATGTTCTTCACGGAGTCCTCCAATCCTTTGTAGGCCGGCCAGTTTTTTACCTCTCTAGGCAATGTCTTAATTTCCTTAGTTAATTTTTTGCTCTCCTCCTGGAGTAACTCAACATTAATTTCATCCCACTTGGTTTTCCTCCACTCTGTAAAAGTAATTGACACCATTCCAATCATGTCCCAGACAAGCTTCAGAAGTTTCGCCTCCTTGACACACTGATCGATTGTTCGATACTCCATGACATACAGCTCAAAGAGTTCCTGCATCTCATTCAAGCGCACAGCGTCCTTTCGAATCTCAATAAGACTTCCAAAAGGCAGGGCATCGGCTGGGTTCTCAGAAGTGAAGTGATGTATGCGATCAACAGACTCGTATGCCTCCTCCCAATTCTCCGAGTACTCGTAGGGCATGTTCTTCTTGAAAAAATTGAAGAACTCTTCTGCCCTGAATTCAAAGTCTTTGGCATCGCGTTTCACTCTTTCAGCCTGCGTGCTCTGCTGATTCGAAAGTTTCTCTTTAGTCAAAGTTGCCTTCTTCTTGAGACTGCCCCACGTAGTATTTATAATATTGTCGAGACTCTGTACAATATCCCCAGGAGTGGAGACACCATGTTTGGACAGAAGTTGCACTGTGCTTTTCAGAGGTTCAAACATTGCCTCCGTGCTATCAGAACGTTTCCTAACGTCTCTTAGATGACCCATGACTTCAAGCAGACTGCCCGGGTCCGCTTCCGTGACTTCTTTGTCCAACGCGGTCTCTGTTACTGAAATAAATCCGGACAGCTCCGTCACGCGGGAGATTACCTTCTGCAGCAAGTAATCTTGGAATACGTGGATCCACTTGGACAGACAAGTTGTCAAGGCATGCTTGACAGGCTTTGCGTCGATTCTGAGAAAAGCAATAGTTTTGTTGCTAGGGAGCTCGTGAATTTCGTCTGTCAGCTGCTTGTACTTGGCAATTTCTGCATCGAACGCTGACAACGGGGGGTCGGTACCCTCGCAGGGTCTTTGGGTCTCAAAAAACTCTTCGAAGGCCTGTTTGACATTGGTAGTCCACAGGTAAGAGTACTCTGCAAAGCACTGGCGGAACGTTTCACACTGTGCCTCCGTTTGTTTAAGGAGTCGGCTGGCGTGTGCTACGTTGTAACGCACCAATACATTCTCTTGGATGTCGCTCAAGTAGTCGCCATCGAAATCCTGCGTATCAAGGCGACAGACAAGCGTTGAGGCATTGATGAAACCATTGACCCACCCTGTCAAAATATCGCGCATACCATCTTTACTGCTAGTAGTGCCCATGCGTGGCTCGTAGGCCACGTCGGGCGGCGCAAGCCGCAGTTGGATCTCGAGCAAAGGATTGATGTCATTCTGGTTCAAATACTGCGCGTCGATCTGATTCTTGAAATACTGCAGCGAAGCAATGATCGCCGTGACAATACCATCTATGACGATTTGGTTGACATAGTCCACGTACGTGCGGAATGCTGGCAGAGTCTTGTTGACCTTAAGCACCTTAAGTGTACTTTCGAGATGCTTCATCATCTCCTTGCCCCCTAGATCAAAGGCCGCATATCGGGTTTTGATGTGTTGCATGAAGGATTCAGAGTATTCTGCAATAGTGTAACTCTTTGGCTTGCGTTCCATCATTACTTGCTGAGCAAATGATGTGAGCAACGCCTGCGTCTCCCTTACATTCGACTTGCAGGTTTGTAACGTGCTATGCGCATCCCTGACTTCCCTCATAACTGTCTTGACAAATTCGTCAATATTGTGGCTCTTCCAGTTTAAGTGCTTCAGTCCCTTGACCAGCACCTTGTCAATGTTGTCAAGTTTAGCCTGCACTAGGGGCCGCTCCACATCGATCAGCGTCGTCATAATATTGTTGTAAGTGTTGACGATGAGCTCCAAATTCCCAGTTTGTTGCCGAAACGTCTCAGCCTTAGAATATATTTGCAAGGCCGAGTCGGGGACCTCAATAAACTTGAGCGTCTCTGTCCTTGTATCATTGAGATTTTTGAAATATTTGACCTCGCGTAGTAGGCAAACAAGTGCCGGGTCAAAATTGACACGGATGAAGACACCGTCTTCTTCCTCTCCATCGGGACCTTCACGCCAGGGGGGGCCCTCTCGTCTTAAAAGGTGTTGTTTCAACTTGGCATCCGACGTCAGCCTCTGTTCCATGCACCATTCCTGCACGTGCTTGTCTTCATACTCTTGTAAACTCGTAATCAGTGCCTCATACGCCCGAATCACCTCGATCCCCTCCTCACTCTCAATGATAGACTTGCCGATACTCTGAAAGCGCACCATCGGCTCATCTATCCGCTGACGAAGGCCGCGCGCCCAAGTCACCGCACCAGCACGCGGAGGGCAATTGCTGTTCACCGGCGGGTCCGCCATTCCAAGCATAAAGATCTCCTGAGACCTCCGAATGTCTTCAGCATACGCGTCAAGCATGTCGGGATGCTTTGTCTCTAGGTCTGATGAAATAACGTTTCTCTCCAACAGGTTTTCGAAGCTGTCCAGCAATTTGAAGATGGTCATCACTGTCGTACTGTCATCGATGGCCTGCATGATCACAGATGCTATTCTTCGCTCCAAGTCCTGCACCACAAGTCGGAAATTGTAGAAGTCGTCATCGAATTGCTTGGTATCCACAGACATGATGCTGTATTCTGCAGTTTTAAATGGAATGATAGCATGGCTGAAGTCGGCAAAAATCTGCTGCACATTGACGGTCAAAATCTTGCCCTTCGTGCCTCCGATTTCGACTCTGGCCAGTTTGCCGAACTGCAAAATTGTCTGCATGAGATCAAGCACATCATGACAACGCTCAAGAAACACATCCAGCCTTGCGAATAGTGAGCTATTTTGAAATAACCATGGGCGCGAAGGACACTCTTGGTTGGCACGCGTCTTGTATTCAAAGAAGATGCCCTTGAATGTGATGCAAATGCGCAGGCTCTCTTTGAGCAGATCGACTGCCTCTTGAGGCTCGATCTCCAGAATTGGCTTTTCCGTCAAGAAGCTCTCAGCACGCTGAACAATGTCGTTGCAAATTTCGCGAAGCAGGATGACCATCCGCTTCGTCGTGTTGTATCTCTTTGAGTGCTTCCACACAAGCAGGATGCAGTGGAGAAGAGGCTTGAAAACATGTACAAGGTCATCAAAGGAGTTACCTTTGACAGCTTCCAAGTGGGGTTCCAGTGTCCGCATCATACAGCAATTGTCGTTAGCTTCTTCCTGGGCGCTTTTGACTTCCTGACAGAGCCTGTTGAATGCCGGGAAGTAGGTGCTCTTCGTTAACTCCAGCACTTTGATGACTTTCACTATTTTGCCTGAAAACAACTGGTCCGCCACACAGTTCAGATTGCTTGACATCATTTTCCAAAAGTTGAGCTCATAGTCTGGGCCCGGGTTCTCTCCGCGCAGCAGCGGAGTTTCTGATTCCTGAGCCAGAATATCACGAATTTGACCCGTCCACAAAATTACGGCGCTTTCCAGAATGTGTATACTATCCTTGTCGTGCGCAGTCTTTTCCAGACTCGCATACGACTCTGGCGGCGGCAATGGCAGAAAGGTTTCGCCTGCCATCTTTCCAACTACAATGTATGACTCTGCGATGGTCCTGTTCATCTGTTCCTTCAAATCTTTGAGCAGCACCTCCGACAGCGCCTCCTCCACGTGCTGTGCCGCAAACCAGGGCATATAAACGTCGCTGAGCACTCCATGCATCAGATTCACCACATTTGGGCCCACCTCGATGCACCGCACCAGCTTCCCCATTGTATCTGTCTGCGGCATTTCTTCCTCCGACTTGTAGAACACCAGCGCCTTCTTCTTCACGGGCTTGTCCGTGCTGCAAGCCTCAAGGTCCCCTGGTTCGTCCCCGGGATGTCAGCAGCATGCAACGCAGAGTATGCAGCGCGGCACGGCGCAAACGCGCTATGCTGCCCCTCGCCCCTCCGACTCACCTCCAGTATCCTGGACCATGAACGGCGTGCCGTGCTCGAAGAACCGCTGCGCTGATTTATCTGGAGGTGGGGCCAGAGAGAGCACAAACGAGTCAGCTCGGGCAGGAACAGCAGCTCGCTCCAATCCTCCAGCCGTCTGGGCGGCAACCGCACACGCCGCATAGCTCAACACGCGCTCAAAGCCGGGCGGCAGGGGCACACACTCATAGGGTCGCCCTTCATAAACTTGTCCAACTTGTCCGGCTTGACTCGGATGCCTGCATCGGAGCTTTGAGTCAGCACACCACAGCCGGTGCCGGCAAGGCAGGTAGCATAAGCGCACGCGTGGGCCCCCGCACCGGCATTGATCTTCTTCTCGAACCAGCCGAGACGAGGGTCCTCCTCCCGCGAACCTCCTTCGCCTTCGCCCATCCTTGCCGACGCGCGTCTTCTCTACCCCCGCGACCTGGACTTCTGGGACAGGGCGCCGAGTGCCCCCTCTTTGTCCCGCGCCCGCCCACGACCCCGCCGCTGCGCCGCGCTGGCTGCCGGGAAATATCCTTTCCCCGCTCACAGCCGCGCGCGCGTGCCGTCGTCTACGCGATTCAACCCCCGTGGCCGAGTGCCGCGCACCAAACGCCTCTATGCCACCCTTCGCCCGCCCATCGCCGAGACCGCCAGGGCGGCTGATAAATGATCGAGAAGTCTTTGTTTTCAACGACGGGTGTAGGGTCCCGTGACTGAAGCTTGTGAGGGTCCCGTGCACATTCACTTTTCTGATGCAGGCAAGCACGGTTCGGGGTGGGTCGGAGGGAGCAGCAGGCCTGGCGTCAATTGACGGAGCTCTGCGCAAGGCGGCCGCGGGCGGTGGCGTCGCGGCGGTGGTCGGCGAGCTGGCGGCGGTCGCGACCGCAGCTGGCCTGCAATGGTCGCCGCCCACAGACGCCGTCTCTACAGACGCTGTCTCCACAGGCAAAGACGGGCAGGGGTGGAGAGAACTCGAGCTCCGCATGCCGGACAGCCGGGGCGCAGGCGCGCGGGTGCTGGTCGAAGACGTCACAGAGGTGCGGGCGCAGGCACAAGAGGAGCGGCGCAGGGCGGCGGCGCGGCAGGAGTTTTTTACACTGCGGCGGTACCTGCCTTTTGCGCACAAGCTGATCGCTGCGGTCGGCGGAGAATGGCTAGCGCTTATGAGCGACGCGCAGGTCTCGCAGCGCTGCACATGTACACCTCCAGGGCAGTCTCGCAGTGGCACAGTGCGACATCGTGCCACTGCGAATTCAATGTCCGCATGCAAGAGCGTGCCGTGCAAAATGAGCAAGGCCCAGGATGCACGCGCCCGCAACTGCTGCTTCGGTGACAGACTCGGGTTTTTCGCAGCGGCACGCGTGCTTCGACGTCTTTTTCACCAGCGACAGCGAGGAGGGCGCCCTCGCAACCATCTTGGCTCTCGGTAATAGTCAAATGACTCCGATGTCGAATTCAAATGCATCGTTTTCGCAAAGCGCCACGTGTGCACCTGAGCATCGGTGTCCCCTCGCGATCTCTCTCGCTCCCGGGCTCTGCTTCTATGCGTGCCTTCAGGCTCAGCGCTTTGCAACAGCCACGACGATTTCACTGCTCGTCACATGGTTTGTCTCACGAGGTAGGACTCTCTCTCCCAAAATGCTCCGAAAAGTCCGGGCTGCCGTCTCTCGCCCCTTTGGCTGCAGTGATTTTTCTGACCGCTGAGAATCTGTTTTGCAGCACCTGGGTGCAAGGCGGGGGGCCTGAGAGGGTAAACAAAGCAAAGTCAAAGTCACGTTTCTCATAGGCTGTTGAGTACATGTGTGCAGCAGAGCTGACAATTTGAGAGCGTTGACACAGCTCATGCGCGCGCGCATCCACTCTACCGCGGACTCGAGTGTGTGTGTCCGTGCTGAGGTACTGCCCTTGACTCTGCCAAACCTCTGCCATGTATTGCTGTGCCATCTGGGCACGTGACGCATGCGAGTCCTCACAAATGAGCAACAATGCTGATTAGTTATACCTAGTTGTCCTGTGGGCGCTTTCACGATTGCTGTGGGCGCCTTCAAGACTCCTGTGGGCGCTTGAGAGCGCTTGCGAGCGACCTCTGTGGGCGTTCGCAGCAACTCCTGTGGGCCCCCTCCGGGGCTCCGTGCCACCACGCACGTGCGCACGCTAAGAACGCTACGTGGACGGCGGGCCCCAAGACCTCGGCCTGTATCGTACACCACACACACACACACACACACATACACACACACACGACACACACACAGCACTTTGCAGACGCGCTGCAGGTGCTGACGTCAATACCCGACCGCGTTGCAAATCGGCTGGAGGGCCGGGTGCCTGGGGAATTGCAGCCCAGCTTCTACTATCCGCGTCTTGTCGCCTCCGCCCTTTCTGTTGTCTCCGCTGATGCCAACGCTTTTCTCCGGGAGGCGGGAGCTCAGGCGCATGGTTGGGTGGAACATTGGATAGGATGTAGTCATGTTTGTGGCGGTGCCGAGTACGCGCACTCGTCGGTTTCCCCGGCACATGACAGTGAGGGCGGGGCCCAAGACGCGGGAGGGGCGGAGGGCTTGCGGCGCAAGACAAGTGCTGCTGCTTGTGAGGTAGTAGGCCAGCTCCTGGGCAAATTATGCGTATCAGGCAAGGCACGTGCTGTTGCTGTGGCACTCCTCGCCCTCGCAACTGAGGGCCGTTCAACATGCGATGCTGGAGGCGGCATGGCAACGGGAGGAAGCTGGGAGGGTGACAAGGTCAGAGGGGCGGGGGAATCGGTGGTTTCCTTTCTTGCGGCAGCGGCGGCAGAGGAGAAGACAGCGGTTGTCTGTGCGGTAGAGCGCGTTGGCGGGGCGGTTGGGTGTGTTTTAGGGCGGGAGGTGCTGCGTTGTGTTCCAACCTACGCCTGGGAATCCCTCCTTGCAGCTCTAATCAATGTTGACGAGGTGTTGTGGCATGAGAGCGCGGGTTCCACTGCTGCACGTGGGCAGAGCAACGTCGGCCGGGTGAGGATCGGTGGCGGGGTGCGAGTGGTGGGCGGCGGGGTCGTGCGCGCTGAGCTGGTGGCGCTGGTATCCCAGATCGTGAAGGACCGATGGGACGTGCTCGAAGTTTTGCATTCGCGCTTTCTGACCGAAAGGACGCTAAGTGAAAGGGTGCGTGCACGTCTCTTCTCCCTCCTCTTGTCGGTCGACGTGCTCGAAAGCAAAACGGATGCAGGGTGTGGGCGGCAGGAGGAGGCAGAATGGGGAGATGCTCGTGGCCAAGAACGGGGAATGAGGGTGGCAGCGCGGCGACTGGCACAAGTGTTCGCCGACGAGCAATTTGCCAAGTGCGGTGGGGACGCGCAGCAAGACCACGTCTGCGGCCTCCTCGTCCGTTGCCTTTTGCATTTGGGTGTGTATTTTGTGCACGTGTCGAACGTGTGCAAGCTTGACGGATCTTTTGAAAGTGTACATGCGCGTGTTTGTGTTTGCGGTGAACTCTTTTGCCGTTCAGCTCCCCCTCTCCAGGGCAGCAGCATACGTGTAAGTGTTTATATATGTATGTATACGTAATTCCTAAATAACATGGAGTGATCATGGCCCATGCATCGCACACCTCAACGCCCTATGCTATGTGCAGGGAAGGAGGACTTACAGGCCTTGGTACTGTGTGTGTGCATGTGTGTGTGTGTGTGTGTGTGTGTGTGTGTGTGTGTGTGTGTATAATATAATATAATTTATTGTATTACACACGCACGCACGCACGCACGCACGCACACGCGCGCGCGCACACACACACACACAGACAGACAGACAGACAGACAGACAGACAGACAGACACATACATACACACAGTATACACATATATGTATACATATATGATACATAGTGATCATACATACATGTGCGTGCGTGTGCGTGTGCAGGAAAGGAGGACTTGGAGGCCGCGTCTGTGATACCGTCGATCCTGCAGGCGGTACAAGTGCGGCTGCACTCGCCCATCACGTCGGCGCGCAAGCGAGCAATGCTCCTCGCGCAGGTCTTTGCCTTTGTCGTCGATCCCGGGAACCCCCTGCAATTCGAAGACTTCCACAGTGACGATGAGGTGGAGGCAGACGCTGGGAAGGTGGCAGACGTCTTTTATGGGCCCGTGTTGCCCGGCGACGCAGCAGGGGAAGGAGGTGGAGGGCAAGGGGGAGAGGGACAAAGTTCTGGCACTGCTGCAGGAGGCGTAGCGGAGGCGCGGGCGGGCTGCAAGGGTGCTGCCTCGCTTGTGGGTGCACAGGCGGCTGCGAAGAAGAGTACGCGGCGCAAGAAGGAGCTGGCGGTGAAGGATCCCGATGAGCTAATGGTGTCCAGTGAGAGTGACAGCGAAAGCGATGGGAGTGAGCAAGAGGACGGCGAGGAGGAGGATAGTGCAGATGAGGACCAAGGCGCTGGTGGTGCTGCTGTTGGCGGTCTCGATCTCAAGAAAAGTGGTGATGTTGGCTCCAGCGGTGGGCAGCGGCGGGGGCGTGCGGCGGCGTCGGAAGACGAGACAGACACTGACGACGAGGAGAGCGATGACGGATTAGTTCCGTATGAGATGGATGACGACGAGGATCACGATGAAAGAGACCGCCCAGGCGAGGCAGGGTCGGACGAGGAGAATGACGGGGGACCCGTGCGAATAGGCGAGGGGCGCGTCCCTCTGCCAACCTCGCTGCGCCAGTGTTTGTCCGGGCTGCGGTCCAATAATGCAGACGATGTGGAGGCGGCTGTTTTTGCGCTGCCAGACCTGACTGCGCAGTCTCAAGATCTGTCGGGCGAAATCTGCTGCGAGGTGGCGCTGACGCTGCTACGGCTCGAGGACAGAATTGCGATGGATGATTTTGTGGGCCGGCGTCACCGCGGCCTCGTCGCGCTTGCTTGCGCGGATCCTAAGCAAGTGGCCCTTCGCTTCTCCAAGGCTGTATGGTAATCTCTTTTCCCAGCCATCCTTTTCCTGCCCCTCCTCTGACAAATTGGTGCGTGCCGAGAGCCTTGCGTGCCATGTGTCTTTGAGCCTTTCTCATTCAAACCTAGCATCAGCACGCGCCATGGGCCACCGAGGCTTCATGTGCCCCCTCTCACGTCCGGTGTCCTTGCCGCCGCCCGCGTGCGCATGTGCGGGGACTTGTGGCGGCGGGTACAGGAACACCCAAGAAGCCTTGTCGAATAGGATGGATGCTCTCGATATTTTAGCAGAGGCGGCCGTGATCTTGTCTGCGCTGCCCGAGCCCACGCTGCCTCCCCCTGTCAGCAGTCTTCCACACGCAAGTGCACCGTCAACACTGAAGAGTGGAGGGAGGGGAGGCGGGGGAGCGGGGGGAGGCGGGGGAGGAGGATATGACATCTATCATCCGTCGTCGGGCAAGACGCGTCGATGGAGCGATCGGTCAAAGGTGAAGGCGGCAGCTGTCGGAGTGAATCAGTTCGGCGAGTTGCTCGAGGTCTGCCCTCTTGCCCCACGTCCTCACTCTCGCACCTTCGTAACCAGACGACACACGCACACAGACGCGCAGTCACGCGCGTGCTTTGCCACAGCCCAGCGCGCGCCATCTCGCGGAGACACACGCTGTTCTTTATCCGGGCCAGGCGCGTCATCGCAGGCTGCTGCTCCTGTGCGTGCACGCACGATAGGATAGGCGCTGTTCGCCTGCCACACGGCTTCGCGCGCGCACATGGCCATCTGCTCAACAGTCCGCATGCCACGTGCAACCACGGACAGGTCTTCTTTTTCGCTCTCATTCCTGGCCTCAATGACACTTCCGCCGCGGGCCGCCTGCTTGGTTTCCGGCCCCCCTTCCCCAAGCCCCCTCCCCACTTGCACTTCCTGCTTGCCGCGATGCGTCCCGACACCTCTCGCGCCTTGGCTGCCTCCTGCGCCTGTGGCGTTGATGATGAGCCACGCCAAGTTAGCAGGCACCCACACGCACTCTCACGCTGAATTTCCGCTTTCATAATCCACTTCTCTCGCCTCCATTCTCTCATTCACCTTTACACAGGGGTGGATTTTGTGCTGCTGGGCCGGGTGGTGGCGACGCTAGGGGTATATGTTGAATGTGGGAGCAATGCGCCAGCAACGCGCGTGGCTGCCGCATCCCTCGTGCCCATCTTGCGCCATGCATCCCTCCGCTACCACGAGCAGCCCTTTGTCCGCAGGTTCGCCAGCCCCGGCTCTTGGCATGCGACTCTTGGCATGCGACTCTTGGCATGCGACATGCCAGAGAGAGAGCGCCTGTATCGGCAGGTGTGGTGCAAAAAGACCTAGAATTGACCAGAAAACAGACTGTCATTTAGTACCAGCAAGGCTGCACGAGCATGCCGCGCATTGAGCGCTGCAGAGGCTCACGTGCCCACCTCTCGGCTGTGTGTGTGTGTGTGTGTGTGTGTGTGTATTCTGGTCGGGTGCAGATGCGTGCACTTCACAATGACACGAGTCCTGCTCACGCTACCGCAACACGTCTTCCTCGCGGACCACGCCCACGCCCTCCCTGATCTTGAGGTACAGCTCCAGTGCCCTTCTTCTTACACTCCTGCCCCTGCCCGCATCTGCAACTAGAGTGCCGTTATTGCTTGCACATGACCAGGGGATATGCATGCAGGACTGGGTGGGAGAGGCGTGCAGCGAGGACGCGGACCCCGAGGTGGTGGGTTTTGCGATAGCATCCCGAAGTTTGCTCGCCCGCCATGTCGCAGCATCGCTTCCCAGTATTTCCGTCTTCAGGGAGTGGTAAGCGTTTTCAATTACTCGCGGGCGCCGTGTCGAACATGCGCCAGGGAATGGACAGAACAATCTGTTGCAATGTAAGAAAATGCACCCGCACGCACACGAAACACAGCTTGGCTCCCAACAGGCAAGCGTCAATCTGTGTCCAATTTATTATTTACATTTGGTGGCACGTCTCCGGCATGGCCTGAGAGGCCAGGCATGGCAATAAAGGATACATCCACGCGCACACAGGCCATTGCCCGTCTCCGCTACCCCTACTCCTCTTTCTCCGCGTTGACCACTCGCCCTGTTCGCGCCTCCACCGCGGGGTCCGCCCATGCTGGCAGACGGTCGGGCTCTGGTACCGCGGCCGCACCTTTGGGCGCGTGCTCGAGCCCGGAGTCGTAGGGCACAAACGTGCCCATCAGCTGATCCCAAAACATGACGTACTGGGAGTAGTTGGTGTTTGGCTTTCGGTGGTGCATCTCGTGCGCACGCACCGAGTAGTGGATGCCGGGTAGGCGGATTTGCACGTCGTACCCCGTGTGGTTGAAGCACGCGCCGAGCGCCTTGAACCCAAAGTGCGCACCAACAGCGAGCACGTGCAGCCCCGACGTGTACGCAACCATATGCACGGCCGTCCAGTGGATGGACAGCGCGGCGATCTGCTCCACTGGGTGCTCGTTCGCAGCATCGATGTATCCTCGCGCCGGGTAGGTGTTGCGGTGATGGTGCTTGTGCACGTACCGGTAGACCGCGGGATGGTGCATGAAGCGGTGCATCGGCGCGTACAGCATGTCATCAAACACTAGCAGCAGCCACAGGGCGACAGGGCCGTTGAGCAGCCCAAAGTCGCGCGGAACACGCACGATGAATGGTGCGTGCCACAGCAGGTGCAGGATTTGCAGCGTGAAGACGAATTCCACCGCCGAATTGACCGCCAGGTACGTGATGTCCACCACGTTGAGAGCGTGTTGATACACGGGCTTAGGGCCCGTGCGAGAGGGCAGCGCCGGCAGCCGCGGCGCGAGCAGCCAGACGAACCCATCCACAAAACCGAGCAGCGCGAAGCGAACCGCCGCGTAGCCCGCCACCCATTCGAAGATGGTGAGCCCCCACGGGTTCAAGAGCCACAGCACGGGCGTCACAGAGGCGTGCAGGCCTGCGGCCGCGACCGCCACGACGAAAGCGCTCGCGGGGTTCAGCACCAGCGTCCGGAACGCCTCGGAGGCCGACATGGGCTGCCGGGAGCACCCTGGACCCCTACGCCCCCTCCGCCCGCGTCTCACCCACTGCCCACTCCCACTTCACCCCCACGCCCCTCAATGGCGGGCAAGAAAGTTCCTTGGGTGTTTGCTCGAAACTTCGTGGGCTCGCGAATTTCCAACGTCAACTCTTCTTTCATCATTCCCTCATCAAGGATGGGAACCCTGTGCCGCATGGGCGCCGGAAGATGCGGCCTGATTCCAGACAAGGCGTTGCAGAAATGTGCGCTGCGTGCATACAGACGGAAGGAAGACAACAACGGCAGAAGCACTGCTTCTTTTGCGCTCGGCTGATTCTGGCAGCCCGAGGCCGCTCTAGGTCTCGTCCACGAATGCATTGATGCAGCGATTGCGACATTCGCGTTGCCCCTGCCCTCCTCGCTCCTCATCCGCCTCTTGTCCGCGCCAATGGGTGCACGGAGTGCAGACGCATGCCGAAAAATTGCGAGCGGAGTACTTCATGTCCATCAGCGCTATCGAGAGAGCACGCGAGCGAGGGTGACGGAGCGAGGGATCTGAATAATTTTCATCGACCCTCTTGCTGGCATGCAGACGCAGCAAGAAAGCGAGAGCGAGAGATCGAGATCGAGAGCGAGAGAGCGAGAGCGAGAGAGCGAGAGAGCGAGAGAGCGAGAGAGCGAGAGAGCGACAGAGCGAGAGAGCGAGAGCAAGAGCGTCTGTGACTCTCCATTGGCCTCTGCTCTTACTTGCTAGCCTCACGTCTGCCGTCTTGTCTCTCCACAGGAGCCCACTCGGGAGTGAAGGTCACGCGAGTCGGATATTGTGGAGGATCCAGAGCCCAGCCGACCTACAGAAAAGTGTGTAGAGATGAAACATTCGACGATTGGGCAGAGTGCGTGCAGGTCGACTTCGTCGAAGCAGAGGTTAGCTACGAAGAGCTCTGCCGGCTGTTTTTCAGATCCCACAGCCCCAGCGTGGAGCCCCGGAAGCGACAATACATGTCCGCCATTTTCGTACACACTGATGAGCAATTTGAGACGGCGAACCGGGTGCTTGACGAGATGCAACAGAGCAGCACGACGCGTGTCTCTACCAAAGTGGAGAGAGCGACAGATTTTTACGAGGCGGAGTTTTACCACCAGAAGTGGCTGCTGCAAAGGAAGCCGGAGTTGTTCAAAAATCTGGGGCTCGTGGACCCTCGCGAGCTCATCGAGGGGGAGGCGTCGTCAAAGATGAACGCCCATGTTGCTGGCCATGTGACAAAAGAGGCAATGCGCGGGTATCTCAAAGATTGGATCAAGCGGGGCGTGATTTCAAAAGAAGCGTACAAGCGTTTAAGCGTCAGCTTGAGCTAGCATTTCCAATATCCGCGGCAGCCACGGGTATTGATTCACTGATTCTCACGCGACTCTGGCGCATAGGAAACAGCAGATACAGCTATGTGACGTTGGCGACGCAAATCCATAGTACATGGATCGTCCGCTGCACTGATTTGTCTCTCTCTGCGTTTTCTCTGCGAATAAAGTCTTTTGTACCGTGCACTCCAGCAGCGCCGGCACACCACTGCTTCCTTGGATGGTTGGCGCTGCTCCTGGGATGTTGTGCAAGCAGCCACAACATCCCACGAGTAAGAAAGCGCGCGCCGCGGCCGCGGCGCGGCGCAGCGTCGGTGCGTTGCATATGGCAACGCAGCAGGGAGCAAGACAGAAAGGTGCAACAGACACTGCTTCCTCGCGGTACTGGCGGGAAAAACGGTCGCCCATGTGCTCCCCCTGTACCGTGTGTTGCCTACGGCACCACACGGTCACGGCACGGGGTTTTGCTACGGCAACACACGGTACGCCACTGTAAATTTAGCAATGCTAGTGTTGCTCATCCTCTACAAAATTGCCGTTTGTATTATTCTCAAATTCAAATGGAACCCCAACATGCTATAACTTATAACAACGCCAACACAAATAAAAAAGTAATATATCGTACTTTTTGTTACAAATAATTATCCATCAGTTGCAGTCTCAGGCAGTTTCAATCAATTAATTGACAGCGGTATCGTACATCCTACCGGAGTTCTTATTGTGCCATTTTTAGCACCAGTAACAGCCAGCAACGGGGGTCTGGGTGATAGTCAATAGAAATCGCCATTCGATACATGCCCTTGGACTACTTCCCCTGTATCTCTCACAAATCTACAAGTTTCTGTAGGTGGTCAAAACGTTTTACAATCTACTCTTCAATATGGTTATGAACATTTCTTAGAACAAGTAAATCTTGCGGAACAATTAACCTCTAGTGATTTTGGAATTTCAACCGGATTAATCTGTGATCAAAATCGAGTAAATTCCAGGTTGTCTCTTCACGTCCTGTTTACTTTGTTTGAACTTAATAGGTTTCGCTTGTT
>Ga0315905_10001967_pt1 | contig 21768 bp, 20 predicted proteins | sample LakEriMetagenome_5_FD_203522 | JGI IMG/M metagenome (GOLD analysis project Ga0315905, IMG submission 203522) | Freshwater fungal communities from buoy surface, Lake Erie, Ohio, United States - Buoy 4 MA121 | ecosystem: Environmental > Aquatic > Freshwater > Lake | place: USA: Lake Erie, Ohio...
CCCGTCATGTTCCAATAAAACTCGTATGTATTAGGTCTGATGATTGTTGCCAATTTCAACTTTTCGGTGTCCAGTGATGAAAGCAAGGAGTCGTTGTTAAATGCATTGATAAAGTGAGAACTGTCGTACAAGAGGTATTTGCCGAGTTTTCCGGATAGCTCCTCTAAATGAGTAACATCGTCGATTCGAAGTGTTACCGTCGCTTCACCCCCCGCTCGCAATGCGTTAATGATTTCACTATTTGACATGCCTTGGGTGAACTTGTATCGTCCCGGCTTTATGGTTTTTAACTGCTTTATTTTGGCCGCCGCTAACCAACTTGTTTCGTTGTCGATATGAAAACCGGACTGCTGCAAAATGGACTCTGCCTCCGCGCTTGAGCGCACTTCAAAAATGCAGTTGTCGCTGTTGCATATCAAATTAGAAGTTCTGAAAATGAAGTGGTAAAATGAGTAGGCAAGAGCGATGCTACCTATGCAAACAACTACGAAGATGCGGGCTCGACTTTTTTTCATTCCTGTAGGTTACAAATATATTGAGTGGCTAATTTTCCTTTATAGATGAGAGCTGCACCTTCAGAGAAGCCGGCTTTGGAAAACAAGTTTCTACTTTGAATGTTGTCGTTATAAATAATGGCCCGAACTAACCTTAGCCCAATAATGTGCAGTTCTTTCAATGCGAGTAATAGCGCTTTGCTTGCATACCCCTTTTTCCGGTGATGGGCTTCCGTAATGAAAATGCCAATTCCACAGTGATGGTTGGTTGTGTCAATTTCGAATATGTCTACCGCACCAATCGGTGCAGTTTCCCGACAAATAAGCCAGCGCTTAATTTCAGTGTTGTTATGGTCTAAACACTTAGAGTGAAAGGACTTGATATCTTCCATAGGAAACGGACCTTGTTGTTCGGAAAATTGCCAGAGTTCCGGCCTATTTTCCCAATCAAGAATTAGTTCGAAATCCTCCTCTTGCAAGGGGCGTATCGTGATCATGCGAAGTGAATTAGTATTGCTGAGTAGATAGCAGAACCAAGGTACATGCATGGGTTACTTCGATTCCGCTCGACTTTAGAATTTCTTCTATCATTGGGTTCTCAGTTCCCGGATTGAAAATGACGCGTCTTGGCCGAAGTTCCAAAATGCTGGGCAACCAATGTTCCTGATTCGCAGGCCCAACATAAAGGCTAACCGTATCGACGTCACGGAAATCTTTTGCATGGGTTTGTATTAGCACATCGAAAACTTTGCCCTCTCTTAGGCCTAACGCATGGGTTTCAATACCCTGCTTTCTCAGTGCTAGAATGGCTTTGTGGCTATAACGGTCAGGGTTTTCAGAAGCGCCAATAACAACTGTTTTTTTCATATTGCAAAGATGGTGAATGGTGTTGGCCTTTCCATCTTACTTTTGTCGCAAACTCCTATCTACATGAACAGGTTTTCAAGCCTTTTAGCGGTGCTGGCTATGTCAATGTTATTTGCCTCTTGCGGCATCAACTCAGAATTTATGTTCCAGACACCTGATGATTATGTATTTGATGTGCCTGTAATTGACTCATCCAGTATTGATTATAGAATTCAGCCGAACGATGTCATTTCTTTCGAAATCTTCACCAACGAAGGAGCTCTCATGCTCGAGGTTTCAACAAGCTCTGCGGAAACACAGACAGCTGTCAGAACAGCGAACATTGAATACGTTGTGAATTCTCAAGGTTTTGTGGAGTTCCCTATCATCGGCATGCAAAAAATTAGCGGGTATAACATCGCTGAGGCGCAAGATTTTATTGAGGACATGTACACTCCACAATTCAATCGTCCATACGTGCAGCTGAAGGTTATGAATCGTCGCGCAATCATTTTTACAAGTCCTGCGGGAAGCGGTTCGGTTCTTCAATTGGGTAAGGAAAGCATAAGTGTCGTAGAGGCCTTGGCGAAGTCAGGGGGTATTGGACAATATGGAAAGGCGGACGATATCAAATTAATGCGGAAAATAGAAGGAGGCGAACGTCAGGTGTTTCATATTGATTTGTCAACTATTGAGGGTGTGCGCTATGCAGATATGTCGGTAGAAGCTGGAGACATTATTTATGTTCAGCCACGCAAACGTATAAGCCAGCAGGTATCGGCCGAGGCTCGCTCCTGGACCTTCCTTATTTCGGGTGTCATTCTTTTATTGACGTTGCCGCAACGAATTTTCTAGTATGCATATAGAAAAAACTCGCTTTCGTGATTTGCTTGTCATTCAGCCTGCTGTTTTTGCAGATGAACGGGGTGCTTTTCAGGAATCATTCAACGAAGCCCGTTTTCGAATCGAGACAGGCCTCAATCTCACTTTCGTTCAAGACAACGAGAGTGTGTCTAAGCGAAATGTGATTCGAGGTTTGCATTTTCAAATACCGCCAAAGGGACAGGCTAAGTTGGTCCGAGTTTCAAGAGGCAGTGTATTGGATGTCGCTGTCGATTTGCGTCGAACAGAACCCACTTACGGTGAATATTATTCGCATATGCTGTCGGGAGAGAATGCAACCCAGCTATTCATTCCGGAGGGTTTCGCTCATGGTTTTCTGGTCTTGGAAGACGATACCATTTTCAGTTATAAGTGCACGAATTACTATAGCAAAGAGCTTGAAAGAAGCATTCGCTGGAATGATCCGTCCATTGCTATTAATTGGGGTTGCAACGGCCCTTTGCTATCTGCTCGCGATGAACAGGCAATGCTTCTCAGTGAATTCGAAACTCCTTTTTTCTAATCGTTCATGAACGCTCGAGTATATGGCATTTCAGCAATTTTGGGACTGCTTATCTCTTTGATTACTCTTGTTTTGGTGGCTTTTGTGAATCGATCTAAGCCGACCAAGGCTGAAAATGAAGCATACAGAGAACTTATAAATGGTGAGTATCGCATCTATGCAATGCCACTTCCCGATAAACTCGAGTTCGCCGGTGAAACTGTGCCTATCGAAAGACCTGACGTACGCGAGAGTTTCGATCGAGAACTTCTTGTCAATACCTATTGGCATAGTAATGCACTTCTTGCCATAAAAAGAGCATATCGCTGGTTTCCGGTCATTGAACCTATTCTCAAGGCCAACGAGATTCCGGATGATTTTAAGTACTTGGCTGTTATCGAAAGTGCACTTTCCAACGCCTCATCGCCTGCCGGAGCCAAAGGCTTTTGGCAAATGCTTGAAGAAACAGGAAGGGGATACGGTTTACAAATCGATGAGCAGGTTGACGAAAGATACGATGTAGAGAAGAGTACATATGCTGCATGCCATTATCTGAAAGATGCATTCGATATTCATGGCTCCTGGTCAATGGCGGCGGCCTCTTATAATATGGGGATGGGTGGACTGCAAAGGCGCGCAGGACAGCAGTACCAAAACACGTACTGGGATTTATTGCTGAATGAAGAAACAGCCCGATACGTATATCGAATTCTTGCCATGAAGGAAATTTTCAATCATGCGGATCAATATGGTTTTGTTATTCGTCCGGCAGAGCTCTACGAACCACTGAATTATACAACTATTCAAGTCAATTCATCCATCGCTGACTTGGCAGCTTTCGCAAAGGAACAGGGAATATCCTATAAGCTCTTAAAGTGGTATAATCCATGGCTGCGTGAAAACTATCTGAGAGTCGCTCAAGGTGTAACCTACGATATTAAAGTTCCAGCTTAAATGCTACAGAGCTGATTCGCTTGGTTGGTTTGCCATCAATAAGTTCCTCTCGTATCATCGATTGTGCTGCAGTGCTGGTCATTACTTCATCCATCGATTTTATCGCTCCGGAAGGAATTCCTTTCGCTATTAATTCAGCCATCCAGTAATCTCGAGTGTTGTTGGCAAAGGCCTTCTGTAGTATGAGAGCAAGCTCTTCTCGGTGCGTTACTCGGGTTTGATTGTCTGCATATTGAGCGTCTGCATAAACGCCATCTATGTTGAGCAAGGAGCATAGGGAACGAAACTGTTTGTTGCTACCTACTGCTAACACCAACGATTTGGAATCGGAACAGAGAAATGTCTCGCCATAAGGAGCTATGTTGGGGTGCAACGAACCTGTCGGTTGAGCGATGTGACCGGCCATCAAGTAATTGCCGGCTTGATTCACCAGCGCAGAAAGTGCTGCTTCCTCCAGTGTGACACGCACAGTGGCTCCTTTCCCGCTCTCTTTGCGATTGAGCAGCGCACATAAAATCCCTTCCTTCATCTGATGCGCGGCAATAACATCGATAAGTGCCACCGGCATTTTCAAAGGCCCGCTCGTCGAGTTGCCGTTCATGAACATGAAACCGCACTCGGCCTGCAGCACTACATCGTACGCAATTCTTTCTGAGTCAGATTGAAAACCCTTGAGCGCAGCGTATACAGCTCTGGGTTGTAGTTGATGCACGTCGTCGGCGCTTAGTCCGAACTTCACATCATCTCCTTCTTTGAAATTTACTACAACGAGATCGCTCCATTTTATGAGATCCTCAAGACGCTTTCGGCTTTCATGGGATGTGAAGTCTAAGCTCTCATAATTCTTACCGAAATTCACCGAAGAAAAATAGGCGCTAACGGATGCGCTTTCATCTTCCGTTTTTAGCTTCCATGAACGTGTTACATCACCTCCGGCCAGAGGATTTTCTACCTTGATGACACTCGCTCCAAGCTCCGCAAAAAATGTAGTAACCGAAGGCCCCGCTAGAACGGTTGAAAGATCTAACACGTGAAGGCCTTTAAAGAGCATTTCCATGATCCAAATCTACTTCTTATTCCTGTTGCAGTGCTTCTTTGAAGACTTTCAAGACGCGTTCGCGTGCATAGCTGTGTTCTACAATTGGTTTGGGATAAGACGAAGTTCCTAATTCAGGAACCCACTTTTTGATGTAACGCAGTTCCTTGTCGAATTTTTCAGTTTGGAGAGCCGGATTGAAAACTCGGAAGTAGGGAGCTGCGTCGCAACCGCAGCTTGCGGCCCACTGCCAACCGCCCACATTGCTCGCCAGATCAAAATCCAACAACTGACTTGCAAAGTATCGTTCGCCTAACCTCCAATCGATGAGCAAGTGCTTCGTGAGAAAACTGGCAACAATCATACGAACGCGATTGTGCATGAAACCCGTGGAATTCAACTCTCGCATGCCGGCATCTACAATGGGATATCCTGTCTTCCCTTGGCACCATGCCGCAAACTCATCGGGAGCATTTCGCCATGGTATACGATCATAGGCCGGCTTGAATGCCTTATCAATCGTTTGCGGAAAATGGTAGATAATCATCTGGTAGAAGTCACGCCAGATTAATTCATTCAGCCACTTTTCGTTCAATTGCATGCCGATTTTCGCCAGCTTTCGAATGCTCACGGTTCCGAAACGCAGATGCAAACTCAATCGTGTGGTCCCTTGCAAATAGGGTAAATCACGTGTTTGATGATAATTCCGAATGATCTCTTCGGACAATATACTGGCCGGATACTGCGCTGAATCTGCAGCCTTCATTCCCATATTCTCCAATGAAATTAAATCTTCTGCCGTATATGTGCAGAGCTGCTCTTGTTTGGGCATGCTTTCAAATGCATCGAATGAATCGTTGGTCAGTTTCGATTTCCATTTCTTACTGTAAGGAGTGAAAACAGTGTATGGTTTACCGTCATCTTTCACAACTTCACTTTTCTCAAAAATGACGTTGTCTTTGTAGCCATGCATCACAATGGAATGCTTCTGCAACAGCTCATGAACAGAACGGTCTCGTTGCTGCGCATAGGGCTCATAATCACGATTGCAAAAGACGCAATCGACCTTGTACTCATTTATGATTTCCTGCCAAACTTGTAACGGCTCGCCGTAATACGTTTTGAGACCACTTCCCATTTCTTTGAGATGCGCATGAATGGATGACAGACATGTGTGAATGAACGTGAGTCGTTTGTCGGATTTGTCTGCTAGCTTGTCTAGAATTAGTTTGTCGAAAATGAAAATGCACAATAGAGGCTTGCCACTTTGTAGCGCCTTGCTAAGAGCGTGGTTGTCCTGCAATCTTAAATCACGACGGAACCAATGAATGGAAATGGCTTCTTTCACGAGTTTATATCATTTGCAAGCCAAAACAATGGAGTTAGTTAATCGTTCGCGCTTGGGTTTTCGCTCTCCTTAGTGGCTTCTTCCAACAGTTGCTTTTGATACAAAGAAGCATATGCTCCGTTTAGTGCAAGCAACTCTGCATGTGTGCCGCGCTCTGTTATTCGACCGTGTTCTAGATATATGATTTGATCAGCGTCTTTAACCGTTGAAATGCGATGTGCTATCACAATACTGGTCTTGCCTTTCATGAGTGGTTTTAGTTCTCGAATGATTCGGTCTTCCGTATGTGTATCAACCGCACTCAAGCAGTCATCAAATAGCAGTATTTCAGGGTTCTTAATAATGGCGCGCGCTATGGATATTCGCTGTTTCTGTCCACCACTCAAATTAATACCGCGCTCTCCCAACAGAGTCAGATAGCCTTCGGGAAATCCAAGGATGTTGTCATGAACGTCGGCAATGCGCGCTGCTTTCACTATCGCTTCCTCAGAGGCACTTGCTCCAAATGTGATGTTGTTGCTAATCGTATCACTGAATAGAAACACTTCCTGTGGCACATAGCCGATGTTTTCTCGCAACTCATCGGAACGCAAATCGCTGATACACTCGCCGTGAATAGTTATACGCCCGGAAGTGGGAGCTATCATGCGGGGTATCAACTGTGCCAAAGTTGATTTGCCACTTCCGGTGCGACCGATAATGCCGAGCGATGTTCCCGGTTGTACCTCCAGATTGATGTGCTTGAGTGCCTGAATTCCGCTGTCAGGATAAGTGTAGCACACATCCTGAAGTCGAATAACACCCGCTTGAAAGTGCCTTGCATTTGGCTTGTCTTGTATGTCGGGTGTTGTGTGCAGGAACTCGTTGATGCGCGCTTGGCTGGCCTCCGCTTTTTGCACCAAGCTAGTGACCCAACCTACGACGGCGAAAGGCCAAGTGAGAATGTTCACATAGAATACAAACTGCACAATTACTCCTGGTGATAGTTCTCCGGCCATCACCTTCTGTGCCCCAATGTATACGGTAAGTATGGTGCTGAGCCCAACAAGTATAACAATCACAGGCATAAACAAGGCGTCAATGCGGACCAGTTGCAATTGCTTTTTTTTGTAATGTTCGCTTTCGGCAGAAAAGGTGTCGGAGAAACTTTTTTCCCTGGCAAATGCTCTGAGAACGCGGATTCCGGAAATACTTTCCTGAACAATGGCGCTCAGTTTCGATTGTTGCTGCTGAACCAGCTCTGTTTTTTTATTGATGGTTTTACTCACATAAAAAATGGCTACCATCATAAAAGGCAACGGTGAAAGTGTGTAAAGAGTTAGCTCAACATCAATACGAAGCATCACTACTGTGCACATAACCAGCAGAGCAATTAGATTGAGCGTATACATAACTGCCGGCCCCACATACATACGCACTCTATTCACATCTTCACTTATACGATTCATTAAATCGCCCGTGCGGTTGCGTTTGTAAAAACTGTAGTCCAACTCTTGATACTTCCGATACACTTCATTCTTGATATCATATTCAATATGTCGTGACATCACGATTAACGCTTGACGCTGATAGAAAAGGAAAACTCCTTTGATAACATACATGATCAAATACAGGACGGCCAGCAGAATTCCGATTTTGACAACGACGGCCGCGTAATTGTCGGGACTAAGCTCCACTGTGGGAATTTCATCTGTAAACCAGGAGGACAGGTGTTGAAACGTACTTGGAGCCGGAATTTCGACGGGCCCTGAAAGGGACTCTTTAACGCGAAGGGCATCGGCCAAAAAATCAATGCCGTCACGCACAACTACGGGTGCATAAACACTGAATACGTTGCCGAATACAATCAGAATAAAGCCCGCAAACAACCTTCCACGATATTTCCAGAAGTATTTGTTAAGCTGTGCGAGGTTTTTCATGAAGGGGCGAAGGTACAACTTCCTTAGAATTCGAAATTCCAAGTAATACTCGGTAAAATCGGGAAAAGACTAACCTGGTAGGCTTTTACTTGGAATACCCCATTCTGAATTTGGCCATCTGTTCCAAAATAGATGAAGTACGGATTCATGCGATTATAAAGATTGTAGACCGAAAAGTTCCAATTGCTTTTGAATTTGGGAGCGCGCACGGGAGCCTGCGGATCGACACTGGTTTTATGTCTGGAATGCTTCATATGCCAGGTGGCGGAAATGTCGGCGCGGTGATATGGAGCCATGCGAAAGTTGTTCCGCGGACCATACACATCTATGACTTGATTTTCGTAGAAATAACGTTCAATTGGAAGTGTTATGGCATTGCCGGTTGCGTATACAAACACAAATCCCAAATCAACGCGGGGATGAATTTTATAGTTGATTACAACACTTAAATCATGACGACGGTCCCAACGTGTAGGAAAGGTACTTCCTCCATTCAGTGATTCAAATGTTCGATCCGTTTTCGACCATGTATAACCTATCCAACCATTCAACTTTCCGGCTGCCTTTTTGAGAAAAAACTCTGCGCCATAACTTCTTCCCGAACCAAAAACCAGAAGATTATCAATGTTGTCGTTGAGGGTTTGATCCGGTTGTGCTCCCTCTTTGTATTCACTTTGATTCTGCATCGTCTTGTAGTAAAGTTCGATGCTGCTTTCCCATCTGTTCTCGTCGAAATTCTGGAAATAACCTGCGCTTATCTGATCACCGATCTGCGGCCGCAATACCTCCGTGCTTGGCAGCCAAACATCGGTTGGTAAGGAGGTAGGCGATAAACTCGTCAGGTGAATGTATTGGTAGTTCTTCATGTAGCCGGCTTTAATGCTGGCGTTCTTTCCCACTATCCATCGAAGATTCAGTCGGGGTTCAAAACCGCCGTAATCCTGAACCAAATCTCCACGTCCATAATCGATTGTCGAAGTCGAAACGCCCGAAGCAAGCGGTCCTGTTTCTGTTTTTATAAATCGTGTAAATGGACCAACGTGGGCGAAATACGAATAGCGAATGCCGGCATTGATGCTCAGGTTCTCGGTTAAATCGAATTCATCGAGCACATAACCTGCGGCCTCGTGCGAAAGCAAATGAACCTTGCTTCCTGTATCAAATTCGGTCCCGCCGCTTCGTGCATAAACACTGTTGGGCATGAAGTCGTGGTGCGTGTAGTCGATACCCCATTTCATACGGTGACGATAGTTGGGGTAGTAGCTCCATTGCACCTTGGCACCCAAGTCCCTGATACCGCTGGAAAGCGTGAATTCAAAACCTTCCTGTTTTGCACCAAAGGAGAACGCGTAGTTCGTAAAGGTTAAAATTGAATTCATGAAAAGCTTCGGCGTAATAACTCTGTTCCATCGCAAGGTACCTGTTGAATTGCCCCATGGAATGCGCGTGTTGAAATTAGTTTTCTGACTATTGAAATTAAAAACGTCACGCCCGAAATAACCGCTCAGGAACAATTGGTCCTTCGGTGAAATTTTCCAGTTGATTTTTGCATTGACATCATAGAAATAATAACCGGAACCATAGGCGTTTGCGGTTGGCTTGATGAATGGCTTTAAAAGAACATCGATGTAAGTGCGGCGTGCACTAATGATGAAGGAGGCTGTATCTTTTTTGATGGGGCCTTCCACCGTGAGACGCGATGAGATGGTTCCAATGCCGCCCTGGGCATGAAATGACCGCTGGTTCCCTTCTTTCAGCGAAACATCGAGAACAGACGCCAGTCTAGTTCCATAGTTAGCAGGGATACCTCCTTTGGTAAGCTCCAGATTTTTAACTGCATCGGCATTGAACACGGAAAAGAATCCAAACAAGTGCGACGCATTATACACCGTGGCATTGTCGAGGAGTATCAGGTTTTGATCCACGCCGCCACCACGCACATAAAAACCGGCATTTCCTTCACCGCTACTTTTCACACCCGGAAGCAAGGTGATGGTTTTTAAAATATCAATCTCTCCAAACAATACGGGAAGGGTTTTCACTTGGTCCATTTCTAAACCGATTTTACCAATGTCGGTACTTCGTGTGTTATCGCTTTTCTTGCCTTCAATTGTTACTTCGCTGGCTTGAATATTTTGCGGGCTCAGAAAACGATCCACCCGGATATCACTTGTTAAATCAATCACAAACTCTTGTGCCTCATAGCCCAAGAGGCTAAAACGCAATGTTTGCTTTCCCGCCGGTAGTGTTAGGGAATAGAATCCGTAGAGATTGGTAGAAGAGCCTTTTCCTTGTTCAACACTCGCTACCAGTGCACCTATCAGATACTCGCCAGTCGCGGCATCCTGAAGCGTGCCATTCACAGTGTAGGATGCCGGATTAGCAGCGGATTGTCCTAAAGCTGAGTAACTGATTAGTAAAAGGGCCGATATGACTTGTATGAAGCGCATATTTATCGTTTGCGAAGTTAAAAACCGACTGCATATTTTTTATTCCGGCAAAACCTTAGCACGTTTCAAACCATCGAGATTGAAAATTGTTTGATTGAGTGCGCTAAACGTAACTTCGCGATCCAATTGTTATGAATGCCCTAGCCCGCGTTTTCTTTTTGACTTTTACGAGTAGTCTTCTGCTTTGCGGCATTACGATTGCTCAGTATGAGGTAAAGACCGCCCAAGCTATCCGAGTTGAGACTACTCCCAAGATCGATGGTCTTTTGGATGATGAATGCTGGAAATCAGCTTTGCCGGCCGGTGATTTTGTCATGGACACACCAACACCGGGCATTCAACTTTCTCAAAGAACGGAGGTCCGCATTCTGTATCATGATGATGCCATTTACATAGGCCTCATGTGCTTTGATTCTGCTCCGGATAGTATTTTACATGAGCTGTGCGGACGTGATAAAAACTGCAATACGGACTATGCCGGGGTCATTTTCAGCTGTTATCGCGATGGTATGAACGGCTTCGCATTTTACAGCACACCGAACGGGGAGCAATACGATGCGCGCATAGACAATACCGGCGATGATCCGAGTTGGAATGCCGTCTGGTATTCGAAGGCGCGAATTGTCGAGAACGGGTGGTCATTGGAACTGAAAATCCCATATGCTGCTATTCGTTTTCCGGATGTGGATCACCAAGTTTGGAATATCAATTTTGAGCGCGATATCCGTCGCTCTCGTCATCATGGCTATTGGAATGGTGTTAATCCGGCCGTTGCCGGGACACTCACACAAATGGGTATGCTGGAGGGGATACATAACATAAAACCTCCCCGACGAATATTCCTATTTCCGTACACGTCTGCTTACTATAACACGGAAGGGCAGGAAGATGGATCGAATAACGCCTCATGGAGTTATAACTTCGGCTTGGACCTCAAACTGGGATTGAATGATGCGTTTACCTTGGATGCCACACTAATACCCGATTTCGGTCAAACTATTAGTGATCAGGAAGTACTGAATCTCACGGCCTTCGAGCTGCAATTTACCGAGAACAGACAGTTTTTTACGGAAGGCACTGAGCTGTTTTCAAAAGGAAACCTCTTCTATTCCCGAAGAATTGGCTTTGAACGCCCGCTGCGTTATTTCGATGCATATAGTGGCCTAGGTGTGAATGAGAAGGTAACGCAGAATCCCGCAAAGGATCAGATTATCAATGCAATGAAAATCTCGGGAAGAAACAAGAATAAATTGGGAATCGGGTTTTTTAATGCAGTTACAGCGCCTAGTGAGGCTGTCGTGCTGGATACTCTTACCGGAAGGACGAGAACGGTCAATACTTCTTCACTCACTAATTACAATGTGACTGTCTTCGACCAGGCATTGCCAAATAACTCCTTCGTTTCACTGATTAACACCAACGTCTTGCGCAGCGGCTCCGATTATGATGTGAATGTGACCGGCACTTCCTTCGAGTTTCGCGATAAATCCAACTCGTACAGTGTTTCCGGAAGCGGAGCATACACGCTGAAGACAGCGCCGGAATTCAATTACGACTCACCAGCATCAAGCGGGTTTAGAGAAGACCTTTCCTTGAATAAGATTAGCGGAAACTGGACTTCCTCAGTTGGGCAATGGATAGAGTCCGATACATATGATCCAACTGACTTGGGTTTTCTGCAGGCTAATAATTCAGTTGGCGGTTGGCTCATGAACGGTTATAGCATCTATAAACCCTTCGGCCGATTCAATCGCATGTGGAGTGACCTTACGTTTACCTGGGAGAATCTTTATGCTCCGAGAAGGTTTTCGGCACTGGCGTTTGAAGGCTCGGCCGGTATCACTACACGAAAATTCAATACATGGGGAATTAACCTGGATGGTAACCCCATCAGAGGAAATGACTTTTTTGAACCCAGGGTTTGGGGGCGTTATTTTCGAACGTATACCAATGCTATGTTTTACGCCTGGTACAGCAGTGATTATAGAAAAAGGGTAGCAATCGACATCGGTTCGGGATATGGCTTTTACAAGGATAGAAACCGATTCAAGTATAATTTCCGAATTGCTCCCAGGTTGCGCTTTAACGACCATCTCTTCTTGACATACGTGTACAGCTATCAGAGCCATTTCAATGACATTGGATTTGCATACGCTTTTGAGGATGAGGAAAACTTGATGCCCTTGTTTGGCATGCGCGACGTCGTTTCCCATACAAATGTCTTAACGCTGAAGTATGCTCTCAATGCCTTTGCTGTTCTGAATACACGCGTTCGGCACTATTGGGGCTATACGGTGTTCAATGAGTACTACTCACTGGACGAAAACGGCGAATTGCTGCCTACTGAAAATACGGGTAATAACCAGAATTTCAATTCTTTCACCGTGGATATGGTCTTTACCTGGATTTTTACTCCCGGCAGCGAGCTTAGCATTGTTTGGAAAAATAGCATCTCGGACTTTAACAATGAAGTGGCCGCATCACTCTCCGACGACTTGCAATACACCATAGGACTTCCCCCCAATAATAGCTACAGCCTGAAAATCATATGGTTTTTGGATTATCACGCAGTGAATCACAAGCTAAGAAAAAGCCGCAACGCTGCCGCTAGTCATTAACTTAATGTGTTTTGTGACCTTTTTTGACGCATCGGTGCAACCTCCCTCCTTGTTTTGTAGTTTTATGTTTGAATGCAAGATTTAAAAGGAATAATTGAAGGGTGTATTCGCAGTGATAGAGCTGCGCAGGACCACCTTTACAAGAAATTTTCTTCCTTGCTATTTGGTATTTGCCTGCGCTATGCAGGCAATCGTATGGAGGCGCAAGATGTGCTCCAGGAGGTCTTCGTCAAGATTTACAACAATATCGCAAGTTATAATCACGAAGGCAGTTTTGAAGGTTGGTTGCGAAGAATTGCGGTGAACACTTCTATAACACACTACCGAAAAAATCTCAAACATGCATTTCATAAGGACGTAGATGACTTGATGAAGAGCAATGAAGAGCCTTCGACCTTTGTAGACTGTGAGTTTACTGCAGAGGAAATGATGCATTGTATTGAACGCCTTCCTATCGGATATAAAACCATATTCAACCTCTATGTGATTGAGGGATTCATGCATAAAGAGATCAGCGAAATGCTGAATATCGATGTGAATACTTCCAAGTCACAGCTTTCAAGAGCTAAAAACTACCTGCAAAGGGAACTAAAAAATAGTGCAACCGTAAAAATTACGCAACATGTCTGAAGATCGTTTTTTCAACCAAGTAAATGCAACTATGACCGATTACCGCCCGGAAGTGCCGGAGTCGGTATACGTTGGAATGCGCAAAAAACTGTGGTGGTCAAACTTCACGCGTTTAAGCGCTACTCGCTTCAATATTTGGTACCTAACGGTTTTGTTTCTCACAGCCGGTGTGGTATTCTCGAGCCTCTACTCTGAGAATGAAGTAGCCGTCGCTCCTGTTATTCAACAACAACCGAATGCGGTGGCTTTACCTGCATCAGAAAATCCAACCCAAATTCCTGCCCAGGCTTTATCGGCGAGCGAAAACTCATCGGAGAAGAAGGCCGGCGACAAGCATGTGGTACCAAATCAGGAAAGTGCATCAAGCGAAAAAGTTGCTCTCGATATGTCGAGCGAAAAGCAAACAACGACTCAGCAGGAAATGGTCCACAACTCAGATGCAAAGGATGCCCCGGCATCGGAGCAAACGGGATTGGAATCAACTGAAGCGAACAAGGGTTCTCGAAAGGGATTGAAAGTGAAAACCTTTAACTCGGGAGAAAAAAAGGATTGATTATATTGCCCTTTATAAAGTCCGGGGTTGCTGCGAATTTTTTTTTATAGCTTTTTATTGCTGACAGTGGCTTCATGCTTCGGTCATTCTTGTATTGCAACTCCAATAATCTTTGCTCTCGAATCAGATACCCTTATCATCGATACTGATACGATATTCATTGAACAAGATCAGGTTCAGCTTCCGGAAGATTCCTTGCCTGGCGAAAGCTTGAAGCGGACACGGGTAAAAAGCCACCCGTGGTCTGCCTCCCTCTCATTCGGAGTTAATCTTACACACGCTCAAATCCTCTCGAACTCCAACGATTACAAGACTATAAATGATTTCACAGGTCTTCCATACAGGCCGCAGCCCAACGTGTTGATTGTTGCAGACTTGGGTTATCGATTTCTTACCATTCCAACCAATGCGGGAGGCATTGACCTCTCTGCAATTTCAGGTTATTCTCTGAATAAGATTAGTGTCGGTTTCGCTTCTATCGAAAACCCGTCTGATTTGAACAGAGACAGTTTGTTGTTTTTTAATAACGAAGGCGGGGAGTTGGTCTTGGGGTATTTTACGATTACCGACCCTCCGTTTATCGGTGAAGTAGATTCAACCTATTTGTTCCTGAATAAGCAGAGGATTGACTATCAAACACACGATGTCACAGCGAAACTCCGTGCAACTCTCAATAATGGTCCGCGACGCGCGCGGCTTTTTTTGGAAACCGGCGTTGTGCGGCGCTTTATAAGGTTGAATGATGCAACGCAGGACTTGTATGTGGTAAATGAGAATGGTAATTACTATGTGTTGAATTCAGAGCAGATAACAGGAAGAAATCTTCTTGTGCCTCATTTTGCGGTCGGTTTCGAAAAGCGATTTGATGCAAGCAGTGTAAATCAAGACAACTACTTTACGTTGGGCTCCTCTTTCAGTGCTTCGTTCCCCTCTGCTGCTTTTTACGGAAATGATTTTTACAGTGTTGAAATTCGGAACTACGCATGGAGTGTAGTGGCACGTTATTTCTTCTAATTAGGGTAAGGAACTCAATTCTTGTATATTAGCATCTAGATTAGCTTTTCCATGAGACTACTGATTATTATATTGTTGGGTATGTGTCAATTGGCAATGCACGCTCAATTGTATAATGGTAGTTTTGAGTCTGTCAGTTCTATGCCCAATGGGCTTGGACAATGGCAACGAGCAACAGGTTGGTCAAATGCGGGTAGCTCTGAATCTACTCCCGATCTTCTGCATTATGATGCAGTGAATGCTTGTGATTTACCGGAAACATCGATGGGGTTTGTCGATTCTTATGACGGTGATGCAGTGATGGGACTCGCTATTTGCGGTCGTCCTAATACCAACCAGCGGGAGTACATCAGTGCGCAACTCAGTAGGCCACTTCAGGTCGGTAAGCCATATGCTGTTGGATTCCGCATGGCAAACGGTCAACATGTTCCAACATCACAGGCCGGATTGGCCGTCGATAAAATCGGAATGTATTTCAGCGTCAATCCTGTTACTCAAGCTGGTACTGAACCTCTCTATAATCAGCCCCAACTTAAAGTTGAATCCGTTGTCTATTCAGCCGCTTGGCAAACCTACATTTTTACATTCTATCCGGAAGAACCTTATAAGTATCTAACTTTTGGCCTATTCGGTGACGATTCAGACAAGAGTATCCAGATTCAACGTGGGAATGATCCGGCAGTAGCTTACTATTTTGTTGACTATTTCACCATCGAATCGTTATCTAACGAGTACGCTGAAGTAGATGGTGAGCGGGATCCAATTGTTGAAGAACCCAAACCCATCAAAGGTGAACGTGAGTTTTTTATTCCGAATACGTTCACTCCGAATGGCGACTCCAACAATGATAAATTTCTTCCTATTGCTACTTCCGAAGGGGAATGGACAATCGAGATTTTCAGTTCTTGGGGCGACAAAGTGTATTCATCCAATCAATATAGCTCCGGATGGGACGGCACTTATCAAGGTCTAGCTTGCTCGCCCGGAGGATATGTATGGCAGATAACTTATTTGGAGGAAAGACCTGCCGGACGTCCCAAACGACATGAATTGCGCGGTCTGTTTCACTTAGTGAGATAATCGATTCCTTACTTTCGCTGCATGCAAGCGCAGCAATTTCCTGATCTCGAATTCCGCAAGCTCAATGAGCTTGTTCATGCGTATTGCTCAAAGAATCCTCAGGTTCGAGACTTCTTTGAGGTCAATCCTGATTTGACTGAAATGGCAAGTGTGGCTCTGCGGAGAAACATGACTTTCACTCATTACGAAGTGTTGACGAGTGTTCTGCGCGAACAGTATCAACGAAATTCAGCTATCGAAGCGGTCGATGAAAATCTTGCCGCGTTCAGCGCGGGTAATGCCATAACTGTCACCACGGGGCATCAGCTTTGCTTGCTGGGAGGGCCTGCATATTTCTTTTTCAAGATACTAAGCACCATCAAACTAGCTCAGAATCTGCAAGCGCTGGTTTCAGATAAAAAGATAGTTCCCATTTTCTGGCTGGCAAGTGAAGATCATGATAAGGAGGAAATTAATCACACCTATGTAAACGGAAATCGCCTTGAATGGAATACGTCCCAAAACGGTGCCGTAGGCCGATTCGCTTTGGATGGTTTTGAGGATGTGCTCCTACAGTGGGTCGACTCTTTGGAGGATGATAACCTCCGAAATTCTTTCCGCGCAATTTGGAATCGTGCGGCCCAATTTGGAACTTGGGCAGAGCTCACCAAATCATGGGTGCATGAGTGTTTTGGTGAATGGGGATTGGTGGTAATTAACCCGGATGATGCTCGCTTGAAGCAACTTTTCGCACCGGTTATGAAAAGAGAGCTCCTTCAAGGTGTTGCCTTTCAATGCCTATCCAAGTCGAATGAACGTCTTACGCAGCTTGGCTATCATGTGCAGGTGACTCCAAGAGAAATCAATCTCTTTTATTTGAGCCATCAATCGAGAGTTCGAATCGAAAGCGGCGAACATAGCTGGCATACCACCGATAAGCTTCATAACTGGAATCAGACACAAGTACTAGCGGAACTAGAAAAGCACCCGGAGAATTTTAGTCCGAATGTTTTATTTCGCCCTCTTTACCAGGAAACCATTCTTCCCAATGTTGCCTACGTGGGTGGTCCCGGTGAATTGGCCTACTGGCTTCAGTTGAAGGGATTGTTTACTGAATATGACATTTCCATGCCTGCGCTGGTCTTGCGCGATTCTGCTCTATTAATATCGCCCACAACAAGCAAACGGCTTGCGAAACTCGGGTTGAACCATCACGACTTACTTCGGGATAAACATGAGCTCGTAGAGACGCTCGTTGGCCAGAAACCGGATTTTACTCGTGATAAAGATGAGTTATTCCGTGTGTTCGAGCAGTTGGCCGATCGCATTGCTCAGGTAGATTCTACTCTAAGGGCGTCAGCAATGGCCGAGGCAAATCGTGCACTGGTAGGCATCGATCAGTTGCAGGCGAAAATGTGGAAGGCCGTAAAATTGAAAGAAGAACAGAAGTTGAGTTCTCTTGATAAGGTCTGGGGGGAATTATATCCGTCAAACAATTGGCAGGAACGATCTCTGAATATTTTGAAGGAGGCAATGGCTAACGACAAAGAACTTATGCGCCTGCTATTGCTCGAATTTCAGCCTCCAATGAGCACTTTGGTTATTGTTGAGTCCTAAGGCCTGTGATAGTCGAGCCACGACTGAAGTAAAATCGCCGCGCTGATCATGTCAAGATTCCCCTTGTCGCGTCGCGCACTTTGCTTGGCTCCGGATGCTATCATTGCTTGTGATGCCATTTTACTCGTATACATTTCATTCACGCGATGGATGCGCACTCTTTCATTTTGAGTGGAAAGCTTTTGAACAAAATCCAATTGCAATGCAGTGATTTCGGATGATTCGCCGTTCAGGTATTTGGCCTCCCCAACGACGACATCCTCTATTTTTTCTTTTTCTATGAGTTTCTTTAAGTAAAGTAAGGCACCCTTGTTCGGAATCGTCTCCAATGGTGATGCTATAATGCGTGCCGAATCGGTGATGGCAAGACCAACGCGAACTGTGCCGAAATCGATACCCAATACTTTACTCATGATGATTATTTCAGGTTGTGAATATGCACCAACTATTTTTGACCAAATAATTCAACGATGAACGATCTTCAATCAATAATAGAGTTTGCATGGGATAACCGCGAAGCGCTTCAGGAGAGAGAGGCGAAACAGGCTATTCGTGAGGTAATTGAAAAACTTGATAAGGGTGAGCTACGTGTCGCTGCTCCCATTGAAAATGGAGCTTGGGAGGTTAATGAATGGGTGAAGAAGGCGGTCGTCATGTATTTTCCTATTCAGCAAATGAAAACGATGGAGGCAGGGCCCATGGAGTTTCATGATAAAATGGAACTCAAGCGCAACTATGCAGCGTTGGGTGTTCGTGTAGTGCCTCACGCAGTTGCTCGCTATGGCGCTTATCTGGCGCCGGGTGTCATTATGATGCCGAGCTACGTCAACATCGGCGCATATGTCGATTCTGGAACCATGGTCGACACATGGGCTACAGTGGGAAGTTGCGCGCAAATAGGGAAGAGTGTACACTTGAGTGGTGGTGTAGGCATCGGTGGTGTGCTCGAACCTCTGCAAGCAGCGCCGGTTGTTATAGAGGATGGCGCATTTATCGGCTCTCGTTCCATTGTAGTGGAAGGTGTTCGAGTGGGAAGGGAAGCTGTCCTTGGTGCAAATGTTGTGCTCACTAAAACTACGCGAATCATCGATGTAAGCGGTCCGGAACCGGTCTCCTTTTCCGGTGAAATACCCGAGCGCTCTGTGGTCATTCCGGGTGTTGTCAATAAAAGGTTTCCTGCCGGTGAATTTGGTGTGCCGTGCGCGCTCATTATCGGGAAACGAAAAGCTAGCACCGATTTGAAGACTTCTCTAAATGATGCACTCCGCGATTTTAACGTCTCTGCCTAAACTCATTACTTGAAGAAATTCTTAGTCATACAAACGGCTTTCATCGGCGATGTCATTCTGGCTACTGCTGTGCCGGAGCATCTGCACAAGCATTTTCCAAATGCACAAATCGATATGCTCGTGCGTGCCGGAAATGAAGGACTTTTGAGCAATCATCCTTTCATCAACAAGGTACTCGTCTGGCAGAAGAAATCATCGAAGTATCGAAATCTCCTCTCTCTGATTCAGGCTATAAGGGCTGAACGTTATGATGGAGTTATCAACTTACAGCGATATACGGCATCAGCTCTTATAACGGTTTTGTCGGGCGCCAGAGAAACATCAGGGTTCGATTCATCCGCGCTGTCCGTGCTCTTTTCTCACAGAGTAAAACATAGGCTTGGTGAAAGGAATGATTCGGATTTTTTGCATGAGGTCGATCGGTGCCTTCAACTCACCACACCTTGGTTGCCCTTGGAGAAGGGAAGACCTGCATTGTATCCTTCCGCACATGATTTTTCGGAGGTTAGCTCATTCACAGACAAACCCTTTGTGACCATCAGTCCCTCATCGGTGTGGTTTACCAAACAAACACCCATAGATGTTTGGCATCAGCTGATAGGAGCCTCCACCGACAAGCAGATTTTTCTGCTGGGTGGTCCCGGTGACATTTCGCTTTGCGATTCATTGGCAAGGGATTTCTCCAATGTACAGGTACTTGCCGGTAAGTTGACTTTGCTGCAATCTGCAGCTCTCATGAAAAATGCAGTGATGAATTACACGAACGACAGCGCACCGCTCCATCTTTGCTCTGCCATGAATGCGCCCGTCACAGCAGTTTTCTGCAGCACAATCCCTGAATTCGGTTTTGGACCGCTTTCCGATAATGCAAGAGTGGTGCAATCACGACTCGAACTTCCTTGCAAACCTTGCGGTAATCATGGAAAAGCCGCTTGTCCGAAGGGCCATTTCAATTGCGGTGAAATTCAGTTATCTGATTTGATGTCGGCCTCTGCATAAACGATGAAGTTCACTACCGAAATAGCCATCGAACGGTCGGAGCATCAAATTAGGGTTGCAGATAAAATGCTCCTTGTGGGGTCATGCTTTGCGGAAGAAATGGGTCAATGGTTTTTGCAACGACGATTTGACGTCAACCTAAACCCTAATGGAATTCTATTTCATCCTATGGTGATTGCCCGTTGTTTGAATCGTGCTTTGCTTGGAAGAGCCTATCAAGAAGACGAATCTGTTTCCTTCGGCGGCCTGTATCATAGTTTTGACTTCCACGGATCTTTCAGTTCCGCTTCTCAGAGTGAACACACTGAAATTATCAACTCACAACTGAAGTCTACATACCATGCGCTTTCAGAAGCTTCAACATTAGTTCTTACCTGGGGTTCGGCCTGGGGATACAAATGGAACGAACAAGGTCAATGGGTGTCTAACTGCCACAAGATTCCGCAGTCAAATTTTACCAAAGAGTTGATTTCTTCCGCAGAAATAGTGGCGGAATATCAGGGACTCCTGAATGAACTTTGGAATATAAATCCTAATCTCGAAGTTATAATTTCGGTTAGTCCCGTCCGATACTGGCGCGATGGTGCGCATGGCAATCAATTGTCAAAGGCTCATTTACTCCTCGCTGCCAGCCAATTGGCAGCCGCAAATAAACGAGCGCATTACTTCCCCGCCTACGAAATCATGATGGATGAACTGCGCGACTATCGTTTTTATAATGCCGATATGTTGCACCCATCAGCTCAAGCGGTGGAATTCATCATCGATAAATTTCAGGAAATGTTTTTCGCGGAAGACTCCAAGCGATACATCAGTCACGTTGAACCTATTTGGAAGTTTCTGTGCCATCGACCATTGCACGTGGAGGAAAGCGAATGGATGAAGTTGCGGGCAGCGAAGGAACAGGATTGGGACCGTGTGCGTCAATTATTCCTATAAAAAAAAGCCGCTCACAGCGGCTTTTTTTATGTTTTTTCTAAACTCCTTATTTGTGGGGGGATGCATTTTTTTCTTCTGAATAGAACTTCGTGCTCGGGTTGACGTGTATTGTTACGTTAGCTCCGGTTTGCTGAAGTGTGTCGTGCTCTCCTTCACCGATAAGTACATTCTCGTTTGTAGAGAATTTATACTTTAAGGCAATCAGGCGACGCTCGTTGTCGAATTGAGGGGCGTAATTGAAAACGATTCCTTGCAATTGAAGGTCCTTGCGCATTTGAGCAAGCTGTTCGCGAGTTGTTTGACCATTAATGGTGACATCCACGTTGGCGGTTGATTGAGCAAACAGAATGGTGCTTGCGCATACGAGTATTGCGGTAATGAGGTGTTTCATGTTTTTGAAGTATTTATTAATGTTCGTTTGCAAGTTTACACAAAAAAAATCAACGGAATACCAACGCTCAATTCATTTTCCGGCTTGGGCTTCAGACTACATTTGCAACAAATAAAATCCATGTCAACTGCACAACAACGCAAGCTCGACGCTATCCGTAACGACTTATTCAGCGGCGACGATTTATTGGTAGCTAAAGCAATTGGTCTTTGCGAGGAGGAGGGATCT
>Ga0315905_10001968_pt1 | contig 21767 bp, 15 predicted proteins | sample LakEriMetagenome_5_FD_203522 | JGI IMG/M metagenome (GOLD analysis project Ga0315905, IMG submission 203522) | Freshwater fungal communities from buoy surface, Lake Erie, Ohio, United States - Buoy 4 MA121 | ecosystem: Environmental > Aquatic > Freshwater > Lake | place: USA: Lake Erie, Ohio...
CAAGCGATTTGACTGTACCGCCCAAATAATCATGCAAGCGGGACAACCAAGTGTCCTTGATGGTCGGCTGCCTGTACTTGGTGCTAAAGACAATGTGGTAATGCAAGCTGGCAAAGGTAGACATCCGATGGTCCTTTACGGTGCAATTGGCTCGGGTGCAATCCATCACGATCCTGCGTGGATCAGCCACCGAATCATTTTAGGACCGTCAACCAATCGGCGACAACCAAAACCCCCCCCCGATCCCGGAGGGATCCAAGCCATTAGCCGGTGGTAAGCGCAGCGCCACCTCCGGTCTCCGGTCAGCGCCTCACTCGCTAATCAATGACTCTTGACGACAAAACGCGGGGACAGTCCCCGCGTTTTGTCATCGATACCGTGAGCCAACCAGCGCGAGCGGTTGGGCGATTTAAATCAGCCCCCTGTGACGCTGCGCCTGGGCTCAAGCAGGTGACGGATCCCGGCGGTGTAGCACCATCGATTCGGTGCGGGGCTTATGGCAATCGCCCGCGGCTTGCGCCTAGCGGCTCACAAGGCAAATCACCTGCCGGTGAGCCAATCAGCGCAAGCCGTTGTCCGACAGTCCTGGGCTATCGCCCTGGCGCTGCGTTGGATTTCGGCGGAATCTCGCGAAGCAAAAATTCGACGGCATCTTCCACGCACTTGGGATCCTGCATCAGAAACGAATGCAACACTGGATAGGTTTTCAACTCCGTCATCCCGTCGAGCTTGGTCTCTTCGACGGTCACCACCGCATCATTAGGCCCGTCCAAGAGGGGGTTCTGGATGGTCGAGCCGGTCAGGTCGCCTGCGATGATTTTGAACGGACACGGCGGGATCCCCAAACTCGAGCTCAGGCCATCCCATTGCGGACCGAGCTGCATGCCCGACTTGCCTGTGACCATTTCGAATAGTCCTAAGTAAGACAACCGTTTGGCAAACGAGGACCCTTGGTTCGGCGGGCCCATCATCACCACCCGATCGATACGCTTGAGGATTCCTTGAGGATCCCCCTGCTCTGTCCACTGGGCGATCGCTAGTCGCGTGACGATGTTGCCTAAGCTATGCCCGGATATTTTCACGCGAGGTTTGCCCGGAAGATTTTCTACCAACTCGCGGAACGCTTGGGCATGCGAGGCGATCGTCGAGCGGGTGCTGGCATATCCGAATCGAATGATGGCAATCGAATCGGCTCGCTCCTTCTGGCCAATTTGAGCTAACAATTCCTCCTCGACAGGCTTCATGCTCGAACTCGTCCGCATCAAGCCATGGAGCAATAGGAACACCTCGGTAAGCTCCTGAGGTTTTTTACCTTGAAGGCCCTGAGTCTCTTTCTCCTGAATCTGTTTGAGCAATTCGAGCATCGCCTCCTTGGTCCCCCACCCTTTGCGGACCGAACCCGGATCGATCAATCGCCAATGCTCGAGCGTCGGGTTGTATTGCAAGCGATAACCGTTCCACCAACGGTGATCGGTCCAGAACTGCTTGCCACCGAGGGTCGGCAACTCCAAATTCCAACGCTTCCCATTGCCTTGAATCATCGTTTCCCAAGCCTTTCCCCATTGAACATCGATCCGATCGTCTTGGTCCGGTTGATCTAGTTGGTCTAGACGGTCTTGCCCCTCCAAACCCGGCGTCTGGGCCAGAGCCGATATCGGTTGCAAGACAGGGATCGAGCTGGACAACCCACCGACGAGCGCACTGAGCCAAACAAGACGCACTAGCCTCTGTCGACTAAACATGAACTTCTGCACTGAGCCTCCCTGACGCGTCGGTTTGGGCCAAGATCGGCTCGATCACTTCGGTGAGAAACTCGTGGACTTGTCGCTCGGCCCGCCCGGTGTACTGCTCGGGGGCCATGACATCCGTCACTGAAATATTCGCAAAAGCAGGATCTCCGGCCAGCCGATCGAGCAGGTCATTGGGCATCCCTTCTTGCTTGACCCGCAATGCGGCCGCTTGGCTATGCACACGGATAACTTCATGAAGATGCTGGCGGTCGCCGCCGGCGGCGACCCCTGCCATGAGCAACGACTCGGTGGCCATAAAGGGGAGTTCTTCGCGCAGGTTCCTTTCGATGGTCTTTGGGTAGACGACCAAACCTTGGGATACGTTCTCCAAAAGGATCAAGCATGCGTCGATGGCCAGGAACGCTTGCGGCATCACAAGCCGCCGGTTGGCACTATCGTCGAGCGTCCGCTCCATCCATTGCGTCGCGGCCGTCATGACCGGACTGGATTGCAAACTCATCGCAAAACGTGCCAAGGAGCACATCCGCTCGCTTCGCATGGGGTTGCGTTTGTAAGCCATCGCCGAGGATCCAATCTGGTTGGTCTCAAAGGGCTCTTCGATTTCCTTGCGATGCGCCAGGATCCGCAAGTCCGTCGCGATCTTGTGGATCGAGGTGGCAACCCCACTGAGCGTGTCGGTCAAATAGGCGTCGATTTTCCGCGAATACGTTTGGCCTGTGACCGCATAAGCCCCAGGGAATCCGATTTTCTGGGCGATCCTGCGTTCAAGCTCCCGAACTTTTTCATGGTCCCCGTCGAACAACTGAAGAAAGCTCGCCTGGGTCCCGGTCGTCCCCTTGGCACTGCGAGCCAACAAACTCGATAGACGATGGTCGATCTCAGCAAGATCCAGAACCAGGTCGTACATCCATAGCGTCATCCGCTTGCCGACGGTTGTCGGTTGAGCAGGTTGCAAATGCGTGTAGGCCAAACAAGGCAATCCGGCATGCTGTTTGGCAAAACCTGCCATCGCTTGCAAACAAGCGAGCAAACGCTGGCGGACCATCTTCATCGCATCGCGAAAAATCATCAGGTCCGAGTTGTCCGTGACGTAACAACTTGTCGCCCCCAGATGGATGATCGGCATCGCATCGGGACATTGATCCCCATACGCGTGGACTTGGGCCATCACATCATGACGCAATTTGCGTTCGTAGGCGTTTGCGACCTCGAGATTCAGCGTGCTTCGGAACGCCTTCAACTGATCGATTTGAGCATCGCTGATGGGCAGTCCAAGTTCCTTTTGTGTCTCAGCCAAGACGATCCACAGCTCCCGCCAAAGCTTGATGCGGTGCTCGGTACTCAGGAGTCGAGCCATTTCCTTGGAAGCATAACGGGTGATCAATGGGTTTTCGTAGAAAGCGTCGGACACTGGGTTCTCTTTCTCGTAGGCAGTTGCGTCGGCAGTCGCGTCGGTCTGGAACAATCGATTCGTCTTTCCCTTGATCGCCAAATCGCGTATGGAAAAGTCTATGCAAGAATATACCATCCATCGAAGCAATCGTCGTTGCCACCGGACCGACCGAGCCCTTGCGCCGGGCGAATGCTATTACTCGGCGGTCGTGGCCCAAGGCAGCTCGTTGGTTCGGCAGGATTTCTCCCTGGAAGCCTGGACTGGCCCTCCAGAGCAAACCGTCGGCTGGTGGTCTTGCCAGGTCCCTGAAAAAACTCCAGGCAAAGCCAAACCTGCTCCCACCCACGTTTTGCTAGCAACCCTTGAAGCTTTATTGGAGGATCCAGGCAAAGCCGACCTTGCCTATCTTCTCTGCCTTCTGTTGGTCCGGCGTCGAATCCTGAGCGAACCGACGTCGATGAAACTCGATTCGGAGATACTACCGGAGGAATTGCTCGTATTGCACTTGACCCACTCCCCTACAAACCGCGACTTTAGCATTCCGGTCTGTGACCTGGACCTTGAGCAAAGCGAGCTGCTCGAGGCCGAACTGAACCAACTGCTCTTCAGCGAGTCCTAATGCGCTCCGTCAATTTCGGCAAAGCCATTCCCTTCGCTGCACTTCGAGCCGCCCGGCTCAAGCGTGCGACGGGTGTTTTACTCAAGGGACTCGAGCGTTCTCGATGGCTCCTGGCCGCTGCCGTCTTATGCATGACCACCGGAGCAACGTGCATCCCCAAACGCCCCTTGGCCGAATTCCAACCGCAGCCGATATTCACCGCCCCACCGTCGATCGAGCAGATGGCTCAGGTGGTCAACCGATCCAAGAACATCCAATCCTTGCAGTCGAACTTTGTGACCATCAATCCAAATCAAATTCGCAATCTCGACGCGAGTTTGGTTTGGCAGCGATCGCGGAGATTCAAAATCTCGGGTGGGATTTCCCGCATGATGGGGAACAACTTCGAGGTTGGCAGCAACGAGCAGTGGTTTTGGATGAGCGTGCGCGATGGGATGAGACCCCAACTGTTCTTTGCTCGCCACGACGAGTTCGAAGCGCAACCGATCCGAAGGATTTTGCCGGTCTCGCCTCTTTGGATTCTCGAAGCCCTGGGCATCAGCGAACTGGACCCTTACCAAGTCCTCAGCGCGCCGATTCCTCGCCCTGATGGAATGCTCGAACTGACCACGCTGGCCCCGAGCGCCACGGGCAGTTACACCCGCACATTGGTGATGGACCCGAAGTTCGGTTTCTCGCGGCATGTCTACCTGAAGGATCCTACGGGGCGATTGGTCGCCTCGGCCAACCAAAGCGATCACAATTTCTACTCGTCGATTTCGATGGCTCTGCCCCACCGGGTTCTGATCCAGTTGATCCCTGCGATCGATCCACCCACGGAGATCGACGTGACGATCGGCAGTTATGTCATCAATGCGTTGGACACCAACTCCAACGTCAACTTTGACCTACCGAACCAAAACGGCTACGAAGTGATCAATCTGGTGCAATTCAATCAGGGGCTTCCGCAGGCCGTCACTCCGATCCAAGTCGCCCCTCCTGGTGCGGTAGCAGTTCCGCCCCCGGCGGCCCCGCAGCAACTCCCTCCGACGGCCTACCGCGGGGTCCCTTGGGATGGACGACAAGTCCGCTAGGTGCTGGCCTAGCCTCCGAATTTCTTCTTCTCTCTTCTCTGTTCTTTGTGCTTCTCTTCTCTGTGCCCTCTGCGCCTCTGTGTTTCCCTTTCTTCTGGGTTTTTAGGAGAAATAAACGCAAAGGTGCAAAGGCGCAAAGACGCAAAGGAAGTTTCTGGCTGTTAAGCTCATTCCTTCTCTTCTCTGTGCCCTCGGTGTCTCTGTGTTTCCATGTCTTCCCTCTGAAAGACCTTTTAGAACACAGCCTACCCCTCTACTCTTGTTCCTGCACGATCGCCTTGCCATACTCGTCGAGTTTGATGTCGGCCACGGCGGTCTTGTGCCTGGCCACATGAAGCAAATCCGTGTAGATCGGATCGGCCTGCGACTTTTGAATCGAAGCGACCGCCGATGCGACCTCTTTGAGGTACCTTAAAAACACATTCCGTCGATTTCCCTGTGCGGCAATCGCCTGACGCTTTCTCAAAAAGCTCGCCAACGAACGGCCGATGTACTGGATACCGAGCCGGAGCTCTTTTTCCAGTTCGGGCGTCGTGGCGATCGCTTCTTTCGATTCGCTCGTAAAAGGAACCCAGACGCTGGCCACATGGACGATCAAGGTCACAGGTCCCATCGGCAAGGAGTTGCGCGATTGAGAGAGCCCATAAGGACGCCAGTTGGTACTCAATACCGCTTGGGTGATCGCGCAGGCCGACTGCTGGAACTGCAAGGGGACTCGGTTGGCAAACCGATAGATCTGCATCGATTGGCCTTCGGAGATATTGGTCTCACGCATCACCGTGTGAAGTGTGTCGAGCTGGGTTTTCGAGAGCTTTTGCGGACTGCATCGCGTCGGTAGTTTCGTCTCGGTGATGATCCTCTCGGCCGAGTCCGAACCGATCCCTGCAAAGGTATCTATCAAGAACTTGCGGAGCGTCTTGGCATCCGACTGCCCGATCAGATCGACCAACTCATCGCGAGTGATCTTCTGCGCCGCGACGTTTCCACCGTAGGCCAAGGCGACTTCGATCTGGAATGGCGAACCGCGCTGGACCGAAGGGGGGCGGGTGATCGCATCGTGAAACTCACCAGGAACAATCGCCTTGAGGCCTTTGTAGAGCAAGTCGCTGCCGATCGGAGCGATGCAGTCGGTCGACGGCGGCCGGATCTTGGTCTCCTGCAAGGCTTTGTAGAGGCGCTCGGCTTCGGTCTGGCCGACCTTCAGCGCCGTCGAGCGTGTCGAGATGTTCGCCACCTCACAGACCTTGCGAGCCACCGCAGGGGTCACGCACGAGAAAGAACTCGTCAGGAACGAGGTGACGGTCGTACCCTTCTCGGTCCCGAGCATCGTGATCAATCGACCGAGCTCGACCCCATAAGGGTGGGGCTTGATCTCCTTGGCCTCCTTGGGCAACACCGTCGTGGTCCGCGATATGGTTCTTTTTTCACCATCGGGACTCTGCCAATGAATCGTCACGTGGGGATTGGCGATCGCCGTCTGCTCGAGATACTCATCGACACTACCGCGACCTCGTTTGTAGACAGCCGTTAGCTCGATCGTAACGCGGGTCCCCGACTCAACCTCCGACCCGGGCTTGTTCTCGACGAGACTCGGTTCGATGGTCTTGCCCGCTGAGGCCTTGCGCTCGGCGGTCCTGCGTTTTGCGCTTTTCTGCTCGGCGACCGTGGTATCGAGCGATTCGGGTTGGGCCTCTGCCTCTGCCTCTACCTCTGGCGCGTCGGAATCGTCGGCTTGAGCTACCGACGTTTTAGCTTCTACAATTTTCGATTCCTTCTCCGGGTAGCGGGACTCCCAGTCGATGTCCTGGTCTCGCATGTACTGAAGCCCCTTTTCGCCCGAGGCGATATCGATCCCCTCCCCTTTTCCGTTGATGATCTCCGGCTGGTTCTTCTTGGTATCGACCTGGAGTTGGAAGTAATGGACTGGAGAGCGTTTGGAGGTCTTCGACAGAATCTGCATCGGCCGTCCGGTCGTGAGCATGCCGTTCATCCCCGCGGCGCTGATACCGATCCCCTGCTGTCCTCGGCTCTGTCGCAAACGGTGGAATTTGCTCCCGTAGAGAAGCTTGCCGAAGATCAAGGGGATCTGCTTTTTGACGATTCCAGGCCCGTTGTCTTGGACCGCGACGCGAAATCGCCCGGGCTGCGGTTGGTCGACCCGCACCCAAACCTCGGGCAAAATGCCCGCCTCCTCGCAAGCATCGAGCGAGTTGTCGACGGCTTCTTTGACGGTCGTCAGCAGGGCTTTGCGAGAGTTGTCGAAACCGAGCAAATGGCGGTTCTTGGCAAAAAACTCGCTGACAGACACGTCGCGCTGTTTGGTGGCCATCGACTCGGCGGTGGCCCGGCGTGACTTGGAAGGTGGATTGGTCATTCCGTTGGATCTATAGGGGGCAAATCAGGGAGTAAATCATGAAGCGAATCGGTATCGGGGTGCGGAGCAGAACCGTAAATCATACCGAGTTGCCCGATTTTGAGGACTGGGTAAAAAACGCCGACTTTATGCTAGCAGGACCCATTTTCGCTACAGATCCTTTCTTCGGTTCGAACGAATGGGGAATTGAACATTCACACGACCGGCCGACGGTTTCTTTTCCGCCCGACCCCTTTGCCGGCCGATCCTCCGACGAGATGGTGGCTCAGTCCAAAGTCGCGTACCTACGCGATCGACCGCGTTTGGTCGTTTTAGATTGAAGCCACAACAGGGCGTCGCGGGCACAGGAGTGAATGGAATGCGACTTCACGGAATGATCAGATTTGCGGTAACCAGCGGCCTAGCTTTGGCATCGATCCAAGCAAGTTCGTCGATTGCCAAGGCTCAATGCCCCTCCTGCGGTAGCAACCACGCCGTAGCGGGTGCTCCGGTGGTTCAATCTCCTGCGTTGCAGGGCCAAATCGCAGGTGCACCAGTTGTCGGGGCTCCAGGCGTTGGGGCAACAGGCGTCGGGACACCAGCAGTCGGTTCCCAAGGCTACGCAGGCTACGGAGGCTATGGAATACCCGGCCTCTCGACCATGCACCAAATGACGGCCCAAGCCGCTGCGAGCCATCCAGGCAACACCGTCGCTTACGGAAATATCCTCGGACGAGGAACCCAACCTCTCTTCGAAAACTACTTCACCCAAGGAAACGCGAACCAAGCGACCGCTGGGATGTACATCTCCCCGATCGGTGTCCCAGGGAACGTAGGGCACACCTACTACACCTACCAACCGTTCTACCCTCACCAATACCTCTATCAACACCACGACCGCTACCACTCGTACTACGACGGTGGTCGAGGTTTGAACCGAACGCACGCGAGCTACATCGCCCCACCGGCACGCAGCGCAGTGCACTGGTTCCACAAATCGATTCAGTTGCCACACCGCTAAGCAACGCTTCGATCCACGGATCACACCAGGGTCGGATCCCAGGTCTCGAAAAAAGTTTGTTCGGTTGAGCTACACGGAAGTCGCCCAACTGAGCCTCAACGGAAACAACCTTTTTACGGACACTATTTCTCACTGGAGTGAACCCCTCATGATTCGGAAAATTTCGCTTGCAAGCATCGCTCTTTCGGCGAGTCTTGCTTGGAACGTTGCCCAAGCTCAAACGACTTCGGTACCTTGCAACAATTGCCCACCGGCTGCTGGCTCGCACATCCACGGGGCTGGCTCTCATATCCATGGGGCTGGCTCGCACATCCACGGGGCTGTCGCTCACGTCGGATCGAGCGTCCATGCCGTCGGCGGGGCGATCCAAGGCCACATGCTCAACTACGGCGCGCTGGCCTCCAGCGGTGCGAACGCCAACGGATTCGGTTCCAACGCAGGTTGGGTCTGGCACTCCTCCTGGGGTGATTACTGGGCTCGCTCGCAAGCCAACCAACGACCTTGGCACGGAAATTACTATTGGCATCGAACCGGCCAGCCGACAGCACTCGTCGTTCCACCGACGGTCACCATGCAATCGAACTACTCCTGGGGTGTTTCTCAAAATACGATGACCCCAGTCTATCACCAGTTCGGGGGTAACCCTCCCAACGGTGCGGGCGGCGGCATGTTCCGTGCTACCCCCGTCTGGCCAACGCATACCGACCAGTTCGGCGTCTACCCCGTCCGTGGACCTTGGTAGTCTGCCCCCAAGCTACGGCGTTAAAGTTTTAGATCGTGCATCGCATCGAGCTTCGTCTTACTCGTACTCAGTGAAACGGTACTCGTACTCAGCGTCGCGGTACTCGTACTCGATGGCTGTTTGAACTTCGTCGATGCCGATCGTTGATCGAGCCGGTTCGCGGTAACTTTTCGCGGTGACTTACGAACCTATGGGCCGCATTGCTAAACGGGATCTCGTCGAGTACGAGTACCGCGATGCTGAGTACGAGAAGAAGCACCTACCGAGCATTGGACCGAAGTCGGTCAATGCAGTCGCTCCTAAAACACCCCTCAAAGCGGCCGGCGTGGTTTTTCCATGTCGGCCGTTTTTCTTTTGACCCCCTGCCGATGACGACCGCCTTTGGAGCCCGCGATTCGATTTTTTTCAATCCGGCTGCAAATCAAGGACTTACCGAAGCGATCAGGTCTATAATCAGGTACAAGTATCCTGCCAACCGATCCCGCTTCCAGGGACTTGCCTGCCGTACTGTCCCCTGGCCTACTGTGCCCTACCCTACTGTGCCCTGCCCTGAGTCCCATCCATGCTCTGCTGCTCCCTTCGACTCCCTTCGCTGATCCTTTCGAGCTTGCTGGGCATCGTGGGGCTTGGCCTGACGCCGTCAGCTTGTTCCCAAACACCCGACGACTCGGCCACCGAGCCGGCGGTCGAACCGGCCCTTGCCGAAAAGACATTCAAGCTATCGGAGGGCCTCGCCTGGAAGCTGCTCCTTAGCGAACCTCAAATCACCCAACCGCTGATGGCCTCTTTCGATGCCCACGGCCGCTTGTGGGTCGTCGAGTACCGACAGTACCCAAATCCCGAAGGCCTGAAAGTTCTCAGCAAGGATCGCCATTGGCGGGTCGTCTACGACTCGGTCCCCAAACCTCCAGGCTTCGGTGGGCTCGCAGGCCGCGACCGTATCTCGGTCCACGAAGACAAAGACCGAGACGGAAACTACGATACGCACCACATCTTCGTGGATGAACTGAATATCGCAACTTCGGTCCTGCCGGTCGATCGTGGTGCCTGGGTCCTGAACCCGCCCTATCTGCTTTTCTATGCAGACCTCGACGGCGATCTGAAAGCCGACGGTCCCCCTGTGGTCCACCTCGAAGGCTTTGGCCTCGAAGATACTCACTCGGTCGTCAACAACCTGACGCTCGGACCCGACGGCTGGATCTACGGCGCGCAAGGTAGCACCGTCAGCGGCGCGGTCAAAGCCCCAGGCTCCTCCGAAAAGCCGGTCCAAAGTCTCGGACAAGCCATCTGGCGGTATCATCCGAACATTCGCAAATACGAAATATTCGCAGAAGGTGGCGGAAACGCCTTCGGCGTGGCCTTCGACGATCGCGGGGAAATTTTTTCAGGACACAACGGCGGCGATACCCGAGGCTTCCACTACTACCAAGGTGGCTACTACCGCAAAGGCTTCTCCAAACACGGAAGCCTCTCGAACCCCCATAGCTACGGCTACCTTGAGCCCATGCAGCACGACCCCATCCCGCGATTTACCCACACGATGCTCCTGACCGAATCGACGGCACTTGCACCCACCCAAGCATCGACCTCCCAAGCATCTACACCCCAAGCGAAGCAGATGCTCGGTGTCGATCCGCTCCACGGGAAGTTGATCCAAACCGAACTCCAGACCGTAGGCTCAACGTACAAAACCAAAGACATCGCCGATGCGGTCTCAAGTTCCGATAAATGGTACCGTCCGGTCGCCATCTGCGACGGGCCTGACGGCGCTGCGTATGTCTGCGATTGGTACGACTCGGTCGTCGCTCATTTGTATGCCTTCGAGGGACGTCTAGATCGCGACCGAGGCCGTATCTACCGGCTCAGTAGCCTTGATCACGACCCGAGCATCGAACCTTGGAATCCACAGCTTGCGAATACCCACGACGCTGCCTCCCTCCAAGAGGCGATCGGTTTGCTCGACCACCCCTACCGATGGCAACGATGGCAAGCTCGATGGATGATCGCAAACCACCCGTTGCGCAAGTCCGCGATCGAAATCCTTTCGAAAGCCCTCCTGGACTCGGACCACAACCTCCAAGGACGCAATTCCCAAGGCTCCCTTTCTTTAGAGTACCTCTGGACCCTGCACGCGCTCGGAGCGATCCCCGATACGATCCCATTCCAGTCGGTCGATACCGCTTTGGCTCCAGAGGTCCTGATGAAACATCCTCAGGCCGATGTGCGAAGCTGGACCGTGCGTTTGGTTTGCGACGATGGGCAACTCGATCCTGGGACCTTGCAAGCCCTCGCGGAGCTGGCCGCCAACGAAACCGATCCGCACACCCTGTGCCAAATCGCTTGCTCGGCCCGCAGGCTCAAGGCGACTTCCGCTATGGCACTGATCGCAAAACTCCTGGACAAACCTCGAGCCCTCGAAGATCCATTTTTCGGCTTATTGGTCTGGTGGGCCGTCGAGTCCCATGCGGGAGATTTCCAAGCCATCGAGGATGCACTGCTCAAAAGCCCTCAACGATGGAGTCACCCGATCGCTCTCAAAACGGTATTCCCGAACCTTGTCCGCCGCTGGGCGAGCCTGGCGACCCCTGAGGCCTACGGATCGATCTCCATGCTCTTGGGAACGATCGCGCCTTTGACCGAACCGCTTCGTTCCGAGGCGACGAACCGGTGCCAAGAGTCCTTCGAGGCCGCCTTCGTCGGAAGAAGCCTTGCAGGGGTCCCCGATAGCCTCATCGATGCGATGGTTGCTCTCGGACAACCACCCTTGACTCTCCAAGTTCGAAGGGGGGATTCGCAAGCGTTTGCCCAAGCGGCCAAGAAGATCCAGGACCCGAACACCCCGGCGCCAATGCGCATGCAACTTGCTCGGCTCGCCGGAGAGCTCGACGAGGCCTCGAGCCACCCCGAACTTCTCGACGCGTTGCTGGCGCTGGCCGACGATGCGAATGCCAAATCGCCTGTGCGTATCAGCGCGATCAGCGCGCTGGCGAACTTCAACTCCGAAAGCATTCCCAAACGATTGATCCAATGGTGGCCAAGCCTACCGACGGAGCTCCGACCCGCAGCCGGTTCGGTCCTCTCGACGCGTCCCGCTTGGATTTCTGCATGGCTCGATGCGGTCGATGCCCAAGCCGTTTCGGCTGGCGAACTACCACCCGAATCGATCCGAACGATGCGTTTGCACCCCGACGAAGCTTTACAAAAACGCATCGCTGCGGCGTACCCGGAGTTCACCTCGGTTAGCCTTACTGTTGCGACCCAGACATCCAAACGCCTTGCTGAAAAAATCCTCAGCGGCAACGGCGACCCCTACCAGGGGAAAAAACTCTACCGCGAAATGTGCGGTCGTTGCCACCAACTATTCGACGATGGAGGCAAGGTCGGCCCCGATCTTACCGGCTACCAACGCGACCAACTCGAAGCTCTGCTGAGAAATATCGTCGGCCCGAGCCTTGAGATCCGCGAAGGCTACCAAATGGTCCGGATCCTTACGGCCGATTCCCTCGTGCTTACCGGCTTCATCGAATCCGAACAACCCGACCAAATCGTCCTGCGCAATACCGACGGCCAATCCATCACCCTGCAGCGCAGCGACATCGAACAGCTCGATCCCCAAATCCTCTCGCTGATGCCCGAGGGATTGCTCGACAAACTCGACGACGCTCAACTCCGCGACCTGATGGCCTATCTGCGAAGTAGCCAGCCTTTAAACGACGGGACCTAGGTCCTAATTTTCCGATGAACGATTCCAAATTCCCAACCGGACTCTAGCCATGCGACCCGCCTGGTGGCCCCGAATTCGTTCCGCCTTAACACAGCGAGCTTGGACCTGGTCCTGGTGGCTTTCGTTGCTGCTTCATACGTGCGTCGTTTCTGCGTTCGTGGCTTATTGGCTTTACGAGATCAAGCCAACCAAGCTGGTTTTGTCCGAACCTCTTGAAATCGATGGCGGATTTCGTCAGCGCACCGAAGATTCCGCAGAAGTGAACCTGGACCCTCTGCGGATCGAGCCGATGTCCGAGAGGTTCGATCGATCCAAAATTCTCAAGGACATCCAAGCGCGGACCGAGCAAGCCCAGCAGCGAAGCGATCAAGAGAACTTGGGCCAACTCAATCAACTCAGCGCAGACCTGCGCCGCAACAGCACCCCAAAGACCGTCGACGAGATGTCGGAATTCTTCGGCGGCATCTTTGGAAAACGAGCCAAGGAACCAGACCCGACAGGGCCCGCCGGTCCATTCGATGTCTCGACGGCTCAGATGCACGACATCACCAAACAAACCGACGAACAAAACAACGTACGGTACGTGATCGTCATGATCGACGCCCAAGGCCTCACGCAGACGATCGATATCGACGCCGAGAACGGAGAACGACTCTACAAGACGATGAAGCTCATCAAATCCAATCCGCTATTGGAACGCGTCTATCGAAATATCATCATGGGAATCCTCGACCAGGTCCTCAAGGACCAGCCAGATCCCCCCTCTAGCCTCTAGCCTCTAGCCTTTAGCCTTTAGCCTTTAGCCTTTCGCCTTTAGCCTGCATCACGGATTGACCATGTCTTGCAACTGCCGAACGTGCGTGTGGGTGAAGAACCTTCGCGTGATGAAATCGGTCAGTTGGATTAAACTCTCGGTGCACTCAGCCAAGCGTGGCTTCAAGAGTGTTCTTTCCGAAATACCCAGTCGAGTATTCTCCTCGGAGAACTCTCCGATCGCGTCGCAATCCAACAGACGCAACGAGCCTCGGATCTCCGACAACCGCTTGCGCTGAACAGCCAATTCCGTTTTGTCTCCGATATTCAATGCATCGAGATGGTTGGCAATCTTCATGAATTGAAAAGACAATCCTCGCGGGTTGGTCTGGTCGGCGACGAGCAAGTCTAACACAGGCCCGGTCTCGAAGCTCATCAGGTATCGATAGCGGTAGGTCATCGAACAATCGCAAATATCCAGAAGGGATTCGAGTATCGGGCGATGATTTGCCTGCACCGGGACGAGCGTTCGATCCAAGAGTCGCAGCAGGCAATGAGCGCGCTCGATGCGCCGACCAAGGTCCAGAAAGAGCCAACCCGGGCCACGGGTCATGCTCTCGGATGCGAGTCCCGAAAAAGCCGATAGCAGTCCGATGATCTGATTGAGTATCAAAAGCGTATCTCCGATCGTGTTGCGAGGAGTAGCCCAGGGGACAAGCACCGAATAATCCAATCGAGAGATGATCTGCCATGAGTCGAAGCTCAGGCGGTCTCGGATATTCTGAGCGTTGCGCAAAATCCCATCGATCGCGTTGGCTATTCCATCGCTACGCATTCGATCCAGTAGGAACTCTGCTAACTTGCCTCGCAACAACACGGTGGCCGATTTGCTGTCGGCAATTTGGATGCCGTGCTCGGAGCTCTGGTGGCCGGAGCTTGGGTAGGCAGTGCTCGGGTAAGTCGCAGCCATATCCATGAAATCCGAAAGCGCGCGGACGATCCACCATGAGGTACTGACCGAATCGCTCGCCCGCTCGCTGGTTAGCTGACTCGTGCAGTAGCGAGCATGCCTTGCCAAAAACTCCGTTCTTTCGCAAAACCGACCGAGCCAGAGCAGATGCTCGGCGACTCGGCTAGGTAAATCCAAACCCGAGCGGCGAAGCTCGGACGAATTTCTCGAGCCCGAGAGCAAACTGACGGGTTTGACTGGCCCTTGGCTCAAGACCCAAACGTCTTTGCTCATGGTTCCCGAGGCAAGGCTCTCATCGAGTTGTCTCGGATCGGCCGCTACGCGTGCCACCCCGCCTGGTAGGACGTGGATTTGTCCTCGTTGGTGGCTTGCAAAGAATCGAAACATAGCCGGCCATGCGACGACTTGGCGGTCGACCCAAGTCGGTACATAGCTGAGTTTCGGGGGTTCGACGGCGACAAAGGCCCAAGGCTCGGCGCGGATATGCGCAAGGAGTTGGTCTTGCTGCACGGCGGACAATGCGGCCACATCGATCTGATTGGCCGAATGGCGTACAAACGCGTCGCGAATCCACATTTCCCGAAAGTGGTCAAGCGTGTACTCCAACGACTCAGGCTCTCCACACCACCACATTGGGCTATTTGCAAGCCTTAGCTCCTCGTTGAGAATCGGCTTGGCAAGCTTCGGGAGCATCGCCGTCAAAGCTGGGCTTTCACCCCAACCCGTCCCCAACGCGTTTGCCAAGAAAACATTGCCGAGCTTGGCCGCCGCAGCGAGGCCGGCGACCCCCTCGGTATGGTTCGGATCGATATCCAAGGGATCGCACTGGGTGTCTGCGATTCTTCGCAAGATACAATCGACCGGCAGCAATCCGCCGAGCGTCTTGAGATAGAGCTTGCCGCTGCGGACCGTTAAATCGGCTGATTGCGAAAGGGTATATCCAAGGTACCTTGCAAGGTACGCATCCTCAAAATAGGTCGGACTCTGCACTCCGGGACTGAGCAATAACGTTCGCATCGACTTGTCTTTGCCAGGCGCTCCGTCTTGGATCACTTGCCTGAGCTTCATAAAAAAATCGGCGATTCGCGATACCTGCATCGACTGAAAACTCTCTGCATGGATGCGGGAGATAGCCAGTCGATTTTCAATCGCGTGCCCACAGCCGCTCGGGCCTTGGGTCCGATCGGCGTGGACCAACCATCGACCCGATGCCGACCGGGATGCTTGGACCGCATAGAGATAGAGCATCGGCGTTTCAGGAGCACGCGTTTCGAGTGGGCGGGTTTCAGGTGTGCGGTTTTCAATTTCGCGGGCCCTGCGCGCAGCGCGAATGTATCCTGGAGCGTTGTATACAAGCTGCGCGGGCAATATGCCCTCGGCGATCCAGCGTTGCGGTCCGTAAACGTCCTGCAGCAGCAGATCGATCAATCGCATGCGTTGGCTCAAGGCCCCGGCAAAACTCTCCCACTCCTGGCTGTCGAGAACCACCGGAATCGGATCGAGTTCCCAAGCTTGAGGAGTGCCGGCTTTGATCAATTGGCCGGTCGAGGACGGAGGGTTATCCCTCAAGGACTGCTTGGCCGACTCCCAACGCTGGTAATCCGTCGGACCATAAGGCGCCAGGTCTAAAAGCTTTTGGTACTGTGCGTCCATGACTGTGCGTCCATGCTGTTGCGACCGGTGTTGCTGTGCATGGCCAAAGACCCAACGGGGCCGCTTCGACGGTGCAAAAGACTGGAATTATAGCTGGGGAATCGTAGAACTTACCCCTTTGGGGACTTGATTTCAGAACGATTGTCTATGAGATTATGCGGACCTTTCGGGATCCGCAAGCCTTCGTCCGAGCTTTCTAGTCTCGGGAGGGATCCCAAGGTGAATCCATCGGGGCCTTTCCCAAATCCATCGGTTTAAATCCATCGGTTTATCAGAAGAACTGGAGTGGCAGTGCCATGAGTCAAGATCAAGAGCATCCACAGGCTGCAGCCCTCGACGGAACAAGCGTTCGAGGGAAGCTATTTTTGATGATGGTCTTGCAGTTCTTCATCTGGGGGGCTTGGCTTCCCCTGATTTTCGCTTACCTGCCGGGAATCGGTTTTACCCCTTGGCAAACCTCCCTGATCCTCAATGCCTTTCCAATCGCGGCGATCGTCGGGATGTTCTTCAGCAACCAATTCGCAGATCGAAATTTCGCCGCTGAGAAATTCCTCGCCTTTAGCCACATTGTCGGCGGATTGGCCATCCTCGGGTGCGGCTTTACCCGGTCTTTCTGGCCGTTCTTTCTGCTGATGCTCGTCCACTGCCTGCTGTATGTCCCGACGATTTCCATCACCAACTCGATCGCCTTTGCCAACATGAAGGACGCGACCAAAGAGTTCGGTCTGGTCCGTATGGGCGGAACCATCGGATGGATCCTGGCCGCCTGGCCTTTTACTTTTATCTTCGTCGACTGGGCTAAGGTCAAAGAAGCCGCTCCCTCGGGTTTCGTCGATTGGCTCGGAACCGTCCTGGCCAGTCCACTGAAGGAACAAGCATTGTTAGATGCGACCAAATGGACCTTCATCGTCGCGGGAATCGCATCGTTGGTCTTAGCTCTCTACAGTTTAACGTTGCCACATACTCCACCGAAACGCGCAGTCAGCGGCAACGACGGGCTTGCTTGGATGGATGCGGTCCGTTTGCTCAAACACCCCTTCGTTCTGGTCCTCTGGCTCGTGACGTTCATCGATGCCTTTGTGCACAACTGCTACTTCAACTGGACCGGAGGATTCTTAGGAGCCAGTCGCGAGGCCGGTGGTGTCGGAATTCCGGGCAATTGGGTCATGCCCGTCATGAGTGTCGGCCAAATCGCAGAAATCCTTACGATGTTTGTCCTGGGAATAACCCTGAAAAACCTCGGATGGCGTTGGACCATGATCGTCGGAGTCCTCGGCCATGCCCTGCGCTTTTTGGTGTACGCACTGCTCCCCGAAAACCAAAACCTCATCATCCTGGTGCAAATCCTCCACGGCGTCTGCTATGCCTTTTTCTTTGCGACCGTCTACATCTTTGTCGACGCCTATTTCCCAAAGAATGTACGCAGTAGCGCCCAAGGCCTATTCAATGTCATGATCCTCGGAGTCGGCGCTCTGGTCGCAAACTCGATCTGCCCTTGGCTAGCCGAAAACGTCTTTGTCCAAGGAGCCGGGGCGGATAAAACCATCAACTACCGAAGCATGTTCCTTTTCCCAAGCGCTGTAGCGACCCTCGCGGCAATCGCCCTGGCCCTGTTCTTCCACCCGCCAAAAGATCTCGACACCCAGTCCGATCCAGGCTCGGCTCCGGCCCATTGAGTCCTAGCCTATCCCAAACGTTTTGTGGTAGACTTCGTCTTCGAAAATCACACAGCTTACTGCGGTTTGAGACCACTCCTTTGGCCTGACCGCCCATCGTACAACCCCTTGAATCAACAACAAATTACGGTCCTTCCATGGCTTCTCTCGATCAGTACAGTCTGTGCCCTTGCGGCAATGGCAAAAAAATCAAGTTTTGCAAATGCCACGAGCATCTTCCCGAGATGCAGGACATCTATCGGATGATCTCCGGGGAACAGAATGTCGCCGCCCTGGACCGAATCAACGCCAACCTCAAAACCATGCCCTCGGAGCCCTGGCTCCTTGCCATGAAGTGCGATCTGCTCCTGCGCCTCGGCGAACTCGAGCCGCTCGAAGAGACCTCCGCGAAATTCATCCGGCTCCAACCCGACAACCCCCTGGCCAAACTCCACCGATCCATGGTTGCGATCGTTCGCGGAAACACCGAAGAAGGCGCTTCGCTACTCCTGCAGTCCATCGCAGACTCCGGCGAAACCATCCACCCGATGACCGCAATGGTCGGAATGAATTTAATCGAATTCATCGGTCAGCGCGGCTCGATACTCCCTGCCCTGCTCCACGCTGAAACACTCCTGGACCTCGGGCAACCCATGCAACAAGTCGGTATGTCCGCATACCAGTCGATCGTCTCGGACGCCCAAAGCAGCAGCCTGCTCCGCGAATCGATCCCCTCACCCGTCGACCCCGGCGATGCACCCTACGCCGAACGACTCGATGAAGCCTCGTCGTTGATCGAAGCGATCCGCATCAGTGGGGCCAAAACGAAACTCGAATCGATGATCCGAGAATTCGGCCCTCAACCAGCGATCCTCCAAGCACTCCTGCACTGCCAACTGATCCTCACCGATGGCGAATCGGCCGCGGCCACCTGCCGTAAACTGACCCAATGCCCCGATCTGCCTGAACACCAAAAAGTCTACTACCAATCCCTCGCCTTCGACCTATCCCCCCAATCGAGCGGGATCTCTCTGAAAGATGACTTGGTCATCTACACCATCGAAGATCCGGAATTCGAAAGCAAACTCGCAACTGTCAAGTCCCTTCAACCCGTACCGGTCGATCAATTGAAGGAAATGCTGCAAATGATGCTCCAGGAGGAAGTACCTCCCAAAGTCGCTTACGTTTGCACCGATGCGGTCCTCCAAGAACAATTCGCCGATTCCGAACCCCTACGCGTCGGAACCTGGATCGCCTTCTACGGCAAACAAACGGACAAACCTGCCCGCTTAGTCGCCCTCGAGGCAAACTCCGGCTACCAAAAGAAACAGATCGATAGCATCAAATCCGACCTGGGACTCAACTCCCTCAAACGCGAACTGATCGAACAACTACATCTGCCGTTCGTCCAGCGGATTAGCAGCCAAGTCATGGTCCGCCAACAGATCCCAGACGAACGCCGCTTGGCCCTCTCCGATGCGATCAAACATCTCAATACCGAAGAAGCCCTAGATCTTCCACTCGAGTGCCTCGGAAACCAGTCGATGCGGGAAGTTGCAGGAAAGGCTGAATACCGAGTTGCCCTCCAAGCCGTCCTGCTGTCCTGGCAAGCTCGTAATCCTAGCGGGTTTACCGATGCGGACTTCGATGCAATCCACAAGCGTCTCCAAGTCTCCGAACCAAAGCTCTCCCCCGAACTCGATGTCTTTGACCTCGTCGGCGGTGCGGCCTACTATTGGACCGATCTGGCGAATATTGACCCCCAAAGCTTGATCCAGTTGATGCAGTCCTCGCTCACCCGTGGGATCGCCTCGATGTACCAACCCCTAATCGATCGCGCTCAGTCCACCCAGTGGCCCGAGGAACTCCGTGGATCCGCCGAATACACACTCCACAACCTGAAAGTTCGAGTCTGCTCGGATCCCAACGAAGCCGAAAAACTCCTAGCTCGTATCATCGAATCCGGTAAAAAACTCAACGTCTCGATCGGTAGCGCAATTATCGAACGATTCGAACTGCTGTCCATGCTGGGCCGACATGGCGAAGCCCGTGTATTCATGGAGAGCTCCGTTCGCGAAAACTCGTCGGATCCGACCCTCATGCGGTACATTCAATCCCTGATGCAGCAGAGCGAAATGGCCGCTCGCGGCAACTCGGGCCTCGGTGGCCAAGGCTCCGCCGGAAATATCGCCGATGCCGGTGGTGCCAATAGCAGCGGAATCTGGACACCAGACGGGCCTAGCGGCTCGTCCCCAGACTCCGCCGGCGGTGGCTCGAAACTCTGGGTCCCCGACTAGTCAAATCCCATGAAAAAACCTCGCTTCGACCCAATCGTCCAAGCGAGGTTCAATCCGAGTGATGTTGAGGATCAATCCTAGCTCTGCTGGCCTTGTTAGCGAGCCTCAACCTTCTCCAAAAGCTTCTTGACCATCTCCTTGAGCTCCTGAATCTCTTCTTTGAGCTCGGCGATATCCTTGGTTGTCTGTTCCGAAGCTTTGCCCCCAAACTCCATCGGGCTCAACATCCGAAGACCCTCGACAACCCGACCCTCCAACATGCCCCTCCCTTGCAAATCCAAAGGCAAAACACTCCCGATAGGAGGAACCAAGTCAAAACTCATCGGTCCGACATCCGCCGACTCCACCGGCTTGATCTTGACGGTCAACTCCTTGCCATCTCGCTCAAGCTTCAACTTCACCGAACGATCCTCTTTGCCCGCCTGCTGAACGGCTTCTTGGAGAGAAGCAAAATCCTTAGCTTCCTTTCCGTTGATCATGAGGATGACATCGCCCTGCTCGATTCCCGCTTCGCTAGCGGGCGATTCATCCATAATCCGCTCGACGATCAGTCCACGCTCCGATTTGCCCTCGGCAGTAGCTCCCCCACCTTCTCCCCCATCTCCCTGTTCGGCCGCCTCGATGCTCAAACCGATCCGGAACGTTGGGCCCCCCAAATTCTCCGCCTTGGTTATCCCTCGTAGCATCATGCCATCGGCCATGGACTTGAGATTCAGAATCTCGCTCTGGGCATTCTCCCTCTGGGCATTCTCCTTGCCCTCGACTCTCGCGGTGACTCGCGTTTGAGATTCGCCCGACTTGGTACCTTTCGGGTCGGCATCCTGAACGATGGTCATCGTCACGACATTCCCCTCGGTCGAAAGTGGCTTTCCATCGGCATCGACCGTCGTGACCACCACCTGCTTGTCTTGGCCCGAGCGCTTCGTTGCCTGCGAAAGCGCTTTGGCAACGCTCGCTAAAATCTCATCTCGCTTTTGCGGCGGCAAATCTTTGAGCTGTTCACGCAGTTTCTCAAGCATCTTCTCGGCACTGCTGCTTTCGTCATTGAGCACAATCAAAGTTCGCTTCACTTCGGTCTTGGACTCCTCTTGATTCTGACCCAAAGCCGTATGGGGCAAAATGGTTGCAAGACTCATCGAAACAGCCGAGACAAATCCGCCTAGCAACAAACTACGGAATCGGCCTCGAGCCGCACGGAAACAATCAGGGCTAACGGAACGCACAGAACCAACTGGTAGGGTACTCATCAAAACTCCTTCACAAAAACTGGGATCAAAACAAGACTTTGTAAATTCAACAACATCCAAGGTGACGCATTAGAGACCGTAAGGTCTCAGCGATACATTGTGGATCGGAACCATGATCCTACGGCCGTCTTCCAAGGCGCCCGAATACATGGTGGGTTTGGCTTCGAGTTCGTAGCCCCTGCGTTTGAGTTGCTGATTGAGTTTCGCAATCTCAAGTGCATTGTTAGCAAGGATCAATTGCGGGTCGATTTCCCTCGCATCTACTAGGGGAATCTCGATCGCGCGATCGCTATCGTTTTCGACACGCACCCGCCACGGGGATACATAGTCGAACGAAGCACCGCTAGCTCGATTGGAATCGCTTGGAAATGCACTCGGCATATCCGACTTCGTAAGGCTCGAAGCCTGTGAGGTAGAAGCAGCCTCCGGAGCGATCGCCTTGAACCAAAAACCGCTTCCAAGTCCACTTCCCAGTCCAACGGTGAAAATCGCGCAGACCGCAAGCAGTCGATAACC